>Ga0233424_10001884_pt1 | contig 16519 bp, 15 predicted proteins | sample Watercolumn_Towu_FD_181011 | JGI IMG/M metagenome (GOLD analysis project Ga0233424, IMG submission 181011) | Freshwater microbial communities from Lake Towuti, South Sulawesi, Indonesia - Watercolumn_Towuti2014_125_MG | ecosystem: Environmental > Aquatic > Freshwater > Lake | place: Indonesia...
TCGAGCACGTCGAACGTGTCGCCGTCGATCGAGTCGACGAAGGCGCCGTCGATGTAGTGCTGGATGTGGTCGGGCAGGTCGGCGGGGATGCGGGAGTCGGTCATGATGCTTCTCCTTCGGCGGGGACGGAACGGGTGTGCAGGGCGTCGAGGAACGCGTCCCTCGTGCGCCACCGGTGGTTGCGGGCGGCGAGCTCGATCTCCAGCGGCTCGGCGCCGTCGCGGATCAGCTCGAGGATCTGGGCGTGCTCGTCGACCGAGTGGTGGGCGCGGCCGGGCACGTAGGCGAAGGTCGAGTCGCGGATGCCGGACAGCCGGGCCCAGCCGCGGTGCACGAGGTCGAGCAGGTGCGGGTTGGGGCACGGCTCGAACAGCACGGAGTGGAACTGCCGGTTGAGCTCGGTGAACGTGTGCGGGTCGAAATGGTCGAGCAGGCGGCTCATGCGCTCGTTGACCTCCGCGGCCTGCGCGAGCGCGTCGGCGTCGAGCAGGGGAGCGGAGAGCGCGGTGGCCGCCCCTTCGACGAGTCCGAGTGTCTGCATGGTGTGCGCGTATTCGCCCTCGTCCACGAGGGTCACGCGGGCGCCGACGTTGCGCTCGAAGGTCACGAGCCCCTCGGCCTCCAGGCGGCGGATCGCCTCGCGCACCGGGACCACGCTCATCCCCAGCTCCTCGGCGATCGGACCGAGGACCAGGCGGTAGCCGGGACCGTAGGTGTGCGCCGAGATGCGCGCGCGGATCCAGGCGTACGCCTGCTCCGACTTGCTGGCGCTCTCGACCGTGCTCACTTCCGCTCCGCTCCGGTGCCTGTCGCCTGCTCGTAGCGGGCGCGCCACTCGGCGTTCATCGGGAAGAGGCCGTCGACCGGGTGCCCGGCGGCGACCTGCTCGGCGATCCAGGCGTCCTCGATCTCCTGGGCCACGGCGTCGGCGGCGACCTCGGCGGCGAGAGCCGGGGGGACCACGATCACGCCGTCGCTGTCGCCGACGATGATGTCGCCGGGCTGCACGGTGGCACCGCCGCACGAGATCGTCACATCGACGTCCCACGGCACGTGCTTGCGGCCGAGCACGGAGGGGTGCGCGCCCTGCGAGAAGACCGGGAGTCCGATCTCGGCGACCGCCTGGAAGTCGCGCACACCGCCGTCGGTGACCACGCCCGCCGCGCCGCGGGTCTGCGCGCGCAGGGCGAGGATGTCGCCGAGCGTGCCGGTGGTCGCGTCGCCGCGGGCCTCGATGACGATGATCTCGCCTTCGGCGACCGCGTCGAACGCGCGCTTCTGGGCGTTGTACCCACCGCCGTGGGTGCGGAAGAGGTCTTCGCGGAACGGCACGAAGCGGAGGGTCTTCGCGGTGCCGACGATCTTCGTGCCCGGGAGGTTGGCGGAGACCCCGTCGATGAAGCAGGAGTGGTGTCCGCGCTTGCGCAGCTGTGCCGAGAGGCCGGCGGTGGGGGCTTCGAGGAGCTGCGCGCGGAGCTCCGGGGTGAGCGTGGGCGCCGTGTCCTCGACGGGCAGGCCGGCGAGCTCGCGGGAGCCCCAGGCCTCGGAGCGCTGGAGGTCGTCGACCGCGGGGAGCGAGCCGAGGTCGCCGTCGAAGGGGACATCCCCCTGCGTGACGGTCGTGACCAGACGGCCGGACGTGGGGGCGCCGGGGGTGTCCGGGGCGTCGACCTCGATCTCGACCACGTCGCCGGGGACGATGACCGACGAGCCCGCGGGGGTGCCGGTCAGGATCACGTCGCCGGTCTCCAGCGTGAAGTGCTGGGAGAGGTCGGCGACGAGCTGGGCCAGCGGGAAGATGAGCCCGGCGGTGGTGTCGTCCTGGCGGAGCTCGCCGTTCACCCAGGCGCGCACGCGGAGGGCCGCCGGGTCGACCGTGCGGGCGTCGATCAGCTCCGGACCGAGCGGGGTGTACCCGTCGCCGCCCTTGGAGCGGACGTTGGAGCCCTTGTCGTTGGCGCGCAGATCGTAGAGACCGAGGTCGTTCGCGGCGGTCACCCACTGCACGTGATCCCAGGCGTCGGCGAGGGCGACCCGGCGGGCCGGGGCGCCGATGATCAGCGCGATCTCCCCCTCGAACGCGAGCAGCTCGGTGCCGGCGGGGCGCTCGACGGTGCCGCCGGAGACCCCGACCGAACTGGCCGGCTTGAAGAAATAGGAGGGGTGGGCGGGGCGTCGACCGCGCTGGTCGGCCCGCGAGGCGTAGCTCAGGTGGATCGCGATGATCTTCCCCGGGCGGGCGATGGTGTCCGTCACGGATGCGCCTCCTCGCGCTCGTCAGGACGCGTTGTGCGTCGTATCCGAAATCATATATCATCGTCTCACCCCTCGGCAAGCAGATCGGATTCACGTCCGGGCGCGCCGTGACAACGCGGTCACAAGCACAAAGGAGACACCCCATGAGCGGGCAGTCACAGGGTGGGTTCACGCCCACCGGAACCATCGCGACGCCGGCCGACCGGCGTCGTGTCGTCTTCGCCACCGTCGTCGGGACCACCGTCGAGTGGTACGACTTCTTCATCTACGCCACGGCGGTCGGGCTCGTCTTCGGACAGCTCTTCTTCGCGCCGCTCGGCGCCAACAGCGCTCTCGTCGGCTTCGCCACGGTCGGTGTGAGCTTCCTCTTCCGGCCCCTCGGCGCGTTCCTCGCCGGCCACTACGGCGACAAGCTCGGCCGCAAGGCCGTGCTGATGTGGACGCTGATCCTCATGGGGGCTGCGACCGCCCTGATCGGTCTGCTCCCCACCTACGAGACCATCGGCGTGATGGCGCCGATCCTCCTCGTGCTGCTGCGCATCGTGCAGGGCATCTCGGCCGGCGGCGAGTGGGGCGGCGCGGTGCTGATGGCCGTCGAGCACGCCCCGCGCAAGAAGCGCGGCATCTTCGGCGCCTCCCCGCAGATCGGCGTGCCGCTCGGCCTGCTGCTGGCGTCGGGCGTCATGGCGCTGATGACCGCGATCGCTCCGGGGGACCAGTTCCTCGCCTGGGGTTGGCGTGTACCGTTCCTGCTGAGCGTCGTGCTGATCCTCGTGGGCTACTACGTCCGCCGTCGCGTGGAGGAGAGCCCGGTGTTCGCCGAGCTCGCCGAGCGCAAGGAGAAGGCGAAGATGCCGATCGTGCAGCTCTTCCGCAAGCACCTGCTGCTCGTCATCATCGCCGCCCTCGTCTTCGCCGGGAACAACGCGGTGGGCTACATGACCACCGGCGGCTACATCCAGGGCTATGCCACGAACCCCGAGGGGCCCATCGGCCTCGAGCGCGGGCCCGTGCTGTGGGCGGTCACCGGATCGGCCGTCACCTGGCTGCTCACCACGCTGCTGGCAGGCTGGGTGTCCGACCGCATCGGCCGTCGCACGACCTACCTCATCGGCTGGGTGCTCCAGCTCGTCGGCGTGTTCACGCTGTTCCCGCTCGTCAACACGGGTGACGTGGGGCTGCTGTTCGCGGGTCTCGCGATCCTCACGATCGGCCTGGGCTTCACCTACGGGCCGCAGGCGGCGCTGTACACCGAGCTGTTCCCCGCGAGCATCCGGTTCTCCGGTGTCTCCATCTCGTACGCGATCGGCGCGATCGCCGGTGGCGCCTTCGCGCCCGCGATCGCGACGTTCATCGTCGATCAGACAGGCTCCACCGAGGCGGTCACCTGGTACCTCGCGGGCATGACCCTCCTCGGCCTCGTCGCCACGCTCCTGCTGCGCGACCGCTCGGGCATCCCGCTCGGTCCGGACCATGAGGAGGAGCAGTCGGTCAGCCCGATCCGCGGGCTCGCGAAGGTCTGACCCCCCCTGCCACGAGAGCGCACGTCCCGTCCCGGGGCGTGCGCTCTCGGGCGTTCCGGCTCAGCCGTCGAGGGCTTCGCGGATGAGGGCGGCGGAACGCTGGAGTCGCGCGGCGATCTCCCCGTCGTCCAGGTCGGTGGCCACGTGCACGACCGCGATCGCGGCGGGACGCTGGCCGCGCAGACGCAGCGGGACGGCGACGGACTGCACCGTGGGGATGACCTCGTCGTGACTGGTCGCGTACCCGCGTGCGGCGGCGGTGTCGACGTCGGCGCGCAGGGCGGGGGAGATGCCGACGGGCACCTCCGCGCCGTCGAGCTGCGCGAGGATCGCCTTCCCGGGGGCGCCGACCGTGACGGAGTGCCGGGCGCCGGGCCGCTGCGCGACGCTGGCGACGGCGTGCCGCGGCTCGACGCTGGCGAGGGTGATGCACTCGGCCCCGTCGAGGACGGCGAGGAAGCAGGTCATGCCGAGCTCGTTCGCGATGGCGGTGAGCTCCGGCAGGGCCTCGGCCTGGAGGTCGTGGGCGACGCCGGCGGCGAGGGCGGCCATGCGGGCGCCGAGGCTCACGGCGCCGCTCGCGTCGCGGGTGACGAGACCGTGATCCTCGAGGGTGCGGAGGAGGCGGTAGGCGATGGACCGGTGCACCTCGAGGCGTCCGGCGATGTCGTCGATGGTGAGGGCGGCGCGGGCGTCGGCGAGCACCTCGAGGATGCGGATGCCGCGGCTCAATGTCTGAGAGGCGGGGGCGACGGGGCGCTCGGGCATGGCTCTCCTTGCGGTGCGCGAGGCACCGGTCTAGGCTGTGTTCAATAGTAGAACACTGTGTTCGAATATAGAACACGGTGTTCCTGGACGCAACACCCGACGAAGACGTCCGGAAGGAATCGACGACGATGCAGTTCCACCACCACGGCTATGTGTCCGGAGACCCGCGCGTGCAGGACGCCGCCGGCACCGGGATCGACCGCCCCGCCGCCCTGCCCGACGAGGTCGACGTCCTCATCGTCGGCTCCGGGCCCGCGGGCATGCTGCTCGCGGCACAGATGTCGCAGTACCCCGACATCACGACCCGCATCATCGAGAAGCGCGAGGGTCGCCTCGTCCTCGGACAGGCCGACGGCATCCAGCCCCGCAGCGTGGAGACCTTCCAGGCCTTCGGCTTCGCCGAGCGCATCATCGCCGAGGCCTACAACATCGGCTGGATGAACTTCTGGGGCCCCGACCCCGAGCACCCCGATCGGATCGTGCGGACCACCCGCACCGCCGACTACGCCTACGACATCTGCGAGTTCCCGCACCTCATCGTCAACCAGGCCCGCGTGCTCGACTACTTCGCCGAAGCGGCGGCCGACGGCCCCGGACGGATCGTGCCGGACTACGGCGTCGAATTCCTCGGGCTCACCGTGCACGAGGAGGGCGAGTACCCGGTCGAGGTGCGCGTCCGCCATGTCGGCGAGGCCGACGAACGCGCCATCCGGGCGAAGTACGTGGTGGGCTGCGACGGCGCCAGGAGCGGCGTGCGTCAGGCGATCGGACGCACGCACGTCGGCGCGAGCGCCGCGCACGCCTGGGGCGTCATGGACGTGCTCGTCAACACCGACTTCCCGGACTGGCGCACCAAGTGCGCGATCAACTCGAAGGCCGGCAACATCCTGCACATCCCGCGGGAGGGCGGCTACCTCAGCCGCATGTACATCGACCTCGGCGAGGTCGCGGCGGACGACGACCACCGCGTGCGGCAGACGCCCATCGAGGAGATCATCCGGCGCGCCAACGCGATCCTCCACCCCTACACGCTCGATGTGAAGCAGGTGGCCTGGCACAGCGTCTACGAGGTCGGCCACCGCGTGACCGACGGCTTCGACGACGTGGACCCCGGCGCCGACCGCAGCCCGCGCGTCTTCCTCACCGGCGACGCCTGCCACACCCACAGCGCCAAGGCCGGCCAGGGCATGAACGTGTCGATGCAGGACGGGTTCAACCTCGGCTGGAAGCTCGGTTCCGTGCTGAGCGGCCGTGCGCCCGAGGCGCTGCTCGCCACGTACGGCGCCGAGCGTCGTCCCGTCGCGCAGCAGCTCATCGACTTCGACCGCGAGTGGTCCAGCCTCATGGCGCGCAAGCCCGAGGAGATCTCCGACCCGAACGAGCTGGCCACATACTACCTGGCGACGGCCGAGTTCCCGTCCGGGTTCATGACCCAGTACACGTCCTCCATGATCACCGGCACCGACGCCCACCAGGCGCTCGCGGTCGGGTACCCGCTGGGCAAGCGCTTCAAGTCGGCGGAGGTCGTCCGGGTCGGGGACGGCAACGTCGTCCACCTCGGACACCACGCGAAGGCCGACGGCCGGTGGCGGGTCTACGCGTTCGGCGACCGGACCGGCGAGGCGCTCGCCGCGTGGGCGGAGGAGGCGGCGCCCGTGTTCGCACGGTTCACCCCGGCTGACGCCGACGCCGACGCCGTGTTCGACGTGAAGGCCGTGTACCAGCAGCCCTTCGAGGAGGTCGAGGTCACGACGACGCCCGAGCTCTTCCAGCCGAAGACCGGCCCGCTCGGACTCACCGACTGGGAGAAGGTCTACGCCGCGGGCCCGAGCAAGTGGTGCGGAACGGACATCTTCGAGGCGCGGGAGCTGTCCCGCGACGGCGTCGTGATCGTCGTGCGCCCGGACCAGTACGTCGCCGCGATCCTCCCGCTCGACGGCGTGGACGAGCTGGCGGGCTTCCTGGACGGGGCGCTGCTTCCCGTGCGCTGAACCTCGGCATGACACGTGTCATGCCGAGGAGATGACACCGCCCTCCGGACGGCCGCCCGCTCCGGCGCGAGGCTGGAGGCATGAACGAGACATCCGTGCAGGAGGCGGCACCGCGCGTCGCGTCGTCCTCCGCGTCCCCCGCCGTCGATGACAGACCCGTGGCGCTGGAGCTGATCGACGTGCGCAAGCACTTCGGCAGCGGCGAGCGCCGCGTGCCGGCCGTCGACGGTGTCGACCTCTCCGTCCGGCGCGGCGAGGTGGTCGCCCTGCTCGGCCCCAACGGCGCGGGCAAGACCACCACGCTCGACATGCTCCTCGGGCTCACCGCCCCCAGCAGCGGGACCGTGCGCGTGCTCGGGGCGGCTCCGGAACGGGCCACCGCGAACGGGGCCATCGGGGCCGTGCTGCAGACCGGGGGCCTGCTCGGCGACCTCACCGTCGGCGAGACCGTGCGGCTGATCGCCTCGCTGTACGGGCGGGAAGCCCTCGCACGCGTGCCGGAGGTGATGCGCCGTGCCGACCTCGCCGGTCTCGCGCGCCGCCGGGTGTCCAAGTGCTCGGGCGGCGAGCAGCAGCGCGTGAAGTTCGCGCTCGCGATGATCTCCGATCCCGACATCCTCGTGCTCGACGAGCCGACCGCCGGCATGGACGTCACCGCGCGGCGCCACTTCTGGGACGTGATGCGCACCGACGCGGACGCCGGGCGCACGATCGTGTTCGCCACGCACTATCTGGAGGAGGCGGAGCAGTTCGCCCGCCGCACGGTGGTCATGCATCGGGGCACCGTCGTCGCGGACGCGCCCACCGCCCTGCTCCGTGCGAGCCTCGGTGAGCGCACGGTCTCCGCCACCGTGCCCGCCGTGTCGGACGCGCTGGTCGCGGCCTTGACCGCCGCGGAGGGCGTGACGGGCGTGCGCATCGACGGGGACCGCCTCAGCCTCCGCGCCACCGACTCCGACGCCGCCGCCCGCCTGCTGCTCGACGGGGGAGCGCATGACCTGGAGATCGCCGCCGCCACGCTCGAGACCGCCTTCACCGCCCTCACGGAGGACTGACATGACCACGACAGTCTCGCCCACCATGCTGCGCATCGAGGGGCTGCGCCAACTGCGCAACCCCTACACGCTCGCCTTCACCCTCGCCATGCCCGTGGCCATGTACCTGCTCTTCGGTGCGGGCATGGGGTACGGCACGCTCTCCGCCGGCAACGGCAACGTCTCCTTCTACGTGATGGTCTCGATGGCGGCATACGGCACCGCGGTGGCGATGAGCTCGCTCACCTCGCTCGCGGCCACCGAGGCCAAGCAGGGGTGGGGAAGGCAGCTCGCGATGACGCCGCTGACGACCACCGGCTACGCCCTGACGAAGCTGCTCACCGCCGTGTCGTTCGCGGCGCTCGCCCTCGTCGCGGTGTTCGTCGCCGGGCTGCTCACCGGCGCGGAGGCGGAGGGCGCCTGGCGCTGGGTCGTGACCGCCGCCCTCATCCTCGGCATCGGCCTCATGTTCGGCCTCTACGGGCTCGGGGTCGGCCTGTTCTTCGGCTCCGACTCCGCCGCCGCGCTCGCGTCCATCTCGATGACTTTCTTCGCCTTCTTCGGCAACGTGTTCATGCCGCTCGACGGCGTCATGCTCGACATCGCCCGGTTCACCCCGTTGTACGGCTTCGTCGCCCTGAGCCGGTGGCCGCTCACGGAGGGCGTGCTGACGACGGGGCAGACGGATGAGCTGTGGATGCTGCTCCTCAACGTCGCGGTCTGGCTCGTCGTCTTCGCGGTGCTGGTGACGATGGGCGTGCGGCGCTCGCGGTCACGGCGGTGAGCGCCCCGGCACGACAGTAGGTTGGACGGATGACGATGCAGGAGGGCCGGGAGGCGGACGTCCGATCCGGGACGGGCAAGGACCCCTGGGCACGGTTCGGCTGGCTGATGGCCGTCGTCTGGCTCGTGTTCCTGATCTACCCGGTCCTCGCGCTGCTCGCCTCCGCCGCTCCGCCGGCGTGGGTCGTCACGGGATGGGTGGCGCTGATCGCGTTCATCGTCCTCTATGTGACGGGGTTCCTGCACGGCATGCGCGGCGGAGGTGGCCTCGGTCGCACCCCCTCGCGGCGGCAGTGGATCACGTTCGCCGCGCTCATCGCCTGCGCGCTCGTCACGATCCCGGCCGTGGGCGGGTCGGCGCTGAGCTTCCTGCCGTTCATCATGTCGTTCGCCTCGTACGGACTGACCCGTGCCTGGCACTGGATCACGACCATCGCCGCGCTCGTGGTGGCGGCCGGCTGCGTCTTCCTCATCCCCGACAACCTCTCCTACCTGTCCGTCCTCGCGATCGTCACCCTCCTCGGCGTCGTGAACACGGTCTCGACCTGGCTCATCGTGCGCTCGGCGGAGGCGGAGCAGCTGGGCAGGGAGCTGGCGACCAGCGAGGGGCGGGAAGCCGTGGCGCGCGACGTGCACGACCTCATCGGCCACTCGCTGACGGTCGTCGGACTCAAGGCACAGCTCGTGCGGCGGCTGATGGACTCCGACCCGGAGCGCGCCAAGGCCGAGCTCGCCGACATCGAACGTCTGACCGCGGAGGCCATCGCGGGAGTGCGGCAGACCGTCGCGGGTGCGCGGGCGACGACCCTCGTCGAGCAGCTCGCGTCGACCGAGGATTCGCTGCGCGCCGCGGACATCGCGCTCGTCGTGGACGGGACCCCGGACGCCCTCTCGCCGGTCCAGGCGATCACGGCGAGCTGGATCCTCCGCGAGGCGACGACCAACACGTTGCGGCACTCCGGTGCCGCGGCCGTCCGTGTGCGCATCGCTCCGGGCGTGCTCACCGTGGAGGACGACGGTGTCGGGCTCGCGTCCGCGACCGGGCATCGCGAGGGCAACGGCATCCGGGGGATGCGGGAGCGCGCGGCGGCGGCCGGCGCCGGGTTCACCATGCGGCCCGGCGAGGTGGCGGGCACGCGGGTGGAGGTGACGTGGTGACGGCGGCCCCGATGGTTCCGATCCGGCTGCTCATCGCCGACGACCAGGCTCTCGTGCGCGGGGCGCTCGGGGCCCTGCTCGACCTGGAGCCGGATCTCGAGGTGCAGGGCCTGGCGGCGGACGGCGCGGAGGCGCTGCGCCTGGCGGAGGACCTGCAGCCGGACGTGTGTCTGATGGACATCCAGATGCCGGGCGTGGACGGCGTCGAGGCGACGAAACAGATCCGCGCGGCCAGTCCGCAGACGCGCGTGCTCGTGGTGACCACGTTCGCGCGACCCGGATACCTGCGCGCGGCACTCGACGCCGGGGCGAGCGGGTTCGTGGTGAAGGACACCCCGGCCGAGGAACTCGCCGCGGCCGTACGCCGCGTGCACGCCGGACTCCGGGTGCTCGATCCGAAACTCGCCGAGGAGAGCCTGTTCGAGGGAGCCAACCCGCTGAGCGACCGGGAGCGGCAGGTGCTGCGGCTGGCCGCCGATGGACGATCCGCAGCGGCCATCGCGGCGGAGGTGTTCCTATCGGCGGGCACCGTGCGCAACCACCTCTCCGCCGCGATCGGCAAGACCGGTGCCGAGAACCGGGCGCAGGCGGTGCGGATCGCGTCCGACAAGGGCTGGCTCTGACTCCTCTGGCGGGTGTCGGAGGCCGCGCGTACTGTGAGGGCCGTCGGGTGACGGAGCCCGACAGGAGGAGTGCGTGATGGACTGGAAGATCGAGCTCATCTTCGTCCCGGTCAGCGATGTCGACCGGGCGAAGGACTTCTACGTGAAGATCGGTTTCCACGCCGACCATGATCAGGTGCCGTACGAGGGGCTGCGCTTCGTGCAGATGACCCCGCCGGGATCGGCCTGCTCGATCGCCTTCGGCACGGGGCTGACCAGCGGCTTGGAGCCGGGGCAGCAGAACACCATCCAGGTGGTCGTCCCCGACGCCGACGAAGCTCTCGCGCACCTGCGCGGCCTCGGCGTGGAGGCGGAGGGTGTGGACGAGCAGGACTGGGGCCGTTTCGTGCGTTTCGACGACCCGGACGGCAACACCTGGACCCTGCAGGAGCTCCCGGACTACAGCGCCCAGGGCTGACGGGTCCGGGTCCGGGGCTGGGGCTGGGGGTCGTGTGCGGTCATGGATGCACGACCGGGTGACGGATGCACGACCGAGGGTCCGGATCGGTCGAGCATCCGTCCCGAGGTGGTGCGGGCGGTCCGGGATCAGGGAGCCCGGAGGTCAGGGGAGGCGGGTGGCTCCGCCGGAGACGACGAGGCCGCCGGAGGACGGGATCGCGACGCGGAGTTCGCTCGGGCGACCGACGTGGGCGCCCTGATGGATGCGGACGGTGTCGCCGGGATAGCCCTGGGCGCGGAGATAGGCGCCGACGGAAGCGGCCGCGGACCCTGTCGCCGGATCCTCCGTGATGCGCCCCACGGGGAAGAGGTTGCGGGCCTGGATCTCGGCCGGATCGTCGGCGTGCAGCACCGTCACCGTGCCGTGCCACCCCTGTGCGCGCATGAGGGCCGCCACGTCGGCGGGGGAGAAGCGGAACTGGTGGAAGAGCTCCCGGTCGGCGACGAAGACGATCGGATGCCAGTTGCCCGCGAACGCCTCGCGGACCGGGAAGCGCGGGTCGACATCGCCCGGCTCCATCCCCAGCAGAGCGAGGAGGCGGTCACGCACGACGGGGTCGAGGTCGCGCACCTCCGGATCGACGCTCGTGAACGACACCGTGACCCGGCCGTCGGCGTCCGCGAAGGACTCCATGGACACGTCTCCGGCCGCGGTCTCGAACACGACCGCCCCCGGACCCTGCCGCTCGGCGAGGGCCACCGCGGTCGCGACCGTCGCATGCCCGCAGAACGGCACCTCCGCAGCCGGCGACCAGTAGCGCACGCGGAAGCGGGCGCCGTCCGCCGCGGCCTCCTGTACGAACGCGGTCTCGGAGTAGCCGACCTCGGCCGCGATCCGCTGCATGTCCGCCTCATCGAGCCCGTCGGCGTCGAAGACGACCCCCGCGGGGTTGCCGCCGTCCGGCGTCGCGGCGAAGGCGCTGTAGCGCAGGACCTCGGGAGCATCCGTCATTCCGGGAGCCTATCGGCCCGCGCGGTCAGGAGTTCACGCGGATGATCTCCTGCTGGTACGGCGCGATCACGTCGCCGGAGATCCGGAGGTCGAGGACGAGGAAGCGCCGGGTCGCCGGGTCCTCCTCGGCCCAGGTGGAAAGACGCTCCAGGTCGTCGAGCGTCCGCACGACGACGCCCTCCGCACCGACCGCGGCCCCGAACGCGGCGAAGTCGACCTCGGGGATGCGCATCGGTCCCTCGGCCAGGCCCTTCAGTCCGTAGAGGTTGACCTCGGCGCCGTACGCGGCATCGTTCCAGACCACGGCCATGCCGCGTCCGCCCGCTGCCCGCACGGCCGATTCGAGGTCGGCGATCGCCATGAGCCCGCCGCCGTCGCCGGAGGTGAGCACGATGGTCGCGTCACGACGGGCGAGGGCGGCGCCGACCACGCTGGGCCAGCCCTGTCCGATCGACTGGAACGCGGTGCCGATCATCATCATCCGGTCGGGCGCGGCGACCGGCCAGTACATGTTCGCCCAGCCGATGAAGTGCCCGCCGTCCGAGACCACGACGCGGTCTTCGGGGAGGAGGTCGGCGATCCGGCGCGCGGCGGAACGCGGGTCGAGGCGGCCGTCCGGCGCGAGCTCGTCTCCGGGCTCGTACGCGCGGGCCGCGGCGACGTCGACCGTCTCCCTCCAGGGTCGGGCGGGCACAACTGCGGAGTCCGCGCCCGACACGCCGCCGGAGCCGGGGGCGGCCTCGGCGAGTCCGACGGCATCTCCGAAGTCGTGCCCGGAGGAGAGGCGGGCGACGAGGGCCTCGGCGGCGAGGCGGGCGTCGGCGCGCACGAAGCCGCCGACGTGGGCGTGCGTCGCGGCCGGAGTGGTGTCGATCTGGTACACCCGGGTGCCCGGGGCGAACAGCTCGCCGAAGCGCATCGTGAACTGGTTGAGGCTCGCGCCGAAGACCACCGCGACGTCGGCGGTCCGCACGAGCTCCATCGCCCCCTCGGCGCCGAAGCCGCCCGTCACGCCGAGGTCGTACCGGGCGTCCGGGAAGATGCCGCGGCCGAGGGCAGAGGAGGCGGTGAGGGCCCCGGTCTGCGCGGCGAGGGCGCCGAGAGCCTCGCCCGCGCCGGCCAGCCACGCTCCGCGCCCGGCGAGGAGGAACGGGCGCTCGGCGTCGCGCAGGGCGGCGGCGATCTCATCCAGCATGCCCTCGGCGAAGTCCCCGCGCGGGGCGAGCGGCGCGGGGAGCCGGGGAGCCGGGGCCGCCGGCACCGCACCGGCCTCGAGGGCGGCCACGTCGTAGGGGATGGCGAGCACGACGGGCACGCGATAGGTGAGGGCGTGCTCGACGGCGATGACGGTGGTCGCGGCGGCATCGGTCCGCCCGACGGTGTAGGTGCGCGCGCCCACCGCCGAGGCCAGAGCGATCTGGTCCACGTCCCACGGCCGCGGCCCCGATGTGGGCTCGTCACCGACGACGAGGACGAGCGGCACGTGCGCCTGCACGGCCTCGGCCAGCGCCGTGATCGTGTTCGTGAAGCCGGCGCCGTAGGTGGAGGTGCCCGCGGCGATGCGGCCGGAGGCGCGGAAGTGCGCGTCGGCGGCGACGACCGCGCCCTGCTCGTGACGGACGGCGGTGAAGGTGGCGTCGGTCTGCGTCTCGAGGGCGTCGAGGAAGTAGGCGTTGCCGTTGCCCATGACGCCGAAGACGGCATCGACGTGCTGGGCGAGGGTGAGGGCGACGTGCGCGGAGACGGAGGGCATGGAGAAGCCTTTCGAGACAGGGACGGAGAAGGGGGATCCGTATGTGTCTCGCCCTCGCGGCGATGCGAGGTGCTTCGTGCCTCTTTTTCAGGCACCGGCGGGGCCGGACCTGCTCAGTCTAGCGGCGGCTCGGACGGAGCGGATGCGCGAGAATGGACCGATGACGGATGCATCGATCGAGCGCGAGACGCTCACGTGGGACGGCTTCGGCGCGGCGACGCGCGATCTGGCGCGGAACATCATCGCGACGGGCTTCGAGCCGGAGGTCGTGGTGGCGATCGCGCGCGGCGGCCTGCTCCCGGCCGGCGCCATCGCGTACGGACTCGGCGTGAAGAACTGCGGCGCCATCAACGTCGAGTTCTACACCGGCATCGGCACCGTGCTGGACGCCCCGGAGGTGCTGCCGCCCGAACTCGACATGGCCTACCTCGACGGTCGCCGCGTCCTGCTCGTGGACGATGTCGCCGACTCCGGTCGCACGCTGGCGCTCGCGGTGCAGCTGCTGCAGGAGAAGGGCGCCGACGTCCGCTCGGTCACGATCTACACGAAGCCCTCGACGATCATCCAGCCGGACTTCGCGTGGAAGGACACCGACCTCTGGATCGACTTCCCCTGGTCGTTCCGCGGCACGGTGCGTCAGGAGGACGAGGGACTCCCGCCCACGGCCTGATCAGGAGTCGTCCGCCGCACCGCGCCGCAGCGCCAGGAGGGTCTGGATCGTGTCGGCCTCCGCAGCGCTCTTGTCCGGACGGTAGCCCTTGACCCGGGCGAACCGGAGGGCGAGGCCGCCGGGGTAGCGCGGGGACCGCTGCACACCGTCGATCGCGATCTCGACCACGAGCTCCGGCCGGAGGAAAACCGTCGACGCGGAGCGACGGGTCTCGTGCGCCGGGAACTCGTCGGTCTGCCACTGCAGCAGCGCGTCGGTGAGGCCCTTGAACGTCTTCCCCACCATCACGAACCCGCCGGGGTCGCCGAAGTCGCCGTCCGGATCCCGGGCACCGAGGTGCAGGTTCGACAGCCAGCCGCGCCGTCGCCCCGACCCCCACTCGGCGCCGAGCACGACGAGGTCGAACGTGAGGACCGGCTTCACCTTCACCCAGGACTTGCCGCGACGGCCGGCGGCGTACGGCGCATCCACGGCCTTCACGAGCACGCCTTCATGACCGGCCGCCAGGGCTTCGCGGGACAGGCGCTCGGCCTCCTCCGCGCTGTCGGTCACGATGCCGGGCATACGCCACTCGCCGGCGATCTCGGCCAGGACCTCCTGACGCACCGACAGTGGCTCGTCCAGTAGGTCGTGGCCGTCCACGTGCAGGACGTCGAAGAACCAGGGTCGCAGGGCGAGCTCGCGCGCGGCATCCGCGCCGAACCGGGACATCGTCTCCTGGAACGGCCGGGGACCGCCGTCCTCGTCGAGCGCCAGGGTCTCGCCGTCGAGGATGACCTCCTGCGCGGGAAGACCGCGGACGACCTCGACGATCTCGGGCAGCCGGTGGGTGACGTCTGCGAGGCTCCGTGTGTAGATGCCGACCTCATCGCCGCGGCGGTGCACCTGGATCCGCGCGCCGTCGAGCTTGTACTCGACCGAGGCGCGTCCGGTGATCTCCAGGGCGGCCGTGGGCGTCGGCGCCGTGGCCGCGAGCATGGGGAGCACGGGGCGTCCCACCCGGAGCCCGACCTCGTCGAGCGCTCCTTCGGCACCGGTGAGCGCGAGCAGCGCCGTCTCACCGAGGTCGCCGGAGAGCATGGCGGCCCGTCGCACCGTGGCAGGCGGGGCCTCGGCGGCGCGGGCGATCGCGTCGAGGAGCACGCCGCTCAACGCGCCGGTGCGGAGCTCCCCGAGCATCGCCCTGGTCAGGAAGTCCCATTCGGGAGCGGTGGCCCGGGCGGCGAGGTCGTGCAGCAGCTCGCTGCGCACGCCGGCCGAACCGGAGCCCGAGGTGTGCGCCAGTGTGTCGAAGACATGGTCGACCTCCGCGATGGTCAGGGTCGAGGTCGCGCTGTGCTCGATCGCGAGATTCGTCAGCCCCCGCCAGCCCACGCCGAGGCGTCCCTGGCGCGGCGCGGCGAGGAGCAGGCCCACGAGAGGTGCGATGTCGTCGGCGTCGGCCCGGCGGAGCAGCGCCGCGATCGCCTCGATCTTGGCCAGGCGAGACGAGGTCGCGGCGACCTGGTCGGTGGTGGTGACGAGCTCCGAGAGCAGCATGCGGGCATCCTCCCACCGGGGTCGGACACCGCACGAGACGGTTGACAGCGACGACAGGGCCGTGACGTCAGCGCCCGCTGAACTCCGGCTTCCGCTTCTCCTGGAACGCGGCGAAGCCCTCGCGGTAGTCCTCGGTGTCGCACAGGGCGGCCTGCGCCGCGTTCTCGACGTCAATGGACTCCCACAGGGTGAGGCGTTCGTCGCGGATGCGGGCGACGAGCTCCTTGCTCGCCCGGAAGGCGGCCGTGGCGCCGTGGGCGGCCTTCCCCGCAGCGGCCGTCGTGGCGGCGAGCACCTCGTCGTCCGGGAACACCTGGGAGAAGAGCCCCGAGCGCACGGCTTCCGTGCCGCTCATGAGCCGGCCCGTGTAGATGAGGTCGAGGGTCTTGTGCGCGCCGAGCCGGTCGAGGAACAGCGCGTGCCCGCCGGAGTCGAGGGTCGCCCCGAGGGCGGCGAACGGCGAGCCGATCTTCGCCGATTCCGCGACGTAGACGACATCCGTCGCGATGAGCAGCCCGAGGCCCACGCCGAGACAGGCGCCGTGGGCGACGGCGAAGGTCGGCGCCGGGAAGCGGGACATCCGCTGCAGCAGCGGTGTCACCCGCCCGCCGAGGTAGCCGAGCACGTCGTCGTCGCGCGGATCGACGGCGGAGATGTCCCGCCCGGCGCAGAATGCCCGCCCTTCACCGCGGAGCAGCAGCGCCCGCACCCCGGCGGCCTCGGCCTCCCGGTACGCGGCGTCGAGCTCCGCGAGGGCGGCCTCGTCCAGGGCATTGAGCTTCGCGGGGGCGTCGAGCACCACGGTGGCGACGTCGTCGGCGATGGCGAGATCGATCATCAGGACTCCTCAGACGTCGTAGTCCACGACCACGCGGTCGCTGGTGGGATGGGACTGGCAGGTGAGCACGTAGCCGCGCTCCAGCTCGTCGGGCTCCAGGGCGTAGTTCTCGGTCATCGTGACGCTGCCCTCG
>Ga0233424_10001888_pt1 | contig 16500 bp, 13 predicted proteins | sample Watercolumn_Towu_FD_181011 | JGI IMG/M metagenome (GOLD analysis project Ga0233424, IMG submission 181011) | Freshwater microbial communities from Lake Towuti, South Sulawesi, Indonesia - Watercolumn_Towuti2014_125_MG | ecosystem: Environmental > Aquatic > Freshwater > Lake | place: Indonesia...
TAGAGTTAAGGCCTAGTGTCTCGAGAGCTCGCGGCTCACCTTCAGTATTTTTCCGAGATCGGTGTCGAAGGCATCAGTCGCGATCCGAAATGGCGGCACCGGGCGGACGATCCGCCTGAAGGTGGACCCCACAGTCGGCCGGCAGTCAATGACACTCCTGTGGGGGCAGGCTGTAGCGGGATCGCGACCGAATCGCTCGAGGACATCAAGGTCGAGATTGGTCCCGCGTGCACACGATGCAAGTTGTGCGCGCTCGGTCGATCCCAGGTCGTGTTCGGCGTCGGCCATTCCAAAGCGCGGCTGATGTTCGTCGGCGAGGCTCCCGGCGAGGACGAAGACAGGAAGGGCGAGCCGTTCGTCGGCCGCGCCGGTCAGCTGCTCACCAAGATCATCGAGGCGATCGGCCTCACACGCGAGCAGGTCTACATCGCCAATGTGATCAAGTGCCGTCCGCCGGGGAATCGCAATCCCGAACCCGACGAAGTGGCCTCGTGCGAGCCGTTCCTGTTTCGCCAGATCGACGTGATCCAGCCGAAGGTCATTGTGCCGCTCGGCAAGTTCGCGGCCCAGTCGCTGCTCACGACCATGGACCCGATCACGCGCTTGCGGGGGCGGCAGTTCGACTATCGCGGCGCCGTGCTGATCCCGACCTTCCACCCGGCCTACCTGCTGCGCAACCCGTCAGCGAAGCGCGAGGTGTGGGAAGACATGAAGAAAGTTCGCGCTATCCTCCAGTCGGAGGCGTAAATCCGAGATCCGCAATCCGAAGTCCGGGATCGTCTGGTGTCAGTCGCGGTGCCGGTGCCGACGCTTGGCCTTCTGACATACCGGGTTCCCGCCGAACAGCCGATGCCTGCCGCCGGCGCGCGCGTGATGGTCCCGGTCGGGCCCCGCACGCTGACTGGAGTCGTGCTCGGCGAAGCCGCGGCGGCTGACACGGCGTACACCATCAAACCCATCAAGCACATCGTGGACGACCAGGCGTTTGTGCCGCCGGACGTCGTCAAGCTCACCGAATGGGTGTCGGACTACTACCTGGCGGGACCCGGCGCCACGCTGGCCGCAGCGCTGCCGCCGCACGGATTGACCGCGCGCGCCGATCGCTTCAAGACCATCCGGATCGTGGCGCTGACCGCCGCCGGCATGGAGGCGTCGGAGCGCCTGGCCGGCCACAGCGGCGAAACTGCCGACCGCCCCAAGTACGGCAGACGCCAGGCCGAAGCCCTGCACCTGCTGAAGGGATCACCGGACGGCCTGGCGGCTGCGTCATTTGTGGAGCGGGGCATCACGGCTGCCGCGATCGCCAAGCTCAGGACGCTGGGCCTGGTTGCGATTCGCCATCGGCGGATCGATCGCGATCCCTTCGAACATGCGGTCTCGGCGGCGAAGCCGGTCGCCGGCCGCGTGGCGACCGCGGAACAACAGCTTGCGCTCGACCAGTTGCTGCCGCTGGCCGCTTCGGGGGCGTTCAAGGTTGCCCTGGTTCACGGCGTGACCGGCAGCGGCAAAACCGAGGTCTACCTGCGGCTGGCCGACGCGGTGCGCACGGCCGGGCGGGGGGTGCTGATGCTGGTCCCGGAAATCGCCTTGACGCCGCAGGTCGCGGCGCTGTTTCGGGCACGATTCGGCGCCGCGGTCGCCATTCAGCACAGCGGCCTGTCCGACGGCGAGCGCCACGATCAGTGGCATCGCATCCGGCGCGGCGACGTCGACGTGGTGGTCGGCACGCGCTCGGCGGTGTTCGCGCCGCTGGCCAATCCCGGGCTGATTATCGTGGACGAGGAACACGACACGTCCTACAAGCAGGACGAAACACCCCGGTATCACGGCCGCGACGTTGCGATCATGCGCGGCAAGTTCGCCGGCGCGCTGGTCGTGCTCGGGTCCGCCACGCCGACCCTGGAGTCCTTCACCAATGCGCTGGACGGCAAGTACGCGCTCGTGTCGCTGCCGACACGCGTGCTCGATCGGCCGCTACCGCGGGTCAGCGTCATCAGCATGCGCGAAGAGATGGCCGAGCGCGGCGAGGATGTGGTGCTGAGCCGTCCACTGATGGCGGCGATGCGGGAGCGGCTCGATCGCCGTGAACAGTCGCTGATCCTGCTGAATCGACGCGGATTCGCGACCGCCATCATTTGTCGTCAGTGCAACGCCACGCTCGAGTGTCCCAACTGCAGCATCTCGCTCACGGTCCATTCGCGCAAGCACAGCTGGTCCGCACAGTGTCACTACTGCAATTTCCAGAAGATTGTCCCGAATGCGTGCGAACGGTGCGCCGCGCCGTATATGGAGCGCGTCGGTTTTGGCACCGAGCGCGTCGAAGCGGAAATTCGCACCGCATTCCCTGCGGCGCGCGTCGCCCGCGTCGATCGCGACACCGTGCGACGGAGGGGCAGCCTCGTCGAAACGCTCGCCAAGGTCGCGAAGCGGGAGGTTGACGTGCTGATTGGCACGCAGATGATTGCCAAGGGCCACGACTTTCCGGACGTGACGCTGGTCGGTGTGATTTCGGCGGACGTCGGTCTGGGCCTGGCGGACTTCCGATCGAACGAGCGCACCTTCCAGTTGCTGACCCAGGTGGCCGGCCGCGCCGGCCGCGGCGAGCTGCGCGGCGAGGCGATGATTCAGTCGCTGCTGCCGTCACACTACGCGATCACGTTGGCATGCTCACAGGACTATCGGGCGTTCTACGACACCGAGATCAAGTACCGCCGCACCATGAGGTATCCGCCCCAGGTGGCCATGGTCAACATCGTCGTGCGCGGGCGGACGTTCACCGAGGCGATCAACGGGGCGCACGACCTGGCCGACGCGGCACGAGGCGCAAAGGGATTTGCCATCCTCGGCCCCGCGCCGGCGCCGCTGACGCGCCTGCGAGGCGAGCACCGGGCCCAGTTCTTCCTGAAAGGAACGAGCCGCAAGGCGATGCGTGAAGCGCTGCAGCTGGCGGTCTCACGGAAGCCGTCGCTGGCCAGGCGCATCTCCATCGACGTCGATCCGCTGTCGATGTTGTGAGCTGCTCCGCACTTACTCCGTGCCTCCCGCGCCCAGGAACTCTCCGATCGGCGCAGGGGTAAAGCACGACGCGAGAATGATCATCGCCGCGGCCGCCAACACGATACGCGGCGTGCCGATCGGCTCATCGTCATAGAGCGTCGGCGGATGGCGGGGGCCAAGCGTCACGATCATCACGACCAGCAGCACGGTCCAGGCGATCCAGCTGGAGGACACCGTGGCCAGGAAGATCGCCACGGCGACCATCACCAGTGTGAGCAGCGTGGAGCGGCTGCCGAGCACGGCGTACGAAATGTGGCCGCCGTCGAGCTGCGCGATCGGAAACAGGTTGAGGGCGGTGGCGAGCAGCCCGAACCACGCTGCAAACGCCATCGGGTGCATGTTGATCGAGTAGCCGTCGGCCACATTCCCCCAGATGAGCCATGCGGCGAACTGGAACAGCAGCGGCTCGCCCAGCTCGATCAGCCCCGATTGATCGACCGGTAGCCGATCCACACGCGACAGCAGCAGTCCCGCGAAGAGGGCCGGCACGGCCACAGCGAACCCGGCGAGGGGCCCGGCAATACCGATGTCGAACAGCGCCGTCTTGTTGGGTATGCGCGACCTGATGCGAATGAAGGCGCCCAGCGTACCGGTCAGGAACACTGGCGCCGGCAGGAAATAGGGACGGGTTGCCAGAACGCCATAGCGCAGGCACGCGATGTAGTGGCCCATTTCGTGGCAGCCAAGAATCGCAAGAATCGTCAGGCTGTACCAGAGACCGCGGACGTAGAACATCGGATCGCTGAACAGCGGCTCGACCGCGGGCCGCGGATCGCCGGCGGTCGCGAGATCGATCGAGAAGCTGTAGAAGTGACATCCGCCGGCAATCGTCGTGGTGACCAGCGTCAAGCCAAGCAACAGCAACTGCACCCACAGCCGGCCCTGCGGCGGCGGCAGCGGCTTCGGGATCAACTGCTCGTAACGGTCCTCCTGCGTCGAGGCTACGGAGGACAGGTCGTTAGGATCAGCAGGAGGGAGTTCAGCTGAAACCGGAGAAGGACCTTCGGGCCCCGGCAGCGGGTGCACGGTGGATCGAGCTTATCCGATGTTCTGCAGTTCCTTACCCGGCTTGAAGCGGATCGTTCGGCCGGGAGGAATGCGGACTTCCTTGCCGGTTCGCGGGTTGCGCCCGATGCCGCGCTTGCGAGGCTTCACCTGGAACACGCCAAAGCCCCGCAGCTCAATGCGTTCGCCGCGCTGCATCGAATGACGCATGGCCTCAAACACGGCATCGACCGCCAGCTCGGCCTTCACTTTAGTGACGTCTGCCACCCGTGAGACCTCGTTCACGATGTCGACTTTGATCATTGCGCTGAAGGCTCTGACTGTAACTAGCTTAAATTATGGGACTTACGCTGTCAAACGGATAAGTGCTTTGTATGGATGTATTTATCGGCAGCCGCGTGCATTTTCGTGCGCCTGTCGCGGCGCAAACCCTTGCCGGCCAGTAATATAGACAGGGCGTGACACGCCGGAGACTCCCACAGATCGTGTTGGTCGGACGACCGAATGTCGGTAAGTCAACCCTGTTCAACCGTTTGACGGGGGGCCGGCGCGCGATCGTCAACTCCATGGCCGGTACGACGCGAGATGTCATCACCCATCCGGTCACATGGGAAAACCACCAATTCGAGGTGACCGATACCGGCGGCCTGTTCGGCGCCTCCGACGATCCGCTCCACGACCTGGTGAGGACCCAAGGCGCGCGCGCGTTGAAGACCGCCGATCTGATCGTCTTCGTCGTCGATGGACGCGAAGGACTGATCCCCGGCGATCAGGAGATTGCCCAGGCCGCCCGGGACGTGGGCGTGCCGATCGTGCTGGCGATCAACAAGATCGACGACCGTCGCGCCAGAGCCGGTGCCCTTGAGTTGTCGCGACTTGGCATTGACACCGTTGTCGAAATCAGCGCCGAGCACGGCGACGGAGTCGGCGATCTGCTCGAGGAGATCGTTAAGAAGCTGAAGCGGCACTCTGGAACCCACCCCGTGGAACCCGTGGACCCGCAATCGCAGGAAACAGCGATTGCGATCGTGGGGCGCCCGAACGCCGGTAAGTCTTCGCTCGTGAACCGGTTGCTCGGTGACGATCGGATGATCGTCTCGGAAGTGCCGGGGACGACGCGTGATTCGGTGGATTCGCTGCTGCGGTGGCACCGCCGAACGCTGCGGCTTGTTGACACCGCGGGGATTCGGCGGCCGGGTAAGGTCTCGAAATCGCCGGTGGAGTCGGTGAGCGTCTTGCTGGCGACGCTGGCGATCGAGCGCGCGGACGTCGTTGTGCTGGTGCTCGACGCGACGGTGGGGCCGACCGATCAGGATGGCGCGATCGCCGGAGCGGCGAAGCAGGCCGGCAAGGGCATCATCGTTGCCGCCAACAAGTGGGATCTGATGAAAAAGCCAGGAGGCCGGCAGACCGAGGGGCCAAGAGGAGATGCCGAGGACGTGGCGAAGGCGTTCGATGAGAAGCTGCGGTACCACCTGAAGTTTCTGGACTTCGCTCCAATCCTGCACATCTCCGCGACGACCGGCGAGCGCACGGCGAAGCTTCTCGAGATGGTCGATCGGGTCGCGACGGCTGCGCGGACGCGAGTGCCGACGGGGGAGCTCAATCGGTTCATCGAGAAGGTCACCACGGCATCGCCGCCGGTGACGTCGAGCAAGCGCAACGTGCGGATCAAGTACGCCTCGCAGGTGAGTGTCGCCCCACCGACGTTTCTGCTGTTCACCAACACCGAGACGAAACTGCACTTCTCCTACGCGCGATTCCTGGAGAACCGCTTGCGCGAAACCTACGACTTCTTCGGCAATCCGATTCGCATCCACCTTCGCGGCCCTCGTGAGGATCCGAAGAAGGAGAGATTGACCGGACCCAGGTGGGCACCGGCCAAGCGGCAGCCGGTGACAAAGGGCCCCGGCTCGAGACCGACCAGCAGCGATCGAGGTCGCGCCGCTCGTCCCGGACAGGGCGGCGCCAAGAAGGGCCGCCGTTCCTGACCCCGGAATCGACATTTGGGGGCTGGCACCAAACGTCGCACCTGACGCCGCATCGGCATTTGGCCCATTCGCCTCTTGGCCTGCTAAGATTCCCACAATGTCCGCACCGAAGCGGGAGCTGTTCAAGTCCGCCGACGTCTGCGAAGTGGCGCAGGTGCAGCCGTATGTCCTCCGATCGTGGGAGGCCGAGTTCCCGCAAATCGGCCAGGCGCCTGCGGGCGGCGGTCCGCGCGTGTATCGACGCTCTGACATCGAGCTCGTCCTCAAGATCAAGCAGCTGATTCTGGACGAAGGCCTGACGCTCTCCGGCGCGAGGCGGCGTCTTGATGAGGAGCGCGGCGAGAGCAACGGCGCTGCGGTTCTGGTCGAAGAGGTGCTCGACCACCGCGTGCGCCAGAGCCTGAAGAGCGTCAAGACTGGCCTTCAGGCGATCATGGCGCTGCTGTCAGGCGACGCTGAGCATCCGCCAGAACTGCGTCTGGTGGCGCAACAGGCTCCGGCGGCTTCCGGGAGGAAGCCAGTCGCCAAAGCGAAGGCAAAGAAGTAAACTGAAACCGAAACTTGCGACCGTCAACTGAAACTCCCAATTGCCAAGTTTCAACTGTCAGCTCTGTTACGGGATGTAGCGCAGCCTGGCTAGCGCGCCTGCTTGGGGTGCAGGAGGTCCCGGGTTCGAATCCCGGCATCCCGACCACTACTCGGCATTCAACCCGTTGCCCACCATCGCTCGTGTAGCGAGCGACTGGTGCAAGCAGACCTTGATGGTCTTAACATCAGAGCATGAAGGCCATTAACGTGACCGATCAAAGATCGGGACCAGCCGATCGTCCGCGACGGCGGAGATCCTAGCGGAAAAAGCCGGCGGGGAAGAGCTCGAGTTCTGGACGCACGATGACCGGCAGGCGACTGCGGCCACATCGCGCGGCTTCACCGTTCGGGGATCAAGCGGTGATGTGATGCAGTGAGATGGTCGTTTTGAGCAGTGCCCGAGCCGAGCCCACGTGCGGCCCGGGTTGACGCCGCCGGACATCAGCGGCATCATCCCGGATCACTTTCCTGGAGGCCGACTATGTCGAAGCGGCTGTTTGGTATCTGCTCCCTTGTCTTTGCCTGTCTCGTACTTGCCGGCCAGCTCGGTCGCGCCGAATCGCCGCAGATCACCCGCCAACGCGTCGACTTCAACGTCGTCGAAGCGACGATTCCGCAGATGCAGGCGGCGCTCGCATCGGGCCGCGTGACGTCTCGCGATCTCGTGGCTCTGTACCTCGCGCGCATCGCGCAGTACGAGCCGCTGCTCAACGCCACCATGCACGTTAACTTCAACGCGTATAGCGAGGCCGACGACCTGGATCGCGAGCGGGCGCAGGGACGCGTGCGCGGACCGCTCCATGGCATTCCCATCGCGGTCAAGGACAACATCAACACGACGTTCATGCCCACGACCGGCGGCGCGCTGGCCTTCGATGGATTTGCTCCGTCGTACAACGCCACACTCATCACCAACCTGCGCGCGGCCGGCGCCATCATCATTGCCAAGACCATCCTGACCGAGCTCGCTAACTGGGTGGCGAGCGGGATGCCCGCCAACTACAGCGCGCTCGGGGGGTATGGTATGAACCCCTACGATCCGCGGCCCGATCCCCGGACCGGCTCCAACGACGGTCGCCCGGTGATGGGCACCGGCGGTTCGAGTTCCGGGATCGGCACGGCGGCGAACTTCTGGGCCGGCAGCGTCGGCACCGAAACGTCGGGATCGATTCTCAGCCCGTCGAACGCCAATATGCTGGTCGGCATCAAGCCGACGGTGGGGCTGATCAGCCGCTACGGGGTGATTCCGATCACGGCCGATCAGGACACCGCCGGCCCGATGACCAAAACAGTGATCGACGCGGCCATCATGCTTGGGGCCATGGCGGGATTCGATGCCAATGATGTCGCCGGTACGAATCGCTGCCCGCTGCCGCCGAACCGCGACTATGCCCGCGGCCTGACCGGGCAGCCGTTGCGCGGCGCGCGCATCGGCATTCCGCGCGCCAACTTCTACGTGCCGACGCCGAACCCTTCGACCGGCAACCTGACCGGTGGGCTCAACGCTGCGCAGACCGCGGTGATGAACGAGGCGATCGCCGTCCTCCAGCAGCAGGGCGCCGTGATCGTCGATCCCGCCAACATCCCGAGCATCGTCGACCCGACACCGGCGAACAACTTCCTGACCTTTGGGGTGTGCTCGGGACTGGGCAATGCCCGCGGCAGCGACACAACGTGTTCGGTGGTGTTGAAGTACGGGATGAAGCGCGACTTCAACGCCTATCTGGCGACGCTTGGGGCGACGGCGCCGGTCAAGACGTTGACCGAGCTGCGCAACTACAACCTGGCCAACCGGCCGCGCAACGCCATCAAGTACGATCAGGCGCAGCTCGACATCTCGGACGAGATGAGCCTGACCGGCGACTTGGCGCGCTGGACGCAGGATCGCAACAAGGACATCTTCCTCGCCGCCACCCACGGCATCGACGAGATCATGGCGACGCAGCGTCTGGACGCGCTGTTGTTCCCTGGCAGCAGCAGCGCCGGCATTGCGGCGAAGGCGGGACATCCGACGGTGATTGTGCCGTTTGGATTCATCCCCAACGCCACGGCCAACCTTCCCGCCGGCTTCAACCCGCGCGATCAGCCGTACGGCGTCAGTTTCACCGGCACGGCGTGCAGCGAGCAGCGCCTGATCGAACTTGCCTGGGGATTCGAGCAGGTGACGCGGCGGCGCGTGCCGCCGTTTTCGGCCCCGTAGCGCGAAAGCCCGATTCGGCATTGCACTGCTGCCGAAAGGACGCCGGCACATAATTGCGTTGTGCGCTTGTCGGTCAGATCGGCCACGCAGCTGACGCTGTTGTTCAGCGCCGCGGTGATGGCGATCTTTCCGCCCGGCGCGGCATCAGTGGAGCGCTGGTACGCCGACCGGCTATATCCCATCATCCAGGCCAACGTCACGTCGCTCTCCAATCGCCTGCCGTTCGCGCTGTTCGACCTCGCGATGGTTGTGCTGGCCCTGACGGCCATCGCCATCTGGACCTGGGCGATCAAGCTGGCGCGCCGGCGGCAGGTCATCCGCTCGCTCTGGCGCGGTTTCGTTGCCACGCTCACGCTGATCGCGATCGTCTACCTGTGGTTCCTCGCGGCGTGGGGGCTGAACTACGCGCGGCCGCCGCTGGAGTCGCAGCTGACGTTCGACAAATCGAGGGTCACTCCCGAGGCCGTCCGCACGCTGGCCGAACACGCCGTCGCGCAGGCCAACCGCACGCACGGCGATGCACACGCTGCCGGCTTTGCCGCGATGTGGGACCGGCCGCCGGCACTCGTCGACGCGCTGCACTCGGTGGAAAGGGATCTCGGCCGCCCACGGCCAACCGTGATCGCGACGCCGAAGTGGTCAATCTTCTCGGCCTACTATCGCGCGGCCGGTGTCAGCGGCCAGCTGGCGCCGTTTTTCCTCGAGACGCTGCTGAATCCGGACCTGATCGGACCAGAACGTGCCGTGGTTCTTGGCCATGAATGGGCGCACCTGGCGGGCTTCGCTCCAGAGTCAGACGCGAGCTTCGTGGGCCTGCTGGCGGCGATGCGATCCGGGCCGGCCGGTGAATACAGCGCGTGGCTCGATCTCGTATCGGAGGCCACCCGCCAGCTGCAACCGGTGACGCAGCGGCTGGTGCTCGAACAACTCGGCCCGGGACCGCGCCAGGATCAGCACGCGATCCGTGAGCGTCTCAAGGCCGTCGTCGCCGCGGTCGATCGCGCCGCGTGGACCGCCTATGATCAGATGCTCCGTTCACAAGGCGTCGAAGAAGGCGTGCAGAACTACTCGCGGGTGATTGAATTGTTGATCGGCACCGACGTGTTGAAGATCCCGCCATCCAATTCGCAATGAGCAAGACGCGCATCATCCGGGTCGATCGCGACAGACCTGATCCGGCGGCGATCGAGGAAGCCGCCCGGATTCTGAAGACTGGCGGCCTCGTCGTCTTTCCAACCGAGACCGTCTACGGGCTCGGGGCGCACGCGCTGGACCCCTCAGCGGCGCAGAAGATCTTCGACGCGAAGGAGCGGCCGGCAAGCGATCCGCTGATCGTCCACATCGCGCACATCGGGCAGGTCGGGCAGTGCGCAACCGGCATGCCCGCCGGTGCGCGCAAGCTGGCTTGGTCGTTCTGGGCGGGGCCCTTGACCTTAATCCTCGCGAAGAAACCGGATGTTCCCGACCTTGTGACGGCAGGACTCGGCAGCGTCGCGCTGCGCGTACCCTTGCACCGTGTGGCGCGCGCGTTGATGGAGACGGCGGGCGTGCCCGTAGCCGCGCCGAGTGCGAATCGGTTCTCGCGTCCAAGCCCCACCGCCGCCGATCATGTCATTGAGGATCTCGACGGCCGCGTTGACTTGATTCTCGATGCGGGAGGCACCGATATCGGTCTGGAATCCACCATCGTCGACTTTACGGTCGATCCGCCCGTGCTGCGTCGGCCAGGCGGCATCACCTTCGAGCAGGTCCGCTCGCTGGTGCCAGAAGTCGTCATCGCAGAAGCCCAGGGCACCGCACATGAACCGCAAATGGCGCCCGGGCAGCTCACCAGGCACTACGCGCCCCGCGCCGAATTGACGCTTTATGAAGGACCGTTCGAACGGGTGGTCGAGCGGATGGCCGCCGATGCCAGGACCGCGGTCGCTAAGGGGATTCGCGTCGGCATCCTGGCCCCCGAAGAAGACCTCAAGGCGCTGGCCCCGTTGATCGCCCCGTCAGCGGCAGCCGGAAGGATAGAGGTGCAGCCTTTTGGGTCTCGCACCGATCTGGGGCGTGGCGGAAGGGAACTGTTCGCGGCAATCCGGGCCATCGACACGAAGGGAGTGACCGTAATCCTCGCCAGTTCACCAGGCGGCGACGGTCTGGCTCGGGCCATCCGCGATCGACTCATGCGCGCAGCTGATGGCCGCATTAGAACAATCGTTCAGAAGTGAATTGCCGACCGATTAGGCCGGATTTCAAGTCGATTTTCTAGTGCTACAATGCGCACGCACATATCAGGCACCTTCGGGCACATAGGCACTTGGAGGCACCTGATTTGGGGGGATGGGCCGCATGAGTCAAGAAGTAATGTCTGAGACTTCGGGCGTTCAGCCGGGACACTCACGACGCAATTTCATCAAGGGTGTGATCGCTGCGGGCGCGACCGTTTCCGCATCCGCGTACCTCTTCCGCACCAACGTGATCGGCCAGAACGACGGCATGGCCGGCGCGGTGGAACGTCTCATCACACTCGACATCAACGGTCAGCAGCGACGCGTCGACGTGTTGAAGAACGAGACGCTGGCCATGACCTTGCGCTACAAGCTTGGTCTGACGGGCACCAAGCTCGGATGCGATCGCGCTGAGTGCGGCGCGTGCACCGTGCTGGTAGACGATGTGCCGCGGTATTCGTGCTCGACGCTGACCCACAGCGTTCGCGGCAAGAAGATCGTGAGCATTGAGGGCCTGGCCAAACCCGACGGTACCCTGCACCCCGTGCAGCAGGCGGTCGTCCAGGGCCAGGGCTTCCAGTGCGCCTTCTGCATGCCCGGCTTCGTGATGGCCACTGTCGGCTATCTCAAGACCAACCCCAATCCGACGCGCGAGCAGCTCGTGCACGGCATCTCCGGCAATCTGTGCCGGTGCGCCGACTACAACAAGATCCTCGACTGCATGATGCATGCGGCCGAATTGTCGAGGGGAGCGTAATCATGGCGGAACAGCAGAAGCCAGTGGCTCCGGCGGCTCCCGTAGCTCCGCCAAAGAAAATGGAATTCAAGCTACTCGGACATAACTACGTCACGCCCGACCTTGTTGCGAAGGTCACCGGCAAGGCGAAGTACGCCGAGGATTACCGCGCGGAGGGCATGGTCTTCATCAAGCTGATGCCGAGCCCGCGCCCGCACGCGAGAGTTCGCAACATCGACGCGTCAGCCGCGTTGGCCATGCCTGGCGTGCACGGCATCCTGACCGCGAAAGATCTGCCCGTGCCTCCGCCGCCTCCGGGAGCGCCGCCTGCCGCCGCGCCGGCTGGTGGTCGCACTGGCGGGACTGCGGGTGCCGGCGCTACCGCCGGGGGCGCTGCGTCGCCTGCGGCAGGTGGTGGCGCGCCTGCGGCTGCCGCGCCAGCGGCCGGCGCACAGCCGGCGACGGCGCCTCCGCCGCCGCCCATGCCGCCGGAGTTCGCGCTGACGGAAGAACCGGTCTACGAAGGTGAACCGATCCTCGCCATTGCCGCAGATAGCGAAGAGCTCGCCTCCGAAGCGATCGACAGGATCATCGTCGACTTCGAGCCGCTGCCGTTTGCAATCGACCCGCTTGAGAGCCTGCGCCCCGGATCGGCCAACGGCCGCGAGCAGGGCAACGTCTTCGTCGGTCCGAGCATGCGCACGCTGAAGTGGACGCCGGAACAAATGGCCATGGTCGATGCCGGCAAGTTCCCGCACGATGCCGAGGCCACGGAAACCGCGGTGTTCGGCGACGTTGAGAAGGGCTTCAAGGAAGCCGACCTGATCATCGAGCGCGACATGCACCAGCAGACCACGTCGCATCAGCCGATGGAGTCGCGCTCGTGCATGGCCTACTGGCAGAACGGCAAGTGCTACATGCACGTCTCCACGCAGTCGCTGGCCCGCACCGTGGCGTCGGTCGCCGGCTGGGTGGGCGTCAAGCCGGATGAGCTCGTGCTGATCAGCGAGTACACCGGCGGCGGATTCGGCAGCAAGATTCCGGGCGCGCAGTCCATGGCGATTCCGGCGCTGATGTCGAAGAAGCTCAACGGCCGCCCGGTGATGATGCGCATCTCGCGCGCCGAAGAAACCTATATCGGTCGCGTCCGCCCCGGCTACCAGGGCTGGGTCAAGATGGGCTTCAAGAAGGACGGCAGAGTCACCGCCATCGACACCTTCATTGTCGAAGCCAGCGGCCCGTACCGCCGGCAGGGCGATCACTCGACGACAGCCAACCTGGGCTCGCTGCTCTTCCAGGCGCCGAACATGCGCTTCCGCGGCGTTTCGGTCGCGACCAACACGCCTCCGGGCGTGTCGCAGCGCGCGCCCGGCGGCCTGCAGGCGTCGGTGTGGTTCGAACCGCTCGTGCATGAAGCCGCGAAGAAGCTCGGCATCGACCAGGTCGCGATTCGCAAACTGAACGCGCCTGAAGGGCAGGCGCTGTTCGGACTCGTTCCGCCCAATACACCTCCGGGACGTCCGCGCAACAAGCTGACCAGCTGCTTCGTGAAGGAGGCGCTCGATCAGGGTGCCGAGTTGTTCGGGTGGGAGGCGCGCAAGGCCAACAGTGGCAAACGCACCGGCAGCAAGGTGCGGGGCGTCGGCTGCGGCACGGGCGCCTACACTGCCGGCTCGATCGGTGTTGACGGCCTCGTCGTCCTGCGGCCCGATGGCAAGCTGGAAATCCACCAGGGCATTGGCAACCTCGGCACGCAGTCGTTCAGTGACACGGCGCGTGTCATCAGCGAGGTCTCGAACTTCCCCTGGGAGAACGTCGAAATAATCTGGGGCAACACCTCGTTGGGCCTGCCGTGGTCGTCCATCCAGGCCGGCAGCCAGACCACCTATGCCCACACCCGGGCCAATTACGCGACGGGTCTGGACTTCAAGAAGAAGCTCCAGGAGGTTGCGGCGAAGACGCGCGGCGGCTCGCCGGAAAGCTACGACACCAACGCACAGGGCGTCATCCGCAGAAGCGGCGGCCTGGTGATGACGTGGGCGCAAGCCGCTGAAGCGGCCATCAAGCTCGGTGGGATCTACGATGGCACCGAGACCCCGAAAGAAATCAACGCGATGACCAAGGCCGCGGCGGCCGCGCACAAGGGCCGCGGGTTGATGGGCGTCGCGCGTGACAACCTCCCGCGCGACGGGCAGACCTATGGCTTCATGGCCGCGTTCGCCGAGGTGGAGGTTGATGTCGAAACCGGCGTGTGGACGATTGTGGACTTCACCGGCGTGGCGGATGTCGGCACGGTGATTCACCCGGCCTCGCTCGGCGGTCAGATCAACGGCGGCAGCATCCAGGGTATCGGCCACGTCCGCAGCCAGAAGCTGGTCTACGACCCGCACTACGGCGCGGGTTTGGCGACCCGCATGCACCACAACAAGCCGCCGACGTTCCTCGACGTGCCCTTCAATGCGAAGTGGGCCGCCGTCGGCCTGCCCGATCCGACCAATCCGGTTGGCGCAAAGGGCATTGGCGAACCGTCAACCGTCGCGGCCGCCGGCGCGGTGCTGTGTGCACTGGCCGATGCGGTCGGTGACGACATCATCCGGCGCACGCCCGTGCAGCCGGAACAGATTGCCACGGCGCTGGCCAAGACCGGCCTGATGCCCAACGCACTGCAGGCGTTCATCTAAGGGGATAAGAAGATGCCACCGATTCGCGATGTAATGCCGGCATTTGAGCTCTTCCAGCCCGCGAGCATCACCGACGCTCTAGGCGTGCTGAACCGCCATGGCGCCGATGCGTGGGTCATGGCCGGCGGCATGGACACCTTCGACTGGCTGAAGGATCGCATCAAGCAGCCGCGCGTGGTTGTCGACCTCGGCATGGTCAACGAGCTGCGCGGCATCAAGGACGCGGCCGGCGGCCTCGAGATTGGCGCCATGACGACGCTGACGACGATCGCCAACGACCCGATGGTCAAGGAGCGGTTCCCGCTGCTTGCCCAGGCGGCGTTGATTGTGGCGTCGCCGCAGATTCGCAACCAGGGCACGCTTGGCGGCAACGTGGCGCAGGACGCGCGCTGCTGGTACTACCGCGCCGGCTGGCCGTGCTATCGCGCCGGCGGCAACATCTGCTACGCCGACACGCCGACGGCCATCAACCGCGAGCACGCGATCTTCAACGCCGATCGCTGCGTGGCGGTGAACCCGTCGGACACCGCGCCGGCGTTGATCGCGCTCGATGCGCAGTTCGTGATCAAGAACGGCGACGCCGAGCGTGTCGTCTCGGCCGATGAGTTCTTCGTCGGGCCAGGCATCGACATCACCAAGCTCACCTCGCTGCAGCCCGGCGATCTGCTCACCGCCATCCGCATCCCGAACACGTTCGCCGGCAAGGCGCACTACTTCGAGAAGGTGCGCGATCGCCAGGTGTGGGACTTCGCGCTGGTGAACATCGCGGCCTCGTTCAACATGTCGGGGGCCTCGATCGGCGACGCCCGCATGATCGTCAACGGCGTCTCCGCGACGCCGTATCGTCTGTCGGCCGTGGAAGCGTTCCTGAGAGGCAAGTCGCGCGACAAGGCGACCGCCGACGCCGCCGCCGACATGGCCGTGGAAGGCGCCGTGGTGCTGCAGCACAACGGTTACAAGGTGCCATTGATGAAGGCGCTCGTGAAGCGCGCCATTCGTGGAGACGCTGAATGGACCTCTTAACGACGGCCCGCAGCCCATGGGGTGAGTCGATCTTCACTCACATCTCATGGAGTCTGTTCTGGGCGTCGCTCGTCGGCGGCTTGCTGTTCCTGCTGGCGCATGGCGGCTACATGCTGTTCTCGCAGCACCGCAAGCGGCCGGCATCGGAAGTGGACGCGCTCGAGCGCGAGCGGGCAGGGCTGCCGGCCAACATCGAGCGCCACAGCTTCGTGGCCCGCGCATTCCACTGGGTGATGGCTGTCGCCATGCTGGTCCTGCTGTTCACCGCGTTCCTGCCGATCGTCGGAATCAGGTTCGCGTGGGTCTACTGGCACTGGCTGGCGGGCTTACTGCTCACCGCGTCGGTGATCTTCCATATTTTCCACGCCACGTTCGTGCTGGACTTCTGGTCGATCTGGGTCGGGCCGAAGGACATCCCCGAGATCAAGACGGAGGTGCTGCGCGAGATGGGCCGTGAAGACCTGCCCGGACCGCGTCCCGGCAAATATCCACTGGGCAACCGCCTCTACCACCTGGCGGTGATGGTGGCGGGCCTGGTCGTGATTGGCACCGGCATCATGATGATGTGGCGCGTCCGCACCGGCATCGTCGAACGCAATCCCTATCTGTTTTCCGACGTCACGTGGGGTCTGACCTACGTGGGTCACGGCTTGATGGGCGTCGGGTTCGTCGGGCTGGTGATCGCGCACATCTACTTCGCGCTGCGGCCCGAGAAGCTGTGGATCACCAAGGCGATGATCTTCGGCACCATCACGCGCCGCGAGTACCTCGAGAATCACGACCCGGATCGCTGGGCCGTTGAGGGCAGCACCCGGAAATCCAACTAGTGGAGCGTATCGGCTGACACAGTACCGTCGCCGGGGTGGCAGCAAGTGGGGCCGTTCCGTAGGAACGGCCCGCTTTACATATCGAACGGACACACCACTAGATGACACAATTGACGCCTGAAGCGGCGAGAGAAGAGCTCTCTCGCCGCGCGGACGCCATCGAGAGCGGCTACGAG
>Ga0233424_10001889_pt1 | contig 16488 bp, 11 predicted proteins | sample Watercolumn_Towu_FD_181011 | JGI IMG/M metagenome (GOLD analysis project Ga0233424, IMG submission 181011) | Freshwater microbial communities from Lake Towuti, South Sulawesi, Indonesia - Watercolumn_Towuti2014_125_MG | ecosystem: Environmental > Aquatic > Freshwater > Lake | place: Indonesia...
GAACGTACCAAGCCGCACGTGAACGTGGGCACGATTGGTCACGTTGACCACGGCAAGACCACGCTGACGGCTGCTATCGCGACCGTGCTGTCGAAGAAGTTTGGTGGCGAGGCCAAGGCCTACGACCAGATCGACGCCGCTCCCGAAGAGAAGGCTCGCGGTATCACGATCAACACCGCACACGTCGAGTACGAGACCGCCAACCGTCACTACGCTCACGTGGACTGCCCTGGCCACGCTGACTATGTGAAGAACATGATCACCGGTGCCGCTCAGATGGACGGCGCGATCCTGGTGTGCTCGGCCGCTGACGGCCCGATGCCCCAGACCCGCGAGCACATCCTGCTGGCTCGTCAAGTCGGTGTGAAGTACATCATCGTCTTCCTGAACAAGTGCGACATGGTCGACGACGCCGAGCTGCTGGAGCTGGTGGAAATGGAAGTCCGCGAGCTGCTGAGCAAGTACGACTTCCCGGGCGACGACACCCCGATCGTGAAGGGTTCGGCCAAGCTGGCGCTGGAAGGCGACACGGGCGATCTGGGCGAGCAGGCCATCATGCGCCTGGCTGACGCTCTGGACAGCTACATCCCCCAGCCCGAGCGTGCCGTTGACGGCGCCTTCCTGCTGCCGGTGGAAGACGTGTTCTCGATCTCGGGTCGTGGCACCGTGGTGACCGGTCGCGTTGAGCGCGGCATCATCAAGGTCGGCGAGGAAATCGAAATCGTCGGTATCCGTGATCTGCAGAAGACCACCGTGACCGGCGTGGAAATGTTCCGCAAGCTGCTGGACCAGGGCCAGGCTGGCGACAACGTCGGCATCCTGCTGCGCGGCACCAAGCGTGAAGACGTCGAGCGCGGCCAAGTGCTGGCCAAGCCCGGCTCGATCAAGCCGCACACCCACTTCACCGCTGAGATCTACGTTCTGAGCAAGGAAGAGGGCGGCCGTCACACCCCGTTCTTCAACAACTACCGTCCCCAGTTCTACTTCCGTACCACGGACGTGACCGGTGCCGTGGAGCTGCCGAAGGACAAGGAAATGGTCATGCCTGGCGACAACGTCAGCATCACCGTGAAGCTGATCGCTCCGATCGCCATGGAAGAAGGTCTGCGCTTCGCAATCCGTGAAGGCGGTCGTACCGTCGGCTCCGGCGTCGTGGCCACCATCATCGAGTAATTTTTTCAAGGACCACAGGGGCATAGCTCAATTGGCAGAGCGTCGGTCTCCAAAACCGAAGGTTGGGGGTTCGAGACCCTCTGCCCCTGCCAGCGAAAATCATCAGCGATAATCGCTGGTTCCAGTGGTCAGGCAATAGCCCGCGGGAGTTGATCCCGGCGGGCTTTGCTGCTGGTGGGTCTTGAAAGATCCCTCGGCGTCTCAAAAGAAGCATCCGTTCAATGTCCAATCCTCAAGTCGAAACGGTCACGACCGGCGCTGACAAGGTCAAGCTGGCTGGCGCCGTGCTGCTGCTGATTGCTGCGCTGGTGGCGTTCTATGCCCTCAGCAAGCAGGGCGCGCTGGCGCAGTGGGCGGCCCTGCTGGTGCTGCTGGCTGCTGCTGCAGGGGCCTTCTTCACCTCGGAATCCGGCAAGTCCCTGATCGCCTACGGTCAGGACTCGATCAAGGAAGTCCGCAAGGTGGTGTGGCCTACCCACAAGGAGGCGCGTCAGATGACTCTGTACGTGTTCGCCTTCGTGGTGGTGATGGCCCTGTTCCTGTGGCTGACCGACAAGACGCTGGAATGGGTGTTGTACGACCTGGTCCTGGGCTGGAAGCGCTGAAGAGGAAGTCATGAGCGAAGAGCAAGAAAACATCGTCGCCAGCGAAGCCGCAGCCCCCGTCGGCCTGCCCAAGCGCTGGTACGTGCTGCATGCCTATTCGGGCATGGAGAAGGCCGTCGAGCGCAATCTGCGTGAGCGCATTGACCGCGCTGGCATGCAGGAGAAGTTCGGCCGCATCCTGGTGCCGACCGAAGAAGTCGTCGAGCTGAAGAACGGCAAGAAGGCTGTGTCCGAGCGCCGCTTCTTCCCGGGTTATGTCTTCGTCGAAATGGTGATGGAAGACGACACCTGGCACTTGGTGAAGCACACCTCCAAGGTGACGGGCTTCATCGGCGGCGCCAAGAACCGCCCGGCTCCGATTTCGGAGGCCGAGGTCATGAAGATCGTCAACCAGATGCAAGAAGGCATCGAGAAGCCCCGGCCCAAGGTCGAGTGGACGGTGGGCGAGATCGTGCGCGTCAAGGAAGGTCCCTTCACCGACTTCAACGGCTCGGTGGAAGAGGTCAACTACGACAAGTCCAAGGTCCGCGTCTCGGTCACCATTTTCGGCCGCGCCACGCCGGTCGAGCTGGACTTCGGTCAGGTGGAGAAGGTTTGACGAGCCGATAGGGGCGTCAAACTTCGCCGAGGCTCGACGGAGTCGAAGGCAAAGTTCCAGGGCCTGGCAGTTGCCCCAAAGCTGCCCGTAGTCAGTCTGCAACGAGAGGCGGACAAGAGGAGTGAAGGTAAGGGTGCAAGCCCCAGTCCTTCGCGCTAGCACTCAGGCGCAGCGGCGAGGCCGCCGCAGCGCTTCTAGGAGAGAACATGGCCAAGAAGATTGTCGGCTTCATCAAGCTGCAAATCCCGGCTGGCAAGGCAAATCCTTCGCCGCCGGTCGGTCCCGCGCTGGGTCAGCGCGGCCTGAACATCATGGAATTCTGCAAGGCGTTCAACGCCCAGACGCAGAGCTATGAGCCGGGCCTGAAGCTGCCGGTGGTGATCACCGCCTTCGCGGACAAGAGCTTCACCTTCGTGATCAAGTCGCCCCCGGCGACCGTGCTGCTGAAGAAGGCCGCCAAGATCGAGAAGGGTTCGCAGCGTCCTCATCTGGACAAGGTCGGCAAGCTGACCCGCGCCCAGTTGGAAGAGATCGTGAAGACCAAGCAGAAGGACCTGACCGCGGCCGATCTGGATGCTGGCGTGCGCACCATCGCTGGTTCTGCCCGTTCGATGGGCATCATCGTGGAGGGTGTGTGAAATGGCTAAGCTGACCAAGAAGCAAAAGGCCCTGCAGGGCAAGGTCGAGACGACCAAGCTGTACGGTCTGGGCGATGCCCTGGATCTGGTGAAGAGCCTGGCCACCGCCAAGTTCGACGAGTCGATCGACGTCGCTGTCCAGCTGGGCATCGATGCCAAGAAGTCGGATCAGGTCGTTCGTGGCGCCGTCGTGCTGCCTCACGGCACCGGCAAGACCAAGCGCGTGGCCGTGTTCGCCCAGGGCGCCAAGGCTGAAGAAGCCAAGGCTGCCGGCGCCGACGTGGTCGGCATGGAAGACCTGGCCGAGCGCGTCAAGGCTGGTGACATGCCTTTCGACGTGGTCATCGCCTCGCCCGACACCATGCGTATCGTCGGTACCCTGGGTCAGATCCTGGGCCCGCGCGGCCTGATGCCTAACCCCAAGGTGGGCACCGTGACCCCGGACGTCGCGACCGCTGTCAAGAACGCCAAGGCTGGCCAGATCCAGTTCCGCGTCGACAAGGCCGGCATCATCCACGGCACCATCGGCCGTCGTTCCTTCGACACCGACAAGCTGCAGGACAATCTGCGCGCCTTGGTCGAGGCCCTGAACAAGGCCAAGCCGGCTTCCAGCAAGGGTGTCTACCTGCGCAAGGTCGCCGTGTCTTCCACCATGGGTGTTGGCGCCCGCGTGGAAATCGCCTCGATCAACGCCTCGGCTGCTGCAGCCTAAGGCTTTTCAGATGAGGCCTGCCGCGAGTCTGGCGGCGGGCTGATGAATTGGTGGGGCACCGTGCGGCGTCAGCCGCGCGGTGCGTCATCCAAGACCGTTGGTGTGAAGCCTTGCTGTATGGGGGCAACGCTTAATCGGAGGTCTGTCCTCCGGCCAACGCAGATGGCGGTCCCGCTGCAAAGGAATTCTCGTGGTTCCCGAACAGAAGGTCGCTGATTCCGGTGCTCCAAGGGATGCAAGTCCCGAGGGGCGTAATGTGAGGAGTAGACCTTGAGTCTCAATCGCAACGAGAAAGCAGCCGTTGTGTCGGAAGTGGCAGCGCAAGCCGCCAAGTCCCAGACGCTGGCGCTGGCCGAGTACCGTGGCCTCACCGTGGAAGCCCTGAACAAGCTGCGCGTCAATGCGCGTGCCCAAGGCGTGTATCTTCATGTGCTGAAGAACACCCTGGCGCGTCGCGCTGTCGCCGGCACCTCGTTCGAGGCTGCTTCGGAGAGCATGGTCGGTCCGCTGATCTACGGCTTTTCGGAAGACGCTGTCGCGGCTGCCAAAGTCATCGCTGACTTCGCCAAGACCAACGACAAGCTCGTCATCAAGGGTGGTGCCTACGGCGGCAAGGCTCTGGACGTCAATGGCGTGAAGGCGCTGGCGGCTGTCCCGAGCAAGGAAGTCCTGCTGTCGCAGATCGCTGGCCTGCTCAAGTCGCCGGTGCAGCGCACCGCGGCCGTGCTGGCTGCCCTGGCTCAGCAAAAGGGTGGTGGCGAACAAGCCGCCGAAGCCCCCGCTGCTGCCTGATCCAGGCACACAACCCACAAGCAACTTATCTGTTTTTAGGAACACATCATGGCATTCGACAAAGACGCTTTCCTGGCTGCCCTGGACAGCATGACCGTTCTGGAACTGAACGACCTGGTCAAGGCAATTGAAGAGAAGTTCGGCGTGTCCGCCGCTTCGATGGCTGCTCCGGCTGCTGGCGGCGCTGCTGCCGGTGGCGCCGCTGCCGCTGAAGAGAAGACCGAGTTCACCGTGGTGCTGGCTGAAGCCGGCGCCAACAAGGTGGGCGTGATCAAGGCCGTGCGCGAAATCACCGGCCTGGGCCTGAAGGAAGCCAAGGACCTGGTCGACGGCGCTCCGAAGCCCGTCAAGGAAGGCATCGCCAAGGCCGACGCCGAAGCTGCCAAGAAGAAGCTGGAAGAAGCCGGCGCCAAGGTCGAACTCAAGTAATTCGACTTTGGGGAGGTGGGGTGCAAACTCCGCCTCCACTGCGAGAGGGGTGGTCTGCAAAGGCCTCCCCTTTCGTCGTCTAGGGTTAGTCCCATTGAGTGCAGTTGAAAGAGCCACTGCTGCGGTATGATGCGCGGTTCTTTCAAGTGTTCTCTGATCCGACTGCAGGGAGCCGGTTTGGTCGGGCCTCGGTGCAATGCCGAGGTTGTCCGCCAGCGGTTGGTAGTGGCCAACCACCAAGCTTCGGGCGCAACGCCCGAATAGCCAGTCGCCGACGAAGCCCGTCCCACGGCCAGGGATGGGCTCTCGACACGGAGTGTTTATGGCGCAAACAACCCCCTACAGCTATACCGAGCGCAAGCGTATCCGCAAGAGCTTCGGCAAGCGTGCTAGCGTTCTCAACGTGCCCTATCTGCTGACCATGCAGAAGGATTCGTACGTTGCCTTCCTGCAGAAGGACGTTCCTCCCGCCAAGCGCAAGCCCGAAGGCTTGCAGGCAGCCTTCCTCTCGGCGTTCCCGATCGTGTCGCACAACGGGTTCGTGGAGATGAAGTTCCTCGAATACAACATTGCCAAGCCGCCGTTTGACACCCGCGAGTGCCAGCAGCGCGGCCTGACCTATGCAGCCGCCGTGCGCGCGCGCCTGCAGATGATCATCTACGACCGTGAGTCGCCGCAGGCGAAGACCGTCAAGGAGATCAAGGAGCAAGAGGTCTACATGGGCGAAGTGCCCCTGATGACCGACTACGGCTCCTTCATCGTCAATGGCACTGAGCGTGTCATCGTTTCGCAGCTGCACCGCTCGCCCGGCGTGTTCTTCGAGCACGACAAGGGCAAGACCCACTCGTCCGGCAAGCTGCTGTTCAGCGCCCGCATCATTCCCTACCGCGGCTCCTGGCTGGACTTCGAGTTCGACCCGAAGGACATCCTGTACTTCCGCGTCGACCGCCGTCGCAAGATGCCGGTCACCATCCTGCTCAAGGCCATTGGCCTGAACCCCGAGCAGATCCTGGCCCACTTCTTCGTGTTCGACAACTTCCGTCTGATGGACTCCGGTGCCCAGATGGAATTCGTGGCCGACCGCCTGAAGGGTGAAGTCGCCCGCTTCGACATCACGGACAAGAGCGGCAATGTGCTGGTCGAGAAGGATAAGCGCATCACCGCCCGCCATGTGCGCCAGCTGGAGCAGTCCGGCACCCAGCACATCACCGTGCCGGAAGACTTCCTGGTCGGCCGCGTGCTGGCCAAGAACATGGTGGACGGCGACACCGGCGAGATCATCGCCAAGGCCAATGACGAGCTGACCGACAGCCTGCTGAAGAAGCTGCGCCAGGCCGGCATCAAGGACATCCAGTGTCTGTACACCAACGAGCTGGATGAAGGCGCCTACATCAGCCAGACCCTGGCCTCGGATGAAACCACCGAGCAGCTGGCTGCGCGCGTTGCCATCTACCGCATGATGCGCCCCGGCGAGCCGCCGACGGAAGATGCGGTCGAAGCCCTGTTCAACCGCCTGTTCTACAGCGCCGACACCTACGACCTGAGCCGCGTCGGCCGCATGAAGTTCAACGCCCGCGTGGGCCGCGACACGCCCGAAGGCGCGATGACCCTGTCCAACGAGGACATCCTGGACGTGGTCAAGATCCTGGTCGAGCTGCGCAACGGCCGCGGTGAAGTCGATGACATCGACCACCTGGGCAACCGTCGCGTGCGCTGCGTGGGCGAACTGGCCGAGAACCAGTACCGCTCGGGCCTGGCCCGTATCGAGAAGGCCGTGAAGGAGCGTCTGGGCCAGGCCGAGACCGAAGCCCTGATGCCGCACGACCTGATCAACTCCAAGCCGATCTCTGCGGCCCTGAAGGAGTTCTTCGGTGCTTCGCAGCTGTCGCAGTTCATGGACCAGACCAACCCGCTGTCCGAGATCACGCACAAGCGTCGTGTCTCGGCCCTGGGTCCGGGCGGTCTGACCCGCGAGCGCGCCGGCTTCGAAGTCCGTGACGTGCACCCCACCCACTATGGCCGCGTCTGCCCGATCGAAACGCCGGAAGGCCCGAACATCGGTCTGATCAACTCGCTGGCGCTGTATGCACAGCTCAACGAGTACGGCTTCCTGGAGACCCCGTACCGCCGCGTGGTGGACGGCAAGGTGACCGACCAGATCGACTACCTGTCCGCCATCGAGGAAGGCAAGTACGTCATCGCCCAGGCCAATGCCTCGCTGAACGAGCAAGGCCAGCTGGTCGACGAGCTGGTGTCTGCCCGTGAGAACGGCGAATCGGTGCTGACCTCGCCGGAGCGCATCCAGTACATGGACGTGGCGCCGACGCAGATCGTGTCGGTGGCGGCCTCGCTGGTGCCCTTCCTGGAGCACGATGACGCGAACCGTGCACTGATGGGCGCCAACATGCAGCGCCAGGCCGTGCCGACCCTGCGTCCCGAGAAGGCCTTCGTGGGCACGGGCGTGGAGCGCGTGGCTGCCAAGGACTCGGGTACCGTCGTGGCGGCGCGCCGCGGTGGTGTGGTCGACTATGTGGACACGAACCGTATCGTGATCCGCGTGAACGACGACGAGACCGTGGCCGGCGAAGTCGGCGTGGACATCTACAACCTGATCAAGTATCAGCGTTCCAACCAGAACACCAACATCCACCAGCGCCCCATCGTGCGCCGTGGCGACAAGGTGGCGGCCGAGGACATCATCGCCGATGGCGCCTCGACCGACATCGGTGAACTGGCCCTGGGCCAGAACATGCTGGTCGCGTTCATGCCCTGGAACGGCTACAACTTCGAAGACTCGATCCTGATCAGCGAACGCGTCGTGGCCGAAGATCGCTACACCTCGATCCACATCGAGGAGCTGGTGGTGATGGCCCGCGACACCAAGCTGGGCTCCGAGGAAATCACCCGCGACATCCCGAACCTGAGCGAGCAGCAACTGGCTCGCCTGGACGAGTCGGGCATCGTCTACATCGGCGCCGAAGTCGGCCCGGGCGACGTGCTGGTCGGCAAGGTGACCCCGAAGGGTGAAACCACCCTGACCCCGGAAGAGAAGCTGCTGCGCGCCATCTTCGGCGAGAAGGCGTCCGACGTGAAGGACACCTCGCTGCGTGTGGACCAGGGCACCTCCGGCACCGTGATCGACGTGCAGGTCTTCACCCGTGAAGGCATCCAGCGTGACAAGCGCGCCCAGCAGATCATCGACGATGAGCTGAAGCGCTTCCGCCTGGACCTGAATGACCAGCTGCGCATCGTTGAGGCCGACGCCTTCGACCGTATCGAGAAGCTGCTGATCGGCAAGATCGCCAACGGCGGTCCCAAGAAGATCAGCAAGGGCACGGTCATCTCCAAGGACTACCTGGCCGAGGTCGAGAAGTTCCACTGGTTCGACATCCGTCCCGCCGAGGACGATGTGGCCAACCAGCTGGAGTCGATCAAGAACTCGCTGGAGCAGACCCGCCACAGCTTCGACCTCGCCTTCGAAGAGAAGCGCAAGAAGCTCACGCAAGGCGACGAGCTGCCCGCCGGCGTGCTGAAGATGGTCAAGGTCTACCTGGCCGTCAAGCGCCGTCTGCAGCCTGGCGACAAGATGGCCGGCCGTCACGGCAACAAGGGCGTCGTGTCCAAGATCACCCCGATCGAAGACATGCCCTATATGGCCGACGGCACGCCTGCCGACATCGTGCTGAACCCGCTGGGCGTGCCTTCGCGCATGAACGTGGGTCAGGTGCTTGAAGTGCATCTGGGCTGGGCCGGCAAGGGCATCGGCCTGCGCATCGGCGACATGCTGCAGGAGCAGGCCAAGGTGGCCGAGCTGCGCAAGTTCCTGGACGAGCTCTACAACGGCCATGGCGGCAAGAGCGAGAACCTGGACGAGCTGAGCGACGACGAGGTCGTCGAGATGGCGCGCAACCTGGCCAAGGGCGTGACCTTCGCGACCCCGGTGTTCGACGGCGCCAAGGAAGAAGAGATCCGCGCCATGCTGAAGCTGGCCTACCCGGACGATATCGCCGCGAAGAAGGGCCTGACCCCGAGCCGCACCCAGGCGTATCTGTACGACGGCCGCACCGGCGAGCAGTTCGAGCGTCCCACCACCGTCGGCTACATGCACGTGCTGAAGCTGCATCACCTGGTGGACGACAAGATGCACGCCCGCTCGACCGGCCCGTACTCGCTCGTCACGCAGCAGCCGCTGGGTGGTAAGGCGCAGTTCGGTGGCCAGCGTTTCGGTGAGATGGAAGTCTGGGCCCTGGAAGCCTACGGCGCCTCCTACATCCTGCAGGAAATGCTGACCGTGAAGTCCGATGACGTGAACGGCCGTACCAAGGTGTACGAGAACATCGTCAAGGGCGAGCACTCGATCGAAGCCGGCATGCCGGAATCGTTCAACGTGCTGGTGAAGGAAATCCGGTCGCTCGGTATCGACATGGAACTCGAGCGCAACTAAGAGACGGAACAGGAGAAACACATGAAAGGTTTGCTGGACCTGTTCAAGCAGTTCACGCCGGACGAGCACTTCGACGCGATCAAGATCGGGCTCGCATCGCCCGAGAAGATCCGTTCGTGGTCCTTCGGCGAGGTGAAGAAGCCCGAGACCATCAACTACCGCACCTTCAAGCCGGAGCGTGATGGTCTGTTCTGCGCCAAGATCTTCGGCCCGATCAAGGACTACGAGTGCCTGTGCGGCAAGTACAAGCGCCTGAAGCACCGCGGTGTCATCTGCGAGAAGTGCGGCGTTGAAGTCACGCAGACCAAGGTGCGTCGCGACCGCATGGGTCACATCGACCTGGCCGCGCCCTGCGCCCACATCTGGTTCCTGAAGTCGCTGCCTTCGCGTCTGGGCTTGGTGCTCGACATGACGCTGCGCGACATCGAGCGCGTGCTGTACTTCGAAGCCTATGTGGTGGTGGATCCGGGCATGACCCCGCTGAAGAAGTTCAGCATCATGTCCGAGGACGACTACGACGCGAAGCGCGCTGAGTTCGGCGACGAGTTCATCGCGCTGATGGGCGCCGAGGGCATCAAGAAGCTGCTGGAGGAGATGGATCTCGACATCGAGATCGATCGCCTGCGCAACGACATGACCGGCTCCGAGCTCAAGGTCAAGAAGAATTCCAAGCGCCTCAAGGTGATGGAAGCCTTCAAGAAGTCGGGCATCAAGCCGCACTGGATGATCATGGACGTGCTGCCGGTGCTGCCGCCGGACCTGCGTCCTCTGGTGCCGCTGGACGGTGGTCGTTTCGCGACCTCCGACCTGAACGACCTCTATCGTCGCGTCATCAACCGCAACAACCGTCTGGCCCGTCTGCTGGAGCTCAAGGCTCCCGAGATCATCGTGCGCAACGAAAAGCGCATGCTGCAGGAGGCTGTGGACTCGCTGCTGGACAACGGTCGTCGCGGCAAGGCCATGACCGGCGCCAACAAGCGTGCCCTCAAGTCGCTGGCCGACATGATCAAGGGCAAGAGCGGTCGCTTCCGTCAGAATCTGCTGGGCAAGCGCGTCGACTACTCCGGTCGTTCCGTGATCGTGGTGGGCCCGACCCTGAAGCTGCACCAGTGCGGTCTGCCCAAGCTGATGGCGCTGGAGCTGTTCAAGCCCTTCATCTTCTCGCGCCTGGAGGCGATGGGAATCGCCACCACCATCAAGGCGGCGAAGAAGGAAGTCGAGAGCGGCACCCCCGTGGTCTGGGACATCCTGGAAGAGGTCATCAAGGAGCACCCGGTTCTGCTGAACCGCGCGCCCACGCTGCACCGTCTGGGCATCCAGGCCTTCGAGCCCGTGCTGATCGAAGGCAAGGCCATCCAGCTGCATCCGCTGGTCTGCGCGGCCTTCAACGCCGACTTCGACGGTGACCAGATGGCCGTTCACGTGCCGCTGTCCATCGAGGCGCAGATGGAAGCCCGCACCCTGATGCTGGCCTCCAACAACGTGCTGTTCCCGGCCTCGGGCGAGCCCTCCATCGTCCCGTCGCAAGACGTGGTGCTGGGCCTGTACTACGCCACCCGCGAGCGCACCAACGGCCGCGGCGAAGGCATGGTGTTCAGCGATGTGGGTGAAGTCATCCGCGCGCTGGAAAACCGCGTGGTTGAGATCACCGCCAAGATCAGCGTGCGCCTGACCGAGTACAGCAAGCACAAGGAAACGGGCGAGTGGATCCCCGAGACCAAGCTGGTGGACACGACCGTCGGCCGTGCCCTGCTGTCCGAGATCCTGCCCAAGGGCCTGCCGTTCTCGAACATCAACAAGGCGCTGAAGAAGAAGGAAATCTCGCGCCTGATCAACACCTCCTTCCGCAAGTGCGGTCTGAAGGAAACCGTGGTGCTGGCCGACAAGCTGCTGCAAAGCGGTTTCAAGCTCGCCACGCGCGCCGGCATCTCCATCGCGGTGGACGACATGCTGGTGCCCAAGCAGAAGTACGAGCTGATCGAGCGCGCCGAGAAGGAAGTCAAGGAGATTGAGCAGCAGTACGTCTCGGGTCTGGTGACGGCCGGTGAGCGCTACAACAAGGTCGTGGACATCTGGGGCAAGACCGGTGACGAAGTGGGCAAGGTCATGATGGCCCAGCTCGCCAAGCAGAAGGTCCTGGACCGCCATGGCAAGGAAGTGGATCAGGAGTCCTTCAACTCCATCTACATGATGGCCGACTCCGGTGCCCGCGGTAGCGCGGCCCAGATCCGCCAGCTGGCCGGTATGCGCGGCCTGATGGCCAAGCCGGACGGCTCGATCATCGAGACGCCCATTACCGCGAACTTCCGCGAAGGTCTGAACGTTCTGCAGTACTTCATCTCCACCCACGGTGCTCGTAAGGGCCTGGCGGATACGGCGCTGAAGACCGCGAACTCCGGCTACCTGACCCGTCGCCTGGTCGACGTGACCCAGGATCTGGTCGTGACCGAGAACGACTGCGGCACCGACAACGGCATGAATATGCGTGCCCTGGTCGAAGGCGGTGAAGTCATCGAATCGCTGCGCGACCGCGTGCTGGGTCGTGTGGCGGCGATCGACGTCATCCACCCGGAGACGCAAGCTGTGCTGCTGCCCGCCGGCAATATGCTGGACGAGGACGTGCTGGACGTGCTGGAACAGGCCGGCGTGGACGAGATCAAGGTCCGCACGCCGCTGACCTGCGACACCCGCTTCGGTCTGTGCGCCAAGTGCTATGGCCGCGATCTGGGCCGTGGTGGTCTGGTGAACCAGGGTGAGGCCGTGGGCGTGATCGCTGCACAGTCCATCGGTGAGCCGGGTACCCAGCTGACCATGCGTACCTTCCACATCGGTGGTGCGGCTTCGCGTGCGGCCGTGGCCTCCAGCGTGGAAGCCAAGTCGGACGGCATCATCGGCTTCAATGCCACGATGCGCTACGTCACGAACGGCAAGGGCGAGCTGGTGGTGATTTCCCGCTCCGGCGAGATCGTCATCACCGACCCGCACGGCCGTGAGCGCGAGCGTCACAAGGTGCCTTACGGCGCGATCCTGAACATCAAGGCCGACCAGACCATCAAGGCTGGCACCATCCTGGCCAACTGGGATCCGCTGACCCGCCCGATCATCACCGAGTTCGCCGGCAAGGCGAAGTTCGAGAACGTCGAGGAAGGCGTCACCGTCGCCAAGCAGGTGGACGAAGTCACCGGTCTGTCGACCCTGGTCGTGATCGACCCGAAGCGCCGCGGCGCTGCCAAGGTCGTCAAGCCGCAGGTCAAGCTGCTGGATGCCAATGGCAACGAGGTGAAGATCCCCGGTACCGACCACTCGGTGACCATCGGGTTCCAGGTCGGCGCCCTGATCCAGGTGCGCGACGGCCAGGACCTGGCGCCTGGTGAGGTGCTGGCCCGTATCCCGGTGGAAGGTCAGAAGACCCGCGACATTACCGGCGGTCTGCCGCGTGTGGCCGAGCTCTTCGAAGCCCGTTCGCCCAAGGATGTGGGTGTGCTGGCCGAGCAGACCGGTACCGTGTCCTTCGGCAAGGAGACCAAAGGCAAGGTTCGCCTCGAGATCACCGATCCGGAAGGCCGCAAGCACGAGGTGCTGGTGCCCAAGGAAAAGAACATCCTGGTGCACGAAGGCCAGGTGGTGAACCGCGGCGAGCTGATCGTGGACGGCGCTGCAGATCCGCAGGACATCCTGCGCCTGCTGGGCATGGAAGAGCTGGCTCGCTACATCGTCGACGAGGTGCAGGACGTCTACCGTCTGCAGGGCGTGAAGATCAACGACAAGCACATTGAGGTGATCGTTCGCCAGATGCTGCGTCGCGTGCAGATCGTCAACTCGGGCGACTCCAGCTACATCGTCAACGAGCAGGTCGAGCGTTCGGAGCTGCTGGATACCAACGACCGTCTGCGTGCCGAAGGCAAGCTGCCGGCCACGTATTCCGACGTGCTGCTGGGTATCACCAAGGCCTCGCTGTCGACCGACTCCTTCATCTCCGCGGCTTCCTTCCAGGAAACCACCCGCGTGCTGACCGAGGCTGCCATCATGGGCAAGCGCGACGAGCTGCGCGGTCTGAAGGAGAACGTGATCGTCGGCCGCCTGATCCCCGCGGGTACCGGCATGGCCTTCCACGACGCCCGTCGTGCCAAGGAAGCTATGGACGACGCCGAGCGTCGCGCCATCGCCATGCAGGAAGCCGAGGAGCTGGCTGCGGCCCAGATGGCTGGCGTGGATGCGCCTGCCGAGGGTTCGGCCGAGTAATCTCGGCTCCCCACGCGTCAAGCGACAAGGCCGCCCTCGGGCGGCCTTTTTTTACGTCTGTACGTCGGGGGTGGGGGAGGAGGCTTCAGTCTGCCGGCTCTTGATCCAGGCGGCGGGCGTCAGAATTTCCAGGCCCAGCTTGCGGGCCCGGCGCGCCAGGGCCAGCACGGCCCGGTCGCGCGAGATCAGCCAGCGCGCGCCCGCGGCCAGGGCCAGGTCGATGAAGATCTGGTCGTCCGGATCGCGGCAGACCAGGCGCACCGCCGGCGCCGGAGTCTGGGGCTGCATCTGGCACAAGCGCTCGAAACAGGCCTCGATCTCGGCCAGGTCCGGCGCCCAGGCCGCGGCCACGCCGCGCCCCAGCACATGCTGGAGCTCCGCCAGCATCTCCGGGTGGCCAATCCATAAAAGTGAGCCCTCGCTAACGGCCTGAGTGAGAGGCTGTATGGAGGCTTCCCTGAACACCAGCCAGTCCATCACGACCTGGGTGTCCAGCACGATGCGTTCGGGCGGGGTGGGCATAGGGCGCGCAGCATAGCCCAGCAGTCCGAATACCCAACAGCTGCACACACGCTGCTTGTATCGAAAACCCTTGCTGCGCTAGAATGGCGGGCTCTTCGGCTGGCGGAGCTGCGTCTAGCGCACGCCCGAGAACTGGAAGATTGCGCACTTCGCTTGGCCTCTTAAGGCGGCGCGGTGCGTTTCGTCTTTCCGTTTTTGGGTTCGGATCCTGGTGGATCTGCGCGCGCGGACCGTGCGGCCGGGGATTCTGTGACTTCAAACGGGAACAAGTTACTTATGCCAACTATCAACCAGCTGGTGCGCCACGGCCGTGAAGCCGAGGTCACCAAGTCCAAGTCGCCGGCAATGCAGAATTGCCCGCAACGCCGCGGTGTCTGCACCCGCGTTTACACCACGACCCCGAAGAAGCCGAACTCGGCTCTGCGTAAGGTTGCCAAGGTGCGTCTGACCAACGGTTTCGAGGTGATCTCGTACATCGGCGGTGAAGGCCACAACCTGCAAGAACACAGCGTCGTGCTCGTGCGCGGCGGCCGTGTCAAGGACTTGCCCGGTGTGCGTTACCACATCGTCCGCGGTTCGCTGGACCTGCAGGGCGTGAAGGATCGCAAGCAGTCGCGTTCCAAGTACGGCGCCAAGCGTCCGAAGAAGGCCTAATCAGCCACCAAGTTGTCATGGCCCAGCGTTTAAGCTGAGCCGGATTTTTGCGGTTCGTGCGACTCACTGAGTGGAGCGCAGCAACCGAGTAAGTGGATGCCCCCTGATGTTGGTGGTCGTCCATGGTGATGGCGAAAGCCTCGCCAACTGAAGCAAGAGGAAGATTCCCATGCCACGTCGTCGCGAAGTACCCAAGCGCGAAATCCTGCCGGATCCGAAGTTCGGTTCCGTCGATCTGTCCAAGTTCATGAACGTCATCATGGAATCGGGCAAGAAGGCGGTCGCAGAACGCATCATCTACGGTGCCCTGGAGCAGGTCGAGAAGAAGGCCGGCAAGGACCCGCTGGAAGTGTTCATGATCGCGCTGAACAACGTGAAGCCCATGGTCGAAGTGAAGTCCCGCCGCGTCGGCGGTGCGAACTACCAAGTTCCCGTGGAAGTTCGCCCCGTCCGTCGTATGGCCCTGGCCATGCGCTGGCTGAAGGATTCGGCCCGCAAGCGTGGTGAGAAGTCCATGGCCCAGCGTCTGGCCAACGAGCTGCTGGAGGCCTCCGAAGGCCGTGGCGGCGCGATGAAGAAGCGTGACGAAGTCCACCGCATGGCAGAGGCCAACAAGGCCTTCTCGCACTTCCGCTTCTAAACCACCTCGTCCCAGCCGCCGCGGGTTTTTACTGATCCGCTGGCGGCTCACTGCATTTGGAGTGACACCATGTCCCGCAAGACCCCCATCGAGCGCTACCGCAATATCGGTATCTCCGCGCACATCGATGCCGGCAAGACCACGACCACCGAGCGCATCCTGTTCTACACCGGTGTGAACCACAAGATCGGTGAGGTGCACGACGGCGCCGCCACGATGGACTGGATGGAGCAGGAGCAGGAGCGCGGCATCACCATCACGTCCGCCGCGACGACCTGCTTCTGGAAGGGCATGGACCTGTCCTATCCGGAGCACCGCTTCAACATCATCGACACCCCGGGCCACGTGGACTTCACCATCGAGGTGGAGCGTTCCATGCGCGTGCTCGACGGCGCCTGCATGGTCTACTGCGCCGTGGGTGGCGTGCAGCCCCAGTCGGAAACCGTCTGGCGCCAGGCCAACAAGTACAAGGTGCCCCGTCTGGCCTTCGTGAACAAGATGGACCGCACCGGCGCGAACTTCTTCAAGGTCGTTGACCAGATGAAGACCCGCCTGAAGGCCAACCCCGTGCCCATCGTGATCCCGATCGGTGCCGAGGAAAACTTCAAGGGCGTGGTGGACCTGCTCAAGATGAAGGCCATCATCTGGGACGAGGCTTCCCAGGGCATGAAGTTCGAGTACCAGGACATCCCCGCCGATCTGGCCGAAGTGGCTCAGGAATGGCGCGAGAAGATGGTTGAGGCCGCGGCCGAAGCCAGCGAAGAGCTGATGAACAAGTACCTCGAGTCGGGCGAACTGACCGAGGAAGAGATCAAGCTGGCGATCCGCACCCGCACCATCGCTACCGAGATCCAGCCCATGCTCTGCGGCACCGCCTTCAAGAACAAGGGCGTGCAGCGCATGCTGGACGCGGTGATCGACTTCCTGCCCAGCCCGGTGGACATCCCCCCGGTCGCCGGCACCGACGAAGACGACAAGGAAGTCACCCGCAAGGCCGACGACAACGAGAAGTTCGCCGCCCTGGCCTTCAAGCTGATGA
>Ga0233424_10001890_pt1 | contig 16484 bp, 16 predicted proteins | sample Watercolumn_Towu_FD_181011 | JGI IMG/M metagenome (GOLD analysis project Ga0233424, IMG submission 181011) | Freshwater microbial communities from Lake Towuti, South Sulawesi, Indonesia - Watercolumn_Towuti2014_125_MG | ecosystem: Environmental > Aquatic > Freshwater > Lake | place: Indonesia...
CGACCCATCGCATCCCAATCATCATCGTCACGGCTTGGGCCGATGAGCAGTCGCGAATTGTCGGTCTCGAACTGGGCGCCGACGATTACATCGTCAAGCCATTCAGCCCGCGCGAACTGGTGCTGCGGGTGAACAATGTGCTGCGCCGGCGCTAAGCCGCCCATCCTACAAAGGCAGGGTGAGCTTGCAACAAGCTCAGCAGGCTCCCGCCCGCACGGGATTTCCGGCTTCCCGCGTGCGGGCGGGCGCCTATCCTCCCGACATGGCGACGAAGAAGGTCAAGGCCGACCGTTGCGTGACGATGCTCAAGGCGCTGGCCGACGAGCATCGCTGGGACATCGTCCGCACGCTCCTCGCCGAGGAGTTGAGCGTCTCGCAACTCGGCGAGCGGCTTGGCATCCCGCAGCCCAATGTCTCCAAGCACCTCGGCGTCCTCCGCGAGGCCGGCATCGTGGTCACGGAGCGCGTGGGTAAGGAGGTGCGCGGTGCCATCGCAGAGACGTTCCGCTCGGAACTGAGCCGGAACAAGAACCGGCTGGACCTCGGCTGCTGCTCGTTCGACTTCAACGCGGCCCGGCGGTAGGTCGGCATGGTTTTGCTTGTGGCGGGACGGAGACGTATGCCATCTTGGGCATACGAAATGACGCCGCTGCTCCTCTTCCTGTTCCTGGCAGTCTGCTTCCTCGCCTACGCGAACGGGGCGAATGACAACTTCAAGGGCGTGGCCAGCCTGCACGGTTCCCGCACGGCCTCGTATCGCACAGCGCTGGCGTGGGCAACGGTCACGACGGTGGCCGGGAGCCTCGCGGCGTTCTTCCTCGCGACTGGATTGCTGAAGAAGTTCTCCGGCAAGGGGCTGGTGCCGGACGCGGTCACGGCGCAGCCGGAGTTCCTGCTGGCCGTCGCGCTGGGCGCAGGCGGGACGGTCATCCTCGCGACGCTGCTGGGCTTTCCGATTTCCACGACTCACGGCTTGACGGGCGCGCTCACGGGCGCGGGCGTTGTCGCAGTGGGCAGCGGAGTGAACTTCAGCGCGCTGGGCAAGGGTTTCTTTCTGCCGTTGCTGATGAGTCCGCTGCTCGCAGTGGCGGTGGGCGCGGTGATTTATCTGATGTTCCGCTTCACGCGGCTGCAACTGGCCGTGGACAAGGAACTGTGCGTGTGCGTCGGCGCGGAGCAGCGCGTGCTGCCCATCGCGCGACCGGACGGGACGTTCGCCGCGGAGACGCTTCCGGTCGTCACCGTGACGGCCGGGGAAGCTCCGGTGTGCGTGCAGCGTTACGCAGGCCGGCTGCTCGGAGTGAGCGCGGGCCGGGCCGTGGACGTGGTGCACTTCCTCTCGGCGGGTGCGGTGAGCTTCGCGCGCGGGCTGAACGACACGCCGAAGATCGCGGCGCTCCTGCTCGTGGCGGGCGCGCTGGACATCCGGTGGGGAATCGTCGCGGTTGCCGTCGCAATGGCTGTGGGTGGCTGGCTCAACGCGCGCAAGGTCGCCGACACGATGGCGCACAAGATCACCGGCCTGAACTCCGGCCAGGGCCTCGCGGCGAACCTCGCCACAGCTCTGCTCGTCAACACCGCGACCTGGCACGGCCTGCCCGTGAGCACGACGCACGTGAGCGTCGGCGCGCTGCTGGGCATCGGCATCACGACGCGGCAGGCGCATTGGAAGCCCGTGCTGGGCGTGCTCGCGTCGTGGGTGGTGACGCTGCCGTGCGCGGCGTTGCTTGCATCGCTGGCGTATTCGCTCACGAGGCCGTGATCGCCACGGGCAGCGAATCTGTCTTAATCAAAACGTCACATGTCCTCCCTTTGTTCGTCACCGGTCTCCTTCACGGTGACGGCACACGTTACGAGTTCAACTGCAGCCAACCCACCGCATGAACAAACCCAACAAGACTTCAGCAATCGTGGCGGGCATTCTCGCCACCGCGGCGTTCGCCGGCTCCGCGCAGGCGCAATCCGCCGACGCGCTCATAGACAAGCTCGTGCAGAAAGGCATCCTCACCGTCAAGGAGGCCAAGGAACTGCGCGAGGAGGCGGACAAGGATTTCAACCGCGCCTATCAGTCCAAGAGCGGCCTGCCCGACTGGGTCACGGCGCTGCGCATCAGCGGTGATGTCCGGCTGCGCTACGACGGCATCTATCAGGACCCGGACAGCGGCGGCCCGACCTTCGTGGATCGCAACCGGATCCGGCACCGGACACGTGTGGGCCTGACGGCGACGCTGATGGATGACTTCGAACTGGGCATCCGGTTCACGTCGGCGGAGAACAAGTCCACCGGCAATAACGGCATGGGCGATCCCATCTCCGGCAACGACACCCTCGCCTTCAATGCATCGAAGAAGCTCGTGTGGCTGGACCTCGCGTATGCCAAGTGGCAGATCCTGAACCGGCCCGACTGGTCCGTGGCGTTCATCGGCGGCAAGATGGAGAACCCGTTCACCTTCAGCGAAATCGTCTTCGATTCCGACTACACGCCCGAGGGCGGCGCGTTTCAGGTCGGCTACACCGTGAACGACCAGCACGGGCTGAAGTTCAACACGGCCTTCTTCTCGCTGGCCGAGGTCGCCGCATCAAGCCATGACGCGTATCTGTTCGGCGCGCAGTTGCGCTGGGATGCGACTTGGAACCCGCAATGGGCGTCCTCGCTGGGCTTCTCCGGCCTGGCGTTCTCCGACAAACAGAGCCTGACGCACGCGGCGGCGGGCACGAACCCGAACGTCCCCGACGTGAGCCGCGGCAACACCCGCGTCTCCAGCACCGGCGCGCTGACCAGCAGCTTCAACCCGTTCGTCGTGGACGGCTCCATCACCTACACAAAGGAGAGCTTCCCGTATTACCCAGGCGCGTTCCCCATCAAGTTCATGGCGGAATACGTCAATAACCCGGCGGCATCGGCGAACCCGGCCACCTCACCCATCGGCCCCGGCCAGAAGCGCAATGAGGCCTACTCCATCGGCATGACGCTCGGCAAGTCCGGCAAGAAGGGCACATGGGATGTGACCTACAAGTGGAAATGGCTCGAGAGCAATTACATGTTCGAGGAGATGGTGGATTCCGACCACGGCGCCTGGTATCAGACCTCGCCATTCACTGGCGGCGGCGGCACCGGCTACGGCGCGGGCACCAACCTGCGGGGCCACTACATGCGCGCAGCCTACTCGCCGTATGACTCGCTCACCTTGTCGGTCAACTACTACCTGTTCGGCCTCGTTGACAAGCCGGCCGGCGCGCTGTCCAGCAAGGCGGGTCGCATCCAGATTGACGCCGCCTTCAAGTTTTAACCTGCCCGCCACCTGACTGACATCATCACACGCCAAACTCCCATCATGAAAAAATCGTTCCTCACCAGCACTCTCCTCGCGGCGGCCCTCACGCTCGCCAGCTCCGCCCACGCGGGCAACATCACCGTCAAAGGCTCCGACACGCTCGTCATCCTCGCCCAGAAGTGGGCCGAGGCCTACATGAGCAAGAACGCCGACACGAAGATTCAAGTCACCGGCGGCGGTTCGGGCGTCGGCTTCGCCGCGCTCCAGAACAAGACCACCGACCTGGCCAACGCCTCGCGCAAGATCAGGCCGGCGGAGATCACGACGTGCATCAAGGCCTTCGGCAAGCGACCGACGGAATACAAGGTCTGCCTCGACGGCCTCTCCGTCTATGTCACCGCGGACAACCCGGTGAAGGAACTCACCCTGTCCCAGCTCGCCGATATCTTCACCGGCAAGGTCAAGAACTGGAAAGCCGTCGGCGGCGCGGACGCGCCCATCACGGTCTATAGCCGCGAGAACAGCTCCGGCACTTACGAGTTCTTCAAGGAGAACGTGCTTCAAGGAAAGGACTTCGCCTCCGGCGCGCAGACCATGCCCGGCACGGCGGCGGTGCTCCAGGCGGTCGCGAAGGACAAGAACGGCATCGGCTACGGCGGCGCGGCTTACGGCGCGGGTGCCAAGCATCTCGCCATCAAGAAGGACGACGCCTCGCCGGCCATCGAGCCGACCGAGGAGAACGTCATCAAGGGCACCTATCCCATCTGGCGCTACCTCTACGTCTATGTGAACCCCGCGCTCGACAAGGGCGACATTGCCAAATACTTGGCGTGGATTCGCGGCGACGAAGGCCAGAAGGTGGTAAAGGACGTGGGTTACTTCCCGCTGCCCAAGAACCTGCGGGAATAGTTTTGGATCCCTGATCGTAAGTTACTCCTGCGATCATCTCGGGGCGGGCGAAAGATAGTGCATGTCCTTCGCCCGCCCCTCGGCTTGAAAGCCGCCCCGTTGTCGCCTGCTCGTAACTAGCCATTGCCGTCCGGCTTTCCTACTCTCCGCGCCTGTGACTAACGCACCCTCCACCGCCAAGCGCACCGTCGGCTGGATGGGCATCCACCGCGGGCACAATGCGCGTCCCGCCGAGTGGCTCGCGGAGAAGTTCATCTTCCTCGTCTCGCTGACGGCGATATTGATGGTGTTCCTCATCTTCATCTTCGTCGCCCGCGAGGCAATGCCGTTGGTGCTCGGCCAGATGAACAGCGCCGCCGCCCGGCCGGTGATCTCGATGGAGGAGTTCGCCAAGCTCAAACCCGATGCGCAGCGCGATTACCTCGGCCTTTCGCCCGACGAGTTCAAGAAGCTCGACAAGGAGGCGCTGGAAGCCTTGGTCGAGGTGAAGGCTGAGGAAGCCAAGGAAGCGCCAAAAACCGCCGACGCGAAAATCAACACCACCGAGTGGCGCTACCTCTTCGGCCAGCACCAATGGGAGGACAGCAACGCCGAGGACCGCTACGTCTGGCAGCCGGTCGGGCGCATCCACAAATACAACCTCGTCCCGCTCATCATCGGCAGCCTCAAGACCACGCTGGTAGCGCTGCTGTTCAGCGTGCCACTGGCGCTCGCGGCGGCGATCTACGTGTCGCAACTCGCCTCGCCGCATGTGAAGGAGTGGCTGAAGCCGGCGATTGAGATGCTCTCCGGTGTGCCATCGGTGGTGCTGGGCTTCTTCGGGCTGATCGTGCTGGCGTCGTTCTTGCAGGGCGTCTTTGGCTACCAGTCCCGTCTGAACGCCTTCGTCGCGGGCATCGCGCTGGGGTTGGCGGTAATTCCCGTTGTCTTCTCCATCGCCGAGGACGCGCTCACCAGCGTGCCGGGCAGCTACACGCAGGCGGCGCTGGCGCTGGGTGCGTCCAAGTGGCAGGCCGCGTGGCAGATCGTGCTGCCGGCCGCCGCGCCGGGCGTCTTCGCCGCTGTGGTGCTGGGCTTCGGTCGCGCCATCGGCGAGACGATGGTGGTGCTCATGGCCAGCGGCAACGCGAGCATCGTGTCCTGGAGCCTCTTCGACTCGACCCGCTCGATCACCGCGACCATCGCGGCGGAACTCGCCGAGGCCGTGTTCGGCGGACACCACTATCGGATGCTCTTCATGATCGGCGGGATGCTCTTCATCGTGACGTTCCTCACCAACCTGGCGGGCGACCTCATCATGCACCGGCTCAAGGGCAAGCTGGAGGGGAAGGCTAAGTGAGCACGAACCCCGCCGCCCCGAAGCTCGACTTCCGCCCTCGCGGCTTTGACTTCGCGTCATTTGCCGGCACAGGTGTCACCGGGTTGGCGACGCTCTTCATCCTGTTCATCCTGGCCGTCATCATCGCGAACATCGCGTGGCACGGCTGGAGCACCTTCTCGTGGCGCTTCCTCACCGGCAGCGCGGACCAGGACATGTTCGACGTGAACAAGGCCGGCGTGCTGCCCATGATCATCGGCACCGCGCTGCGCGTCCTGGTGATGACCGTCGTGGTCGTGCCCATCGGAGTCATCACCGCCATCTACCTCACGGAATACGCCCATTCCACGGCCTTCACCACGCGCATCATCCGGGGCGCGGTCAACAACCTCGCGGGCGTGCCGAGCATCGTCTTCGGCCTGTTTGGCCTGGGGTTCTTCATCGGCTTTATCGGGCGCGGGCTCGACGGCGCGGGCGATCCGCATTGGGGCAAGCCCGCCATCCTGTGGGCGTCGCTCACGCTCGCGGTGATGACCCTGCCGCTCGTCATCGTGGCGACGGAGGAATCGCTCCGCGCCATCACGCCCGGCCTGCGCGAAGCGAGCCTGGCCTTGGGCGCGACGAAGCTGGAAACCATCCTCAAGATCGTCCTGCCCGAGGCGCTCCCCGGCATCCTCACCGGCGGCATCCTCGCCGTGGGGCGCGCGGGCGGCGAAGTCGCGCCCATCCTCTTCACCGGCGCGGCCTACTACATGAGGGACTTGCCGCACGCGCTCACGGACCAGTTCATGGATCTGGGTTACCACGTCTTCATCCTCAGCACGCAGTCGCCGGACATTGAGAAGACCCGGCCCATCCTCTTCGCCACCGTGCTGGCCTTGCTGTTCCTGACGCTTTCCCTCAACTTGATCGCCGTGATCGTGCGCGCGCGGGTGCGCAAGAAGATGCGCGCCATCCACTGAACCTCCATGACCGACACACTCGTTCCCAAGGTCGCCGTCGTCTTGTCGGCCAGCCAGCCCGTCGCGGCCGGCGCGCCGCTCATCGAGACGCAAAAACTCTCGCTCCACTACGGCGCGAACCGCGCGTTGAAAGACATCTCCCTTGCCATCGGCGAGAAGCAGGTCACCGCCTTCATCGGCCCGTCGGGCTGCGGCAAGTCCACGTTCCTGCGCTGTTTCAACCGCATGAACGACCTCATTGACAACGTCCGCATCGAGGGCGTTGCGAAGATCGGCGGCGAGGACATCTACAGCCCGGATGTGGACGTGATCGAACTGCGCAAGCGCGTCGGCATGGTCTTCCAGCGCTCGAATCCCTTTCCGAAATCCATTTACGAGAACATCGCCTACGGCCTGCGCCTGCACGGCACGAAGGACACCGCCACGCTCGACAACGTCGTCGAGCAAAGCCTGCGCGACGCGGCGTTGTGGGACGAGGTGAAGGACCGGCTGAACAGCAGCGCGATGGGGTTGTCCGGCGGCCAGCAGCAGCGGCTTTGCATCGCGCGCGCCATCGCCATCAAGCCCGAGATCATCCTGATGGACGAACCCGCCAGCGCGCTCGACCCCATCGCGACGGCCAAGATCGAGGAGCTGATTCTTGAATTGAAGCGGGAATTCACCATCGTCATCGTCACCCACAACATGCAGCAGGCCGCGCGCATCTCGGACCACACCGCGTTCTTCTACCTCGGCGAGTTGATCGAGTTCGGCCCCACCTCGAAAATCTTCACCAACCCCGCGCACAAGCAGACCGAGGACTACGTGACCGGCCGCTTCGGTTGAGCAACGGTGCCCAAGAGACTGAACTCGAACGACGAACTCTGAACTTTGAACTCCGAACCGAGGATTCCGCCATGCTCACCCATCACGACCAGGAACTTGCCGCGCTGAAGGACAAGCTCCTCACCATGGCCGGCCATGCCGAGACCGGTGTCCGCAACGCCATTCGCGCTCTTGTGGACCACGACGACGAGCTCGCCCGGCGGGTGAAGCAGAACGACGACGTGCTTGACCGGCTCGAAATGGAAATTGATGAGATGGCCATCGGCCTGCTCTCGAAGGCGCCACTCGCCACTGACCTGCGATTCATCACCATGGCGATGAAAATCTCCCGCGACCTTGAGCGCGTTGGCGACGAGACCACCGCCATCGCCAAGCGCGTCATCGAGTTGAACGCCGAGCCGCAGCTCAAGCCTCACGTTGACATCCCGCGCATGATGACCATGGCGATGGAGATGCTCGACGCCGCGCTCGATGCATTCGTCAACCGCCAGCCTGACAGGGCGCGCGCCGTCATCCCGCGCGACAAGGACGTGGACGCGCTGAACAAGCAGCTTCACCGCGAGCTCTCCAGCTTCATGGTTGAGAATCCCGCCAACATCTCGCGCTGTCTGAATCTCATGACCATTTCGCGCCGCCTCGAACGCATCGCCGACCACGCCACAAACATTGCCGAGGAGGTTGTTTTTCTGCACGAAGGCCGCGACATCCGGCACGGAGCCACCGAGTTGCCCAAGCCTCCCGCATAGCCCGGCGAGGTTGTCCGTTGAGGTCACGCCGGTCTGCTGCGCAATGCCGCCGAACGGTTTCCCTCACCCGTCCGCATCCGATTCGTCACTCCAGCGTCACATTTCCGCTTCCCAAACGTCACGCTTCCGGCACACCGTTGCCGCAACTCGGACACCAACTCGACTCGCCATGTTCTCACTCCAAAAACTGCTCGGGAAGGAAGACGTCTTCTTCGGCCTACTCGAAGCCAGCGCCGAGGAGGCGCGCGCCAGCGCCGCCGCGCTGCTCAAGCTCAGCCGCAACCCCGATCCGGCGTTGATGGCCGAGTTCGTGCAATCGCGGCGCAAGGACAAGCAGATCACCGAGGAAATCTCGGAAAAGGTCTGCACCACGTTCGTCACCGCGCTCGAGCGCGAGGACATCGAGGCGCTCTCCAACGCGCTCTACAAGATTCCCAAGACCATCGAGAAGTTCGCCGAGCGCATGCTCATCGCGCCGCACCTCGTCACGGGCACGGACTTCTCGCGGCAGGTCGCGCTGCTGGACCAGGCCGCCGAAACCCTTGTGGCGCTCGTAAAATGCCTGCGCCGCGCCGCAAGCATTGAGGAGGTCAAGTCACTCAACGACAAGCTGCAGAAGTTCGAGGGCGAGGCCGACCGAGCAATCCTCGACCACTTGCGCGACCTCTACAGCGGCAAGCACGACCCGCTCCGGGTTTACGTGTTGAAGGACCTGTTCGAGTTGCTCGAACGCGCCATTGACCGGTGCCGCGACGCCGGCAACGTGGTCGTCCACATTATGCTCAAGCACGCCTGAGCACCATGACGCTCGTCCTCACCGTCGTCCTCGTCGCGTTGGTGTTCGAATACATCAACGGGTTCCACGACACGGCCAACTCGATCGCCACAGTGGTGTCCACCAAGGTGCTCACCCCGCGGCAGGCGATCGTGCTGGCGGCGTTGACCAACCTCGTCGGCGCGATGGCCGGCACCGCCGTTGCCAAGACCATTTCGTCGGGTTTGGTGGACGCCAAGTTCGTCACTTCGCACACGCTCATCTGCGCCCTGCTTGGCGGCATCACGTGGAACCTGCTCACGTGGTGGTTCGGGTTGCCGAGCAGTTCGACGCACGCGATGGTCGGCGGTCTGTGCGGCGCGACACTAGCGTCGGCGGACACCAACTGGAACGCGCTCATCTGGTCCAAGCACACCGTCGGGACGCACTGGTGGGAAGGCAGCGGCATCCTCTACAAGGTGGTCATCCCCATGGTCACATCCCCCGTGCTCGGTCTCCTTGTGGGCTTCCTCGTGATGGGCGCGCTCTACTTTCTCCTGCGCAACTGGAAGCCTCACACGGTCAACACGCTCTTCGGCAAGCTGCAACTGGTGAGCGCGAGTTACATGGGTTTCAGCCACGGCTCCAACGACGCGCAGAAGACGATGGGCATCATCGCCCTCGCGCTCGTGGCCGCAACAAAGTCGGGGGAACTGCAGGACGCGCCCGCGTGGCTGTCCTTCCTGCGCATCGAGACGCTCGGCCCCAAGAGCGACCAGATTCCCATGTGGATCAAGATCACGTGCGCGCTGGTGATGGCCGCGGGCACGGCTGCGGGCGGCTGGCGCATCATCAAGACGCTCGGCCACAAGATGGTGAAACTTCAGCCCGTCCACGGATTCGCCGCGGAGACCACGGCGGCAAGCGTGCTGATGGTTGCAGCCAAACTCGGCATGCCCGTCTCCACCACGCACGCCATCACCACGAGCATCATGGGCGTCGGTTGCGCGAAGCGCTTCAGCGCGCTCAAGCTCGGCGTCGTCGAGCGCATCCTCTGGGCGTGGTTCCTGACCATCCCGATGACCGCGCTCATCGGCTACGCGCTCGTGCGCGGGGCGAAGCTCGCAGGCTGGATGCCGTGAGCCGGATCGTCGTTACCGGCCGTTTCTGCGTGCTTCTTCCAACCGCCCGAAGCCGTAAGCGGTGAACACCTGCTGAATGTCGTCGCGCACGGCACGAAACTCCCGCAGCACTTCCTCCTCGGAACCGGCGGCCTTCGCGGGGTCGGGAAAGCCCCAGTGGTGGCGGTTCACCTGGCCGGGGAACATCGGGCAAGCCTGGTCCGCATTGCCGCAGACGGTGATGACAGTTTCGACTTCGCGCGAGAGGAATTCGCCCAGGTGCTTCGAGCGGTGCTTTGAGATGTCCACGCCCGCCTCGGCCATGACATGGATGGCCAGCGGATGCACATGGCCCGCCGGTTGCGAGCCGGCGCTCTGCACGTCGAGCACTTCACCCGCAACCGCGCGGAGGAATCCCTCGGCCATCTGGCTTCGGCACGAGTTGCCAGTGCAGAGGACGAGCACGAGGGGTTTGGCGGGCAGGTTCATCTGTGGCTCGGGCGCGCTGCGCAAACCGTCACACCCGGCCGCGCACGAGTCAATTCCCACGCGGCAGCGCCCGTCGCAGGCTTGACGCAGGCCGGCCCGGCCCCAACCTTGCGCTTCAGTCAACTCACCACATGAGCCGCCCTGGCAAAAGTGCCGCCCCGATGTTGAAGCCCCGCCTGCGCGTGGTGGCGGGCGACACGATCGCGCTGGGGCCGGGCAAGGTGGAACTGCTGGCGCTCATCGCCGAGACTGGAAGCATCGCCGAGGCGGCCAAGCGGATGGACATGTCCTACATGCGGGCGTGGACGCTGGTGCAGCAGATGGAGGCGTGTTTCAAGGAACCGCTGCTGGCACGCCAGCGCGGCGGGTCCGAGCGCGGCGGCGCGCGGCTCACGGAAACCGGAGCGCGGGTGCTGGAGTTGTATCAGCAGATGGAGGCGGAGTCGCTCCAAGCCACGGAGAAATCCTGGCGCGAGCTGCGGAAGCGGCTGCGGGGCTGAAAAGTCTGCTCCGCAGGTTCGTTATATTTGACACGATATAACGGAGGTGGTTTCAATTGCCGCAGGCCGCCTGCCGGCCGCATGAACCGACGCTCCGCCTTCACCCTCATTGAACTGCTGGTGGTCATCGCCATCATCGCCATTCTGGCCGCGCTGCTCTTGCCGGCCCTGGCCTCGGCGAAGGCCAAGGCCAGGCAGACCATTTGCCTGAACAACCTCAAGCAAATCGGCCTCGGTTACATCCTCTACCGCGGCGACAACAACGACCGCTATTGCCCGCAGCGGTCGTGCCCCGACACGCCGGCGGACCCCTTTGGCTTGTCCGCCCCGGTGCCCAGCGGCACGTCGCCCGGCGTGCCCGCGCCGACCGGATCGAACGAGATTTGGTGGGCACCTTACGATCCCACGCAGGTGCCGACTGGCGTGCCCGGCGCGGGCTACAAGAAGGGGTTGCTGTTTCCCTACCTCATGGCGACGAACCTCTTCAAATGCCCCACGGACCAGCAATGGCAGTGCGGCTACGGCATGAACTACTGCACGGGCGGACCCGCGGGGCAGACAGAGGCATTCATCACCCAGCCTTGGCAACGGATGGCGGTTTGGGATCATCAACGAACCCCCGGCTGCGCCGACTCGACGAACCCCACTCCGCCGCGCAACCCGTGGTATCCCTTCAACAACGCCGCCGCCGCGACGCACTACCCGCTCCGGCACAACAAGGCCTTTCAGGGGATGTTCGTGGACGGCCATGCGCAGCTCGTGCGGCGGGAGGAACTGACGCCGAAGTATTTTCGCGAGCCGGGCGCCGGCCCGGCCATCGCGGCGTATCCGGGGGAGTAGGGGCGGATAGCTTCAGCCCGAATCCCGAGATGGGAATGGGGAGCGCAATCGCCTCGGTTGCGGTTCGGCGCGCCCTCGCGGCGAACATTAGTTGACGCAAATACACCCATGTAATAGCTGTTTCAACCAGTTCCGATTCGATATTGGTTTTGCCGCCATGAAAACCCTCGCTCTTCTTATGACCGCCAGCCTGCTGACTGGGCCCGCGCGCGCTGACACCGAGAGCTTCGATACGACGCAACCCGGCGCGTTGCCCGCCGGATGGATCGGCGGCGTCACAGGCAAGGGCGCGCCGAAGTGGGCGGTGGTGAAGGATCCATCGGCCCCGAGCCAGCCCAACGCGCTGAAACAGTCCGGCGAGGGCACGTATCCCTGGTGCGTGAAGACGAACGCGTCGCTGAAGGACGGCTTCGTCGAGGTGAAGTTCAAGCCGCTCACCGGCAAGGTGGACCAGGCCGGCGGCCTCATCTGGCGCTGGCAGGACGGCGACAACTACTACATCGCCCGCGCCAACGCGCTCGAAGACAACGTGACCATCTATCATGTGATCAAGGGCAAGCGGACGGAGAAGAAGCGCGTGCAAGTGAAAGTCGCCGGCAACCAGTGGCACACCCTGCGCGCGGATTTTCAGGGCAGCCATTTCAAGGTGTCGCTCGATGGCAAGCTCGCGCTCGAATGGGACGACTCGACCTTCAAGGAGGCGGGAGCCGTCGGCGTCTGGACCAAGGCGGACAGCGTGGCGCTGTTTGACGACTTCAGCCACGGCGGCAAGTGAACCCTTTCGAAACCACCGGGATGGCGAAGGTGCTCCCCCAAGGCTGCCGCATGAGCGGCTGGCGCAGTTTCGCCAGTTTTCTCGGGCTCAGGCGGAACACCACGCTGCTGCTCGTGGCGCTGGTGCTGGCGGGCACGGGCGAGCGGCTCTGGCTCGGCTTTGTGCCGAAGTATCTCGAAACGCTGGGCGCGACCATTTTCATCATCGGGTTGTTCGACGCCCTCCAGACGCTGCTCGGCGCGCTCTATGCCTATCCGGGCGGCTGGCTGACCGACCGTTGGGGACAGCGGCGGTCGCTGCTGCTTTTCAGCGCGTTGTCGCTCGCCGGTTATGTCGTCGTGCTCGTCTGGCATCACTGGCTCGCAGTGTTGCTTGGCGCGTTTCTCTTTCTGGCGTGGAGCGCCTTCTCTTTGCCCGCGACGTTTTCCGTCGTCGCCACGTCGCTGAAGCAGCAGCAACACACGATGGGCATCGGCGTGCAAAGCCTCGTCCGCCGCGTGCCGATGATGCTCGGGCCGCTGCTCGGCGGCTGGCTCATCACCCACTTTGGCTGGCTGGAAGGCGTTAAGATGGCGCTATTGTGCTGCATCGGGCTTGGCACGGTCACGATGGCCTTTCAATGGTTCGTCGCCGAGCCGGCTGAAGAGAAGGCATCAGCAAGGGACGTGAAAGATTCCGGCGCAGACATTTCCTTCCTCAAAGTCGTGAAGTCGTTCAACCCGACGCTCCGAGAACTGCTCGTGAGCGACATCCTCATCCGCTTCTGCGAACGGATTCCTTACGCCTTCATCATCCTCTGGGCGATGAACCACGGCGGCGTGAGCGCACAGCAATTCGGCTGGCTCGTGGCCATCGAGATGGTGACGGCGATGGTCTGCTACATCCCGGTCGCGCATCTCGCGGACAAGCACGGCCAGCGCCCGTTCGTGCTGGCGACGTTCGTGTTCTTCACGCTGTTCCCGCTCACGCTGATGTTCGCGCACAACTTCGCGTGGCTCGCTGTGGCGTTCGCCGTGCGCGGCTTGAAGGAATTCGGCGAGCCGGCGCGCAAGGCGCTCATCATCGCCCAGGCCGCGCCCCAACTTCGCAGCCGGACCTTTGGTGCATATTACCTTATCCGGGACTGCGTGGTAACGACCGGCTCCTTCCTTGGCGCGTGGCTGTGGAGCATCGGCCCTCGCGCGAACTTCCTCAGTGCCGCGCTGCTCGGCTTGGGCGGGACGCTTTGGTTCTGGTGGTTCATGTCCCGGCTACGGCCCGAAGCACGGCAACCCAACCAAGCTTGAACTCATGAGAATTTTCCCCGCCGCCCGACCGCTTGCACGACTTTCCGCCGTCGCGCTGCTGCTTGCGCTTGGGCAGCGCTCCTACGCGCCACCGCCGATCATCACGGGCGACGTGCCCATAGCGGACGTGGGGCGGTTCGAGCTTTACACCGGCTTCCGGTATCAGGAAACCAGCCGCGTCCAGCGGCAGATGCCGCACGTCGAGCTGGTCTATGGCTTCACTGACCGCTGGGAGGCGTCGGTCGAGGCCAACTACCTTTCCCGCGCGGGCCGGAACGGGTTCGATGACCTGACCCTCGCCACCAAAGTCGTGCTGGCCGTGGAGACGCCCACCCGCCCGATGCTCGGCGCAAGCTACGAACTCAAGCTCGACAACGGCGACGCCGAGCGCGGCCTCGGCAGCGGCGGCTTCGAGCATGAATTCCGGCTCCGCGCGCAGAAGACCTTCGGCTGGTTCACGCCCATCGTGAACGCCGGCTACGTGTTCGTGCCCGACGCGGAAATCGCCGGCGCGCGCGCCCCGCGCCAGGACGTGTGGCGCGCCAGCTGCGCGCAGGAATGGCAGGTGGCAAAGTGGACCAAACTGCTGACCGAAATCTACTGGCGCACGGCGGACGAGCCGCGCGAGCCACACCGCCTCGGCTGGAACGCCGGCTTCAAGCACCGTTTGCGCGACTCGCTCTCCGTCCACGCCGCCGTTGGCGAAAGCCTGCGGGACGGCAACCGCGGCGGCCCCGACTTGCGCGTCTATGCAGGTCTGAAGTGGGAGTTCGATGCCCCGTGGAAAGGCAAAGCAACGTCCCCATGATGGCGGCTTCGTCACATTTCCCGCCTTGTAACTGAGCAACGCACTTCACAGTCTTTCGCCTCACATGAATCTCGTCCGCCTCGCCCTCCGCCGTCCGCTCTCGGTCGTGGTCGGCGTCATCGCCATCGCGCTCGCGGCGTGGATTGGGCTCCAGCGCATGACGCGCGACATCTTCCCGCCGCTCGGCATCCCGACGATTTACGTCGCGCAACCTTACGGTGGCATGGACCCGGCGCAGATGGAGGGCTTCCTCACTTACTACTACGAATACCACTTCCTCTACATCACCGGCATCGAGCACGTGGAGTCGAAGAGCATCCAAGGGGCCTCCATCATGAAGCTCCAGTTCCACCCGGGCACGGACATGAGCGCCGCGCTGTCCGAGGTGGTCGCCTACGTGAACCGCTCGCGGGCCTTCATGCCGCCGGGCACGCCGGGGCCGTTCATCACGCGCTTCGACGCGGGCTCCGTGCCGGTCGGCTACCTCGTCTTTTCCACCACGAACGCGAACCGCACCGTCGGTGAGATGCAGAACGCTGCGCTGAATCAAGTGCGCCCGCTCTTCGCGCCGCTGCCGGGCGTGTCCGCGCCGCCGCCGTTCGGCGGTGCGGCCCACACCATCCTCATCAACGTCAAACCCGACCGGCTCCGCAGCTACAACATCTCCGCCGACGAGGTCGTCAACGCCATCACGGCCGCGAACATTCTCAGCCCGTCCGGAAACCTCCCACTCGGCGACAAGTATCCCTTCATCCCCGTCAACGCCGTGGTGAAAAACCCGCAGGACCTCGCCGCCGTGCCCATCCGCACCGGCGCGAGCGGCGCGGTCTTCGTGCGCGACCTCGCCGACGTGGTGGACGGCTCGGACACCGTGACCAGCTACGCGCTCGTGAACGGCAAGCGCACCGTTTACATGCCCGTCACCAAGCGCGCCGACGCCAGCACGCTCTCGGTCGTCGAGCTGGTGAAGGCGAACCTCCCGAAGTTCAAGCAGGTGCTGCCCGACGACATGGACGTGACCTACGAGATGGACCAGTCGCCCATCGTCGTGCGCGCCATCCGCGACCTCGTGAAGGAAGGCGCGCTCGGCGCGGTGCTCACAGGCCTGATGGTGCTGCTCTTCCTGCGCGACTGGCGCAGCGCGTTCATCGTCGTCATCAACATCCCCATCGCGCTGCTGGCCGGGACGTTCGCGCTCTGGGTCAGCGGACAGAACATCAACCTGATGACGCTCGGCGGCCTGGCCCTGGCCGTCGGCATCCTCGTGGACGAAGCGACGGTGGCGATTGAGAACATCCACGCCCATCTCGCGCGCCGTGGTAGCAGCCGACGTAAGGAGGCTCCATCTGAATGCTCTTCCTCAAGCACCGATGCCACAGCAAGTCCGGGCGGCCCCCTCACCCCAGCCCTCTCCCCCAGTGGGGGAGAGGGTGCCCGAAGGGCGGGTGAGGGGGAAACGCGCGTCCCTGCTCAAAGCGCCAGCCACGCTCCTCCACTCGGCCGCGCCGTCCTCGATGCGACGGTCGAGACCACCGGCCCGCGTTTCCTCGCGATGCTCTGCGTGCTGGCGGTGTTCATCCCGGCCTTCTTCATGCAAGGCGCGGCCAAGGCGCTCTTCACGCCGCTCGCGCTGGCCGTGGGCTTCTCGATGGTCGCGAGCTTCGTCCTGTCCAGCACGCTGGTGCCCGTGTTGAGCGTGTGGTTTCTGCGCGGGCACGAGACGGACGTGAAAGAAGAAAAGAGTTCCTCCGCTTACGCTGCCTTGCTTCGCCCGCTGCTCTCCGCCCGCTGGCTGGTCGTCCTGGTTTATCTCGCCGTCGCCCTCGGTGGCCTCTGGCTGCTCGCGCCGCGTCTGGGCACGGAGATTTTTCCGAAA
>Ga0233424_10001891_pt1 | contig 16484 bp, 23 predicted proteins | sample Watercolumn_Towu_FD_181011 | JGI IMG/M metagenome (GOLD analysis project Ga0233424, IMG submission 181011) | Freshwater microbial communities from Lake Towuti, South Sulawesi, Indonesia - Watercolumn_Towuti2014_125_MG | ecosystem: Environmental > Aquatic > Freshwater > Lake | place: Indonesia...
TACTTCGATTTCATAGGCGCGCTTGAACACGGGCTCTTACCTCATAAAGATGAATTCCTTCTGGAATATCAAAAAGGGGACGATGAATTGGAAAAGCACTCTTTGGGAATGAAATGCCTTGTTACAAAAAATGTTGAAGTTCAAGTCGAGAAACTTTTGAAGATGCTCCCACATAATGGAAACGGCCCAAAACTTGTATTTGGGGGAGTCACGATAAATCGATACAAATACTCAGATACGACACTCCTGACAGAAGCTTATTTAATACTTGAAGGAAGAATCTATGATTTGACAAAAGTTGTACTACCAACATTGAATGCAAATGGCTCAAGACATCAAGCCAACTAGAAGCGAACTGCTGAGGATAAAGAAGCAGATTAAACTAGCCAAATCCGGATATTCGCTGCTGAAGAAGAAAAGGGACGGCTTGGTTCTGGAATTCTTTGAAATTTTGAAAAAAGCAAAAACCCTGAGGGAAGAGCTTGTAAACGAATACAAAACTGCGCTTGAAAAAATCAACATTGCAAGGGCCCTTGAGGGTGACCTCAAAATAAGGTCATTGGCAATGGCCATAAGGGAAATCCCGGATGTCAAGATGGCTACGAAAAACATAATGGGCGTGAAAGTCCCGAAGATAGAGCCCACTGAAATAAAAAAGGCATTCATGGAGAGAGGATACAGCGTCTACAGCCCTTCTTCAATTGACGAGGCTGCCGCAGCATACGAGAAAGTTGTGGAAAAGGTGCTGCTTGCAGCAGAGGTCGAGACATCAATGAGGAAGCTGCTCAGCGAAATCGAGAAGACAAAAAGAAGGGTCAATGCGCTGGAATTTGTAGTCATCCCGAACCTTGACAAGGTCAGGGCATTCATCCAGCTGAGGCTGGAGGAAATCGAAAGGGAAAACATATTCAGGATGAAGAGGATAAAAGCCAAGGCTTAAACCCCATTCTTCAGCAAAAATCTCAGCAGAACGCCGGCTGTCCTGTCTTCCTGTATTTTGTTATCCAGGCATAACTCCTTGACTTCTTTAAATATCCTCCATTCCGGATGAATTATCTCGTCGTGCTCCAGCCTTTGCCCTTGCCTGCTCAGCTTAAAATCATCCACAATAAAATAGAACAAGTCCCAGGCAACAGTCAGCCCGGCTTTGGATGCCTGAAAAAGCTTTGCACTTTTAGCTATTATCCCGGCTTCCTCAAGGCACTCCTTTTTCGCGGCTTTAATTGCGCACTTAAGAATATCTGATTTCTTGCTTATTGCCTCCCTGTATTCTTTCAAGCTGTCAAATACTTTGCCGCCGGGCAAGCGGTAGTCATATTCCCCAAGTTCATACCTATACTCCTTTGTGATCAGCATATTAACTCCATCAATTATGATTAGCCTGACTCCGGGAGTCCTTCTGGCAATTTCAATAGGCTTCTTTGCGCCCCTAAGCTGCTGGCTGACTATTTCAAATGTTTTGCCTTCAAAGATGATATTTTCTTTTAGGATTGGACTGATTTTTTTTCATGCGCTGCACTTAGAAACACATATTATTTAAACATTTTCTATTATTGCACTCAGACACTTAAAAAATATGGACAAAGAGACCAAGCAAAAAACAATTTTGTGGACTGCAATAACAATAACCGCAATCAATTTACTGCTGGTTTTATCTTTTATTGTTTACCTTTATTTTTGGCTCAGGAATTCCTGATTTTGCAGGGCCATTTTCTCAAGACAACCGGAGTTATCAAAGCTGTCAGCAGGCTCATCTGGAACCCTATTGTGGACGCGAAAGGCCATGCCATAATCCTGGATTTTCATTTCATTTAAAATATCTGCCATATCAAAAGCAAAAGGCTTTAAAATCCGCAAATCCTACCGCCCTTATGCGCAAGTTCTTTACCTTAAAAGATTTGGAAGTAAGGGGCAAAAGGGTTCTCGTAAGAGTTGACTTTAATGTGCCATTGGACAAGAAAACAGGCAATATAACGGACGATAAGCGGATGAGGGAAAGCCTGCCGACGATAAAATACCTTCTTGATAGGAACGCAAAAGTCATTCTTTGTTCGCATCTCGGCAGGCCGGACGGGAAGCCTGTTGAGTCATTGAGAATGGGCATGGTTGCTGAGAGGCTCAGCAAACTATTGAACAAAAAAATAAAAAAATTGGACAACTGCATTGGAGAAGAAATCAAGAAAGAGGTTATGGGCATGAAAGAAGGCGACGTCATTCTTCTCGAAAATTTGAGATTTCGTCCGGAAGAAGAATCAAACGATGGAAATTTTTCAAGACAACTGGCTGATTTGGCTGAGCTTTATGTCAATGACGCCTTCGGAACCTGCCATAGGGCGCATGCATCAACCTACGGAGTAACAAAATTTTTGAAGTCGGCTGCTGGCTTTCTTGTTGAGAAAGAGCTTAGTATCATGGGCAAGGCTATGGAAAATGCAGACAGGCCTTTTATAGCTGTCATAGGCGGCGCGAAATTAGGAGATGAGAAATTTGCCGACAAAATCAATATAATGGAAAATTTGCTGGCAAGGGTTGACAGGCTGCTTATTGGCGGAGCGATAATTTTTACTTTCTTTAAGGCGCAGGGCAAAAGCATCGGGAATTCAAAAGTGCAGGAGCAGTTTATCGGCTTGGCAAAAAAAATACTGAATAACAAAAAGATTGTATTGCCGGTTGATGTTGTTGTTGCTGACAGGTTTGATGCAAACGCAGATTCAAAGGTTGCTGATGCTGACAATATACCGGACGGCTGGATGGGCCTTGACATAGGGCCAAAAACAACAGAAAATTACAAATCTATCCTAAAGGGCGCAAAAACAGTAGTTTGGAGCGGCCCAATGGGGGTCTTTGAATTTGAAAAATTTTCAGATGGAACAAGGGAGATGGCAAAATTTTTGTCTAATCTAAATGCGACAACCATTGTAGGCGGCGGAGACAGCGCAGCAGCTGTTGAGAAATTCGGTTATGCGGATAAATTGACTCATGTGAGCACAGGCGGTGGAGCATCCTTGGAGTTCTTCGAGGGCAAGAAATTGCCGGGCATAGAAGCCCTGGAAAAAAGCTACAAAAAATTCAATAAGCAATCTTAATCTCTTCATTAAAAATACTGCCCAAGCCATTTTCTATCTCATCATTCAATTTTGCAATCGCGCCATTCAGCCTGGCAGCGTCATTCCCGAGCTTCTCGAACTCCTGCCCGTTTTTTTCTATCCTCAAATTTGAATCTTCAAGCTGCTTGTTGAAATTCCTGAATTTTTCAGCAACTCCGGTTGCCTTTATCCTGTTTTCCAGCTCCTCCATTTCAGACTTGAAGGAGAAATACTTTTTGACGAACCGCTCCAAAAATTCCCTGTCCAGCCTCCTGATTTCCTCAAGGGACTTTTCTTTTTTTTTGCCGTCTATCTGAATCTTATTCTCGACCAATGCCTTTTCGAGATTTTTTAGTATATCAAAAATGACAAGATTCTTGTCATTTGCCAACGTTACTATGGGATTTTTCAGGTAGTCCAGGATAATCTCCTCGTGGCCAAAGGCGATGTGCGAGTATTTCCTCAGCGCCCTCTCAAGTGATGAAAAGCTCTGCAGGATTGCGTTCTCATCCTCGTAGAATGCCATTGACTTGCTTTTCCTGTCCTCATTCAGGCTGAGAAACCTGCTATGCTCCTCGCTTGCACTGAATTTCTCTATTTCCGATATTATTGAATTTTTCTCTTCCACCGCAAGCTTCAAGCTTGCTTCTGCATTTTTTGAGTCTACGCCGATGTTTATTTTCTGCTTTGCCTTCATTTTCAGGCTTTTTATTTTTTCCATTATCCCGTTTAGGGCAACCAATTTTTCATTATTCAGGATGGTTTTCAGCTCGCTGAACAGGTTGTCGAAATTCTTGAGGTTTTGAGCTATTTTACCTGCTTCATGAGCAAAAAATTCCTGCAGTATTGTGTAGCTTCTCAGAGTTCCCTTGTTGAGGTCTCCTATCAGCTCGTCAAAGGCCCTGCAAAAGCCCAGAAGATAGAAATAATCCCTGTTGTTTATCTCCATATGGCCAAGAAATGAGCTGACCGACCTTACATAAGCTTTCCTGTTGCCTTCCATGTACTGCTTCGCCTTGAATGGAATGTCCGGATTCTGCAGTTTTGCATTTTCAAGCACTTCTATATTGAACCTTGATCTTTGAAGCTCCTCATTCACCTTCATTAAAATTTGCCCTGCCTGCTGCTGAACATCATCCATCAGCGGCTTTGACCTCTCGTTGAGCCATTCCTCAATATTTTGCAGGCTCATTTGCATTAATTTCTTATTTGACTGACTTTCCTCGCTCCTGAAGATTTTTTTTAGGAACTCCAGCATTTTACTATATAAAAAGACTTGGTGCATATAATTTTTACTATTTTAGAGTGTTCCTAAAACAATACACCGGTATTGTTTAAGCCAAAACCCGGCACAACCAAATCATTAAAAAGTTTTATAAATAACCATTTTTTCCCAGCTTTGATGGTTTTCCTAAGCATTGTTATTGCTATAAGCATTTTGGCATTGATTTTTGCCGGATGGCTTACAAGACATATTCTTAAAAAAGATACAGGAACTGCGGCGATGCAGGAAGTTTCCAATGCCATCAAGGTTGGCGCGGAAGCATTTGTCAAGAGGCAGTACACCACAATAGGAATTTATGCGGTTGCGCTTGCACTCCTTATCTACGGAATCTATGCATTTCTCGGAAAGACTGATTTGGGATGGAGAACTTCAGTTGCATTCCTGTTTGGGGCAATAAGCTCTGGACTGGCCGGAATAGTCGGAATGTGGGTTTCCATAAGGACAAATATAAGGACTTCCAGCGCTGCAAGAAAAAGCTTGAATGAGGCATTTGTCACAGCCTTAAGGGGAGGGGCAGTTACGGGAATTGTGATAGTTGCAATGTCATTGCTTGGAGTTTCTTTGATATACGGCTTGTTCAGCATCGGCATGTCACCGGATGAGGCTGCAAAGGCTGTTCCGTTTTTGATTGTGGGATACGGATTTGGCGCATCATTTGTCGCTTTGTTTGCGCAACTTGGCGGCGGAATATACACAAAAGCAGCTGATGTCGGCTCTGACCTTGTCGGAAAGGTTGAAAAGGGAATTCCGGAAGACGACCCAAGAAATCCTGCAGTCATTGCAGATCTTGTCGGGGACAATGTCGGGGACTGCGCAGGAAGGGGGGCTGACCTGTTTGAGAGCACAGCAGCTGAAAATATTGGAGCCATGATTTTGGGTGTTGCGCTGTTTCCTGTTTTCGGATTGAAAGGGGTTTTGTTTCCTCTTGTTGTGAGGGCATTTGGACTGATAGCAAGCATTATAGGGGTGATGTTTACCAAATTAAAAAATGAAAATGAGGACCCCATGTCGGCATTGAACAGGGGATATTACCTTACAAGCTTTCTTGCGGCAATTGCATTTTATATCTCAGTCAAGTGGCTTCTCGGGGGAAATATATGGTTCTTTTTTGCAGGGCTCGTTGGAATCGCAACAAGCATTTTGATTGTTTTAATCACGGTTTACTATACTGACCACAAATACAAGCCGGTCAAGGACATTGCAAAAGCATCGCAGACAGGCCATGCAACTAATATAATAACCGGATTCGCTGTCGGGATGGAAGCGACTGCATTGCCTATTTTGGTTTTGTCAGCAGCCTTGCTGTCAGCATACTGGCTTGGAGTCTTGAGCCAAATCCCACATGGCGGACTGTATGGAACTGCAATTGCAACAATGGGCATGCTTGGCACTGCCGCCTACGTCTTGGCCATGGATAATTTTGGGCCTATAACTGACAATGCAGGCGGAATAGCGGAAATGTCAAAATCGCCTGAATCAGTCAGGAAAAGGACAGACAGGCTGGATGCAGTTGGAAATACAACCAAGGCTTTGACAAAGGGATATGCTGTTGGAAGCGCTGCGCTTGCAGCATTTTTGCTGTTCAGCGCTTACCTTGATGATGTCCTGAAAATCGCAAAAGAGAAGGGCGTGGCAATTGCCATGAGCTCAACCGGCGCTGTTGCGATTGACATTTCAAAGATCCATGTTTTTGTAGGTGGATTAATTGGGGCAGCCCTTATATTCCTGTTCAGCTCATTGTCAATAAGGGCTGTCGGAGATGCGGCCTATTCAATTGTAAATGAGGTCAGGAGGCAGTGGAAAACAAACAAGGGGATAATGACCGGAAAATCAAAGCCTGACTATGCAAGGGTTGTTGACATTTGCGTCAAGGCATCACTCAAAAAAATGATACTACCGGGGCTGCTTGTCGTTGCAGTGACTGTTATTGTCGGAATGACCCTAAAGTATGAGGCCGCAGGCGCATTTTTGATGGTGGGGACAATCTCAGGAATACTGATGGCTTTGATGCTTAACACGGGAGGGGGGGCATGGGACAATGCAAAGAAATACATTGAAGACGGCAATTATGGGGGAAAGGGAAGCGATGCGCATAAGGCAGCTGTCACAGGAGATACTGTAGGAGACCCTTGTAAGGACACCGCAGGCCCTTCACTGCATGTTTTGATTAAACTGCTGAGCACTATAACACTGGTACTGGTGCCGCTGTTTATTTAGGAATTTCTTGTCTTTAGACTTTCAAAAACGGGTAACCTCAATCACTTTGCAGCAAGAGGTCGTTCTCGTGATTGAAATTATTATTTCATTTCATTATTTTAATTAAAAATTTTCAATCACGTTTGAGACCACTACGAAAATCTTAATGGATTTTAGATGTTCCCAAAAATGAGTGAGTTAGCGAGCGAAGCAGATGCTTGCGAGTTGTGGCATGTGAGCGAGTGGGTGAATGAACGAGTGAGAGACGAGCTCTCACATCTTACTGAGTCACTCGCATGCCAATAGCAAGCTCGCGAACAACTCGAGCTTCGCATGTCACTGATTTTTTAGGACATGCAACTTAGGCTATAATGGGTGCAAGAAAATCAGTCGTATGCGAGTGAGCGAGATGAACGCGAGCTTGCGAGCGTTTCTCGCAAGCAACTCACTCGCTCACAACTCACGGATTTTCTGCACAGCAAATCTTTGATTTGCTTGTGCCCCTCATAGTTCTAGTAAAGTTTTATAATTGCAGGCTTAGTTACAACACTAAATGCCAAGAAAATACTATAAAAAGCCTTCAAAACAGCTGAAGATAGCAAAAGCAAGAATATTGTTTCTTTTCAGGTTGGCAAAGGAAAATTTCAGGCAGGACAGCACCCTCTCTGACAGGTATGTGAAGCTGGCCAGAAGAATGGCGATGAAATACAAGATAAGGCTGCCTTCATCTATGAAAAAAAGCTTCTGCAAGAATTGCCACAAGTATCTGGTGCCAGGAGTTAATGCAAGGGTCAGGCTGCACAAGCACAGGCTTATTTACTATTGCTTAGGATGCAAGCACTATATGAGGCATCCTATCAAATAAGAATTATTTTCAATATTGTAAATAATTATATTCCTTATTTGGAAGCGAAAACTTTATATAGGAGTTATATCACTGCATAGTAATAAAAACTAGGGGGAGTTGTTTAATATGTGCTTAGCATGCTCGATAGCAGAAGGCAATCCTTCTGTCAAAAATGAGAAAAACATTGAATATTCAGCTAATCAGGAGTATAACAGCTCAAATTATTAGGCAAAATGGAAACAGAAGAGTTATTTTTGGACGAGGACATGGAGCAGATTGAGACAATGAGAAGCGAAAGGAAGAAGATGAAGGACAAGGATTTTGCCAAGCTGATAAACAAGAGAGATTTGTCTGATTTCGAAATGGACGAGATGTTTTTGTGAGGAAAAGATGGCACAAGGAAAGTATTCAACAATTAGAAGTGGAAATCATCCGCAGATAGTTGCAGGCAGTTTTCAAGATTATGCTCATCGAGTTGGTAATTTTGTCAGAACACCTGGATTCAGGGCGGCAGCAGGAACAGCGACACTGGCAGCTGCTTTAGGATTGGCTGCCTTGGTTTACAATGCTTATTACAGCCCAACAACGCAGGACATTCATGACACTGTAGAATATGTGAGAAAACAGCAGGATTCCTTAAGACCATTATCATCGCCAGAAAATCCATAGTTTTTGAAAAATGTCCCTTCTTGCCGCGATACTGGCATCAGTGCAGATTACAGCGTATCAGCCAAACCATGCTCCTATAAAAGTGGATGTGCCTCCTATAAGAGAAGAATGGTTTCAGAAAATTGCCGCTCCAAGCAAAAGCCTGAGCGAGACGCTTCTGGAAGATGCAGATGCAAAATACAAGAATAACCCAGGCAACCCTACTGCAGTAATTCCGCTGTACAACAGAGTTATAGCTGAAAAAAACGAGCATTCCCAAAAGGCAGTTGAGGCTCTTGGCGCGCTTTTTTTTGATCAAATCATCAAAAGAAAAAATCAGGATAAATACATAAACCATGCTGCAATAGAAAACTACGCTCTTTGGGCACTAACAGGAAATCCTTATGGAGGAAGAGCTGCATTAAATCTAGGCTTAGTCTATCTTGCACAACCAGGAAAAAAAAGAGAGTCCAAGGCCTTCTCTTTCCTGAGGAAATCTTATAAAGTTGCAAAAGAAAATCAAGACAATGAACTTGAGCTTGGCGCATCATGGGCTATTGCGCGATTTGGGATTGAATATCAGGACAAACAAAACAAACCCATTGGAAAATCTGAGGTAAGAAAGCACGCGAACAATGTCGTAAGGCTTGGCACCAAGATGGGTGAAAAGGAAATTGTGAAAGAGGCGCGCGAGCTATTAAATAAATTATAAGCAACATTTTTAAACTAATTTTGCTTTCTGAATGATATGGCTGATTATGACTTAGAGCTTAACAAAGTGATTGAAAGGATTAAGAAGGAAAATTCCAAGCTAGTCTGCATTCAACTGCCCGATGGCTTGAAGCCAAGGGCAAGAGAGATACAACAAGCAATAGAGGAAAATACAAAAGCCGATGTTGTCGTATGGATGGGGTCGTGCTTTGGCGCTTGTGACGTTCCATTGCAGGTTGAAAGATTGGGAGTTGATTTGCTGGTACAATGGGGGCATTCTACTTGGAGAGGAAGCTGGTATTAAGGTTTAAATATAACTTATTATTCTAGGATTGCTGATGAAGACTTATTTTGCCGTAACGAGCGTTGTAATGAACAAGGGCAAAGTGCTCATTCTTAAAAAATCGCCCAAGGACTGGAATTACCCCAACAAGTGGAGCTTCTGCTCCGGCTATGCTAAAGAATTTGAGCCAGCAGAAGACACTGCGGTGAGGGAAATAAAGGAAGAGACCGGATTAAAGGGAGAAATTGTAAGAAAAGGAAAAATATTTGGGACGATAGACCGCAAAAACAGGAAAACATGGCTTGTTGTCCCATTTCTATGCAGGGTAAGCTCAAGAAAAGTTAAGCTGGACCATGAGAATGTGGACTACAAATGGATAAGCTGCAATGAGCTGGAAAACTATCCGACTGTGCCGGGACTGGAGAAAGATTTAAAAGTTTTGGGATTGAAGCAGCCAATATGAAACAAAAAATTTTTCTGGGAGCAGACCATGCAGGATACAAGCTTAAGGAGGAAGTCAAAAAATTCCTGCTGGACCGGGGTTTTGACATTGTTGATAAAGGAGCTGGCAAATTTGATGAAAAGGATGACTACCCTGACTTCATATTTCCTGTGGCAAAGGAGGTTGCAAAGAACCCCAACAGCAGGGGAATAATTTTTGGCGCTTCAGGGCAGGGAGAGGCAATTGCCGCAAACAGGATAAAAGGCATAAGGGCAGCCTTGTATTATGGCAGTAACCCTGACATTGTGAAGCTGTCAAGGACACACAATGACGCAAACATACTTTCCCTTGGGGCAAGATTTCTTGGAAAAAAAGAGGCAGTCGAAGCTGTAAAATCATGGCTTAACACTGATTTCAGCAGCGAGGAAAGGCATACAAGAAGGATAAAAAAACTGGATAAGGTTTAAATGCAGTTCATAAATTATTTTTTTGCCTCGTTAAGCCCGCTGCTGGGGCTGCTGATAGGCTCTTTGCTCATAAGAATCGCGCCCGAAGAGCAGAAGCCGCTGGAAAAACACCTTGTCTTGCTCAAGAAAATATCGCTATTCCTGATTTTTATTTTTTTGGCACTTTATTATTTCAATAACAAAGCTTATTTTATTTTGCTGATTGCGCTTTTTGCAGCTGTGCTGACTGCGGAGCAAAGGATAAAAAACTTATCAAAAAAATCCATCATTATCTGCATAATCCTTGGGACCCTGTTTTACCTAAGCTCAAAAAACATCAATTTGCTTGCAATTGAGTCCAGCGCGGTTTTAATTTATGGAATTGCAACAGCATCAACTGAGTTCAGCAAAAAAAAGCCTTACAAGACGCTTTTTTACAGCACAGGATTCATAGCAATGTCCAATCTTTTGTTTCTCACCATTTCTCATTTCTGATTTTCAGCCAGAATGATATGTGATTTACAATTATGTGCAGAACAAAGCTTAGCATTAAGCTCGTCAGGAAAATAGCAAGAGTCAAGTCTAATACAGGGATTATGAATACCAGAGCCCCAATAACAAAGTCTGTCTGGTCGAACGGGATGAACCTTTCTCCCGGCTTGATGCCAATCCTTCTCTTGAAGAAGCTCTTTACCAAATCTCCGAACAAAGAGCCAAAGCCCATAAGGAAGCCGAATAAGAGCCAGTTCTCATAGCTTAAGAATGAGATATTGCTAAAGGACTCGACATTATAAAGCAAAAACTGGATATAGGCCATTATGACTGCAAAAATAACTCCAAAAACCAATCCCCTGAAAGTCTTGTTTTGGCCAAGAATAGGCTTGCTGTTGATTGTCTTGCCGAAGTCAATCGGATAAACGAAGAGATTTATCCTTTTAACCATCACAGGGGCCATGTTGGCGAAATAAGCCGGCATCATTAAGTAGAAGCATTTCAGCAAAAACAACGCCAATTCCTCCATAGGAAAAACTTTTAAATAGAGATTTAAATAGTTTTTGATAAAATGAAAGTTATTCCGATTGTTCCGGTCTATAATTAAGAAAAGACTGCAGGCGACTTACTCAATATACCCTCTTCAAGCGATAAGATAAGTGAACTTGTTACAGTGAATGATGCAAGCACCGATAAAACGCAGAAATAATAAAAAATCTTAAAATTGCCAAGGTTAAGCCCTTTATCAAGGAAACTTATGATGTTATTATGACAAAGGCAGAACTTATTGGGGCAAGGTATGATTAAATGGCATATCCGATAACAAAATTGTGGTTTTACCCTTTCAGCCGGTTAATGATAAAAAAAATTAAGGGCATAGGGAATATTCCGTACAATGATACATTTATACTGGTTTCGAACCATCAACGGCGTGTTGACTCCTTATATGTGTTTTACCCAATATTAAAAAAACTAAATAAGAAAATGCATGTCATCACGACACCAACATGGTGGTTTTTGGGCAATGCAATCTGCAGGAAGTGGGCAGCCTGCATTCCATTATTCAGCAAGGAGCAGGCATACCAAGAATCAAAAGAGCTTATCAAATCCGGAGAGATAGTTGGAATATTTCCAGAAGGCCATTTGAAAGCAAAGGACAAAAATCCAAGGACGGGCGCTGTGAGACTTGCAATAGAGACTAATACTCCAATCCTGCCTGTTGGACTGAAATCATCATATCTGCCATTCAGCTCGGCATTGAATATCGGCAAATTGATTTATCCAAAAAAAAGCAGAAATATTGGTAAGCAGACAGCAGATATTATGAAAAAAGTGTACGGGCTCAGGGATAGCGCTTAAAAAACTCTTTTCCTGAATAGCTCAAAACTCCCCTAAAGCAAAATATAACTAACTATGCCGATAAAAGCTCCGATTAAAATTCCCCCTGTTACATCTATTAGATAGTGCTTTTTAAGGCAAATTCTTGAGTAGCCGACAAGGCCTATAGCCGATAAAGCAGCTAGAATAATCCATTGGTTTGCGTGAAATTGAATAATTGGGACTGAAAATGCAGTAATCCTTGCAGTGTGTATGCTTGGAAAGCTGCCTGCAAGATATTTCTGGATTAAAGTCTTGTCCGGCATCGGCACTGGCCTTTTTTTTGGGTAGATGAACTTTATGGCAGTGCAAACAATCTGTGCCAATGCAATGGAATAAATAGTGATTATTGCAAGGTTTTTATCAAGACTGGAAAGGTATATTATTGCAGGCACAAAGAAAAATGGAGTCCCAAGAAGACTGACTGCCTGAAACAAAATTTTCAAAGCTAAGTTCATTCCAACAAAAGTTATTTAAGCAGTTATAAATCTTGTGCATAAATGAAATTCAAGTTTAACATTCCCAACAAGATAACCCTGATAAGAGTGGTGTTAATCCCTTTGTTTGCAGCTATTCTATTGGCAGACATCCCTTACCGGCACGTCCTTGCAGCCTTTGTCTTTGGAATGCTCTCCATATCTGATTTCTTTGACGGCTACATTGCCAGGAAAAAAAAGCAGGTGACTGAAATAGGAAAACTGATTGACCCGATTGCAGACAAGCTTTTGATATCAACAGCTTTGGTATTTTTGCTCATTCAGGGCTATGAAGGCATCCAGCTGTGGATGGCTGCAGCAATCATTGCAAGAGAAGTGATTTTGACTGCTGTAAGGATTTACCTTCTTCCAAGCAAGATAGTTATTCCAGCCAGCAATTTTGGCAAGGCAAAGACAATTGTGCAGAGCATCGCAATTGTTTTTGTCCTTCTAAAGCTGCCCTTCAGCTATTATACGATGCTGGCAGCGGTCTTCTTGACCTTAATTTCAGGGATAGAGTATCTGCTCAGGATAAGGAGGATGACTGGAAATAAGATTGTCAATCTTCCGAATCTTATAACATTATCAAGATTTCTGCTCATAATCCCCCTTGTCTACTTTTTTTTAAACTCAAAAATACATATTTCGCTGCTGATTTTTGCAGTAATAGCGCTGAGCGACAAGCTTGACGGCATTTCTGCAAAGCTAATGAACCAGAAGACAGAGCTTGGCTCTGGACTGGACTCATTTACGGACTGGACATCAATAATAGCAATGTTTTTCCTTTTGGTAATCAAGGACTACATTGGCATATTCTGGGTAACTTTGCTGATTATCCCTTCAATTACCAGCGGAATAATGAAAATGGCTTATGCCAAAAAGCAAAAAATAGTGCCTGTGACTTTTGTCGCAAAGTTAAGCGTCGGATTCACTTACCTGACTATTGCATCAATTCTTCTGAATTTTATGTATTCTTCATATTTGCTTATAGTTACTGTCGCATTAGTCTACGCTTCAATGATTGTTTACATATTCAAGACTCTGAGACTGCTTAAGGGCAGAGGCAGGAACTGATTAAATCTTCCTTATCCTGAAAGAAGACACCATAAAAACCCCAAGAATCAAGTATATATAGGGAAAGAACCTTATTGGAACATCAAGGAAGAATACCAACGGAATTATAATTCCATTCAGCGTTATAGGCATTCCCTGGAAAGCCCCTTTCAGATTCATTATGTTGTAGCGCGCCAGCCTCAGGATGCCGCAAAATAGGAATATGGTGAATGAGATGATGGCCAATGGGGTCTGTATCAATGCAAATCCGAATATTGCAGGCGCAACCCCAAAAGAAATTGTATCAGCCAAGCTGTCAAGCTCTTTTCCAAACTCGTTTGCCTGTCCCATTATTTTTGCTATTTTTCCGTCAAAAAAATCTGAAACAACAGCCAGCAAAAGCATCAGGCCTGCTGTATTATACAGCCCTTTTATGGAAAAGAGAATGCTTATGATGCCGAAAATGACATTTGTCAATGTAAAAACATCCGCAAATTTTATGAGGCGGAGCATCTTGAAATCGTCAAGGTCTGTCTTTTTCCTCATTAGCCTGAATTCGGACTTGAACAAGGATTCAATTCCCGATGCCAAAGTCATCGCTATAGCAAGCCATATCAAAACCGGATCCAGACTGCCCATCATCGCGGGAATTAACGCTATAATCTGGAAGAACAGGCTTATTTTTCCAAGCGCAGTCGGCTTGAATTCCCTTCTGGAATCCCTGTAGAACAATATAAACCCTATTGCCATTGTGACCAAATCCCTGACCAGGAATACAAGCATTGCCCATAGCGGCAGCAATGATTTGATAACCAAGGCAATCGCAACAAGATTGACAAGCAGCCTGTCTGCCAGAAAGTCAAGAGCAGACCTTATCAAAGAGGCTTCCAAAAGCCTTCTTCTCATTATACCTTCAAAAAATGCAATCAATGCAGTTACAATGAAAAATATGGCTGCAATTAGCCTGTTCTTATGGAAGAGGATAAGCATTGCCACAACAAACGCAAGCACAAATCTCAATAAGGTCAATGCAAAGAATACTCTTTCTTTTTTTATTTTGAATCTCATCTTACTTACCACATACATACACAAGCGAAGGAGGGATATTAAAAGGTACAAAATTCATATAGATTCTTGAAAAATATTTTTGTGGACATTTTTCAAAATGAGGAAGATACCTGCAAAATATGAATTTTCCTTCATCTCTCAAAGCTTTTTTTGTTTCTTTCATAATAATGTGCTTTTTGTTTGAACCTAAAGTAGAGAAAGACAATACGCCCAAAATGCAATCTATTTTTGGAATACTATATTTTTTCATATATTTTTTAATATTTTCTGCACTATCATTAATAATTATTGCTCTTGCATCATTAATATTATTTTTTAAAAAATTGTATAGCTTTTTATTGGTTTCAAAACATAATATCTTAGCATCTTTTCTTGATCTCTTAAGAATTTCCTCAGTTATAATTCCTGTTCCAGAACCATATTCTGCAATATATTTTGCATTTTCAAACTCTACATCATTAACCATTTTATTTACTAAAAACTTTGAACTTGGTATTATAGAACCTACCTCTTTCGGATTTTTCAAAAATGTTGAAAATAATAATTTTTTATTGTTCATGGGTTCGTATCGAGCTTAATTTTGTCATGAATAGTAATTTTTAAATATTTTGTTTTAGTCAACCCTTAGAAATAAATTAATTTGTAAATCTCAAAAACACCCCATCCGAGAAGCGCGCCAGGAATTAAATCCAAAAAATAATGTCTTTTTGTATAGAGTGAACTTAAAGCAATTAGCACTGGAAATGAAAACACCCACAAACCAAGTTGGGATGCATTGTCTAGAAGATGAAGTGCTGTTAGTGTAGCAACACTTACATGCATGCTTGGAAAGCAATTTGAATCAGCATCAATACGCATTACAAAATTAAGAAATTTCTCAGATAAGCTTTCGCCATTTACTAATCTTCTCCAGTGCATAGGACTTTCCACAGGGAAGAAAAGAAAAAATATCATTTGCAGGGCTAGTAATATAAAATAGCTAAATGCAGTATAAGCGAAATGACGCATGTCTTTTAAAGTTAGGGTAGTAAAAATAATTGCGGGATAATATAAACCGCTATAAATCCATACCCACCCGGGTTTATAAGTAAACCATCTATCGATAAAAGTCATCAAACCTTTTCTTGGACGAATATATTGCCTCTGACACCAAAAATACAGCTGGTATACTCCTATAATCAGGATAATACTCATTAGTAAGACAATGGCATAATCTAATGATAGGAGTTCCATAAGACATCATTTATTCTTTAAGGTTTAACAATTTCAATTAAAGTAAGCTATTATAGTTTCGCCAGCCTTCACCCTGTCATTTACTTTTACCATTAAATCCACCCCTGCTGGAATCACAATAGTTGTCTGGCTTGACAGAGCTATCATGCCTATTTTGCCGCCTTTATTAATTTTTTGATTTTTCCTAACATAGCATTTTATCCTTCTTGCAAGGAAGCCTGCAATCTGGATTACCTTAACCTTTAGCTTGCCTTTTATGATTATCTCGTTCTTCTCGTTTTGAAGGCTTTTTTCAAGATCATACGCTTTGAAGAACTTGCCTCTTGAACGCTTTATTGAAGTGACTTTCCCCTCAATAGGGGCCCTGTTGATATGCACATCAAAAGGGGACATGAAGATTGATATTACATAACATTCCTTGCCAATGTCTTTGATGAGTAGATTGACTTTGCCCAGCATGCCTTTCCTTAATGAAACTTCATTGCCTGTTTTTATTATGCTGATTATCCTTCCATCTGCAGGAGCAACAATATTGTTTCCTTTAGGAGCTGCTCTTTTGGGGTCCCTGTAGAAATTAAGCAGAAATAAGGCTAGAAGAGAGGCTGCAATTGCAAGATATATCATCCACCCCATTAAAAAATCTGGTTTGAGGCAAAATATAAATGTTTCTCTTATTTCCTCATGAGCCTGTAAACTTTGTAGAAGCTGACAAAGCTTACTATCAGCATGACAGTGCCCAGCAGGATAAGGTCATTGTGTCTTATCCGGTGGCCTAAAACGTCGATGTCGAACAAAAGGAATTCTGAAATGGATTTGACTGTTTTCCTCGGAACAAACTAGT
>Ga0233424_10001894_pt1 | contig 16470 bp, 13 predicted proteins | sample Watercolumn_Towu_FD_181011 | JGI IMG/M metagenome (GOLD analysis project Ga0233424, IMG submission 181011) | Freshwater microbial communities from Lake Towuti, South Sulawesi, Indonesia - Watercolumn_Towuti2014_125_MG | ecosystem: Environmental > Aquatic > Freshwater > Lake | place: Indonesia...
GGTGAGGGATCCCAGCAAGGCACACCGTCCTACGCCCGGGTATGTCACTGCCGATGCTGAGGAACCAGCGACTGCCGTCCGGACGCACAAGGAACGCGCCGGACACGATCCACTTGTTCAGCTGAAGCTCCGGGTACTGGGCGCCGACTGCCAGGAGTTCCCGAGCACCACCGCGCTTGTACCCCATCTCAAGGAACTTGACGTTCACCTGCTCGTCATTCACCGCATTGGTGAGATACACGAGCTTGGCCCTCACCTCGCGGGTGCCGCTGCCCGGGTTCAGTGGGAAGTGCTCGACGGTGAACTCCGGGACCGCAGAGTTGTACTCGCCGAGCGCGAAGGCGGCTGGCAGGTCGAGCGTCTCGTCAACCTCGATGTCGACGTTAATCACGTTGTTCATCTAACCTCCTCAGTCGCCCTCGCGACCGAAAAGGCCTACTCCGATGTTTACGAACGGAGGCCGGGGGGCGCCGGCACGCGTGTGAACATCGTCGTTTCCGACGCGCTCACTACCCAGAAAGCTAGGAAAAAATTGCGAAAATGTCAAGAGTTCCGTATCCTTAACGGCGTATGCAACGAGCTTTGACTGCCCTTCAGCCCTCTGGAATCCTCCACATCGGCAACTATTTTGGCGCCATTGAACCGGCGGTTGATCTTTCCAAACAGACGGATCTGCTGATGTTCATCGTAGACTACCACGCGATCACGGTACCGCAGGATCCCAAAGAGCTGCGCCGCAATATTTTGTTCGCCGCGGCGACGTATATGGCGTGCGGCATCAATCCGAAATCCACACTGGTCTTTCAGCAATCGCGCGTTCCGGAACACACCGAGCTCGCGTGGATTTTGTCGTGCGTCGCGCGCATGGGTGAGCTTGAACGCATGACGCAGTACAAGGACAAAGCGACTGGCAAAGGACAAAACGTCTCGGTCGGCCTGTTCACCTACCCCATTCTCATGGCCGCGGATATCCTGCTGTACGACACCCAGGTTGTTCCAGTCGGCGAAGACCAGAAACAGCATGTCGAGCTCGCGCGCGATCTCGCGATCCGCTTCAACAAGCAGTTTGGCGAAACGTTCGTCATCCCGGAACCCAAAATTCGTCTACAAGGCGCGCGGATCATGGGTCTCGATGATCCCAAAAAGAAAATGTCCAAGTCCGCGTCGAGCCCCAAGAACTACATCAGCCTCATGGACGACGAAAAAACCGTGGAGAAAAAAATCAAATCCGCGGTCACGGATTCTGGCACGGCCGTGAAGTCCGGCGTCGACCGCCCGGCGCTCACGAACTTGCTTTCGATCATGTCGTTGATCACCAAGTCGCCGATCAAAGAACTCGAAATCGAATACGCGACATCTGGCTACGCCTCGTTCAAGGCGGATCTCGCGGAAGCCTTGAACCTCTGGCTGAAACCCCTGCAGGCGCAAATCAACGGCTACCTCAAACACGAAGACGAACTGCAAAAAATCCTGGACACTGGGGCAGAAAAGGCGCAGTTCCTCGCAAAACGAAAAATGGAGAAGGTGCGGGAAAAGATTGGGGTTAACCTGTAAATGCACCGTTTATCCCCTTGACAAACGCTGTTTCCTATAGTATATTCCTCCAGTCTTTAGGAAGACCGGATGGCCGCTTGTCCCTCGGGATGAGAGGAAAGTCCGAACACCCTCCGCGTCGCAAGGCGCGGTGCAAAAGGAAGTCGCTAACGGCGACCGGGAAGAACCATCGGGCTTCGAAGCGTTGGAGCAATTCACACTTTGAATCCTGATCAGAAGCCCAGGGAAAGTGCCACAGAGACAATACTACCCGCCGCCCAGCGAAAGCAGGGCAGGCGGGGAAAGGTGAAAAGTAGCGCGAGGTCTCCTGGCCACGCGTTTCGTCCCGCGGTGACGCGGTGACGCGGCAAACCCTTCCCGCCGTGCAGGCTTTGCCAGCACAGGCGGGCCCGCCAGTTCTGAGCGCAAGCGATGAACGGCGTGGCCTGGTGCAAGAGCAAGTTTGGTAGCTCGCTAGAATCCCGCAGCAATGCGGGAACCAGATAGATGGCCGTCTCCTGTCGTCTGAAACGACGAGAGCAGACAGAATTCGGCTTACAGGTCTTCCGAAGACACCCAAGTTGCCTCGCCACGCGCGAGGCATTTTGGTAAAATCGTTATGAATTTATGAAACGTTCCGAACTGGCGTTTACGCTGTCGCTGCTCCCGCTCGATTTCCTGACCTTAGTCGCCGCGGCGATCGCCGCCTACTACAGCCGTTTCCACCCGCTGTTCACGCAGTGGCGGCCGGTCATTTTCGATTTGACCCTGAACCATTTCGTCCAGATCGTGATTCCGATCGCAATCGTATGGCTCGCGATGTTCGCCTTCGCCGGACTCTATGCGACACGCCGCATCAGCATCGCATCCGAACTCACGCGCATTGCTCTTGCCTGCTCGACCTCCATGGCCGCCGTATTCGCGATCCTTTTTTTCTCTCGCGTCCTGTTTGAATCCCGCTTCATCGCGGTCGCGGCCTGGATCCTCGCGATCGTCTTTGTGTGTGTCGAGCGCCTGCTCGTCCGGGCCCTGCAGCGTTCCTTGCTCGCGATGGGCGTGGGCGAACACCGCATCGTCCTCATTGGCGACAATGAAACGAGCCGCGCGCTTAAGGATGTCTTCGCGCGTCGCGAATGGCTCGGGTTCCGCGTGGTCGCACAATTCAAGACGTTCAACGAATCGGTGGCTGACAAAATCCGGACGCTGAAAAAGAAGGACGAGGTCGACGAAGTCTTGCTTGCGGATCCGGAGGAAGACCGCAGCACGACGCTGGCATTGCTTTCGTTCACCGACAACGAGCATCTCGGCTTCCGCTTCAGCGCGGATCTGTTCGCGGCCGCGGTCGGCCGCTCGGTCATCCATACGTTCGCCGGCATTCCGATCATCGAAGTGCAGAAAACCCCGCTCGACGGATGGGGCGCGATTTACAAACGCTTGTTCGACATCGCCGTCTCCTCGGTGTTCATCGTGCTGACACTCCCGATCCAGGCCATCATCGCTTTGGCACTCTTCATCGAACAGCCGGGACGTGTTCTGTTCTCCCGCACGCCCGACGGCAAGAAAGCGACGCGCGTCGGACAGGGCGGGAGGCCGTTTCACTATTTCAAATTCCGCTCCATGGTGCGGGACGCGCACAAGTACCGCTTCGATCCGGACTTCATCAAAAAATATGGCAATGAGCGAGAAGGCACGCCGCTCTTCAAACTCAAAGACGATCCGCGCGTGACGCCGGTCGGCCGCGTGCTGCGCAAGTTTTCGCTCGATGAATTGCCGGAATTTTATCTGGTGTTTTTGGGACGCATGTCGCTCGTGGGACCGCGGCCGCACCTGCCCGAAGAGGTCGCGCAATATCGACCCGAGCAACGCAAAGTGATGACGATCAAACCGGGCATCACGGGCATGGCGCAAATTTCCGGCCGAGCCGATCTCCCCTTCGACGACGAAGTCCGTTTGGACACCTACTACATCGAACACTGGAGCCCGTGGCTCGATCTCTACATCGTTCTCAAAACCCCGCTCGTCGTCCTGTTCCATACCCGCAATGACTGAAAAACCCGACATCCCCGACGCTTGTGCAAGGGGATGTTTTATTGCTAAAGTGCCCTCGCTTTATGAAAGTCGCGCTGGTGCATGACTATCTGATCCAGGACGGCGGAGCCGAAAAGGTGCTCGGGGCCTTGCAGGAAATCTGGCCCGAGGCGCCGACCTTTACGTTGCTCTACGACCCGGAACGGCTGCCGCAATTTTCCGGCCGCGACATCCGCACGTCGTTCCTCCAGAACATTCCGGTGCTGCGAAAAAAATTCCAATGGAGTCTGATGCTCATGCCGTCGGCGACCGAACACTACGACCTGCGTGATTTCGACGTCGTGGTTTCCTCGACAAGCGCGTTTGCAAAAGGCATCGTGACGCGCCCCGGGACCCTGCACATTTGCTACTGCCACACTCCGACGCGCTATCTCTGGAGCGATACGGTGAGCTACGTCGATGAGTTGCGCGTGCCGGGCATCATCAAAAAAATCCTGCCTCCGTTTTTGTCGTATCTGCGCGTGTGGGACCGGCAAGCTGCGGATCGTGTGGACCAATTCGTCGCGAACTCGCAGACGATTCGGCAGCGCATCAAAAAATATTACGACCGCGAGAGTTTCGTCATTCACCCGCCGGTCGATACGCACCGTTTCGCAATCTCGGATGCGCCCAAAACCTATTTCCTCTCGGGCGGACGGCTCGTCGCGTACAAACGTTTCGATCTCGTGATCGAAGCCGCGAACCGCACCGGGCTTCCGGTCAAAGTTTTCGGCTCCGGACCCGTCGAAGCCGACCTGCGGCGCATGGCAAAACCGAACGTCGAATTCGTCGGTAAAGTTTCAGCGGACGAATTGGCGAAGCTGTATGCGGATGCGAAGGCCTTCATCCATCCGCAGGAGGAAGATTTCGGCATCACGCCCGTCGAATCCATGGCTTCGGGCCGTCCGGTCATCGCGTACCGCAAGGGAGGCGCGATGGAAACCGTCGTCGAAGGATTGTCCGGTGAATTTTTCGATGAACAGAGCTGGGAAGAACTCGCCGATCACATGATCCGATTCGATGAATCGCGCTACAACCCGAGCGAGATCCGCGCGCATGCCGAAGGGTTCGGCCGCGAACGGTTCAAACGGGAACTCAAATCCTTTGTCGAAGGACATTGGCAACGGTATGCGCATTCTGGTTGACGTCCGTCAGCTGTTGCAAGCAAACCAAAGCGGCGTGGGGGAATATACGGTGCAACTTCTCCGCGCCCTTTTTCGTCAGGACCGGAAACACGAGTACGTACTGCTCTCAAGCGGCATGCGCCAGCCAGTGCTGCGTCCGGAACTCATCGACGCGCCGAACGTTCAACACGTGCACGTCCGAACCGCGAATAAAATTCTGAATCTCTCAATCGCTGCGGCGCGACAACCGAGGCTGAATCGATTGGTCAGCGTCCCGATCGATCTGGTTTTTTTGCCCAACCTCGGTTTTTCCGCCATTCCCAACGATCTCCCATACGTCCTCACCGTGCATGACCTTTCGTGGAAATTTTTTCCGCAGTTTTTTTCGCGCAAACAGCGGCTGTGGCACCGCGCGGTCCGGCCTGACGCACTGATCAAGAACGCCGCGTGCGTCATCACGCCTTCGGATGCAACGCGGCGCGACGTCCAGCGCGGATATCAGAAACCAGACTCGTTTGTTCGCACCGTCCCGCACGGCATCGACCCCGCATTCTCCGCTCACCCGCAAGCGCGCGATCACGGCGTGCGCTCCCGGTACAAATTCCCTCGCCGCTTTGCGCTTTTCGTCGGCACGCTGGAGCCGCGCAAAAACATCGTGGCGATTTTGGAGGGCATGAAAACGTATCGCGCCCAATCGCGCGACGATTTGCATCTCGTGCTCGTCGGAGGCTGGGGCTGGAACACGCGCGAGCTGAAAAAAGTCATGAAGGGACTCACGTGGATACACCATCTGGGCTACGTGGCCGCCGAGGACCGGCCAGCACTCTATCGCGCGGCGCAAGTCTTTGTGTGGCCATCGATCTGGGAAGGATTCGGACTGCCGGTTCTGGAAGCGATGGCCTCCGGTGTCCCAGTCATCACGAGTTCGACGTCGTCATTGCCGGAATTGACCGCCGGGGCCGCGGTTCTCGTCCACCCGTACCGCATCGAGGACATCTCCGCCGCCATGCGTGAGGTGTTGGATTTTGACCGCTTGCGCGCACAGCTGCGGCAGCAGGGTCTCGAGCGCGCAAAAACGTTCAGCTGGGACCTCGCCGCAAGGCAAACGCTCGCGGTTTTTGAAGACGTTGTTGATCGACGCAGAAATTCGCATATTTAGGCCTAAATTTATGTGGATAACGTACGGACTGTGGGGCCGTTTTTTGTTATAATTTATCTATGAGGATCGGGATCGACGCGCGCATGTTCGGACCTCGGGTGGGGGGCGGTGGACTTGGACGGTACGTGGAGCAACTGGTCGGTCAGTTGCAGACGATGGACCAGGCAAACCGCTTTGTTTTGTTCCTCAAGCCCGAAGGCGCCCGGGCGTTCCGTGCATCAGGCCCGAACTTCGAAACACGTATCGCGGACGTGCACTGGTACACGCTCTCCGAACAGCTCTTTTTAGCCAAACAACTGGATGCCGAAGGACTCGATCTCATCCACTTCCCACACTGGAACGTCCCGATGAACATTCGTACGCCATTCGTCGTGACGATCCACGATCTGATCCTCTTGGAAGAGCCACGCTCATCGCACGCGACGACGCTCAACCCACTCTGGCACGCGATCAAGTACGCCGCGTTCAAGAGAGTCCTGCGGCATGCACTCACGGCATCCCGAAAAATCATCACGGTTTCGGCCTACACGAAATCCGCGATCAAAAAGTTTTTTCCGGAGATCCCGGAGGAAAAAATGGTGGTGATTTACGAAGGCGTGACCGATCTCAAGACCCCAGCCACCGGCTACCAGCCCCCAGCTGCTCCGTACTTCCTCTACGTCGGCAACGCGTACCCACATAAAAACCTTGAATCCCTGCTCCACGCGTTCTCGTTCTTCTGCCGCGTAGATCCAGCGATCCAACTCGTGCTCGCCGGCCGGCAGGATGCGTTCTACGACCGCCTGCGCCAGGAACTCGAGGAGATCGGTGTACCGAAAAATCGCGTGCGCTTCGTGATGAATCCCTCGGACGAAGAACTGGCCGACCTTTATCGCGGCGCAACGCTCTACCTGTTCCCCTCCCGCACCGAAGGATTCGGTCTGCCTGCGCTCGAAGCCATGAGCATGGGCGTGCCGGTCGCCGCATCGACGGGCGGTTCACTTCCGGAGGTCCTGGGCGACGCGGCAGTGTATTTCCCCCCGGATGACATCGAAGAGATGGTTGCCGTCATGCAGAAGGCGGCAGGCGACGCGGCGTTGCGTAAACAACTTTCGCAGCGCGGCAGTCAGCGCATCAAGCAATTTTCATGGAAAACCATGGCAGAACAAACCTTGAACGTGTATGAGGAGGTCCGTCACCGCTAAAACCAAAACCGACCGCGTGAAAGACATGATTCGCCGACGCACATCGGCGCGTCAGTCAACGCAGCTCATGGACCATGCGGTCCCGCAGGCGGTTTTGTTTTCCGGCATCCTCCCTGACGCCCCGGTTCCGCACAAAACGCCGGTGCGCGTCGTTGCGGAACACGCGCTATCCCCGTTCATCGTCGAATTGAAGACACCCGAGGCACCGGAAAAAATCATCGAGGAGACGGAAATCCGCTTGCATAGCGCGAACCTGCTCGACGGAGCGCCGATCGCCCCGGCGAAAAAAACAGTGGCTCCGATCAGACAACAAAAAGAAGATTTGAAGCTGGCCACACAAGACATCGATGGCCAACTCGGCGAGGAGACGCCGGTTGCAGAGCCGGTTGCACCCGTGGACGTGCCGGCTCCGGTCAGAACCGCGGCGCCGACCCCGCAAGCATCTCCGGCGAGGAACCGGACAGCGATCGCCGCGGCCCCGATTGCGGCGAAAATGAATATCGAAGAGTTGGCACCGCCGCCGAAACCGATCGCGCCTCCCGAAAACGTGTTCGCGCATCTCGACCTTCCGGAAGAAGAACCGGAGCCGATGGAATCCGAACCGGTAGAATTCGAAGCGGGCAAGATCGCGATCCGTCCGGTCCGCCGACACTCCTTCCGCTTCCCTGCGCTTTCAGATTTCGCTCTGCCGCTCGGATGGCAGCGGACGATAGGTGCCTTCGTGCTCCTGTCCTTCGCGTTCGTGCTGCCCTTGCACGCCATGCAGGTCGCCCAGCAGCTGCGCGAGGCGAAAATTTCCATCGCCTCGACCGGTGCTGCCGCGCTCGCCGATCTTCAGCAAGGCGCGCAATCGGCCCTGACCCACGACGCACAGGCGGCCGCGAACTCGTTCGGGAGCGCCAACTCGCACTTCAGCGCCGCGCAGCAAACGGTCGATGACCTGGGAGCCGCAACCGGTCTGTTGCTTTCTTCGCTTCCCATGTCCCAGCGCGAGTACAAAACCGGCACGTCTCTCATCGAAGCCGGCAACGCCCTGTCGCTCGCGGGCAACCGCCTCGCGGACGGTTTCCTTGCCATGCAAAACGAACTGGAGCCCACGCCAGTCAGCCGCCTGCAAATCATGACGGAATACGTCGCTTCGGCCATGCCGCACCTGGAAGCGGCGCGCGCGTCCGCGGACCGCGCGAACTCGGATGATCTTCCTGCGGACCAGCGCGCGGATCTTCTGGACTTGCAAGCCAAACTCCCCGTGCTGACCGCTTCGCTCCAGGAGTTTCTCGATTTCAGCGACATCGGCCAAACCGTGCTGGGCGCCCACGGCAAACGGCGCTACCTTTTGGTGTTTCAAAACAATACGGAGCTGCGCCCGACCGGCGGTTTCATGGGAAGCTACGCAGAAATCGATGTTGAAAATGGATCGATCACGCGCATGTACGTGCCGGGTGGCGGTACCTACGACCTGCAGGGGAGCCTGACCGACTTCGTTGCGGCGCCGGAGCCCCTGCGCCTGCTGTCCGCGCGCTGGGAATTTCAGGACACAAACTGGTTTGCAGATTTCCCGAGCTCCGCCCGTCAAATGCTCGAATTTTACGGCGCTGCCGGACAGCCCTCCGTGGACGGCGTCATCGCGGTCAATGCGACGTACATCGCGGATCTGCTCGCCTTGTTGGGTCCCATCGACCTAGAAGAATACGGCCGCACGATGACCTCGGAAAATTTCGTGTTTGAAGCCGAAAAGATCGCGGAACTTGAATACGATAAAGTCGAAAACCAACCCAAGGCATTTATCGGCGATCTGGCACCAAAGATGTTGGATCGCGTCCTGGACGCCGACCCGAATCTCTTCCTCTCCATCCTCCAAGACGTCAGCGACGGCCTGGTCGACCGCGACGTGCAGATATACTTCACGGATGAAGACCTCCAAAAGCGCATCCTGGCGCTTGGCTGGGGCGGCGATATCAAGGCGACAAGCGGAGATTACCTCATGGTTGTGCACACAAACCTGGGCGGCGGGAAGACCGACGGAGTCATCTCCGACCACATCGACGTACATGCTGCAATCGGGGTGGACGGAACCATTACGAACACCGTGACGATCACCCGCGTCCATGACGGTATGGCCGGCGCCATGTTCACGGGCGTCAACAACGTGGATTACGTGCGTGTCTACGTTCCCAAAGGCAGCAAACTCCTTTCCGCATCCGGATTCAGTATTCCGGATTCGACGCTCTTTGAATCGCCGGACGAGAACTGGCAGATCGACACCGACGTCTACGCAAGCGAACAGTCAGAAACCATCGATGAAGCCTCGAATACGAAAATTTTCGAAGAATCAGGGAAAACAGTCTTCGGCAATTGGATGCAGACCAAGCCAGGAACGTCGTCGACGATCACCTTCACCTACGAACTTCCGTTCCACCTGCAGTCACTCTCCAAAACGCGCGAGAGCCTGCTCACAAAACTCAAAGATCTCGTTGGCGTGCCGCAGACCGAAGGGTACTCGATCATGATCCAAAAACAATCCGGCGTGCTGGAGCGCGAAACGTCGTTTTCCCTGGACGTGCCCCCGGAGCTGCAACTGCTGTGGTCCTCCCACGATATCAGCCGCGCAACCTTCCAAAACTCCACGGACGCGGTCCTTTCCGCCTTGTTTGAACGCATGTAAGTATGGCACGACGATCCATGGAGGAAATGCAGGACGAACTGAAGGCGATCTACGAGCAGGACGGCAACATGCCGAACCTGACGAAACTCGAGCGCCGCCAGGTTTCCCCGTTGACGCGGTTTTTGGGCATTGCGGTCGGGGTTCTCTCCGTGCTTGCCGTCGTTGCATGGGGAGGTTTTTTCGTGTGGACGCGCGGATGGTTCGCTTCCTCGCGTCCGCTCAACGTGAGCCTAGAAGGACCGGAGCATGCGGCCGCAGGCCAGGTGGCGTTTTTCACGGCGCGGTACGAAAATACCGGTTCCGTTCCGATCGCGTCTATCGACATGAGCCTCAACCTCCCGCTCGGGTTTGAAGTGCTCACCACGGATCCGGCACCAACCGAAGGCACGACGTGGAAACTGAACTCCCTCTCCGGCGGATCGGACGGATCGATCGTCATTTCGGGTATCTTCCATTCAGAAGTTCCTTCCTCGGAAACCCTGCAGGCGTTTTTCACGTACCGCCCCGGCAATTACTCGACGGATTTTCAGGAGATCGCGACCAAGCTCACGAACATTGACGATTCCGTCATCCATGTCGCCGTGACCGGACCCGAAAAAGCGCTTTCAGGCGACGAGGTTACGTACACGGTCGAAGCCCAAAACGCCGGTGCGATCGCGGTCGGCAACTTCCGCCTGATCGCGACGCTCCCGACCGGATTCACGGTTACATCCGCCGAGCCGGCAAGCCGCCCGGATCTGCCGGAGTGGGATATTGCCACGCTCGAGCCCGGTGCGATCACGACGATCATTATCAAAGGCAAGTACACCGCGACCACGGCGGGCAGCCAGACATTCGGAGTGCGCTCGGCGGTCGTGTCGGAAGATGACACCTTGCTCACCCAGGCAACGTCGCAAGTGGTCACGGATGTACTGGGCGGCAACCTTGCGTTCCATTTGATCGTCGACGGATCGACATCGAATGTGGCAGCGAACTTGGGCGAGCCCCTGCGCGTTTCGGTCGACTACACAAACGCGGGCAACGAGGCAATCGGCGGACTGTCGCTGACGCTGAAGCTCGACGGCAGCGGTAGGCCCCTGCCGGTCGATTGGGAAAAGGCGGACCTGGGCGTCGCGCGCCGCGACGGCTCGACGATCATCTGGGATGAAAACGCGATCCCGGAATTCGCTTCCCTCGCCCCCAACGCAACCGACATCTTGGACCTGACGCTTCCCTTACTCGGTGAGCTCGACCCTGCATTGATCGCGGATCAGTTTACGGCCACACTCGCGGCAGATCTTGACCGAGTCGGTAGCGTTGAAAGTCCGCGCACGGTCGAGACGTCGCCGGTCACGGTCGCAATCAACTCGGATTTTGCCGCGTCGGGCGAAGTGCGTTATTTCACGGACGCCGGCGAGCCGGTCGGGACGGGAGCTCTGCCTCCGCAGGTTGGAAAAACCACTACGTACCGCGTCTATTGGGATCTGAAAAACAGCATGCATCCCCTTTCCGGCATCGTGATGTCCACGAATCTTCCGCCGGACGTCGCCTGGGTCGGCAACGCGCACGCGGACATCGGGACGATCGCGTTTGATGAGACGACGCGCCTGGTCACCTGGTCCGCGGACAAGCTCCCGGCCGACATTCCCGCCGTCGAAGCGACATTCGATGTTGCGATCACCCCGCAGGATGCGGACATCGGCGCCTACTTCAAACTCACGAACGCCACATCGGCCGACGCGACCGACGACACGACCAAGGCCCACCTTTCAAACGCCCTGGACATCCTGACGACCGAACTTCCAACCGACGAAACGGCAAAAGGGAAAGGGGTCGTGGTGGAATGAGCGAGAACAAAAAAGACCCGTCACGGGTCTTTTTTGGTGCGCCCAGGACGATTCGAACGTCCGACCTTCTCCTTCGGAGGGAGACGCTCTATCCAGCTGAGCTATGGGCGCAGGTGGCCGGATGGTAGCTCGAATGCACGGGAGCGTCAATCATCCGCGGAAGCGACGCACGAGAGCACGGCCCGCTTGATAGATCGCGTAAGCCGAGGGATGCGCGATCACATCAAACGTCCCCGGGTAATGCACCTGCTCACCGCCGAAACCAAATTTAAACCGCGTGACGCCGGCCCAGGGATGGCTCGGCACTCCGGCCGGCGCGATCCCCCACCAGTCGTACCAGCGCATCCCCTGTTTTTGCGCGTCCTCGATCAACGCCCAGTGCAGCAGGTACGGCGCCATGACATTGCGGTGGCGATCTCCCGAAGCGCCGTGCAGATACGTTCGCGTCCCGGCAAAATCGACCATGATGTTCGCCGCGATGACTTCGCCGTGATACTTCGCGACGGCAAAAAACGCCTGACATTCCCGACCCTGTACATGCTTCACCATCGCCTCGTAGTAGGCACGGTCATGCAGGTTGAACGCACGGCGGAAGGACGTGTCGCGAAACAGCGGCCAGATGCGGTCCATGGATTCTCCTGACCGGATTTCGATCTCCACCCCTTTTTTCTGCGCGAGCCGGATGTTGTAGCGCGTCTTGTGATGCATGAGGTCGAGCAGCTTCTCAGTGGACGTTGAGAGGTCGGTGAGAAGCGTGTCCGCGGGCTGGATCGCGATCGTCGGCTTCACGTTTTTCCAGGCAACCGCGTTTGATTTTTCAACCGGCGGATCAAACCGCAGGAACATGGCATCGCTGCCAAGACCTTTCAATTCCGCAACCAGCATGTTCGCGTCGAAATTGTGCCCGGCGACGATCGGTCCGCGCGGACAGTACCAATAACGCTGACCCAAAGGCAGCGGCATCTCGATCAGCTGTACCGCCATTTCAACGCGCGCGCCCTCTTCGGGTCTGGCCATGACGCGGCGGACCGTGCGACCGATCGCGGACTGAAACGACCCCCATTCGAACGACTGCAAAAACGCTCCGGAACGCGGCGCGTGCCGGCTCGCAAACGTGTTCCACAGTGCCGCATCTGTGACCTCCTTCATAACCATAGGCTAGGCGCGTCCGAGCAATTTTAGCGCTGCGCGAATCCGCGCTTCCGTATCCTTTCCTTCGACGCTACCCAGCGCCTCCTCGGCCTGTTTGCGTGTGTAGCCGAATCCAAGCAGCGCCTCCAAAGCATCCGGATCGACCGAAGAAGCCGGCTCGCCGGCCAAGGCCCCCTTCAGCTCGAGGATGATTTTTTGCGCGGTCTTCGTGCCAATGCCAGGGATGTCTGTAAGAAATTCCACTTTGCCGGCCATGATCGCCGCTTTCACATCGCCAACCGCTCCGGCAAAAGCGATCTTTTGCCCGACCCGCGGACCCACGCCAGAAATCGCGATCAGTTTCCAGAACAATGCGAGCGCTTCGAGCGACAAGAACCCGAACAATTCCCGCACGTCCTCACGAATGACTTCATGTGTGTACAGCGTTTGCTCGCCGAAGAGCTGATGCGCGGCATCTTCGGGCACGAACACCTGGTAGCCGATGCCGTCGCGTTCGACGATCACGAACCCGACGCCGTGGTGCGCAATGATGCCCGTCAACTTCACAATCATACCCCTTGGGGAAACGCGAGTGCGTAAAACCGGTCGATTCTTCGCTGCAGTTCGTTTTTGATCCGCGGCGGAAACGCGGGTAGCTCGCCTTCACCCAGTACCCCTGCGTGAATCGCCCGCAACAACTGTCCGAACCGCGGCCCCGGATCCATCCCGATCAGTTCCATGAGCGCGATGCCGTCGAGCTGCGCCTCGCGGAACATCCGCTGCTGTAAGCGTGTACGCTCCTGTTCGCGCTCGCGCGCCTTTTTCGCCCGTTCCATCGGAGCGAAATCGAATTCTGCTCTCAAAAAATTCACCAGAATTGAGGAGTCGTGCCACAAACCGTGCAAACTCCGACGCTGCGAGGCGCACACCTCGTCTAAAAATAACCCCGCCTGCAGCAGATCGATAAAATCGTCTGAATCGTACGCCCGCTGACGCGCGATTTCGTAATAACGCTCCATGCGCGCGGCGCGCGGCTCTGAAAAATCGTAGATCGGCTCCAAATGATGCGCGATCACATCCTCGAGCAGGTTGCGTTCCTGATCCGAAAGCCGGTGCGCGGCGCACAGCCGATACAACAGGGCGCGATAAGCGGGACTGTGAATCAGCCGATCGTGCCCCGTATAGTGGATGCGGATTCCGTAGGCGTCGAAAAACGACGTCTGTTGATCTGGTCCCGGTTCGTTGGCGCGCTCCGATGAAAACGCGTCGTACAGTTCAAGATACCGCTCGCGCATTTTCGCGCGCTCGGAAATCCCGACGTCATCCCAGGCCGCCATGCGCGGCGACTGGAAACCGAGCGCCGCCCCGCGGCTGCCCGGCGCCGACTCAAACGAGATCGCCGACCACTTCGCCGCGTCGTGGCACAACGCGAAGACTTCAAAAAATGCCGCGTGCTCCTTGAGCGTCTCTTCCAGCTCCTCAATTTCCCCTTCGTATCCCTTCAACCGACAGAATTCCTCGATATCAATAAGATGAAGACGTTCCTCCACAACCGCGTACAACACCGTCAGCATGATCCGCATATGATCACGGACAAAGGGCCCTTCGCAGTGATTCGGGGGCGACTGGGGTGTCCGCAGCGCGTCAGCAAGCAGCGGCTCGGACGATGCGGCAGCGCGAAGAGTCGCGTCGGCGCGCGACGTGAGTGCTCTCTCCTTCCCGAGCCGCTCAAGAGCGGCGTCCAAATATTCGCTTTCCGCGCGTTTATGAGTTGCCTGCGTGCGCCACATATCTGCCGCATTGTACCAAAATAAAAGAGCCCGGGCGATCAGGCGCGCGGGCAGGCGGGAGGAGTCCTCGACCAGCCGTCCAGGCAGAACTCCCCGGTCCGGGAGAAGCCGTAGCCGAGGTGCGTGCAGAGGTAGCCGAGAACAACGCGGATGAGATCCCGCGACATCGGAGGAACCCGATGGTGTTCAATGGCATCCGCGATCAAGTCCAGCCGAAGACCGGCCATCTGGAACGCGTCGACGCTCGCGTCGGGGACGGCCTCCGTGTACAGACGGAATCTCCGCCCGTCGAAGTCCACTTCCGATACGACGCTCGGCGCGGTCCCGAACGCGGCCACGAAGTCCGCGTAGCCCATCTCCGGGAATGCGTACAGCTGGTTTTCCTGCATCAGCAGGTGTCCGTCGTTCGTGAGGACGACGTTCGGGAGAACGGCGTCGCACAGGTCGTCGGCCGATTCCGTCGCGAAGCCGTTCTCATCCGCTTCTGCTTCGAGAGATGCTTGTTTCAATCAAACTCCAGGGTCAAGCGGGCAGTATCCTATCCTGAATCCGTGCCCGCGTCAATGCTTTGCAATTTTCGAAAGAAACGCCCGAACATCTTTAACATCCACTTTCGGTTTTCCGGAAAGATTCTTGTACCCCCAGTTGCGATCCATGCCGAAGGTGAAGCCACCGAATTTATGAAACAGCTTCATGGCAAACGGCGACTCCTGGACGTAGATGAGGCCGCGTTTTTTCTCGACAATGATGAGCGGGGTCGGTTTGTTAATGCGTGTCGCGACCAAGAGCGACAAACGAGGCCGCAGTTCGACCTCGCTGTTCGTTTGCACGACCCAAAACATCCCCCACTTCTTGCGGCGCTTCCAGGCCTGCATGGCGATCGCATCCTTGCGCGCTTCGTGCTTGCTCGATCTGACGGTCGCCATCAATTTTTTTTGATACGCGATCACGCGCTTCACGTCTGCCTGAGAATAGCCGGCCTCGCGCAGGGCCCAGACGAATCCGCGGTCCATGATCCCAACGCCACGCACCAATTTTGGCGTGAAGCCGAGCGCCTTTAGCTTCGCATTGGTCACGCGGAACAGCGAGAGAAACTGCTCGAGCGAAGACGGGAGCATTTTGTGTGTTTTCGGGTCGTGCGCACGATCCAATCCGGTGTAATGATGATGATCGATGATCACCACGTCGACCTTGGCTCGGCGAAGCGCCGTTTCGGTCTTCTTTCCCGGCATCTCGACGATCACGGCCCGATTCCACCCGCCCGCCTGCACCAGTTTCACGATGTCCGGCTCGCGGTCGAGCGTGGCACCATGCGGCTGATGCGAAACGATCATCTGGATTCCCAGAGCTCTCCCGAGCTGATAAATCATAACCGCTTCCGGGTCATTCGGCGGCACGATCAATACCGTTTTAGACTTTTTGGAACCCGACCGTGATGTCATATTCGTTCGCACGGAACGTTTCGGCGTTTTCCGGCCGATCAATTTCGTTGAGAGCTGCGGAAAGCGTGCCGGCAATCAAATCGTCACAGTGTTCCTCGAGCGCCTTTTTGACCTCCGGCTCCGCGCTGTCGACATAGAGCGCGATGCGATCCTCGATCGACAGCCCGGCAGACTTCCGCATGGCGTTCACGCGGCGAATGATTTCGCGCACGGTCCCCTCACGAACCAGCTCCGGCGTCATGGTTGTATCAAGTTCAACGCTCACTTCCCCGATTTGGACGAACACGTCATGCACGTTTACTTCATCTTTGAGCAAATCAACAAACGACGCATCGAGTTTCCCGTCCGGAAGCGTCACGGTCATGGACGCGAGCACCTGACGGATCGGTTTGCCGGCCTCCGCGCGACGCTCAAGAGCTTTGTAAACAATGGAACGGGCGCGGGCCATGGCGTCCAAGAGCGTTTGATCGACGAACTTCTCGTTCACTTCCGGCCAGGCGTCCAAATGGACGGATGTTTCTTCTCCGCGAGCACGGCTGTACACGTCTT
>Ga0233424_10001895_pt1 | contig 16455 bp, 16 predicted proteins | sample Watercolumn_Towu_FD_181011 | JGI IMG/M metagenome (GOLD analysis project Ga0233424, IMG submission 181011) | Freshwater microbial communities from Lake Towuti, South Sulawesi, Indonesia - Watercolumn_Towuti2014_125_MG | ecosystem: Environmental > Aquatic > Freshwater > Lake | place: Indonesia...
TAACAATATGTTCAAACTCTCGGGAGAGGCGAAAGCCTTGTTTTTCATCAACAACTTTAAATGAAAATCCTTTACGGCGATTCCAGCTTGTGGCATCAGATTGGGATCCCCATCGATGAGTAGGGTGGGGGGTGGCTCGTGAAGAATAGCAGCCAACTGGACGCTTAGTTGTTTTTGCTTGTCCTCCCTTGAAGCTTGTAATTGTGGTAATCATTTGGGTACTTAAGTTGTTAGATATTTATATCTTTCAACATTTTAACTACTTGGCAACTTAAAATTTTTCTTTGCACTTTCCTTGTAATTTTTATCAGACTATTAAAAATCCAACTCAATAAAACCAATGAAAAAATATTATCGTTTGTTTTCCTGTTTCCTATTAGCCATGATGTTGTTAAGTGGTAATCATGTCATGGCGTGTTCTTGTTGTGATAATACAGACACTATCAGCCCAGCCTCGTATGTAACAGCAACTCAATATTGTGAATATCTCAATGAGAATGCATCACCAGAAGATCCAAATGGACTTTATGATAAAAAAATGGGAGGTATTGCTAAAACACCGGCACTTATTATACGCACTAAAACTGATGACGGATATTCATACTCGGTAGCTTCTGGGCAAGAAGAAGCTCCTATTTATGTCAACCATAAAAACAAAAAACTTTCCTTAAAGTGGTGCTACGAGAAGCTCGCAGAGATAGATGACGAATCAATAGTAAGGCCTTTAACCCTAAGTTGTGGTTGCTATCAACATGGTTGTTCCATATGTCGCATTAATTATCTCTATTGTCCATGTCCTTGAGAAAGCATTATAAATTAACTTTTTCAAACCCATCAAGTTCTTGATGTGATACAATAAAAATTCCACTGTGAGGGAGATTTTTTGTGAGGAGACAGAGCAAGGAGTCTGCGTATTTTTTTGGGAGATGCGCTATCGGCTCATCCATGAATAGCCATGTTGGCTGATGAAGTAGAACGCGAACAAAATTCATTCGTTGCTGTTCTCCCAGAGAAAGCCTGTTGTGGTAATCATGGACTTGATCAAGTAATTTTACGAAATGTTCCAGGCCTACTTCTTTCATGAAACGCATGATTTGATCATCGTTACTCCATTTGGTGTAAGGATAATGAAGACATTGGCGTAAGGTTCCTAACGGCATATAAGGGCGCTGTGGAACAATCATAAAATTTTCTTTAATCACAAGAGCTCCTTCCTCAGCATAAGGATACATGCCAGCGATCGCGCGCAAGAAGCTCGTCTTTCCTGTACCCGAAGGAGCAATCAAAACTTTTCGGTCTCCCAATTTCAAACTCATTTTTGGAGAGATCCAAATTGTTTTCTTGGTTGGTGTTTGAATTGTGAGCGACGGAATGTGGAGGTGTTCGTGATCTTCGTGAGAAGATGAAGACTGAGGCAGTGCAAGAAAACTGTCTGCAATATTTTCTTTTTTCATCGAAGCTTCAAAAGTTATAAGTCGCTGAAAAGAAGCAGTGGCATTGGAAATAAGTGAAAATTGCCGTGAGAGAGAGGAGAGTGAAAAATTGACCTGGCTAAAAATTCCTTGAATCTGCATCAAAACACCCATCGTGATGAGGGATTGAAAATAGAGTGGTCCAACCAAAAGGAGAGGTACAAAGAGACTGATATTCGTGTAAAAGTTTTCAAAGAGGTTTACATAAATTTGACGTCTCAAAATGTCGTAATAATTTTTTGTCAATTCTCTAAATGACTCTCGCAGTGAGTGATGTTCAGTTTGCTCGCCATGTAAGGTTGCAATCTCTTCGCGACGCTCAAAAACGCGCATCAAGCGGTAGCGAAAATCAGCCTCCTTTTTTTCTTGAATGCGATCGAGTTTAATAAGTGGAATTCCTATTTTAAAAGTAGTGATCGTTCCAAACAAAGAATAGGCGATTGAGGCCCAGAGCAAGATGCCAGGTGTCTTGATGGTGTAAGAGCTAAAATGAAATTTAAAATCCTTTGAAAGCTCCCACAAAATAATAGCGAAGGTTAAAAAATTAATTCCGTCATGAAACAACGAGAAAAAAATGTTTACCGTTGAGGAACAAACTTCTTTGACATCTTGAGAAATCCGTTGGTCTGGGTTGTCGATTTCTTTTGATGTCAGAGCGACTTTGTAAAAATTTTTGTGCGATAGCCATTTTTTTTGAAGTTGTTCAGTCGACCAACGCCGCCAGCGAAAGCTCAGCCAAGCTGTAAGATAGGCTCTTGAACAAAAATCAAAAAGAATTGCTCCAACCAAAGGTCCATAAAGCAAGGCCTCATGGAGAAAACGATGCAGATCTTTTTTCTCAATCGCATTAAAAAAATCACGCTGCCAATTGGTGAAAAGCACAGCAATGTAAACGGAGATCAAACTTATGACAACAAGTGCCACGAAGCCACTCCAGGCAACTTTTTTTTCTTCAGATTTCCACCATGGAAAAATATATTTTTTTAAAATGGTATACCCATAAGTAACGTTTTTAAGCATAGTTAAAACAGATTACATAATGATAACTTGTACATGTCCCAGCAACTGACCTTGAACGATAAAATAAGGTGGAAGGCCATTACCTGGTGGCACTCTATTCCAATAACCAAAATAAATATTAAATCCAACAGAACCTACTTTTGCTGCTGTAAGTAAAAAATAGGGACCATTTGCACTAATTAAACAACTTATATTTGATGTGTAATTATGAGTATCATTGCTTATATAAAAGCAATTATTTGATGGAAGAGTTCCTAACCAATTCGGATTATCCCATACAATAGAATAAGCATTTGAATCGTAACTACCTAAGTTTTTATTAGGACATCGGATAATTAAGTCATGTCCATTAATTACTGTAATTTCATGATCAACTAATTCTCCACTTTGAGAGTCTATAAGGCTCACATTTTCAAGAAGATACTTTCCGTAAAACCATGTACCTTGCCAGTGAAAATCACCTGTAAATGTCACATCTACTAATGATGAATTTGTGTCAACATTTGATAAACAAATTGTTTTTGATAACTCGATAAATAATAGCAAAGTAATAATGAAAAAATATAATTTTTTTCTTTTCATTTATTTGGTTTTTAAATTTTTATCTTAACTGAATAATATTTAAGCAGTTAAAATATATAATGGTTACATTAAATTTATTGTTCTTTCTGCCTCTTCTATATTATTACAAACTTCTTCAAAACTTGGAGGTTCTGTTAAAAACATCACTTTCATTTTTTCATAATCATCATTCAGTTCCTTTATTCTCTCGCTAGGAGGGACAAGTCGTAATCCACCAAATCTTGCAGTTTCATAGTTTGCCCAACTCGATGTAAAATAGCGGCTCTTATGCATTACGACCCTTTCGAGAATATCTTCTCGAAGTGCAGCTGAACGTCCCAATGAATGCTTCCAAAGGGAAGCAAAGTCAGAATAATGACGTGAAAAATTACTTCTAATTGGTTGTTCTAATGGACGATGAAATTCTGTATGCAAGATTGTCGCCTTTTCCCAAAAAGTTCTTTCTAACTCAAGAGTGATTACATCACTACTAAAATCTTCAAATTCTTTTCCAAGTATATTAGCAAGAATAGAGCTTACATTGTAGACTCCTTTTGGTTGTTGGTCTGTTAAGGACCCAAATTCAATTTTAATGATAGAGGCAATGTAGTCATTGATTTGATGTATGGATTTTGGATAAGAAAACAAAAGTATTGGGGATTTTGATGTTTCATCAAATTGATAGCGTAGCCAGCTTTCTTGAGTTTTTGGAGTCCCCAAAATTTTTTGGAAAAGATTTTCTAAATCTTTTTGAATTTTTTCCTTCACCAAAATAGAACACAATTCTTCTATCTCTTTTATTCGCTTTCGACGCTTTGAGGAGCTTGGAGCATCATCTAAAAAGGCCTCATCACGTCCTAAGAATAATGGACTAATAGAAAGATCAATATCTTCTGAAAATCGATTTATAACTCCAAATACTTTTGACAGGGAAGTTCCTCCCTTGAATACAAGACCTGAACGCAGCGGCTCTTGTTCAAATAATCTGGCCAATGTCCAAGTTACCCAAAAATCTTTTTCTATAATTACTGGATGAAGACCCAATCTTGCCGCTGCTTCTGTTATAAAAAGAGCTCTTTCTTCTTCTTTAATGATAGAAAATTTTTTCATGCCTTTTTTGCTCCAACAATAGAATGTATTATTTTGTGCATCCAAATAGGAGCAAATTTTAAATCTTCATTTAATTGATAACGATCTTGCTCTGAAAGTAGTTCTCTTAAAACATCAATTTTTTCCTCAGTAGTATTCTTTTTGCCAATATAACGAAGCGCTTCAAACACAAGACCACTTATTCTACCAGCTGTAGTCATTCTGCGCATAGAAGATTTTAAAAATTGGATTGTTTGGTTTCCAATTTTTATGATCCTTGGAGACGCATTACTTAAATAAATAATTTTTGCAGGAACTTGGTCGGAAAGTCGTAATAAATTAGCGGCATAAGCTCCAGATGGTTGAATTTGTATACAGTCACGCCTTGCTAATGCTGCAGCAATAACATCTGGTGATGGTGTTAGGTCTCCAAGAGTTTGGTGTTTTTTTGGAAGGTCATATAGCCCATGAGCTAGTCTACGAATTTTTTTCTTACGCTCTAATCTTAATAAAGCCATCCCAATGGAATGAGGTGTCCCAAAGCTCAAAAGATCTACTGGGGTAAATACATATCCTTCTCCATGTTTATTGATATGACTAAGAATTTTTTTTGTTATGCTCACGTCAATAAAATGAATTAAAAGTGTTAAAAAAACAATCTTTTTTTTTAACACTTTTGAGGTTTAAATTTGTTTGAAACTTAAATTAAGCTGGCCGGAGGTTATAATATCTATACGTAGAGATATTGTGTCTATTATTACTAATCTGAAATTTTTTATTGCTATTTTTGAGAAGGATTCTATGATTTTCTGGCATGTTCACGATGGCTAAAATTCGTAATGGAGATTCCTACTTGGAAACTCATCTTTCTGCTAATGATTACTATTCTGAGAATGAGTCTATTGGTGGAGTTTGGGTTGGTCGTGGAGCAGAACTTTTAGGAATTAGTGGTAATGAAATTTCTAATAAAGATGAGGCGTTTGAAATGTTGAGGAATAATCAACATCCCCTCACCGAATTGAAGCTGACGAAACGAAATAAGACGACGAGAAATCCAACTTTTGATGAGGCTCGTAAATCTCTTTGTCAGAAATTGAGGATCAAAGGTGACTTGAAAAGTGATGTTGACATCATGCCTTCAAATGAAGAAATTGAAGCTCATCGAAAGAACATGAAGCCGATTTGTAATCGGGTGGCTTTTTTTGATTTTCAATGTGGATGTGCCAAGAGTGTTTCCATTATGGCTATTGTTGGAGGAGATGATAGGTTGAGGACCGCTCATGAAGAAGCAACCGCTGTCGGGCTTAGAGAGTTGGAATCTTTGGCTGCTCGAAGGGTGGATGTTTTAGGAAAGAAACATCTTCAATTTACTGGAAATATAGCTGCAGCTGTTTTTCAGCATGATTCTTCTCGTGCTCTTGATCCTCAGCTTCACACTCATTGTGTTGTAGCAAATGCTACGTTTGATGAGGTCAAGCAGGAATGGGTAGCTTTGAGTGAGTTTGAAATGCTTAAAGCGATTCGCTATGCTGGGAAGGTTTACCAAAATGAGTTGGCGCGGAGAGTGAAGGCGCTCGGGTATGACATTGTGGAGCGTCGCAATGAGAAAGGATTCATTGAGGGGTTTGAAATTGATGGAGTGAGTAATGAGATTATGAAGCTTTTTTCAAAGCGTCGGGCTGTGATTGAAAAAGAGATTGAGGCTTTTAAAGAAAAAGTTGGTCGTCTCCCCTCTCCTGCTGAAATTTCTGTTTTAACGAGAGAATCTCGCGAAAGTAAAAAGCTAACTGAGATTTCAACTGAAAAGGTTAGAAAGAAGCAGAAGGCTCAGCTTGAAGAGAGTGAGTTTTATTCTCTTTCTTTTTTAAAAATCTCAGCTTTAAAAAAAGTTGAAGAGATGAAAGTGCGTGAGGATGGTGCCACTCAAAATGTTGCTAGTAGAAAAGAAGCTATTGCTTTGGAGTCTGCTATGAGTCACCTTTTTGAGCGTTCTAGTACTCTTTCAAATCATCAGATTTTAGCAGAGGCCCTGAATCAGCAGCTCGGTTTTGTGGAGCTTGAGGAGCTAAAAAAGGAAGTTAGCAATGTTCAAAAGGAAGGATCTTTGTTGGAGCTTTTAAGCGATCCTAATCCTCTAGCAAGTCTTTACACTTCTAAGGAACATTTTGAACATGAGACTTGGGCTGTTAATTTCGTTAATGCTTCTTGTGGGAAGAGGCCAAAGTTGCTTTTTGAGGAGCCTGTTGCTTCAGAATGGCTAGCCAAGGAGCAGTCAGATGCCGTGAAGTTTATTTGTGGGATGAAAGATGCTGTGTGTGCAGTGAGGGGCATTGCTGGTGCTGGAAAAACCACAATGCTCAAAGAACTTCACGGTCATCTTGAAAAGGAACGTCATCAATTGCTTTATTTGGCTCCTACTGCTTCGGCGGTTGATGTTTTGAAGAAGGAAGGGTTTTTAAATGCGACAACGGTTAGTGAGTATTTGGCTAAGGCAGAGCAGGAGCCATGGCATCATGCCGTGATTGTTATTGATGAGTCTGGCCTTAAGTCAACAAAACAAGGTTATGAGGTATTGAAGCTCGCTCAAGCAAGGTGGCAAAGGATTGTTTTAGTTGGCGATTCTAAGCAACACGTTTCGGTCGAAGCCGGTGATTTCTTACGACTCTTGGAAACTCATTCCAAGATGAAAAGTAATGAGCTCAAGGAAATTCGTAGACAAATTCCTGAAAAATATCGCGAGGCAATTGGCTTGATGGCTCAGGGACGTTCAGCTGAGGCTTTAGAGGAGTTTGATAAGATGGGTTGGATTAATGAAAGTGGTGCTGAATATCTCGAAAATGCCGCAAAAGATTATTTGGAAAGGTCAGAGTTTGCTCTGAAGATGGATGAAGTCATTGCTGTTGCTCCAACCTGGAAGGAAAATTTTTCTTTCACTGATGGGATTAGGAGTGGATTAAAGGAGCGATCTGTTTTGAAAGATGGAGTTGTGATGGATGTCGTTAGTTCCTTGCAATGGACTAAACGGCAAAAGGAGCAAATTTCAAATTACAAAGAAGGTTATGTTGTCACTCCAAGTAAGAAGATTGGAAAATTAGAAAAGGGTGCTTCCTACGTTGTAGAGAAAATTGAGATAGACTCTGATGGTAACAAGAATAATGGGCAGGTTTTCCTTACTGGAGGTTATGAGTTACCTTTGAAAATGGCAATTTCCTTTGATGTTGGTTTGAAGCGTCAAATAGAAGTTTCACCAGGCGACAAAATCCTTCTTCAAGCAAACGATAGAAAAAATGGATTAATCAATGGAAAAGTTGTAACGGTCGAGTCTGTTCAAGCTGATGGAGCTCTCGTGATGAGTGATGGCCTAGTTGTTCCTTCAACATATCGCCAGTTTACTCATGGCTATGTTGTTACCTCTCACAAATCTCAAGGAAAGACAGCTGATCATGTCGTTGTAGCCGCTACCAAGCTTGATGAAAAGGCTGCTTATGTAGCGACATCTCGAGGTAGAATGAGCTGTTGTATTCATACTCCTGATAAGAATCATTTGATTGCTGCAGCTAAACACTCAAGTTTGAGAGTTGGTGTTTTGGACGCGAAAGAACTAATGCCTTCTTACAACAAAAAGGTGATTGATTCGGTTAATCAAGAAGCAATTTTTGAACAGCAATCTGATAAAAGAATCGTGCCAGAAAAGATAGACCTCCCCTCTTCTGCTGAGAGATTCGATCTTTTTTCTATACCTCAAAAATTAAGATCCATGCATCCGATCAAAAGACAGGGTGTTAGGATTCGTTCTTTTGCAACAAGGATGCTTCAAATGATGCCAAAGCCAGTGAGGGTGACTCTTTCTTCCTCTATGAGGATGAGATTGATGCAGGATTTGAGTGTCAAGCAAAGAAAAAATTACGATGTAAGATGGTAAAATATGAAATATTAAACCATGCAAATTGAGCCTATCAAAAAGTTTGTGTTTGGATCAAAACCTGAGACAAACATAACATGAAAAAACAAGTAGAACAAAAAAAGAAAAAGCCACGTAATGGAGGATATCAACCAGGAGATGAAATAATCGATGCACTGTTGGAAAAATATGGAGCAACCAGAGAAGGGATATTTGGAGAGGAAGGGCTTATAGAGATGCTCTCCAAAAGAGCCCTTGAACGAGCGCTCCGAGGAGAACTTACCTATCATCTTGGATACGCAGAAAAAGAAAAACCTGAAGGGGAAGAAAATTGCCGCAATGGATACAGCCAGAAAACACTACTGACTAAAAATGGAGAAATAGAGATACAAGTACCACGCGATCGCAAAAGCGATTTTGAGCCAACGATTATAACCAAAGGATCAAAGCGATTTAAGGAATTCGATGAACGGATTATATCGATGTACGCTGGGGGAATGACAGTAAGAGAAATACAGAACTTCTTGGAAGAACACTACATTTAGTTTTAGGATGTCGAGAATATAACGACCAGCTGCTTTTACTAAAGCGGATAGTTTAGAAAAATCAAAAAACAGCCCCATCCGGACGCGCTCTAGCATATTGCAGTTGGAAAGAACGCAAGGCAGTCGCTGAAGAGTTAAAGAAAATTTACCAATCAGCGACAGTGGAGGCTGCTGAGGCACGGCTCTGTGAGTTTGAGGAAAGTGATTGGGGAAAAAAATTTCCAATGATAGGAGCAAGTTGGAGAAAACATTGGGAAGAAATAATTCCATTTTTTTCCTTTTCGCCAGAGATTCGAAAAATCATCTATACGACTAATGCAATTGAAAGCCTCAATATGCAATTAAGAAAAGTACTCAAGACCAGAGGGCACTTTCCAAATGATGAAGCGGCAACAAAGCTAATTTATTTAGCCTTGCGTCGAATTACTAAAAAATGGAAGACTCCTTCTCGAATTTGGTCGGCAGCAGTTCTTCAATTTGCCATCCAATTTGGAGATAGATTTAAAAAACAATAATTCAAAACACGCCCCTCAAACCCTACGGGTTTGAGGGAAAATGGCGGCGCTAACGCGCCGCAAAACCATGAACAAATATGGGGGCTACGCGCCCCCAAACCCCGCGGTTCGGGGGGAACTATTGGCGGTGCTAACGCACCGCTAAAGGATCCGGACCAAAGAACAAGAAACCGATCCTAAACACAAAATTTCTGATACTGCCGATTTATCTCTTCCAGGCAGATTCACACTGTTCACAGATCCCATCTTCTAATTTGTCGCTGTAATTCCAACAACAGTAACAAACCTTTAAAGTTTCCCCAATTCCATCCAAAATTTCACCATCATTACAATCATGGCAATTTCCGATTGTTTTTATTTCATTTAAAAAAGCAATCGTCTTCTCTTTGCCAAGAAAATCAAAAACTTTCTGCTTGTCTAAAAGCAAAAGTACTTCATTTAACAGATAGCTACCATCATGATTTGACATAATTTTCAGCGATAGTCATAACTTCACCCATTCTTGAAAACATCATCAATAGAATTAGCTGTAAAAAGATTGTCAGCCCAATTAGAGAGAGTATCACTATCAGCTTCATTAATGAGATGAAGGTATTGTGAGGTGACATCGTGTGGAAAGCGACGTCTTATTTGTTTGTCAATAATATGTTTTAAACTTTCTTCCCTCCCCTTTATCATTGCTACTTTTTCAAAAGTGCTAACGTAAACGGGATCCCAATCAGCCCATTTTTCTTTTTGTGCTGTTTCTTTAACTTCTTTTTGAAACATGATCATATGCTTTTGGTCTAATGGTATAAGCCAATCGATGACTTTATGTAATTGTACGAAAGTCTCTTTTTTTAAGCCTCTATTGAAGAACTCTCGGAAGAGAGCTCTCTTGTTATTTTTTCTTAATTCTTGATCATTTTTGTCTCCCATTATTGCTAATTGAGCAATCACAATCAAGGCAAAAATATTGTCCGTTTTTTTCAGTTCTTCTTCCTTCCCCTTATAATTCCAAATCTTGATTGTATCATACCAAAATTGATGACAAGGCTCCTTTTTAAAAGGATGTATCTGCTCAAATAAATTAGGACAGAGAAGAGGATCCTTATCAAGGTAGACAGCGATGCTCACTACAGGCTTTTCATACTTTTTAAATGAGGAAAAATTGTAGCTCATCATACGATAAGGCAAATCGTTCAGTTTTTGTCCCTGAATTTCTACATGAAGAATCAAGATCTCTTGTTCACCATTGAGCAGCTCTACTTCAAAAATCCTATCGCATACTTCAGTGCCAAATTGATTTGGAAAATCCGGTGTTAAAGGTTTTGGCTTTTTTGACCAATTTATTTGTTTGCTCCAATCTGGAAAGAAGAGATCCATAAATTGCTCCAGAAAAAAATCGAGAGCATCTTTCCATGGGCCATCAGCTTCTTTTCTTGGATTTTTTGATTCTTCAGAAATTTGAAGTTGAACAAGATCAGGCATACATTTTAAAGATTACCAAAATAATAAATTTTCTTAAAAACACGCAAATTTTAAATTATTTTTTTCCTAACATTAATCCATTCCCGACGAAGTCGGCAATGGTGAAATGTCTGTTATGGGAACCATAATGGGAATAAATAGGGAGAATTTTAGCAAAAAATTTGAGTTTTCATAACATTTTTATTAATAAGTTATTATAACTAAAAAAATGAGCTAAAAAAAATCAATTCTTTCTCAAAAGTACACCCTTTTTTCTCAAAAGTACACCCTTTTAGGTCAATTCTTTCTCAAAAGTACACCCTTTTTACAATTTCTTTCTCAAAAGTACACCCTTTAAAAAGGTCTTTTTTGCAGAAATACACTTACTAAAAAAATTTGAAGCTACTGCATCTACTAAATTAATTAAAACTTTTATAAATCATACTAATAATAAAATAGTTATAAATACAATAGGTCTATTTTGTTTGTTCAATTTGGTTTAATAAACGCCAAATAAAAGCACCAGTAGGATTTTTTGCCTGTCTACCTTCCATATTTTCAGCCTTTGCTTCCGATAACAAAAGATGAAACTTGTTTTCACCGAGAAGAACTTTTGATTGTTGTAAGAATCTTTTACAAGAATTATATTGAATTTCAGCTTTCTCTAGTAGTTCAAGTTCATAGTCATCCAGCTCTGGAAGTTTAAATAACTTTTTTGTAAGATCTATTTCAGAACGTCCAGATTTAATCCATGCTTCGACTATTGCGCTTTCAGAATTTTCCAGATTAAGAGATTTTGATTTTTCTTCCACCCATGCAAGTAACTTCCAATCGGAGCGATCAGAAGTTTCTTTTAATTTAACCCTTAAGTATCCAGTAAGGATTTCAGCATTGTCTAATTGATTAATAACACTATTCTTATGCTGAGTGAGTAACTTGTATCGAACACTTTTAGGTTGCCTGTCCAATCCAAGTTGCTCAAAAAGAAGAGAAAGAGTTATTTCAAATGGATCTTCTTTACTATGATAAAACGCTCTTGATGGCAAAAACAGATAAATGCTTTGAGCAATATCACTTGTTAGCTTTTTCATAGTATCAAAGCGCAAATGCATCGTTTTAGCAAAATCACTCATTAAATCAGCAAACTCTTCATGAAGTTCAACGCTGTCTAACCATAACTGCGGTTCTGAAGAAGTATTTTGTCCAATGGGTTTTTTTTTAGGAGCTTTTGAAAGAACAGCTATACTTTTTAATAAAGTGAATATTTTCGTATCTCCATTTTCATAAGTGACCGAAACCCAATAATCGCGAAGATCATTCAGCTTTTGTAATAAATCTCGATAATAGCGCCCTCCCCTGCTATCAGCACATCGTTTAGCAAGTTCCGTAACGGAAATTGATACAGGATTATTTCCATGAAAAAATGTCAATACTCCTAGAGCTACCTTGATATGAGCTAGAGTAATATCACGACTAGGTTCTGGTTTTTTTGATAACGGATTATTTACCCCCATAATCCACTTGTTTCCATTAACCATGATTTCCCTATTTTTTGGCTGTAATCCAGGAACAAAAACTGGTTTTAAAAGCCAATCCTTAGGAACACGACTGTGTAAAGGTTTTGTGGAAGATTTAGGTTCCGATAACGATAAAGAAAACTGGTTATCCATAGAAATAATTATTTAAATAGTCAAACATCTAAGTATTTAAATACTTATTTTAATTCTCTTTTCAATTTGCTCAAGAGTAGGAACATTTTAATGTTATGAAACTATGGCAATTGGGCAGCAGACTGCTGACCAATTAGACAATTGGAATATACCTCAGCAAAGCTAATAATATTGAGCAAGGTGGTCATTTTAAAAAAGATTAAATATTTACATGTTTAGATTTCTAAATATCTAAATGTTTAAAAACTAAATATCTATCTTTCCTTCATTCCAGTTATTTAAAATTAGTTCTAATAATTCACTAAATTCCATGTCATTGCTTAGCAGTTTAATTTTTGTTTTTTTATAAAGAGAAGATGGGAGATAGGCTGAAACTTGGGTATAGTCAGGGTTTTTTGATTTAGCTAGGCTTGTTTTTATAGTGTGTTTCAAACTACTTTCCGACGTTTCCTTTTTATCCACGGAAACAGAAGAGGGAGAGGAATGGTGTTTCAAAATTTCTGAAAATTTGCTCATTTTTTTATTCATGGGTTTTTGATTTTGAGTTCGTTTACAACATTAACATAATCTTTCCATGCGAAGGAGGCATAGGGATCAGCTACATCTTTGACTAAAACTCCTGCTAGGGCTGCTTTTTGAAAGGCTTTTAAGCGCCGTATCATGGTGTTAAAAACAGGAAGCTTAGCCTCAATAAGCGTTGAAAGGACTTCCTCTCCATCACGCGCTGGTTTTGGAGGAACAATTGTTATAAGAATACGGAATCGATCAGATCCAAATTTTTGAATGGTTTCAGTAAATAGAAAAAGCGTATCCAAACTAAGAGCGTCTGGTGTAACAGGAATGATTAATCGATCACAACCTTCTGAGAGTTCCTTCAAATCTTCCTCTGTTGGTCTAGCTTGAGTATCAATAACAATATGCTCAAACTCACGGGAGAGGCGAACGCCTTGTTTTTCATCAACAACTTTAAACGGGAATCCTTTGCGGCGATTCCAGCTTGTAGCGCTTCGGTTAGGATCTCCATCAATGAGTAGGGTAGGTGTTTGTTCGTGAAGAATAGCCGTCAAGTGAACAGCTGTAGTTGTTTTTGCCTGACCACCTTTGAAGCTTGCAACGGTTATAATCATTTGAGTACTTAGGTTGTTATATGTCCAGAATTTCAAATTTTTAAACTTTTAGCAATTTAAATATTTAAATATTTAAAAAGTTATAACAATATGTTGCTATTCAAACTTGACAATATACCAGTATGCAGTTTTATAACTACCTAATCTAAAATCATGAAACCATTTTTTCTCTTTCTTTTTTGTCTATGGATTAGTTTATTTTCAAATCAACTTATTGCCTACAGCAGTATTCCGGAGTATAGCCCTGACCCTTCAGCTAGCCATTATTCAAGCATTGGTTGCTACTCCACTAGCAATGAAATAATAAATGAGGAAATCAAGACACCTATAGAATATCAAAATACTAGTGTCGATACAAATATTGAAACTGATTATGACAATCAGGCAGTAAATGAGAATATTTCTGAACTTGAAGAAAAATCGCCCATCATGATGGCCAGAGGGCCATTAACATATAACGGTCAAATTAAACTTGATGATGATGGAATAGGTCCTTCCCATAATGATCAACATCACAATGACGATACCTCATTTAAGAGAAATGGAAAAAGTCTCAATGCTGATACTGATTCCTATGTTGTTGCTCCTCTATGGGTATTTGCTCAAGGCGTTCAAGGGGGAGATAGAGCAGATGTAACTGTATATTTTTATGAGTATAATAGTAGCTTAGACGCCAATGGCAATTTGGTAACTTATCCATGTAATAAATTTACACGATCTATATCATCAATTGTAGGAGATGTTGGCCCTTTAAAAGATAACGTTGGTGAAATATCCATCAAGGCAGCTAGAGATTTGGGATTGGGTATAAGGGAACGTTCTAATGGGCTAGGACCAGTTCCAACAGATCCTCACGATCAAGTTAATCAGAACAGAGATATTTATGCTACAGTTACCTACTATCCATCTGGACAAAAATGGTGAAGTATACATCAAGGCAGCTAGAGACAGTTCTAATAGATCCGGGATCAAAAATATTATGAATTCCTTTCGATTTTTTTTATTTTCATTGTTTTTCATTTGTCTAGCATATAGCCAACAGGGTGTTTCATACGAACGTGATGAAGAATATCCTTCACCAAACAAAAAATATATTGCGAGGTTGGCTATCACTGATACAGAAACAGTTTTAACGATTAAAAATTGCTTAACCTCTAAAAATGACTTTTCAAAATCTCTTGTTCCTTGTATACAGAATATTAAATGGACACCTGATTCAAAGTCATTATTTATCGTTTCTCATTTATCAGGAGGATCAATGGCTACCATCGTTCATTACAAAGATGAACGCTGGAAATTGTACGATAATGATCCTCCTATAAAGGAACCATCTTATTACTTTGTTGTAGGTGCTCACTTTTTCAAAAAATTTGCTAGATTGATTTATGGTGTTTACCCTTCGAAAGGAAGCCCCTTCAAAGAACAAAAAATATGTATCTTTGATATAGATTGGAAGACTAGTTCTTCAAAATTAATCAGTTTTAAGTTTCCTTCAAAAAAAGACCTTGATCAATTAACTAAAAGGGAAAAAATAAAATGGGAAATGTGGGAGAATGGCACTGCTAACACTGAAATAAAGAAGGATTATTTTTGATTTCTCTTGGACGTGGTTAAAATGAAAAAAAAGCGAAGATTGATGGATTGATTTGTATTAGCACTGGTGTCACTTTCATTTTTGTTGAATTATTGAACGTTAGGAATGGCACGCTTCATGAAATCGCTGAAAAGAGGAACAGTGAAAGCAGTGTCGCCGTACGATGGACTGTAAATCATTCCTTTTTCAATGAGTGTGCTACGGATGGGAGCTCCTGCTTGAACTTTTATTTTTAGAAAGTTAGTTATATCACTGGAGCGATGTGGACCATCACCTAATTCAGCCATTGCGCGAAGGTATCGTTTTTCATTTGGCGTTAGACGGTCAAATCTCACTTTAAAAAAGTTTTCATCCAATTTTTTTATTACTCTAGGAGTTATATTTTGTATATCATTTAATGAAATTGGGGATTTTTCTGAAAAATTCCATGTCTCATATCCCCATTCTTGAAGAAAGTAAGGATATCCTTGAGTTAGTTTAATGATTTCTTCAATGGCCTTATCCTCATATTCTACGCCTTGCTCTTGGACTGGATGGCAAAGTGCTTCTTTGGCTTCTTCATCGCTCAGCCTTCCAATTTTTGGATAGCTAAATAATCGCTCTGCATATGATTTTGCTTTTCCTGCTAATCCTACAAGTTGTGGAAGTCCAGCTCCTATCAGAAGCAGTGGAAGATTTTTTTGCCCAACGAGATGAATCGCTGTAATCAAAGCAGCAAATTCTTTTTCTGAAAGGTACTGCATTTCATCAATGATTAATGCAATAGCTGTTTTTCTTGCTGCAGCAGCTTCAGCAATAGCAGTAAACAAGGTAGGCAGGTCTATCTGAAGGTCTCCGCTATCTGCAACACCAGGTTCAGGATCAACGTCAATACTAATATTGAACATTTCACTTCCTAACTTAATTGTTCCAAGAAAACTCCTAAAAACTCTTAAAGCTCTTTTTACGCTTGAGTTTAATCCCTCCATTCGATCTAAATTTAGAAGTATTTCACGAAGAGGAGGGATAAGCAGAGAAGAAAGATTTCCATCTTCTGGTGTTTCAATAAAAATATGCTGACAATCTAACTTAGTAGCTTCATTAGAGATGCTCCTTAAAAGAACAGTCTTACCAACACCTCTGAGTCCAACAAGTAGAAGGCTTTTTTCTGATCTTCCATCTTTGATACGGGCCAAAGCAATACGCACTTGGTCCAGGATAGGTTTTCTTCCAACAAGGGCAGGTGGTGGCGTACCAGCGCCAGGTGAAAATGGATTTTTCAGAGGATTCATGTTTAAGAAGTTTATTAAGTTATAATAACATTATTACTAACTTTAATAAACCTATTAAAGTTGATATAACTGTCAATATTATTATTTTTTATTTAATAACAATATGTTCAAACTCTCGGGAGAGGCGAAAGCCTTGTTTTTCATCAACAACTTTAAATGAAAATCCTTTACGGCGATTCCAGCTTGTGGCATCAGATTGGGATCCCCATCGATGAGTAGGGTTGGGGGTGGCTCGTGAAGA
>Ga0233424_10001896_pt1 | contig 16453 bp, 12 predicted proteins | sample Watercolumn_Towu_FD_181011 | JGI IMG/M metagenome (GOLD analysis project Ga0233424, IMG submission 181011) | Freshwater microbial communities from Lake Towuti, South Sulawesi, Indonesia - Watercolumn_Towuti2014_125_MG | ecosystem: Environmental > Aquatic > Freshwater > Lake | place: Indonesia...
AACTGGTAGGGCCTGCTGGAAGGCTATGGCGACGGTTTTCATACCCTGTCGGGGCACGGCGGTGTGACCTTTATCGACGTCAAACGCCTGCATCGCTCAGCGGCGGAGCCGTTGATCAAGCTGCAATTCAAGCTCAGGAAGGCTCTGGGGAAGCGGTAACAACCTGCGCCAGGTCGCGCCACGCGCCCTCATCCCAGAAGCGCCGCGCCTGACCCGATGGCGACGGCAGCACCCACAGCGTCGTCTCTCCCGCCGTTTCCACCTGCCGCCCCAGCGCAATCTGACCCGTCGGTCGCCCCAGAAAGACGCTGGCCGCCGTCTTCGAGGTGAAGGCCAGATGCCGCGGCGCATATTCTGTGATCTTGGCCCTTAAGGCCTCGGCGTTCCACGCCTCGGCGGGCAGGTCCACATCATTGCCATAGTGCGCCTTGCACAGGTCCGTCAGCCCGATCCCATGGTCGAGCAGGCGCGGATACTCCGTCGGCGACAGCCGTTCGTGGGTCAGACCCACCTTATGCAGGGTACGCCAGAAAAAATTCCCCGGATGCGCATAATAGGCCCGCTTCTGCGCCGACACCCGCCCCAGCGCTGTGCCGCAAAACACCAGTTTCAGCCCCGGCCGCAACAGGTCCGGCACCTTGTGCGCGTCGGGCAAAAGACCAGCACGGTCCAAAGGCGTCATGGGTTATGCCTGTTTAAGAAAGAGCCTCCGGCGGGCAGGGGCTCAGCCCCTGCACCCATTACACGCCCGGCACAAAGGCCGCGCCGCCGGTCTGGCCGCGATGGCGCAGACAGGCGTCGAGCAGGGTGCAGCTCATCATCGCCTCGGCCACCGGCACGGCACGGATACCGACGCAGGGGTCGTGGCGGCCCTTGGTGCGGATATCGACGTCCTTGCCGTCAATGTCGATCGACTGACGCTCGGTCAGGATGGACGAGGTCGGCTTTAGCGCCAGCCGCGCCACAATCGTCTGCCCCGTCGAAATGCCGCCCAATATGCCGCCCGCGTGGTTCGATAGGAATTCGATACCGTCCGGTCCCATGCGCATTTCATCGGCGTTCTGTTCGCCGGACAGGGTAGCCGCGTTGAAGCCTTCGCCGATTTCCACACCCTTGACGGCGTTAATCGACATCAGATTGGCCGCAAGGTCCGAATCCAGCTTGCCATAGATGGGCGCGCCCCAGCCGGCGGGCACGCCTTCGGCCTGCACCTCGACCACCGCGCCGATGGAGGAGCCCGCCTTGCGTATGCCGTCGAGATAGTCTTCGAATTGCGCCAGCGTGCTGGCGTCCGGCGAAAACAGCGGGTTCTGATCGACCTGCGCCCAGTCCCAGTGCGCGCGGTCGATGGTGTGGACCCCCAGTTGCACGAGGGCGGCGCGCACCGCGATCTGCGGCCCGATCAGGGTTTTCAGCACCTTCAGCGCCACGGCCCCGGCGGCGACGCGCGCCGCGGTTTCGCGCGCGCTGGAGCGGCCCCCGCCGCGATAGTCGCGGATACCGTACTTGGCAAAATAGGTGTAGTCGGCGTGGCCCGGCCGGAACTGACGCGCGATTTCACCGTAGTCCTTCGAGCGTTGATCGGTGTTTTCGATCAGCACCGAAATCGGCGTGCCGGTCGTCTTGCCCTCAAACACGCCCGACAAAATCTTCGCTTCGTCGGCTTCGCGGCGCTGGGTGACAAATCGCGAGCCGCCCGGCTTGCGGCGGTCGAGCGCCCCTTGCAGATCGGCCTCGGACAGCGCAATCCCCGGCGGGCACCCGTCGATCACGCAGCCGAGCGCCGGACCGTGGCTTTCGCCCCAGGTGGTAACGCGGAAAAGATGACCGAAGCTGTTGTGCGACATGGAGCCAGCGCTTTCCGAAAAGTGGGACGCACTTTTCGGATACAAAAGCGCGTTAAGCCTAAAATCAGAGCGTAATTTCGCTTCAACTTGAACGAAATACGCTCCAGCCTTTTTTATGCCGTGGCCTTACGGCACTTCTGCGGGGCGCGCAACTCAATCGTGCTGAAGTCTTAAGCCCACTTGCGGTGAAATTCGGCCAGCAGGTCTGAGGCCGGGCGCATAGGCGTCTCAAAGGCCTCAAAACGCAGATGCAGATCGCCCGCCGGATAGCGTGCCGTGGCGGGCAGGCCCAAGCCTTTAAGCGTCAGGCGGTTATCGACGGCGTCGCTCAGATCGACCGTCTGCGGGCCGTGCGGTGTCTCGACGCGCACCTGTCCCCCCAGTCGCAGGCGGCGGGCCTCGACCGGCACGGTTAGACACAGATCATGACCCTCGGCGTGCAGGTCCTCGCGGCGTTCGATCTCGATGCGGAAAACGTGCTCCGTACCACCGGGCCGTGCGGCCTTAAGCCGCAGCCGTTCCCCGTCGCGCAGGCCCGCCGGCAGGGTGATGCGCAACGTCTTGCGGTGCATCAGGCTGCGACCCGGTCCGGCGTCATGGATCAGTTCCAGCGGCAGGGGCACATCGGTGACAATGCCGCCCCCCGTGACGGCTGTCTCGACGCTGAGACGCAGGGGCTCTGCCGGGTCGGACAGTTCTTCTATGATTTCCGATATATCCGGCCCATTCCTGAGCTGTCGCATCAAAAGATCGCGGGCCAGAATCAACCGTCGCAACGGCGCATCTGTGCCGTTCAGGTCCGGATGTGCCCGTTTCACCCGCTGGCGAAAGGCCGCTTGTACGTCTTGCGCGCGGATCGGTTCACTGAGACCGAGGAGGCCGAGGGCGGAGGTTCTGTTCATTCTGAAGAGACGGGCCGGAGATATATTGACGCACTGTGCTCCCCTATGGTCAACAGCGGGTTAACAAACCCATTATAGCTCTCCGCCGCAGGCGGGGAGACACCGGTCTGGAGAAACCCCTATGTCCCGTTCCGATCTGATTCCTCCCAGCCCTGACTATGCCGATGCCCATGCCGCGAACGAGGCCGATATCGACGGGGCCGAGCCGTTTGATCTGTTTGGTCAATGGTTGATGGATGCGCGCGGCAAGGAGCCGAACGACCCGAACGCCATGACGGTGGCCACGGTGGACCCGGAAGGCATGCCCGACGCGCGCATGGTGCTGCTCAAGGATTTCGACCGGCAGGGCTTTGTTTTCTATACCAATACTGAGAGCGCCAAGGGGCGTCAGATTCTGGAGGCGCGCAAGGCCGCCCTGTTGTTTCACTGGAAGTCGCTGCGCCGTCAGGTACGTATCCGTGGCACAGTCGAACTCGTCAGCGAGGCCGAGGCGGATGAATATTTCGCGTCGCGCGCCCGCAATTCGCAGATCGGGGCCTGGGCGTCGGAGCAGTCACGGCCACTGGAAAGCCGCTTTGCGCTGGAAAAGCGCGTCGCCGAATATGGTCTGAAATTCGGCATCGGGGCGGTGCCGCGCCCGCCGCACTGGACGGGATTCCGCATCGTGCCGACGGAGATGGAATTCTGGCGCGACAAACCGTTCCGGCTGCACGACCGCCTCAAGTTCGAACGGGCCGGCGACGGGTGGGTGAAGTCGAAGCTCTATCCGTAAAAAGTGCGAAACCTGGAGGCAGTTCGGGTGCTTTCTTAGGAACCACAGATTACACAGATTTTGAGTCTCAGATGACCTTATGGGGGGAGTCTAAAGTCGCGCAGCGCCAATCTGTGCAATCTGTGTAATCTCTGGTTCTCAATAATGTCAGAGCGTCGGTCTAAGGGCGCCGCGTGGGCGCGACTTAGGAATCTGCGCATCGAAGATATTAGCCAGCGGTCAAGGTACCACGCTCGTGAACGCGTGAGCATTTTCACCACGGATAGACACGGATGACGGCCTTTCGGCGGTCGTCACGGATGGTCAGCGCGCGATTAAACCGTCATAAGCTCAGAATATCCGTGGGTGCCCGCGGGCGGGCAGCATCCGTGTCTATCTGTGGTTAAACCTTATTCCCTCTCACCACCCGGATGGATCGGGGCTGTAGAAGGGCCGCACGTCCGACACGCTGAGGCCCGCTGTATGGGCGGCCTCAATACCTTCGTCGCTGTCCTCATAGGCATGAGCTTCGGACGGCGCGACGCCCAGACGGCGACAAGCCTCATGATAAAGGTCCGGGGCCGGTTTACCGACGCCCGTATCTTCAAACGCCACCACGGCGTCAAAGCGCTCATAAAGTCCGATGGCTTTCAGAGTGGCCTCGACAATTCCCTTTTGCCCGCCGGAACAGACCCCTAGTTTCAGCTTGCCATAACAGGCCCTGACCAGCGCTTCGGTGGCCGGGATGGCCTGCACGGCGTCGATGTGCGCCAGAAACAGGGGTGCGTTGCGTGCGGCGACGGCCTCGGCATCAAACGCCGTGCCGGTTTCCTGCGCCACGGCTTCCAGAAGGGCTTTGCGCGACCAGCCCAGCCGCGCGGCGTAAAAGTCAGCGCGAAAGTCGATGCCAAAGGGGGCCAAGGCTGCCCAAAAGGCCCGGTAGTGGGCGGCAAAGGTGTCGGCCAGCGTACGGTCACAATCGAAGATCAGAGCTTTGGCGTGTGCGGGTGGGTGCAGCGAGTCAGCGAACATCATCCGAACTGTCTATAGCAACCGCTCCGTCATGGCTTGACGAAAAGGCGTGGTGAGTCCAGACAGACGGGGTTTCCCCGTATCCTGAGTATCCTGCATGACCGCCCCCTTTTCGCCTGATGTGTTGCCTGACGCCCTGATTGCGCACCTGTCCGAAGGGGCGGATGACATCATCACCACCTCCTGCGCCGTGGTGATCCTGAAGGGCAAGCGCGCCTATAAGGTCAAAAAGAGCGTCGATTACGGTTTTCTCGACTTCACCTCGGTCGAAAAGCGCCGCAAGGCCCTGCTGCGCGAACTGCGCTACAATCAGCGCATGGCCGCCGACATCTATCTGGGGGTTGAGGAGATCAAAGGCGAAAGCGTGCTGGTCATGCGCCGCTTTGATACGGCGGGCGTGCTGGCCGAACAGAGCCAGTCGCGCGCGGACTGGACGCCCGACCTCGACCTGATGCACGACCTGGGGCAGATCGCGGCGCAGTTCCACGCCGGCTCGGAAATCTGCCGCGACGCCGAACACGAATTCAACATCAAATACGTCATCGACTCGAATAAGAAGAATATCGAGGTCTTCCGCGATGAACTGGGGGCTGAGGCGGTCGATGCCTATGACCGCGCCATTCAGGCCGCCTATGCGGAGCTGGTCGGGGATGTGGAGCGCCGCTTTTCCGAAGGCTATGTGCGTCACTGCCACGGCGATCTGCACCTCGGCAATATCCTGATCGAGAACGACAGGCCGGTGCTGTTCGACTGTATCGAGTTCAATGAGCGGCTAAGCCAGATCGACGTGCTCTATGACCTCGCCTTCCTGCTGATGGACCTGTGGGTGCGGGGGCATGATGCCGCCGCCAATACCGTGCTCAATATCTATGTCGAAAAGGCCGCGCGGCTGGAGGACGACATCCACAGCGTCTATGCCGGGCTCAAACTGCTGCCACTCTACATGTCGGTGCGCGCCGGGGTGCGCTGTCACGTCAATGCCAACTATGGCGGCACGCCCAACTACGCCATGGAAAAGGCGAAGATGTATCTCCAGGCCGCGCACGCCTTTCTGGAAATGAAGCCGGTGGAATTACTGGCCGTCGGCGGCCTGTCCGGGTCGGGCAAGAGCACCCATTCGCGCCATATTGCGCCGCAGACGGGGCGTGCCCCCGGCGCGCTGGTGTTGCGTTCGGACGAGATGCGCAAACGCCTGTGGGCCTGCCCGGAGTTCGAGACCCTGCCGAAGGAGGCCTATACGCCGGAAGAGAATGCGCGCGTCTATACGCACATGTTCGATCTGGCACGCACGGCGGTGGGGAGCGGTCAGTCGGTGATTCTCGACGCCACCTTCCGCAATCAGGACCGGGCGCGCGAGGCGAAGGCGATGGCGGAAACGCAGGGCGTCACCTTCCGCGCCCTGTGGATGGACGTCCCGGCGGATGAGCGGCTGCGGCGCGTCCTGCAACGGCGCAATGACGTGTCGGACGCCACGCCGGATATTGCCGGGGCGCAAACCGATCCGGCGCTCGATACGGACCTGTGGACGATGACGCCGAATCCTTAGTCGAAAACAAGGTAAATATCGCGTGAACAGGTGCATTTTTGACACGTTACCTGCGTATAGTTCGCGCGATAACAGGTAGGCCGGTGACGACGCCTTGCGATTAGCCGAGGGTCCGCCGGGGACAGTAAAGTTTTTAAGGCTGGGACAACGTGCCGGACGAAGTGACGCATTTTGACGCCGAAACCGCGGTAGAGACGGGGCAGGGGCGCAGGAAAGGCCTTGGCTTTGCGCCGGTGGCCTTTGTCATCAGCCTGTTTGCCCCCCTGACCTATGGCGTGGCCATGCTGGCAACGCGCAGCGGCTACATCAGCTATGATCTGGGTTTTAACACCATCGCCCTGACCTATGTGCCCAAGATCGCCACGGTGGCGATGATTCTGTCGGGCCTCTCGCTGCTTATCTCCGTCTTCAAGGCGCCGAAGACCTACGGACCGTGGGCCCTGGCGGCGGTGATCGTCTCCGGCTCGGTGCTGGCGGGGTATTACGCCTACGAATTGCGCCTGAAGGCTAACCCGCCGATTCACGAGGTGGCGACCGACTGGGAACGCCCCGTAACCTTTTCGAGCAAGCTGATCACGGCGCGCGGTCCTTCGGCGCATCCTGTCGAGGATTCGCCCTATGTGGGGCGCAACGTCGCCTATGAATGGGCGGGGCAGTCGCTGGCGGCGATCAATGCACAGACTTGTCCCATGGCCTCCTCCATACCCGGCCGTCCCAAGGATGCGGCGGCCGTGGTGCGTATTCTGCGGAAGGAAGGCTATGTCGTCTTCGGTCAGTCCGACTGGCGCGTCGAAGCCATCTGGGAAGATCCGTGGTGGGGCAATCGCTCGGACCTGGTCGTGCGGCTCGATCCGGACAAGACCGATATTCGCTCGGTCAGCCGCGAAGAGGCCGTCGATCTGGGCGGCAACTGCAAGCGCGTCACTGCGCTGATTACGCGCCTCAAATCCTGACCCCACAGGGAATTTTACCACACCGGGCGGCTTAAGACTTGCTTAACCCTCTCCATCTGAGGAGAGGAGGCCGTCATGTTGTCCCGTTTTGGCTATATTGTCTCAAAACGCGCCCTTTATCTGGCGACGGGCTGGCTGATCCTGTTTGCAGCGCAGTTGAGCGTCGCCAGTTGTACGCCTGAACCCGTCACGGGCTATGCCGTGCGCATCAGCGCCGAACGCTGAGTGGCCCGCGTAACACCAAGATAAAACATCAGTTTCCGTAGCGGCCGCTCGATAAATCACGGCCGCCTCATTTATGCTGCGGCGCAACATAACGAACGGCGTTTCCTAAAAATAAGTTTCTTTTGCAACCTTAAGCCACTCGCAGGTCGTGACAAATCGGTCGCCTCTCTTTTCACTTTTGTGGGGATAATTTGCTCCCCAAAAGGCAAAAAAATGAAAATTTCCAGACCATTCGTGGGATGTGGGGGACGCGGCGAGGAAATGGCAGACGCTTGCCACCTTACGGGTTTGTAATTAATGTGCTGAAAAAACGAGAGAATTTTATTTTCATCTCGTGGTAAGTCACTCAGTAGCCTCATTTTTTGGGCGATTGGAAAGCGGCGGTTTCCGGTGTGACTTAATTGGAACAGGTTGCAAACGTTATTTAATCTTTGGTGACGCGCGATTGACGGATTTATGACGCGGGTGCCTTACTTTCGCCAACAGCTCATAAAGGGCTGGATAACAGTGGGCTTTGACCTCTCTTCAAGGCCCCAAATCCGGAGAACTAGAGTGATCAACAAATCGAAGCGATCAGGCCTGATGGTCTCGACGACGCTGTGCGGCGCGTTGCTGTCGGCCATGGCGTTGACTGCGGTGACGTCGATTGTGCCTCAGGTGGCTATGGCCCAGAGTGCGGTGGGTACGGTCTATGGTAAGGCCGCGGCGGGTGAAACCGTCACCCTGACTGATAAAGAAACCGGTGTGGCGAACAGTGCAAAAGCAAATGCCTCTGGCGACTTTACGTTTTCCCAGTTGCCCCCCGGTGAATATACGGTCAAGCTTGCTAGCGGTAAGTCTGTCGACGTCACTGTCGTGGCCGGTAGTGGTGCCCTCGCTGATTTCAGCGTTACAGAAGTCGTCGTGCGCGGCTCGCGCAGCAATCTGAACCGCATCGACGTCAAGTCCACGGAATCGACGACGATTTTGTCGGCTACTCAGGTGGAAAATCTCCCCGTCACGCGCGAAATTTCCGCGGTAGCGCTCCTTGCTCCTGGAACTTTGGCGAACGGATCCCCTGCGAACTTCGGTAATACGGTGAGCGTGGGTGGTTCGTCCGTCGCCGAAAACGGTTATTACATCAACGGCTTCGACGTCACGAACATCCGTACCTTCTTGTCTTATGCCGATCTGTCTTATGATGCTGTCGGCCAGCAGCAGGTGAAAACAGGCGGTTACGGCGCTGAGTTTGGACGCTCTCTCGGTGGTGTGATCTCGGTCGTGACCAAGCGGGGTACAAATCAGTGGAAGTACGGCGGTTCTGTGACATTCGCACCTTCCGAATGGGACGCCAAGGCGAAAGACGCTCTGTCCATTGACCCAGCTGATCGCGTACCAGCGACGGCATCTAGCCCAAACGAGCCCGAGCCCTACTTGGCTTTCCGTAGCGCTAACCGGAGCTCGCAAGCGTCCTGGACGAACTGGATCAGTGGTCCGATCATCGAAGACAAGCTCTTTGTATTCGCAGCATTGGAGAAGGGTAAAAACCAGACGGACAGCTTTGGTGTCAATACGTCTCAGCGCGTAGTGAACACCTCTCCAAATGGAATCTTGAAGCTGGACTACTACCTGGCGCCGGGTCACCATTTTGAATACACTGGTATTCTGAACAAGTCGATCGATAAGGTCACGAATTACGAATACACTTCAACTAATGCTTTCGGTAAGCCGCTGAAGTACGTTGGCGCTCACCAGGAAGAAACTTCGAATTATGAAGTTGAATACGGCGGTTACGTTAACATCCTGAAGTATACTGGTGAGATCACGGACGACCTGACGGTGTCCTTGATGGCTGGCGAACTTTACAACGTCAATGGCGCTCAAAACCCCGCTGTTGCCAATCCGGCGGCTGCACAATGCGTGGCGGCGTATGACTCGCGCGGAAACGCCTCCGCTCTTAACGTGGTGGGTTGCTGGGACGAAAACCAGTTCACGGTTCCTGACTTGAAGGCTCCAAAAGAGACCGATGAGCGCAAAGCTTACCGTGCGGATGTTGACTGGCGCCTGGGGAACCACACTGTGCGTTTTGGCTACGACGCCGAAACTTTTGAGTCGTCCAAGCGCGGTGAGACCTATTCTGGCGGTGGCTACTGGCGCTACTACCAACGTCCGAACAACCAAACGGTGTCTGGGGTAGTGGTTCCGGCCGGCACGCTCTACGCACGCTACAGAGTTTATCAAACCGGATCTGCCTCGTTCAAAATCGAGAATTCTGCCTATTATATCGAAGACAGCTGGCAGATCACACCGACCCTCTTGTTGTACGGTGGCCTGCGTTCGGAATCCTTCTCGAACTATAACTCTAACAACGAACGCTTCGTCCATGCTGACAACACGATTGCACCCCGCCTCGGTTTCTCATGGGATGTAAACGGTGACTCAACCTTCAAAGTCTTTGGTAATTTCGGTCGATATTACATACCTGTGGCTGCAAACACCAACATCCGTGCCTCGGGTGTCGAGTGGCTTGAAGAGACGTTCTTCTATGTCGGTGGCATAAATACCGCCACTGGCGCACCGACCTCAGTCGGCGCGCAAATTGGTACAACGTCGCTGAATGGTTCTAAGACGGCCCCGTCGGCAGCCTCAGTCGCTTCCGAAAATCTCGAACCCATGTTCCAAGACGAGTTTATCTTGGGCGCGCAAAAGAAGTTTTCGGATGAGTTAACGCTGGGTCTGCGTGCGACTTATCGTAAAGTCCAAAACGGCTTTGACGACCATTGCTCTTACGGACCGTACCAAAAGTGGGCGTCAGATAAGGGGTATACCAACTTTGACTACCATGCCGTTGCGTCGTGTCAGATAATTAACCCGGGTAAGGACGTTGTCCTGACCTTCGACAACAATGACACAGGTAACGAGACCCAAAACACGATCGCAGCGAGCTATTTCAAGCTTCCTGAGTATGATCGTGCCTATGCCGCCCTTGAGCTCTTCGGCAGCTACAATGTCGGCAAGCTGAACCTGAACGGTTCCTATACCCTGTCGAAGAGCTACGGTAACTCGGAAGGCTATGTGAACACCACGCTTGGGCAGGCCGATGCGGGTCTGGTCCAAGACTGGGATAACTACCTGTTTGAAGTCGGTTCGCGCGGCCTTCTACCCAATGACCGCACGCACTCCCTGAAGTTGTTTGGTAATTATCGCTTGACGGAAGAATTCAACCTTGGTGGGTTCCTCCAAGTCACGTCTGGTCGCCCAATCAACTGTACCGGCTACGTTGATCTGAACGATCCTGGCTTGACGGCCGCTGACCGTGGTCAGCTTGCTGCATACGGCGCCTCTTCGTTCTACTGCTCGCGTCCTGACGGTACGAAGTACGTTGCAGAGCGCGGTAGCTTGGGCCGGACGCCGACTGCGGTGACCTTCAACGGTCAAGTGCAGTACCGTCCGAATTGGGCAAATAATCACGTTGCGTTCTACCTGGACGCCACGAATTTGTTCAACTCGCGTGAAACGCTTACGGTTCAGGAAGCGTCTCAGTACGGCGGTTCTGCTGCACCGACTTACGAGCCCAACTATGGCCGTCCGCTCAGCTTCCAGACCCCCCGGTCTGTTCGTCTGACGATGCGCTACAACTTCTAATCCAGCATCTCTGTTGGATGCACGGAATGGCAGGCCTTCGGGCCTGCCATTTTTTTATGGCTGCGTGATACGGGGTCCTAGAGCATTTGAACGAGCAGATGCGCCTAATGGACCTTAATTTTTATTGCTCGCGCAGTTTTTCCGAAAAGGGGTATCTACTTTTTCGGATTGTGCTTCGGCGAAAGCGCAAATAAAAACCGCGCCCGGAGACCCGGACGCGGTTTTTGTATTATCTGCCGTAAAGCGTGACCTTACTTGATCTTGCCTTCGCGGAATTCGACGTGCTTGCGCACAACCGGGTCGTACTTCTTCAGCACGAGCTTTTCGGTCTTGGTGCGGGCGTTCTTCTTGGTGACGTAGAAGAAGCCGGTGTCCGCCGTCGAGTTCAGGCGGATCTTGATGGAGGCGGGCTTAGCCATGGCGGAACCTTAACAAACGGATCGCGACCAACGGAATCTCCAGGCCGCACAAATATTCAGGAGCGCGGAAAATACGCATCCACGCGCGGAAGTCAATGGCCAATATGGCCCCTGACTTCGATTTCCCGGAACTATAAATGCCGGACGCGGAAAAGGCCACAGGCTGCGCTTTGCCTTTGTTATCCCCTGTGCTCGCCATAGGCCCGATGCGCCTCTGCCTGCCGCCAGGCGTCCATAAACGGCGCGTCGCTGCCGTAGGCGCGGGCGCGTCTGGCCCCCATGCCCAGCAGACGACAGGCCATCTGTGCGCCCGTCAGGTCGTCGGCCAGCAGATAGGCTTCAAACATGGCATACAGCCGCTCGGCGCTTTCGCGCGCCAGTTCCGGCGTCTTGTAGCGCCAGTGCGGCGACATCTGGCTGCGATAGGGTTCGAGAAGGCGCGAGGACGACTTTGGGGGCGCCACAGGCGCGTGTCGGCTGACCCGGGCACGCGTGTCGTCTGGCCACTCACGGGGGGCGGTCTGCGCGACAGGGACAGGGGACAGACGCTCGCTCATGCCGCTCAGTGTCCGGCAGGCCCCGTAAGAAAGCCATCCCCCGTTCGCCCGCCCGTGAGAGGCAAGGCGTTGGGGGCAGGGGGCTTTCGCATAAGCAGACGGTAGGGATTAGCGCCGCTTGCCCTTCTTGGTCTTCGATTTTTCGGTAATGCCCTTCTGGCGCGCTTTGCCCGACTTGGGGCCACCCTTCGGCCCGCCCGGCCCTTTGCGGCGCAGTGCCGTATCGACGCGCGAGCGCACGCCCAGACGCGGGCGCGGCGCATTGGGATCGGGGGCTTCGGGCTCGGACAGGGCCTTGAAGACCAGCCCGCCGGTCATCGGCATGGCCTCCAGCAACTGCACCTCGATCTTGCGCCCCAGCGTCCAGCGGCGGTGATGGCGCTCCCCCACCAGCGCGTGGGCCGTGTCATCGTGGATATAGTAGTCATCCACGAAGGACGAGGCGGGGATGATGCCGTCGGCCCCTGTTTCGGTCAGCTTGACGAACAGGCCAAAACGCGTGACGCCGACGATGCGGCCTTCAAACGTCGCCCCCACCTTGTCCTCAAGGAAGGCCGCCACATAGCGCTCTATGGCCTCGCGTTCGGCCTGCATCGAGCGCCGCTCGGTGGCGGTGATGTGCTCGGCCGTATCGGCCATGGTCTTGACCTCATAGTCGGTCAGACCGTCGTCCCCCAGCTTGAGCGCGCGGATCAGGGCGCGGTGCACGATCAGGTCGGCATAGCGGCGGATCGGCGAGGTGAAGTGGGCGTAGCGGTCGAGATTGAGGCCGAAGTGGCCGAAATTCTCGGCGCTGTAATGGGCTTGCATCTGGGTGCGCAAAACCACCTCATTGATGATTTCGGCGTGCGGCCCGTCCTTCTGGCTGTTGAGCAACTGATTGAAGCGCTCGGTGCGCGGTGGCTCGCCCTTGTTCCACGGCAGGCCGATCGTGGCCAGAAAATCGGCCAGATTGCCGACCTTTTCGAGGCTGGGCTGTTCGTGCACACGGTAGATCAGCGGCGTCCTGTGCTTTTCCAGCGTCTCGGCGGCGCAGACATTGGCCTGAATCATCATCTCTTCGATGAGCTGATGCGCCTCAAGGCTGACGCGGGCGGTGATGGCCACGACATTGCCCTCGGAATCGAGCTGCACCTTGCGCTCAGGCGAGTTGATGGCCAGAGGCTGACGCTCGCGCCGGCCGCGGCTCAGGCAGGCGTGCGCGGCCCACAGGGGCTTAAGGAGCGTGTCGAGGATCGGCTGCGTCTTGTCGTCGGGCGTGCCGTCGATGGCCGCCTGCGCCTGCTCGTAGGAGAGCTTGGCGGCAGAGCGCATCAGGCCGCGCACGAACTGATGGCCGATCTTCTTGCCCTCGGCATTGAAGACCATGCGCACGGCCAGGGTGGCGCGGTTCTCGCCTTCCTGAAGCGAGCACAGGCCCGACGACAGCACGTGCGGCAGCATGGGCTCCACGCGGTCCGGGAAGTAGGTCGAATTGCCCTTTTCGCGGGCGTCGCGGTCCAGCGACGAGCCCGATTTGACGTAGTGGGCCACGTCCGCGATGGCCACCCACACGACGTAGCCGCCGGGATTGCTGGCGTCATCATCGGCATGGGCATAGACGGCGTCGTCGTGGTCGCGGGCGTCCTGCGGGTCAATGGTGATCAGCGGCAGGTGGCGCAGATCCTCGCGCCCTTTGAGGTCCGGAGCCTGCGCGGCCTCGGCCTCGGCTTCGGTCGATGAGTCAAAGCCGACCTTCAGCCCGTGGGCATGGATGGCCATGATCGAGGCGATGCGCGGGGAGTCTTCCTTGCCGATCACCTCGATCAGCCTGGCGGGCTTGGGGCCATAGCGGTGGTTGCCACCTTGCGGCGCGGCGATCACCACATCACCGTCTTCGAGGGCGTCGATGGCCCCGGCGACGAGTGTGTAGCTGTCCTTCGACTTGCGATCGACGCTTTCGAGTCGGATGTCGCGCGGGCCCTTGCGCGCCTTACCGATACGCACGACGCCGACCAGCTTGGGCGCGCCCTGATCCAGCACCTTGACGAGGTGGGCGATCCACTCCTCAGAGGTCTGCTCAAAGCGCACATAGATACGGTCGCCGACGGCCGGCGGCGTCTGGGCGATGGCTTTTTTCAGCGGGGCGAGGCGGGCCAGAGGCGGCTTGTGCTTTAGCTTGGGATCGTCCGACTTGCCCCACTTGACCCACAGATCGCCGTCTATGTCGCGCTCGACGACCTCGGCGACGCCGGTTTCGGGCAGGGCACCGACGGCCCCGAACGACTTGCGCCCGCTCTTGTTCAGCTTGCCCGAGTCGGCCAGTTGCTTGAGTCTTTGGCGCAGGGCGCGACGGTCTTCGCCCTTGAGGCCGAACTGCTTGGCCAAGGCGCCGACATCCAGCTCACGGGCGGACTTCAGGACGTCGAGGAGGGTGTCGTCATCCGGCAGGCCATCAGGCTTTTTTTGTGCTGGGCGGGGCGTAGAGGGTGTTTTCATGAGTCGCACTGTAAAGGGTTTGGCGGTGCGAGGCGATGTTTTCTTATGGCCGTCCTTCTCCTCCCTGTGCCGAAGGCATGGGGAGGTGCTGAGCGTAGCGAAGCGGAGGGGGATGACGCGGCAGAAATCACCGTCGCTGGCCTATGACCTTTGGTGACGTCAAGGCCTTGCGCTTTTTGGCACCGTCAGTGCCATCCCCCTCCACCGCTGCGCTTCGCTGACGGTCCCCCTCCCCATCGCTACGCGACAGGGAGGAGAGGGGGAGGTTAAGCCTCCGCCTTGGCTTTTTTTGCCGGAGTCTTTTTAGCGGCTGTCGTTGCCTTCTTTGCCGCCGGTTTTTTCGCGGTGGCCGCCTTCTTGGCCGGGGCTTTTTTTGCCGCGGTCTTTTTCACGCCGCCCTTGGCCTCAATGAGCGCCAGCGCCTGTTCCAGCGTCACGTCCTCAGGTGCGGTGTCCTTGGGGATGGTGGCATTGACCTTGCCGCACTTGACATAGGGGCCATAACGACCGGCCATGACCTGAATGGCGTCGCCCGATTCCGGGTGCGCCCCCAGCTCTTTCAGCGGCGCCACCGATGAGGCCTTGCCCTTGGCATTGGCGCGCTTTTCGGCCAGCAGCACGACAGCGCGGTTGAGGCCCACTTCGAAGATGTCGTCGAAGCTCGGCAGGTTGGCATAGGTCTTTTCGTGCTCGATAAACGGCCCGAAACGGCCCAGCGCCGCGGTGATCGGCTTACCGTCTTCGGGGTGGTCGCCGACTTTTCGCGGCAGAGACAACAGCTTCAGCGCGCGGTCGAGATCAATCGACGCCGGTGGCCAGGCCTTGGGCAGAGACGAGCGTTTGGGCTTGTCGTCCTTGGATTCCGCCTCGCCAAGCTGCACATAGGGGCCGAAGCGCCCGATTTTCAGCGACACCACCTTGCCGGTTTCCGGATCGCTGCCCAGTTCGCGGTCACCGGAGGCGGCAGCCTCTTCGGAAGCGTTTTCCGGGTTGCCAACGGGGCGGGTATATTTGCATTCCGGGTAGTTGGAACAGCCGACAAAGGCCCCGAAGCGCGAGGTCTTCAGGCTCAGTTGACCCGTGCCGCAGGTCGGGCAGGCGCGCGGGTTGGAGCCGTCGCCCTTGTCCGGGAAGATGTGCGGCCCCAGCGCGTCATTGAGGCGATCCAGCACTTCGGAGACGCGGAATTCGCTGATTTCCCCGGCCTTGGCGTGGAAATCCTGCCAGAATTCGCGCAGCAGCGCCTTCCAGTTCAGATCGCCCGCCGAAACGAGGTCGAGCTTTTCTTCGAGGTCGGCGGTGAAATCGTACTGCACGTAGCGCGAGAAGAACTGATCGAGGAAGGCGGTGACCAGACGGCCCTTGTCTTCCGGTATAAAGCGGTTCTTGTCCATGCGCACGTAGTCGCGGTCGCGCAGAACGCTGAGGATCGAGGCGTAGGTCGAGGGGCGACCAATGCCCAGCTCTTCCATGCGCTTGACCAGCGAGGCTTCGGAATAGCGCGGCGGTGGCTCGGTGAAGTGCTGCGCCGGCTTGATGTCGTGCACATCGACCAGCGTGCCGGTGCGCAGTTGCGGCAGGCGGCCACCATCCTCGTCCGTCTCGTCGTCCTTGCCCTCTTCGTAGAGCGCCAGATAGCCGTCGAAGGTGATGACCTGACCCGTGGCGCGCAGACCGATCGACTTGTCCTGATTGAGGAGGTCAATGGTGGTCTTTTCAACGCGGGCGGCCTCCATCTGGGCCGCCATGGTGCGCTTCCAGATCAGTTCGTACAGGCGCGCCTGATCGCCTTCGAGGCGCAGGGTCTCGGGGCGGCGGAAGATGGAGGTCGGGCGGATGGCTTCGTGGGCCTCCTGTGCGTTCTTGGCCTTCACCTTGTAGAGGCGCGGTTCGGACGGCACATAGGCGCTGCCGAAGCGCTCGCCCACGGCCTCGCGAATCTCACCGATGGCCGCCGGGTCGATAAACACGCCGTCGGTCCGCATATAGGTGATCAGGCCGGTCGTTTCGCCGCCAATATCTACGCCTTCATAGAGCTTCTGGGCCGTCTGCATGGTGCGCTGCGCCGAGAAACCCAATTTACGCGCCGCTTCCTGTTGCAGGGTCGAGGTGGTGAAGG
>Ga0233424_10001899_pt1 | contig 16442 bp, 19 predicted proteins | sample Watercolumn_Towu_FD_181011 | JGI IMG/M metagenome (GOLD analysis project Ga0233424, IMG submission 181011) | Freshwater microbial communities from Lake Towuti, South Sulawesi, Indonesia - Watercolumn_Towuti2014_125_MG | ecosystem: Environmental > Aquatic > Freshwater > Lake | place: Indonesia...
CACTGAACTGCGGTATGCCTGGGACCTGGACCGGCCCAGCGACGGGATCCAAGACGACGAAGGCTACGGCTGGAACGACGGCACCCCGATCGCCACAGTGATCGACCCCGCCGGCAACAACCTCGCCACCGTCAACGCCTACGACACCACCACCGGACGGGCGACCGAACGGCGCCTCCCGAAGAACGCCACCGGCGGGAGCGCGACCGCAGCGACCACGAAGTTCCGGTACTACACGGCTGGTGCGCACCCCGAGGGGGACACCGACTGCGACAACAAGCCCGAATGGGCCGGACTGGCCTGCAAGAGCTACCCGGCCGCGCAACCGCCCGGGGCGACCATGCCCACCAGCTGGGCCACCGGCTACAACTACTACCTCCAACCCACCGGCTCCCAAGACATCTCCGGGGCGACCACCCGCACCACCACCCTCGGCTACGACAGTGCCGGACGACCCAACGCCCACAATGTCGATTCGACCAACGGCACCGACATCCCCAACGTCACCACCAACTACCACACCAGCACCGGCCTGCCGACCACCACTACCGATGGGACCCGTACCATCACACGCGTGTACGACACGCTCGGCCGCCTGAGCAGCTACACCGACGCCGACAGCAACACCAGCACCTACACCTACGACGCCCTGGACCGGCCGCTCACCCTCAACGACGGTAAAGCCACCACCACCCTCACCTACGGGGTCGGCGACAACCGAGGGCTGCTCGGCACCATCGCAGATGCCCAAGCCGGCAGCTTCAGCGCCACCTATGACACGGACGGGCAACTCGCCAGCGAGACCCTCCCAGGCAGCTTCACCCGGACCTTCACATATGACGAGACCGGGCGGCCCACCCAACAGGCCCTCACCAAGAGCGGCACCACACTACTGACCGAACAGCTGCGCTGGGACGCGCACGGACGCTGGGCCTACCACGCCACCAGCGGGTTCTCGAACCAGACCTACGAATACGACAACGCCAGCCGTCTCGTCACCGTCGACGACACCGTCCCCGGCACCGGCTGCACCACCCGCCTCTACGGGTTCGACAAGAACACCAACCGGACCACTCTCACCACCAGGACCCCACCATCAGACGGGACCTGCGCCACCAGCGGCGGCAGCACCGCCACCAGCACCTACGACACCGCCGACCGAGCCACCCTCACCGGCTACGTCTACAACAACCTCGGGCGAACCACCACCATCCCCGCCGCCGACACGCCCACCAACCAAGACACCACCCTCGGCTACTACGTCAACGACCTCACCCGGACCATCACCAACAACAGCGCAACCCGGACCTTCAACCTCGACCCCAACCGCCGCTACCGCACCATCGTCGACGCCGCCGGCACCTACACCAACCACTACACCAACGACAGCGACAGCCCGGCCTGGACCACCACCAACACCGCCGGCACCAACTGGACCCGCCACATCACCGGGTTCACCGGGCTCGAAGCCACCATCAACCGCGTCAGCGGCGTCGACACCACCAAACTCCAAATCCAGAACCTCCACGGCGACATCATCACCACCGCCGACCCTGGCGACACCACACTCAACGACCCCACCCAAGACACCACCGAATACGGACTCCCACGAGACGGCACCAACACCCGCTACGACTACCTCGGCGCACACCAACGCCACAACGACACCCCAAGCGGCATCACCCTCATGGGAGTCCGCAACTACAACCCCGCAAGCGGAAGATTCACCAGCATCGACCCGATCATCGGCGGGAGCGCGAACCGCTACGAATATGTGAGCGCCGACCCAGTTTCCAACGTAGACTTGCTCGGTATTTATCAATGGAATTGCGGATACGTGAGCTGCAAGATTTATCTTAATCGTGGCGAGACGCGCGGGGCTCGCAACGCTGTATGGGTACTCTCATTTGCTAGTGTCACCTGTCTCGTCTTTGCAGCAGCGCTCCCGATTATCGGTGTTGCAATCTGCATAGAGATCGCCCGCCGAGCAGTGCCTCTTGCCCTCAATGCGACGCGCTTCTATGCCGACGGAGACTGCCTCAAGATCAAGATTACCGTCTGGCTAGATGTGAAAGGAGAACGCCACGAGCGAGGCAAGCGCAACTGTCGTTAATCTGGAAAGGCTACTACATGCTTACTATGGCAGTCGGTGCATTGATTGTCATCGCGATAGCTGTCGTTGTTGCGTTGCCTGCGACGGCCGCGAACCGCGATCTCGCATCACGAGGCGCGACGGACAAAGGGGTTCTATGCGCCCTGGCAATCCTGGCGTTCTGGCCCCTTGGGGTAATCCTCTGGTGGTACTGGCGACGGAAAATACAACGAACTGGTGGTCCATCGCTCAAATAGCGGTCTTGTGATCGTGTCTTGGGTGGATGCGGCGCTTGACGTGCGAGTACGATGCTGAGCGATTACATCACTCTAGAATTCGTTCCACATCTCGCCCAATGACTACGTTACCCTTCCGACGATAGCGCTCGCGGTTCTATTCATTTTGCCAAAGTGGATCTTAGTGAGAGTCGAATGCACTTAGGGATCAATACAAATGACAACAACCACACGACATCTCAGTATTTTGCTGTTAATGCTGGTCGGTAGTGCTAGCGCCGCTGGGTGTGGTGGACCTTCGGGCGAGTCCGCTTCTACAAGCGCGCAGACCGCTGCAGTTTCTGTTGAATCACTACTGGATGGCGTCGTGTCAGACGACAGCACCTACGCTACTTCTGAAGCAGTCGACGGGGATTGCAGAGAAGTCGGAGTCGCCCGAGACGATCACTCTGTCCTCGCGGCTGGCCAACATCGATCGTCCCATGTCTACTCGATCCGACCAAGGCCGATCTTCCCGTGCCACGATCACGAGTTCATCTGAGCCAGGGCGAACTCGATCTGGGATTGATCGAACCTGAGGCAACGTACGAACTCGGCTCGAAGCAAGGCGTCGGCCACTTGCGCCGCTGGCTCGATCCGGTGCTGAGCAATGTGGACGCGACCGTGCGAGATCACGTTGCGGAGGGATGCCAGGCGATCGTGCAACGTCGTGGCTGGGTAGCCGAGCTTCGACAATATCTTGACGAGTTCCTGAGTTGACTGCTTCCAGGCGCCTTGCCGATCCTCGGCGACACCGCACACCTCGATCATGCTCTTGATGCGATCAGCTAGTGAGCGCGCCGGCTTCTTCGGCACGTTCGTCTTGATGAACTTCCGAGTCGTCGGGTCAACCTGTTCCGATGGAACACCTGCGAGTTGAGATAGCGCAACTGTCCGGCGATCGGCGTATTGTGCGTCCTCGACCGTCTCCTTTTCAGCGTTCTGCGAGGTATTGAGCGACTCCAACGCCTGCATGCAGAGGAGGAACCGCACGGATGCGGGCAGCTCCCTGTCTCGTGCGATGTTGAACAGCTGGACGGCGGCCTCGCCTCGGAGTGAGCGCCATTCGGCGAGCATCGTCGCAAGCGGTGGCGCGTGGCTGAGTAGGAAGATTGACTCGACCAACGCCCCACTCGGGCGGAACCGTCGCGCAGCGGGCTCGTCGGTCTGGGACAAGGACGAGCGAAACAGCTGAGCTTCGATCGGATTCGGGCTCGACTTGTCGCCGTCCTTTCTGCCGCAAGCGAAGATGATTCGCGTTGCCTGCTCACGCTGACCCGTGGCAACGCTGAGCAGCGACAAAAGCGGGTCGATCCAGTTCGTGATCCAGTTTCTGGCGTTCATCGTGCTGATCGAACGAAGTCGAATCTGCCCGAAGTTTCGTACGCCGAACTGGTAGGGATCGAAGACGTTCGCACTCATGTAGTACTGGCAGACCACGGCGACATCGTCCTGCTCGCTTTCGAAGACTGGATTGGTGAGTTCGACCGAGAATGACCTCGACTCGGTTGTACCATCCGGGAAGGTCGTACTCGCCACGGCGTTGCCGAGAACAGCATCGATTCCCGGAGAATAGATCTCCACCGAGTCCCACTGGTCGCCCGCCTCGGCCGCATCGACTCCAATCAGCACCCACGGAGCGGCAACGAAAACCTGCTTCGGAAACTGCTCCTCGACGAGAGGACGATCGAACAGCACGTCATGCCTCGACGCAAGCCTCGCCACGACCCGGGGGAAGTGATGTGCGGCGGGGAGTGAGACCGTGCCGTCCCTGCCTTTGGTCAGCACTTCGTCGAGGTACAGATGTGCGACGGGGACCTTGCCGGCTTCTAGTGACAGGATCCCGGGGACATCGTGTGGTGTACCCAAGTCGAAGCGCCCGAAGTAGTCGCCAAATTCGAGGTAGATCATGAAGTCATCCCGAAGTCGGCATGACACCCAGCGAACCTTCGCCCGTTGTCGTAGTCGCTGAGGTTAGTCATGGTGTTGGAGGAGCCTGGTCGAGCGGCCGAGGGTGTTTGCCGGTCGCCTTCCGGAATCCCTCTGCCGTAGAGATGACCTTGCACAGGTGCTCCACCCATTGTGGGGTATACGCGTACTGCTTGAAGGCTGTGTCGTAGTTGGCGAATCTGATGTCGACGGTTGCGTTGGGCTCGCCCTTGGGTGATCGAGCGCCGAGATTCCGGCCCTCCGCGGCGTGCAGGTTCGTGTCGAACTTCCAGCCCGTTCGTTGGCTCACCTGACGTATGACCTCCATGGGAAGAAGCGAGTGCTTCGTGGCGAAGCCTTTCGGGAGCACCATGTACTGCTCGATGCTCTCTGCCATGGCCTCCGTGACCTCGCCAGGCTTGACGAAGTAGGCGACCGCATCCGGCGACTTCTCTGATGCGGGTACGAAGGGCATGAAGAGCACACGCAACATGAACGTGTCATCGGTGGTGAGTGCGGGATTGTCCTGTTCGGGTCGAGCGAGAAGGTGTTGCACGTCGAGCGGCAGTGACGACTGGAGGTTCTTGCGCGATGCGAGCACGTCGGGATCGCGAAAGCCTTGGAGCTGCAACGGAACCGACAGTCGCTCAGCCAACGCGTACTCGGCGCCGAATTCATCGACGATCACGCGCTCGAAGTTCATCAGCGTTGCCTGGGCGTGCGGCATGACGGTATAGTCGAGTGTCGGTAGGTGTCGGTGGGCGACGCAGTTTCGAAGACCTATCCAGACGCCGAGGTTCTCACGCAGTCCGAGGTTCGCAGCGCCTGTGAAGGCGCGGTCGATGAGCACGCCCGTCTCTTCGGCGCGAACCTGACCTGTTCTCTAGAAATTTAGTTTCGGCTGGTATCTACCACGTTCTCTTTAGGCCAACGGCAATGATCCTAGCATTAATGGCGTATTCTCTAGCAGTATCAGTTACGGACATGCCCTCATCTCGTACGGCGTCTCGCGGACACCTGTTAACCCAGCAGATTCCGGACCTCTAATAGGTACCCGAACGCGCCCGGTACAGGTTCCAGCCGTCGGTGCGGATCGTGGCCGCGGGTTCGATCGCGCTGGTGGCGAAATACCAGATCGACGTTGCGTTGACTTGGCGAAGGTGCGCGAGCCGCACCCGACCGAATCCTTTGGGCTCGAGGATCTCCGCCGCGATGGCGACAACGGCCTTGTGGAAGGTCTGGTGGCCGTCCACGCCGGATTCACTGCCCCCGACGAAGGTCTCGTCGAGCTCGATCAGACCATCGAGCAGGTCACGTTCGGGGCACACCAGTAGCGGTGGCACTCAGCGATTATTGGCATGGCAATCCCGAGCGTGAACTCATAGACGACCTCACCTCTTCGGGCTCGGTCGAGGACTGTTCGAGCAGATCGCCTGGACCGGGGGAACGCGCGCTGGTGCAGCCGCTGACTGTGGGGCCGAGGACCGGTGTCGTGGATCTGCGAGACCGCGCGCGCCGCACGCCCCACACGTCGACGCCGCCGTTTCACCCCGTCCGCGCCTGTCAATCCGCTTCTGTCGTTCGGACCAGCCTCTCCACCGCTTCAATCGCGTATTCTGCTTCTCCGTGTTGGATCAGTCGTTGACCGTAGGTCTGGGTATACTCGGCGATCAGCTCCTGTAACTGCTGTTCTTGTCGGACCGCCGCTTGGCGGTGGTCCTCAGCCTGGCTTTGGTAGCCAGGCTGAGCTTGCAGCCTTCCGGCAGCGATGAGTTCGGCTCTCCAGCCGTAGACGTGCTGCCAGATCCTGGAGACGAGTTCTTCTTCGTGGCTGAGGTCGCCGCTGGTGAGGCTCGGACTGTCACCGGTCGGTTCCTCGGCGCTTGCAGCTCGCCGGATCCGACGCTTGTAGCGAAGCAGATCCTGGTAGAGCCTGGTGGCCACCTCGTCGAGGATCTTCGGTTCGATCCGCTTTCGGAAGTGAGTGACTTCGTAGGCGAGGGTGTCAGCTGCCAGCTGTCGTCGTGAAGTCAGGGTGGTGCCGCGGGTACCACGGGCGATGGCGAACAGGATCCGAGCTGCAGTCCCGTACTCCTCGTCGTCCATCTCGACCAGGACACGGACCAAGAGCTGGTTCAGGCTGGCGAGACGCGAGATCGGGTCGTAGGGATGGATGCTGCGGGCAGCGACCGACCGGAGCCTTGGCAGGATCATGCCGGCAGTGGTCGGTGTGGCTGGTAGTCCCCGTCGGAGCAACTGGCCGAGTTCGTGCTGCAGGTCGGTGACGGACACCTGCGGGTGATGGGTGCCGTCGGCTGCGACGGTTCCCCATGGATCGATGCTGGCCTCTCCACCGGCATCGAAGAACCCGAGGTTCCCGCCATCTGAGTGTTCAGCGCCAGCAGGACGTGGCCTCACATGCCCAGTTTCTCACCTCGCGGATGCCCAGTTGCCTTCGCCACAGTGCTGGTACCGCTCCCCGCCCCGGGAGCACAGCACAGGGAGGCAACCAGCGATGCCCACGGTATCCAGTTCGATGACGAAGACGACCGTCTCATCCGAGGTGATCGCCGCCCTCACCGACACGGAGGAGCACGAACCCGCCACGCCGGAAAAGCCTTTCGACCTGTGCACGCCCGAGAGGCCAGCTCCCCGCAACACTCGACCGTCCGCTGACGACGGGTTCGTGCAGCCTGGTCGTTCCCGCAATCCCTCCCACTGGACTATGTCCACCTTCGGTCCGGCCGATCGTCGCTCACCGAAGGCCCGGGTTCGTCACCCCACCAGTGACCGTCCTAATCGATCGTTGTTCTGATGCCCGCGCATCGTTGCATCGATGGCGGCGCAGGAGTGGACGGTTGTCCGGCCCGTCCCTGGTTCGAGGTGCTAGGTCGTGACCCGTCCTGGCGTCTGGCCATCACGGCTGACTCTGGGGGCAGGTTTGGGATGCGTGGTGCGGTCGCTGGTGATGCCGCTCGACAGGGCGGCTTCGACGATGAAGTCGCCAACGGTCTGAGTGCTGTCGGTGCCGTTGACCGTGTTGGCGGTCATTCCGCCGCCGATGATCGCCACGCGCGTGGTGACCGAGAGTTCTGGGTGCCCCAGGACTCCGGCATGTCGCCACCGCTGCGGGTCGAGTCCGACGTCTCGGTAAGTGTGCCCGGTGAACGGCTGGCGCTTCTTCGGGCGGAACCATCGTTGGGGTTGGTTGATGTGCTGTTCGGTGAAGAGACAGGGACTGTGAGGTAGGGACGAGTGTCGGATGAGGGTTGGGGGTTGGAGCCGGTGCGGTCGCGTCGGGATGTGGTGAGGGTACGGCGTTCGGATTCGTCGTTGCTCGGGTACAGCCTGGCGGCGTTCGAGCGGAGTCAGAAGGATCAGATCGATTCGCAGACCACCAGGGATGCGTTGGAGTGCGCGTTCGATGAGGAGGTCAGTCTGTTCGATCATGGGATGGCCCGGGCTGGGGGGAGCGTCACCAAGCAACAGCTGCTGGCCGACAAGTTGGAGATGTTGGCGAAGATCAACAATCGGCGGATCGGTCGGCGGTTCCTGTGAGGGCCATCACCGTCACTGACACGCTCGGCTTGTTCGACGACGTGGTCCTGATGATCGTCAGGGGCTTGATCTCGATGGATGGAGCCATCACCGATGGCTTTGCTTCGGGGACCGACGGCTTCGTCCGAGTGGTCGAAGACGTGGTCGGCTGGACGCTGGTGTTCTTCGTCGGTGCTCTGGGTGGGCTGGTGGCCACGATCATCCTCATCCGGGCCCGGGAGCGTGCTGAGCGTCTGGAGCCGTTGTTGCGGTTCGATGAGGTCGAGGTTGACGACTCCCAGATTGATGCGGTGGCTGAGGCTTGGGCGGCGCGGTCGGGTCGTCCGTGGGCTGCGGGGTTGGTCGCCGACAAGCTGCGGTTGTTGGCCCGGATCGAACGTTCCCGCGCTCACCAGGATCACAGCACCCGACCTCATGAACCTCGTCGTGGTGAAGCGGCTGCCGGTCAGCGGGAACCTCGACGTCGTCGTCGTGGTGGTGATGATCGTCTGGCTGGCCGCTGGGAACGTCGACGAATCGGTCGGGTTGGTCGGAGACGGCGGAGGGGTTGGTGGTGATGGGCATCTTCCTGTTCGTGGTGGTGGCGGTAGTGCTGACGGCGATCGTGGTTCGTTCGGTGACCTTGTACGGCGATGGTTGGGATCCGGAGCAGCAGGCTCGGGCGCTGGTGGAGTTGCATCGGATCCGTCGTCAACGTGAGCTGGCGGAATTGCGTCAGGTGATGCGTCGTGACGCTCAGCAGCTGCGTCGGGCCCTGGACCGAGATTTCGGTGCGGTTGAGAACGACGGTGATGGTGGTGAGAGCGGGTGAATGGGCCGGCGCAGTGGACGGCCCTGGTGGTCCGGGCGGTCGTTGTGCTGTTGGTGGCTGGTCTGGTGCTCCGCCTTGTCGAGCCGTTGTTTGTGGAGGCTTTCCCGGGTTTGCTGTTGATCTTGTTGTTGGTCGGGGTCTACCAGATCGTCTTGGGCGGGTGGGGTCGTGGCCGACGCTTCTGAAGCAGCCCACGAACCTCGCTCGACCCGCGGTGCCCGACATGTCGAGCGCGACAAGCACCAGCGAATCGTGGATCCCGAAGATGTTCTTCGAGGCGACGACCGGCGCGCGGAAGCGTGTGCTCGGTCTCGATCTCGGGTGCTGCGACCAGTCCGGCCGGTGTCGAAGCACTGTGGTTCGTCTCCGGACTGTCGCCTACCGCTCGCTGTTGTGGAATCGACAATCTGACTTGACGGTTGCTGTTTAGCAACTCATAGTCATGGTCATACAAGGTCGTTCATTAGCAACCTGGTGGATGCCATGGTGGGTGGGTGAAGAGAGGAGGATGAACATGAGCGAGACGGTCAGGATCGGTGTTGAGGAGCGAAGCGATCCGCAGCTGCGGAAGTTGGCCCGAGCGTTGCTGTCGTTGGCGTCACGTCAGCAGACCAATCAACGGGGGCGGCAGCTGTCGACGCCGACCAGCGCAGCATCGTCGCCCGGATCGTGGAGCGATCGAGTCTCCTTGGAGGCTCGGTCGTGACGCTGCGTTGGTACGAGTTGCAGTTCGCTGCGGACCTTGATGCTGAGGGCGTGTTGGGTTTCGTGCGCAGTCTGGTGGTACGGGTCCGCAAGGGACTGCTGATGAGCGCCCTGCCGGTGCTGATCGAGGTTGAAGGCAACGCTGGTCGGTTGTGCTGGCGTCTGGGCGTGACACCGGCTGAACAGGAGCAGGTGCTCTCGGGGTTGCGTCACGCGGTCCCGGACCTGTTGCTGACCGACATCGATCATCGGCCACTGCGCTTCGATCGGGTGTGGGAACTGCGGCTCAGTTCGCAGCGTCGTCCTCTCAGCGTCAGCGCAGCTGAGCTGGTGGCCAGCGCACTGTTGTCGGCCCTGGCACGCACTGGCCGGGGTGAGCGCCTGGTGTTGCAATGGCTGATCGGTCCGTGGCTGGTACGCCACGTCGTACCGCCACCCTCGCGTAGCAGCTCGGAACTGTCGTGGTTCGATCTGCACCCTGAGGGGTTGGACTCCGAACAGACCAAAGTCCTTCGGGACAAGACCAGCGAACCGATCCTCGGCGTGGTCGGACGGATCGCCGTCAGCGCATCGCCACCGGCGCGTCGAGCAGTGTTGCGTCAAGGTGTGATGGGCGCACTGCAGCTGGTGCGAGCACCCGGAGTAGGGATTGAACGGCGTCGGTTGCCGGGCTGGGTGACGGCGGGTCGGATGGTGCGCTACCAGCGGCCGTGGGTGGCCTGGCCACTGTCGCTGAACGCCCGGGAGTTGACCGCCCTGTTGGCCTGGCCGATCGGCGGTCCTGTTCTTCCGGGTGTCGAGTACGGCGGTCATCGTCACCTGGCACCCTCCGTCTCGCAGTTGGTGACTGCACCAACTCGTCGGACGCGGGTGACGGGCCGGTCGACCTACCCGGGGTTGGCGGGACTGTTGAACCTGCGGCCGGATGACGGGCTGCGCAATCTGCAGATCATCGGGCCGACCGGGACCGGCAAGAGCAACTTGATGGCCTCGATGGCCCTCCAAGACATCGAAGCCGGGCGTGGGGTCGTGGTGATCGACCCGAAACGCGATCTGATCGAAGCGATCGCCGACCGGATCCCGGCCCACCGTCTCGATGATGTGGTCATCATCGACCCGACCGATGCCGCACCGGTCGGTGTCAACATTCTGCAGGCCGGCAGCGAGGAGTATGTCGCTGACCTGCTCACTCACGTGTTGCGGGAGTTGTATGCCGCCAACTGGGGGCAACGCACCGCCGATGTCATCCATCACGGTGTCGTCACCCTGGCACGCCATGGTGGCCTGACCCTCTGCGAACTGCCGCCACTGCTGACCAACGCGCCGTTCAGGAGGCGGGTCACCGAACAATTGCGAGGTGATGTGCTGGGCGTGGCCCCCTTCTGGTACTGGTACGACCGTCTCAGCGAACCCGAACGGGCGCTGGTCACCGCCCCGGCACTCAACAAACTCAGGAACTTCACCGCGCGGCCGAGCATGCGCGCCGTCCTCGGACAGGCCACCGGCTTCGATCTCGGAAGCGTGTTTCGTGAGCGCAAGGTGCTGCTGGTCTCTCTGGCCAGCGGTGACGGCGGCAGTGAGGTCGGCCAACTGCTCGGGTCCCTGTTGTTGGGGGCGTTGTGGTCCAAGGTGCAGTCCCGCTCGGCCATCTCGCCGCAGCGGCGCCATCCGGTGTTCTTCTATGTCGATGAGTTCGCTGATGTGCTGCGCCTGCCGGGTGATCTTGGTGACGCCCTGTCGAAGTGCCGCGGTCTGGGCTGCGGGTTCGTGCTCGGCCATCAGCACCTCGGCCAACTCACCCCAACAGTCCGGGCGGCGGTGGGAGCCAACGCCCGCTCCCGGATCGTGTTCCAGTGCGGCTACGAGGACGCCTCGACACTGGCCAAGCTGCTCGGCGGTGGCCTGAGCGCAGCCGACATCCAGCACCTCCAGCGTTATGAGACCTACCAATCGTTGTGTGTGGCTGAACGCACCCTGAGCCCGGCATCCGCGGTGACTTTGCCGCTCGGACCATCGCTCGGCACCCTCACAGAGGTCCTGGCGTCCTCACGGTCGCGTTACGGCGCCAGCCGTGAAGCAACCGATGCTGCGCTGGTCGCCCGCCGCCAGACCGAGCCGACCAGTACCGCGGTCGGGGCCAAACGGAGGCCATCATGAGCGCCTCCAGGATGTCGCTGGAACGCCCCACCCATCTGCCGGTCGCCTTACCGGTCGCCCTACCGGTCGCATCAACGAACATTGCTGATTCGAGCTGGTGGAGAACTGTTTGGGGGCAGAAATGGCCAACGACTGTCTCTGCGTCAGGAGTGGTCACATGACGCGCTCCTACCGCGCCCGGTTGGAGCTGGTTCGCGGCTCGCTCGGCGAGAGGGACCTCGGCATCTTGTGCGATCTCGCCACCGTGCGTCTGTTGAGCGTCAGTCAGGTCGAACGCCTGCGCTTCGCCGAGGGCTCAGCGCTGACTCGGGCGCGACGCTGTCGTTCCTCGCTGCAACGTCTCCACGATCTCGGGGTCGTGGCGCGCCTGGAACGTCGGGTCGGCGGCATCTACGGCGGATCGCATGGCCACATCTACGGTCTGAGCGCGCTCGGGCAACGACTGATCGGCGAGCATGGGCCGGCGGGTGGTGACCGAGCACGCCGGCATTGGGAACCATCGCTGCCGTTCGTCGCCCATCTGCTCGGTGTCAGCGAGCTGTACGTGCGTCTGCACGCAGCCGAACGAGACGGTCGGATCGCTGAACTGCGTTTCGCGGCGGAACCGGCCTGCTGGCGGCACTGGACATCAGTCTCGGGTGAAGACCTCATCGTCAAACCGGACGCCTTCGCGTCGTTCGCTCACGCTGAGTTCGACTACGCCTACTTCATCGAGGTTGACCGAGGCACCCAGAGCACCACGGTGATCCGACGCAAGGGCGAGGTCTACGTCGACTACTTCACCAGCGGAGTCGAGCAGCAACGCCTCGGGTTCTTCCCCAAGGTGCTGTTCCTGACCGAACACCACCAACGCAGCGAACGCCTCGTTCAGGCGCTGGGCCGGCTCGATCCCGAGCACTGGCAGCTATTCCAGGTCACCACCGAAGGCGACGATCTGATCGAGCTGCTGCGAGCGCCACCCGAGGCCGCGTGAACGAGAAACAACAACGAGCAAGCAACGGAAGGAAAACAACACCATGGAACAACGACCAACCACGGGCGCCGGACCCGAGACAACCGGCAACCAACCACAAGATGACGACCACGATCACGAGCCGCTGGAGCTGTTCGCACCCGAACACGACGCCACCCAGGCGCTCGGCAACGCTGCCATGCGGGCGGGTGAGAGCGGAGCTGAACACCAAGAACAACCACGACCAGCCGCAACTCGCGCTGCGGTGCGGGGGCGACGGCTGGAAGGAACCTGCGCCGGTCCCGTCGATCTCGTCTGGCGGCCACGAGAACAACAAGGCGGAGGAACCATCGTCTTGGGAGGTCGTGATGAATTCTGAATCACGACCGGACCTCGAATTGCCATCGAACGACGCTGAACGCCAACAGCACGAGTGTCGTGAACAGGAACGCCGGGAGCCTCCTCGGATCTATGTCGCGTCGCTCTCCGACTACAACAACGGGTTCCTACATGGTGAGTGGCTCGACGCCGACCAAGACCTCGACGACCTCAACTCCGCGATCACGGTGATGCTGGGTCGATCACCGAGTGATCCTCATGCTGAAGAGTTCGCAGTCCATGACTCTGACGGTTTCGGTGCCTTGGCCATCGGCGAGTACGACCCGCTGGAGTGGATCAACACCGTGGCGCGCGGCATCAGCGAACATGGTCCGGCGTTCAGTGCCTGGGCTGCCCAGTGCCAGGGTGAGACCGAACGGCTCGCTGACTTCGAGGAGGCCTACCTCGGTGAGTGGGACTCACTGTCGGTCTACGCCGAGGACCTGCTCGACGACCTCGGCTACATCGACCTCATCGACCAGACCATCCCGCAGAGCCTGCAGCCCTACGTCAAGCTCGACTATGAGGCCTTCGCCCGTGACCTGCGCCTCAGCGGCGACATCACCGTCGTTGCGCGTCCCGAGGGTGGAGTCTGGCTCTACCACGGAGACCTTGGATGATCCCCTCCGTCTACCTCTCCGCCATCGCGACGCGGTCGAGCCTTCGTGGGCGGCCGATCTCTCGGACGTGGTGGGGGCACGTCCATCGGGGGATCGGCCACCCAGCCGACACAGTAGCCGGGATGAGTAGTTCGGTTGCCAGCCGTTGTAAATTCTACGGGTTGTTGTACGGCAACCATGGGCGTACAATGGTTGGTACTATGTCACGAACCGATCTTGCGACCGCTTTTGCTCGTCTGCGTCAACGCAGTGGTCAGTCGGTGCGGGATCTGGAAGAGACCAGTGGCGTGTCCCGTTCGGTGATCTCCCGGATCGAGAGTGGTGCCTACCTGAACCCTCGACCAGCCACCCTGCACCGACTGGCATCCGGACTCGGTGTCGATGCCAGTGAACTGCTGACCGCGGCCGGCTACACCACGACCAAGGCCGAAGCCTTGCCGAGCATGAAGGTCTACCTGCGGAGCAAGTACCGACATCTCTCAGCCCAGGACCGCGAACGAGTGATCGAGCTGCTCGCTGAACTCGAAGTCGAACGAGCACCGAAACGCACCACCACCGGTGATGCGACGACCAAGAGAACCGCTGGCGCGAAGACGACTCGGAGGAGTGGAAGGAGGAAGTGATGGCCACAACGACCAACCCAGCCAGTGCGCTCTACCAACAACGACAGCTGATGCCGAAACGTCCTCTGACCCAGTTCGAGGCCTACCGTCTGGCCGAGCTGCAAGCCAACCACCTACTTGAAGCAGCCGGAATCAATGAACCGGGAACACCCGACGAGCTGATCAGCGACCATCCCTTCCTGCGGATCCAACTACGACATGATCTGCCGATCTCCGGACTGACCAACTGGTACAAGCCCAGGTGGCTGATCCTGTTGAACCAGAGCGAACCCGCCGTACGGCGACGGTTCTCGCTGATGCACGAGTTCAAACACGTCCTCGACCACGGCCTCACCCAGACCTGCTACCCGCCAGTGTTCGGTTACAGCACCGAGGACCGGGTCGAGAAGATCTGCGACTACTTCGCTGCCTGCCTGCTGATGCCCAAACGGCTCATCAAGCAGCGTTACTTCCAAGGCCTGCACGACCCGGCCGAACTGGCCGGCGAGTTCGGTGTCAGCGAGACGGCCATGCGCTACCGCCTCCAACAACTGCGACTCCTCGACCCCACCCCCCGCTGCATCTACCCGTACAACCTCAGGACCGAGCTACCGCGTGGTGGCGACCGGCGCACGATCTATCTCCGTCGTTCACAACCCGTGAAGGCGGCCGCATGAGTCGGCAGGAGCCGGAGGCGTTGAAGCGCGCAGTCGGCTACCTGCGAGTGAGCACCAAGCAACAGGCCGTCCGTGACGGCAACCCCGAGGGTTACTCGCTACCAACCCAGCGAGCTGAGATCAACCGAGAAGCAACCGCGCGAGGTGCGGCCGTCGTCGAGTGGTACATCGACAAGGACACCGGGACCCGGACCGACAAACGGCCAGACATGATGCGCCTGCTTGATGACGTCCGGAAGAACGCGAACATCGACTACGTCATCGTCTTCAAGCTCGATCGTTGGGCACGTAACGCCCGCGAAGATCTCGTCAACGACTATCTCCTCGAACTCGCCGGTGCCGAGCTGGTCTCATGCTCCGAACCGATCGACCGTTCCAACCACGGCCGGCTCCTCCACACCATCATGGCAGCCGGCAACGAGTACCAGTCCCGCAACAACGGTGACGAGATCAAACGCAAGAACCTCATCAAGATCCAAGAAGGCGGCACGCACGGCGTCGCCGCCATCGGCTACAAGAACGTCGGCGAAGGCGCCAAGCGCTGGGTCGAACCCGACCCTGAACCGTTCGAACTCATCACCTGGTGCTTCTACACCTACGCCACCGGCGAGTGGAGCATCAAGCAGCTGCTGGCCGAAGCCACCGAACGAGGGCTGCTCAGCCGAGGCGGACCGAACACACCACGCCGACCCGTCGGCATCTCACAGCTCCACCGGATCCTGTCCAACCCGTACTACAAGGGCATCGTCGTCTACAAAGGCGTCCAGTACCAAGGCAAACACCAGCCGCTCGTCGACGAACAGACCTGGCAACGAGTGCAGGACCAGCTGGCCTCCAAACGCAACGGGCTCAAAGAACGAGAACATCACCACTACCTGAAAGGCACCATCTTCTGCGGCCACTGCGGCAGCCGACTCATCGTCAGCTACGCCAGAGGCAAGACCGGCACGCACTACCCCTACTACCTCTGCGTCGGCCGGCAACACCGCCGGACCACCTGCATGCTCAAAGCTCGCCCCATCGACCTCATCGAACAACAGATCATCGACCACTACCACCAGGTCCAGCTCAACGCCGCGGGCATCGAGACTGTCGCAGCCGCCGTACTCACCGAAGCCGACGCCCAACAGGCCGGAACCAAACGCAAGCAGCAACAGCACCAAACAAAGCTCAAACGGCTGGAGACCGAACGCAAAAAGCTGCTCCAAGCCCACTACGTCGATGCCATACCGATCGACCTACTCAAAACCGAGCAGGCCAGAATCACCGCCGAGATTGCCACCACCAAAGCAACGCTCCAGAACCTCACCACCGACGTCCAACGCCTGCGGGCGACGGCCGAGCAGGCCGTGACACTGCTGAACAACTGCCACCAGTCCTACCAGCGATCCAACGCTCGGGAACGACGACTCATCAACCAAGCGTTCTTCAAAGCCGTCTGGGTCACCGAAGACGGAATCGTCGGCTGGGAATACCAACCACCCTTCGCTGCGCTCATGCGAGCCCACGGGGCTACCGAACCGATCTTCACCGCCGAGCAGTCAAACGTACCGGCCCACCAACGCTGGCGTCCTCGTGGAACTCGCTACCAACGAAGAAGCCCCGACCTAACGGTCAGGGCCTTCGCTCACGCGGGTTTGAACCAGGAACATCTGGCGGAGGGAGTGGGATTCGAACCCACGGTGG
>Ga0233424_10001900_pt1 | contig 16441 bp, 14 predicted proteins | sample Watercolumn_Towu_FD_181011 | JGI IMG/M metagenome (GOLD analysis project Ga0233424, IMG submission 181011) | Freshwater microbial communities from Lake Towuti, South Sulawesi, Indonesia - Watercolumn_Towuti2014_125_MG | ecosystem: Environmental > Aquatic > Freshwater > Lake | place: Indonesia...
CAATCGCAGTCGCGGCGGGCGCCTCCCAATTGCTGGCGGCAGTTTTTCCGGGCGCCTCGCGATCGGGCATGACTATTCTTGCGGCGCTGGCGCTGGGATGCAGCCGCCCCGCGGCCACAGAGTTTTCGTTTCTGCTCGGCATTCCGACTTTGCTTTCCGCCGGCGCGCTGCAAACGTGGAGCGCGCTGCGAGGTCCGGCTGGGCCGGAGATCGATTGGGCCATGATTGCGTTGGGTTCGGCGGTCGGCGTTGGGACAGCATTCGGTGTCGTGAAATGGCTGTTGCGCTTTGTCCAGACGCACACGTTCGTTGGGTTCGCTTGGTACCGGATTGCTTTGGGGATCGTCCTTCTTCTCCTCGTGAAGTAGGGACGAGGTAATGAGTCTCACTCGCCCGAAAAACTGGTGACAAATCTGGTGAGGGATCCTGTTGCGACCATATCCCGACGCCGCCAGTCTTCACGAACGCGCCGGCAATTTCTTCCGCACTTCAATGCGTTCAATCTGGGCGACGTCCACGACATCATGCCCGCCGCTCCGGGGAAGGAAGATTATCAGCGTATCGCCATACGGCGAGAGGGCGGCGAATTCAGGGTGCGGAATCGAGTAGGTCTTGTTGCCGCCGCCGCAAATCCTGATGGGGCGGAATGGACTGGCCTGCAACAAGTGCCTCAATTCGCTCGGACTCATGCTTGGTCCATGCCACTGCCTTCCGATTCCTTCAAGGTCTTTGTGAAAGAGGCCAGAGAGGAGAGAGTTGGCTGTTCGCTACAATCGAAATCCGTGCCTCCAATTGGCGTCGATTCGCGTCCATTCGCGGTTAACCGCCTGATTGGTTGCCACGGAAACGCATTGGCAGAGTTTCGTGAAGTGCGCAGACTTCGCGCATGAAGATTTTGCACGTCCACGCGCACTTCGACGATTACGAGTTCATCGCGTCGGGCACTTTTGAACTGTGGAAACGGAAATTGGGAAATGATCTGGCGGCGCGCGTGATCGTTTGCACGGACGGCAAGGCCGGGCACCATTTTCGTACGCGGGAAGAGACGGGCGCCATGCGGTTGCGCGAACAAGAGGAGTCCGCGCGCATCGGCGGCTATGAACTGGAGGTGCTGCGCATGCCGGATGGACAAATCCCGCGCGAGGCCTGCCTGCAAGTGTCCGTGCCGTTGCTGGCGGCTCTATGGAAAGCGATTCGTGACTTCGAGCCGGATTACCTCTTTTGCCCGCCGGTTCCGGCCGATCCGCTGGCGGGGATTCATGTCGATCATGTGGCGGTGGCGGAGGCGGTGCGCAAAGTCGCTTATATGATCAATGTCCCGCACGCCTTCACGCCGGAATATCCCGCCGACGAAACCAAATCCCGCCCATGCAAGGTGCCGGTGATTCTCAACGCCTACGACCCCTACATGGCCGGCGCCAACGCGTGTCATCTGGCCGTGGATGTCGAGGAAGCGTTCCCGAAAATCTGCGAAATGACTTACTGCCATCAATCGCAAATCTCCGAGTGGCTGCCCTGGGTGGATCGGCACCAGATTTACAAACCGAAGTCTCTGGAAGACTGGAGCCGCACGTTGCGCGCCCGGTTCGAGCGCCAGAATCGCGAACTGGGCATTCAGTCATCGCACGCGTTTGAATTCTTCACGGTCACAGCGTGGGGCGCGATGGCGCGGTACGAGGCGATCCTCCATGATTTTCCCGCCCTCGACAATCACGTGTCGAACCTTGCGCAGATCAAGCGCTGCCTGGCGCGATGGAGCGGCGAGCCGTGACCGGAGGATGCGGAGAGCGGCCTGGATTGACATCGGCCCATTTTTAGGGCTTACTTCTTCCGGCATCAACCATGAGCCGTTCAAAACTCTGGCCTTTTGTCACGATGGCATTCCTTCCGGGTGTTCTGTTCGCTCAGTCGGATGACTTTGATGACGGGAACGACAACGGCTGGACCCGATACAGCCCGCTTACGCTCCTGGGGGCGGCCGTCGCCTTCGGTTTTCCGGACGACGGGCTGGGCGGGAAGGCGTACCGCCTGCAATGCCCGGCTCCGGCCTTTCCCGACTTCGGACCGGCGCGGGCTCTGAGTTATCGTTCCGAAATTCATTCCGATTTTTTCGCGGCGGTGGATCTGGTCGCATGGGCTCCCGAATTGCACCAGGCGTCAGGTTTTGTTTTTCGCGGGGAGAACATCGGATTGGCCACCACGACCGGTTACATTTTTAATTACAACACTCAACAGGCTGCGGGCGGGCGTGGCCAATTGCAGATCAACCGCGTCGCCGGCGAAAGGGACACGGGCATGATCGGCGCGGCGAACATTACGTTGGACACGAACCGGCGTTACCGCCTGGCGCTGACGGCCGCGGGCGCCGACTTTTCGGCACGGATTTACGATCTGCTCGACTTGACCGCGCCATTGGCGGCGTTTTCGGCCCACGATTCTGCATCCAGCCGTGGCGCCATTGGCCTGTTCAATTTCAATAGAACGACGGCGATGACTGACGCGGCCGCGGGACGAACGGATGCGACTTTTGACAATTACTTTGTCGCCGCCCAGCTTCCAGCCGGCTTGCCGCCTTCGGGGACGCCGCATGGCATTCTTCACATGCCTCAAGTGGTGAATCGCGCACCAGCCTCAAGGGCGTCGTTTTATCCCGCAACCCAAGGAATCACTTTTACCGCGACGACGCTGACGACCAACCGCGTGAACACAAATGCAATTCGACTGTTCCTGAACGGGGCGGATGTTTCGGCGAAGCTGATGATCAGCGGGAGTTCGAGCAACGCGAGCGTGACATTCAGCGGGCTTTCGGCCAACACAATTTACGACGCTCGGATCGTGCTCGAAGATTTGGCCGGACGAAGATCAACGAACGAATGGACGTTCGACACCTTGACAGAGGAGTTCCTGAATTCGGCGCCGGTGAAAGTGATCGAAGCCGAAGACTACAACTACGAAGGCGGGAAGTTTCAGGACAATCCTCCGGTGTCCGGATTGACGGGCGCAGGCGTGTTGGTGAATGGAAATGGCGCTGGCTATTACGATCTGACTGGCGTGCCGGACGTCGATTACTTCGACGTTTCATCTAATCCAGGAAGCGGCGCCGCGCCTGAATATCGCTCGGCGGATTTTGTTGGCACGCAGGCGGGGTCGGTCGAATCCGGCGCGGCGGGACAGGAGAATGCTGCGCAGAACGACACGCGGCGCCAGAAATACGCCGCACGGGATCTGGCCGAATACCAGGTCCGCCGCACCGAAGGGGGCGAATGGATGAATTACACACGAAATTTCGCGGCCGGGGAGTATCATGTTTATCTGCGCGCCGGAGGGCGGGCGCCGCAACCGGTGCTCTTGAGTCGCGTCACAAGCGACCGAACCAAGCCGAGCCAAACGAGCTCGTCTTTGGGGATATTCCAGGTTCCGAACACGGGGTTGATCGTGAATTATCGATTCGTGCCGTTGACGGACGATTCGGGAAAACTGGCGGTGGTGAAGCTTTCCGGCCTGGAAACGCTGCGGTTGACGATGGGCGGTCCGCAACAGGATTCGACGCAGCATACCATGACGCTGAACTATTTGCTGTTCGTCCCGGCGAGTTCCGTTCCGCTGGAACTTCAACTGGAGAGCGCGGCAAGCGTCACGGGACCGTTTGCTGTGAACCGGGCTGCTTTGGTCGATTCGACCCGTTCCACGATCACCGTTCCCGTGGTTGGCAGTTCTCGATTCTATCGGCTGCGTGCCGATTCATACCAGCCGATGATTCGGGGAGTCCGCGTCGCGAACGGAATTGTCACGATTGAATACTCCGGGGTTCGTTGAGTAGGTTTGGTTTATTCAGTTAGCGGGGATCTCCACGCCGCAGGGGTTTTCCGGGTTTGGCGCCGGTGTGAATTTCTTCTTTCACCACGGGCGTTCCATTTACCAGGACGTGGCGAATGCCCGTCGCGTAATGATGCGGATCGGAAAAAGTGGCGTTGCCTTGGACGGAGGTCGGATCGAATACCACGATGTCCGCCCAACTGCCTTCCCGAAGAACCCCGCGCTCGCGGAGTTGGAAAGCGGTCGCAGGGAGCGACGTCATCCGCCGGATCGCGTCCTCCAACCGCAGCACTTTCAGTTCGCGGACGTAGCGCGCGAGGATGCGCGCGTTGTTTCCGTAGCCGCGCGGATGAGGGACGCCTTCGTTGAACCGCCGCACGCCGCTATCGGAGGCGATCATCGTGTTGGGGTGACGCAGAAACTTTTGGAGATCGTCCTCGTTGATGCCGTGGAAAACGCCCGAGGCGCCGCCCTGTTTGTGGATTTCCAAAATCAATTCGATCTGATCGTCGAGCGAGTCGGAGCCGCGCGCGGATCGGGCGGCTTCGACGACGTTTTTTCCGTTTAGGGAAGTGTCCCTCTTGTAATTCGCGATGACGGCATAGGCGTAGTTCTCCTGCCGGCGTTTCTTCAAATTATCTTTCATTTGCCGGACGACTTTTTCTTTTTCCGCCGGATTGTTGAGACGCTCCAGGAATTTTTCACTCCCGCCTTCGCGTGCTTCGGATGGCACAAGCTGGCTGATGCCTGTGCTGGAAGCCGTGTAGCCATATTGGTCCTGGCTGATGTCCAATCCGTCCGCTCGCGCGCGTTCGATTGCCGCCAACACTTTGTCGGCCTGCCCCCAGGCGCTCGGACCGGAAAGCTTGATGTGAGAAATGTGGGCGCGGACTCCGGCTTCGCGGGCAATCTGGAGAAGTTCGTTCAAGGCGTCGAAAATTTTCGTCCCTTCGTCGCGCATGTGGCTTGCGTAAATTCCGTCGTAGCGAGCCACGACCTTGGCGAGTTCGACGATTTCGTCCGTTTTGGCAAACGTGCCCGGCAAGTAGACCAAGCCGGTCGAAAGCCCCACCGCGCCTTCCAGCATCGCCTGCTCGACGAGCGCCTTCATGCTCGACAGCTCCTCGCCACCGGGCGGACGCATGAAGGAACCGCCCATGGCCGCGGCGCGAATGGTTCCATGGCCAATCAACGTCGCGACGTTCACGGAAGCGCCTTTGGACTCAAGGTGACGCCATAGCTCCGCGACATCGCGGACGGAGGAACCGCAGTTGCCCAAAACCAGCGTGGTCACTCCCATCCGGACAAAATTCTCCGCGAGCGGCAATTCGCGGACGTCTTCGGCGTGGGTGTGAACGTCGATGAACCCCGGGACGACGATCAGATTCGTGGCGTCGATCTCTCTTTCGCCGGAATCGAAATTTTTTCCCAGCGCCGCGATTTTTCCGTCCTTGACCCCGACATCCGCGAAGTAAGCCGGGTTTCCGGTGCCGTCGATGATTCGTCCGTGACGGATGACCAGGTCGAAAGGTGCGGATCGCGATGGCGCAGAGGCAAGCAACATCGACGCGGCGAGGATTGAAAAAGGAGAGATTCGCATGCGCTGCAATTAAGCAGAATCGGCGGGGAAAAGCGACGGCAGAGCGGCGAAGCCTGGCAACGCCGCCACGGAAGCCGTTAGAACGTTAAATCGTTAAAAGTGTTAAAGCAATGCAGACGATTGTTTGCCCAGCGGAAGGGTTTCTTGTAGAAGTCGGGCAAACTTTGATTGGGAAGGACCAAGATTTATGGCGACACGTTGGGAAGGGATTTTTTGCGCGCTGTGGACCCCGACCGATGAAAACGGCGCGCTGGTTGAAAGAGCGTTGAGGACGAACCTGGAGTTGGTGATGAGCAATGGCGTCCACGGGCTGCTCGCGTTGGGAAGCACTGGTGAGTTTCTTCAACTGGATGTCTCCGCTCGGAAAGATTTTCTGAAGAAAGTCCTGGCCTGGTCGGGCGGCTTGCCGGTCATCGCGAACATCAGTGACATACGGCCCGGAGTGGTGGCGGAGTTGGGCCGATTTGCCCGCGAGCACGGAGCGGCGGCTGTCGCAGTGTTGCCTCCTTATTTTTTTCCGCTCGCGCAGCCTGATCTGACGGAGTTTTTCGTCCGCGCCGGCGAAGCGGCCAAGCTTCCGTTGTTTCTCTACAATTTTCCGGAGCGCACAGGAAATCGGATTGCGCTGGAGACGATCGCGGCGGTCGCGGACAGAATCCAGCTCGCTGGAGTCAAGCAAAGCGGGGCCGAATTCGCTTATCATCAGCCGCTCGTGGAATTGGGGCGCCAAAGGAATTTTGTCGTGTTCACCGGCTCGGACACACGTCTTCCGGAAGCCATGGCCATGGGGGTCAGCGGTTGCGTTAGCGGACTTGCCAATGCTGTTCCGGAGGTGATGTTGGAAGTCTTCGCGAGCGCCAGGCAAGGCTCAGGCCCGGAGTCCAATCCAGCGGCCGAACGCATGCGTCAGCTTGGCGAATTGGTGGATCGACTGGAGTTTCCACTGAACGTCGCGGCCGTTATGGAGGCGCGAAATCTTTCCCCTGGGCATCCGAAAGCCGTGGTTTCAAAGGAAACCGAAAGGCGGTACCGAAAGCTAGTGGGCGACGTGCGGGGACTATTCCAGGATTGGAAAATGATCTGATCGGCGGTTCAACGCGGTTTCTGGAACCGGACCTTGGCTATCAAGGCTTCCGCGATCTTTCGATGCGCGCTCGGAAAGGCGAGGCGATCCAGTTGTTTCAAAGTGCACCAGCGCGTTCGCCGAACTTTTCGCGTAAGTGCGGCAGGCTTCGATGCTGTGAAAGCCTCCAGTCGGATGCGGTAACGAGTGATCGTGTGATTGATGGCGCAGAGGGCTTGAATCTCGCGAGGCTGGAAACCGAGGCATTGCCGGGCCCGGTGTCGCGGGATCTCAGGCTGTCGGTTCGTCGTTTCAACGTTGGGAAATTCCCAAAGATCGGCGTTGATTCTGCCTGGCGGACGCTGCCGGACGAGGAAACGTCCGCGGTGATGAACTGCAAATGCCAGGAAACGCCGTGGAAGCGATTTGGGCTGGGCCGCCTGGCGAGGGATTTGCGCAACCTGGTTATTCCGAAGGGCGCGACAGAATTGCCAGCATGGACAGCTCTGGCATTGTGGCTGGCGGGGAGTGCAGATTGTGGCGCCGAGCTCCATGAGCGCTTGATTCAGATCGGCGCAGCTACGTTGTTTGGGTGCTTGATGGTTTGCGGCGCAACGAACGAGTCCATGAGCCAAAGACCACAGTCGGCGTTTGGTCCGGGATTCCGCCGGATTGGTTGCGATGCCAAAAATCCGCGTCAAGACGCGGGTGACATTGCCGTCCAGCACAGGCGCAGGTTGGTTAAAAGCGATGCTGTAGATCGCACCTGCGGTGTAACGCCCGATGCCAGGCAGTGCGATAATCTCATCGAACTTTCGAGGAAAATCTCCTTCGTGCCTGGATACGATCAGGCGGGCGGCTTGGTGGAGGTTTCGCGCTCGCGTGTAGTAACCGAGACCAGCCCAACACCGCAGAACCTCGGAACCCTTGGCGCGAGCGAGCGAGCAGGCTGTGGGGAATCTCCGCATCCATCGTTCCCAGTATGGAATGACGGTCTTGACCTGAGTTTGTTGAAGCATGACTTCGGAGATCCAGATGGCATAGGGATCTTCGGTCCGCCGCCACGGCAGGTCGCGGGCATTTTGCCGGTACCAGGCGAGCAAAGATCGAACAAGGAATTGAAGCTTAACCATGTTACTTGTTCACGATTCGCGGCTGTCCATGGAAAGTTTTGCCGCCAGAGGCTGTCAACTGCATTTGCGAAGTCTGCACCGACAAAATGTTCACCGGTCCGAAAGAGAATTGGCGAATGCCTCACAGCCTCTTAGGATCAATGCCCGTGAAGCCGCTCTCGACATACACGTGCAAGTTGACCGATGCGCAATCGAAGGCGCTGCTGGCCTGGCTGCGCGCCCAGGATTACGAGTTTCGAGAAATTCCTTACGCTGTTTACGCCGCCGCCAAGGAAAATGTAAACGTGGTGCTTTACGAGAGTCGCAAGCTCGTGGTGCAAGGGAAAGGAACTCAGGAGTTCGTGGAATTTGTCCTTGAGCCCCAGATCCTGGGTGAAGCCCGGCTGGGTTACGAAGCGATTTTGAATCCCGATCTCTTGCTTCCGCGCATTGGTGTGGACGAAAGCGGAAAGGGTGATTTCTTTGGGCCGCTGTGTATCGCGGGCGTTTACGTCAACGCACAAGCCATCAAATCCTGGGAAGGGGCCGGTATTCGGGACTCAAAAAAGATCTCCAGTGACAAAGCTATCGCAGACTTTGCGGACTTAATAAACCGGACGCCGAGTTGTGTGACGCGGGTCGTTCCTATCGGAAACGAGGCTTACAATAGACTTTTCCGGAGGTTGCACAGTGTCAACACGATGCTGGCGTGGGGGCATGCACGGGCGATTGAGAACTTGATGCTTCAGAAGCATCGGATGAATCCCCCGCCTGTCCGGGCCATCAGCGATCAATTCGCCGCGAAGAAGGAGGTCGTGGCTGGCGCGCTCATGAGTTTGGGCCGCGAGATTGAACTGATCCAGCGACATAAAGCCGAAGCGGATATCGCCGTTGCGGCCGCTTCGATACTCGCTCGGCACGAATTTCTGACTCGATTGGCGGCGATGGGCAAGAAGTGGGGGCTAAATTTTCCGAAGGGAGCATCGGAACAAGTTGAGTCAGCTGGGAAGGAGTTTGTCGCCAAGCATGGGCCAGAGAGACTTCCAGAAGTGGCAAAAATGCATTTCAGGACTGCGAATCGCGTGTTGGTTGTCGCGAAACCTGGTTCACAGGATCCACCGCATGATCGCGGGGAAAGGGCAAAGGAGTAAGGAATAAGGAAGTGCCTGGCTCAATTCTGGCTAACGGATGCAGCCTGGATAAGCCCAAGCATTGCCGTGGATTTGCTGATAGTTCAAAAGCGACAAAAACGCGGTCACGTGAACAGATCGGCAGAATTCTCTAAAAAAACCATTGACACTCGAACGGACGCTTCTATATTCCGTTGAAAATTAAAAGCGTCGTCAGACAGTTGGAAAGCCATTAATCCCAATTGCTCTTCTTGAAGAGGAGTCGGGATTATCATAGGCTTTTTGTCCTTTTCGGGAGTCAGGATAGAAAAGTTGACGTTGCCCATGTAGCTCAGCCGGCAGAGCGCGTCCTTGGTAAGGACGAGGTCATCAGTTCAATCCTGATCATGGGCTCCAGTCCCTGACTCGAAAGCAAAAAGAACGAAAAACAATACCAGGAAATCGCAATGGCTAAAGAAGCATTTCAGAGAAACAAACCCCATGTAAACGTCGGGACGATCGGCCACATTGACCACGGAAAGTCAACATTAACCGCCGCTATCGTTCAAGTGCAGGCCCGGAAGAATATGGCCAAACTGATCTCTTACGCCGAAATCACCAAAGGCGGCACCGTGCGTGATGAAACCAAAACCGTCACGATTGCTGTGTCCCATACGGAGTATGAAAGCGACAAGAGGCATTACGCGCACGTCGATTGCCCTGGCCACGCCGATTATATCAAAAACATGATCACAGGCGCGGCGCAGATGGACGGGGCGATTCTGGTAGTGGACGCATCAGAAGGACCGATGCCACAGACCCGAGAGCACATTCTCCTGGCGCGTCAAGTTGGCGTCCCTGCCATCGTCGTGTTCCTGAATAAAGTGGACTTGGTTGATGATCCAGAACTGCTCGAACTGGTGGATATGGAAGTTCGCGATTTGTTGACAAAATATGGATTCCCGGGGGACAAGACACCGGTGGTTCGAGGGAGTTCGAAAGCGGCATTGGCCGGAACTCCAGAAGGCAACAAAGCGATCCAGGAGTTGCTGGACGCGGTCGATTCTTTCATTCCGCTCCCCGTCCGTGAGGTGGACAAGCCGTTCCTGATGTGCGTCGAAGACGTGTTCAACATTGAAGGTCGAGGAACAGTCGTTACCGGTAGGGTCGAGCGCGGCACACTCAAGCGGATGGAAGAAGTGGAAATCGTTGGACTTCGAGATACAAACAAGACGGTCGCGACCGACATCGAAATGTTCCGCAAGTTATTGGATTCTGCAACGGCTGGCGACAATGTGGGTGTGTTGCTTCGAGGTGTTAAGAAGGAAGAAGTCGAGCGCGGCATGGTCCTGGCGAAGCCGGCGAGCATTAAACCTCACACGCATTATAAGGCAGAAGTTTATGTGTTGTCGAAGGATGAAGGCGGCCGCCACACGCCGTTCTTCTCGAACTACAGACCGCAATTCTATTTCCGAACCACGGACGTGACGGGTACGGTCACCCTCCCGCAAGGCGTTGAAATGGTGATGCCCGGCGATAACGTCTCAGTGGTGGTGAAAGTGATTGCGCCGGTAGCGATGGAAAAGGGCCAGCGCTTTGCGATCCGTGAGGGCGGGCGGACCATTGGCGCGGGACGAATCACCGAAGTCATCGAGTAGCAATCTCAACCAAGCGGAACAATCTTAGGGTGAGATCATTCTCCCGGAATTCTGGTTTTCACAAATCCGTAATGTATTTTAGGGCGGTAGCTCAATTGGTAGAGTAGCGGTCTCCAAAACCGTTGGTTGGGGGTTCGAGTCCCTCCCGCCCTGCCAATGAAATCAAGCGGAGGGGTGGCAGAGTGGTCTATCGCGACGGTCTTGAAAACCGTTAAGGTGTAACAGCCTTCGGGGGTTCGAATCCCTCCCCCTCCGCCAGAAAAACCTGTGAAAGATTATATCGTATTACTGATCTGGGCGGTCATAATCGGAGGCATCTTTGTCTTCGTGTGGCGCAAGGGGCTTTTGCTCCGGATGGCAAATTACGTCATGGAGACCCGAGAGGAATTGAGAAAATGCACTTGGCCGACTTATGACGAACTCAAAGGCTCAACCGTCGTTGTCCTTGTGGCTACTGCTATCCTCGGAGTGTTCACGATTGGGGCCGATTTCGTGATCTCTCAGGTGATCGGGCTTGTCATGAAGTAGTTGCACTAGCCCCAAGCCTATGCAAACTCAGTGGTTCGTCATCCATACCTTGTCCGGACAGGAGCATAAGGTCAGAGAGAGCATCGAAAAGCGTGTGAAGACCGAGGAAATGCGGGACTACATCAAGGAAGTCTTGGTGCCTATGGAAAAGGTTGCCGAGGTTCGGAGTGGACGCAAAACGGTGACAACTCGCAAACTTTATCCCGGCTATGTTTTCGTGGAAATGGTCTTGTTGGATGACAACAAACGAGTGATCGAGAAACCCTGGTATTTCATTCGCGAGACTCCAGGGATCATCGGCTTCGTGGGCGGAGATCGTCCAACTCCCACTTCCCCGGAAGAGATCGAGACGATCAAAGCCCAGATCTCCGACTCGGAGGATCGGGAACGTCCGAAAGTAACGTTTGAAGTGGGAGAAACGGTCAAAATAAACGATGGTCCGTTTTTGAACTTCAGCGGAGTTATTGAGGAAATCGAACCAGAGCGTGGAAAGCTTAAGGTGACCGTCAATATCTTCGGCCGGAATACCCCGGTCGAATTGGAATACTGGCAAGTGGAGAAGGCGTAGCTCTTATGGCGAAGAAAATTGTTGGACAGATCAAGTTGCAGATTCCTGCCGGCCAGGCAAATCCGGCGCCTCCTGTGGGACCCGCTTTGGGGCAGCAGGGCGTGAATATCATGGCTTTCTGCAAGGAATTCAATGCTGTGACCAAAGAGCAGGCCGGCATGGTCATTCCGGTTGTCATTACGGTCTATCAGGACAAGTCTTTCACTTTCATAACGAAATCGCCCCCAGCTTCGATTCTACTCAAGAAAGCCGCAGGGATCGCTTCCGGATCGAAGGAGCCCAACAAAGCAAGGGTGGGCAAAGTCACGCGACAACAAGTGATGGAGATCGTGAAACTCAAGTTAAAGGACCTCAACGCCTCAAACGAAGAAGCTGCTTTCCGGATCATTGCCGGAACGGCACGGAGTATGGGAATTGAGGTTCAAGGATAATCCAAGCGCGGGAGAGCTTGATGCTCGCTTGCACCGCAATCTGAACATGCCAAGCAAACGATACAGAAAAGCATTAGAACTAGTCGATCTGAAGAAGGCCTATCTGCTGAAATCGGCGGTGGAAGTTCTGTCCAAATTCCCCAAAGCCAAGTTTGACGAGACAGTTGAACTTGCTTTCCGACTCGGAGTCGATCCCAAACAGTCGGATCAGATGGTTCGAGGCACGGTCCCCTTGCCTCATGGGACTGGAAAGAAGGTCAGAGTCCTGGTGTTCGCCAAGGCTGGAGCAGCGGCGGATGCCGCGCGGGCGGCAGGCGCGGATTTCGTGGGCTTTGAAGATCTCGTAAAAAAATGCCAGGAAGGCTGGGCGGATTTCGATGTGGCCGTGGCTACGCCGGACGCCATGGTCGAAGTTCGCAAATTGGGCAAAGTGCTGGGACCTCGCGGATTGATGCCGAACCCAAAGACCGGGACTGTGACCGAGGACACCGCCAAGGCTGTCAAGGAAGTCAAGGCGGGGCGCGTCGAGTTCAAGATTGACAAAGCGGGCAACGTCCATGTCCCCATTGGCAAGCTCTCTTTCAAGGCGGATCAGATTCTGGAGAACGCGAGGTCAGTGATCGAAGCGGTTCAAAAGGCGCGGCCTGCCAGCGTGAAAGGGCAATTCATCGCAAGTTGCACACTAACGGCAACTATGAGTCCGCCGGTCCGGTTGGATTTGCGGGAACTCCTGGTTGCCGCTTGAAGTAAACCTTTTCTTCGAAAACAATGCGCCAAGAAAAACAATTCATCAGCAAAGAGTACCTGAGTCGGCTGAATTCGTCGCCATTCTTCATTGTGGTGGACTATCAAGGACTCCGGGTAGCTCACTTCACCGAACTCCGCAAGCGCCTGGCAAAGGTCGGTGCCGAGGTCCACGTGGTCAAGAACTCGCTCTTTCGGGTCGCGGCGAAGGAGGCCGGACTGGCAGAGTTGGGCGGGGCTTTGACTGGTCAACTCGCGGTCATCACAGGCCAGCGCGACATTTCATCGACCGCCAAGGCCGTCAAAACGTTTCGTTCGGAGTTTGATAAACCCAAGCTGAAGTTCGGGTATCTCAACAGCCAGCGTCTGGAAGCGCCGGATTTGGTTTCCTTGGCGGATCTTCCGTCCATCGAAGTGCTTCGGAGCCAGCTTCTGGGATTGCTCCAAGCACCTGCGGCCAAGCTCGTTCGGTTGCTCAATACGCCCGCAACTCAATTGGCGCGAGTTCTGCAAGCAAAAGCTGAAAAAGGCTAAGAATTATCAATCCTGAACCCGAATCACTTAGTGGCCGATATCTCCCACTTCACTCATCGGATTTGGTCAAATTTCGTCGCCAACGAGTGTCAGGCGATGGAACAAACAACACGAACTAAGTAAATCGTCGGCCCACAGGCTGGGGGCTCAAACCATCCGTAGCCTCGGATGACGACGAAACTGAAAGGTAATATGGCAGACATAGCCGGAATAGTTGAACAGTTAAGCAAGTTGACGGTCATTGAGACCGCTGAGTTAGTCAAACAACTCGAAACCACCTGGGGCGTTAGCGCGGCCGCTCCCGTGGCCGTCGCTGCGGCGGGAGCCGCGGCGGGTGGTGCCGCAGCCGCGCCTGCTGCGGAGGCGAAAACCGCCTTCGATGTGATCCTCGCCAGCGTGCCGGGTGACAAGAAAATCGCGGTGATCAAGGCCGTTAGGGAGGTGAAAGCCGGACTGGGCTTGGCTGAAGCCAAGAAACTGGTGGAAGAAGCGCCTAAGCCGGTTTTGGAGGGGGCGAACAAAGCAGATGCCGAAGCCGCCAAGAAGAAGCTGGAGGATGCTGGCGCCAAAGTTGAACTCAAGTAGAAATAGCTTATTGTGGGCGGTGGCCTTTGGGCCACCGTCCACTCCTGATTGGTGCGAACGAGCCAAACTGATTCTTCGATAGAAAAGGCTCATAAATGGGCCATTAAAGGGATTTGCCGGCCAATCTTTCGCCTTGGTGGAAGATGTCGGCATTGTGTCGTCGTTGGTAACAACTGTCTGGTCTTGACCAGAAGAAAATATTAGAGGTCACCATGCCATCGAGAGCGTCTGAGCGAATCAATTTCGGAAAGATTAAGGAGATTATCGCTCCTCCCAATCTGATCGAAATCCAGATCAACTCCTATAACGAATTCCTCCAGGCCGAAGTTGCTCCGTCCCGAAGAAAGAACGTCGGTTTGCAGGCCGTGTTCACCGAGGTCTTCCCGATCGAAAGCTATGACGGCAAGTGCGTGCTGGACTATCACAGCTACGAAATCGGCGAGCCGAAGCAGGGCTGGTTGGAGTGCCTGCGCGAAGGAATTACGTACGGAGCGCCTCTTCACGTCACGTTTCTGTTGAAGGAGGAAAAGGGCACGAAAGAGGAAAAGGTATTTATGGGCGAACTTCCGCTCATGACCCCGCAGGGCACATTCGTTATCAATGGCGCGGAGCGCGTCATCGTCAGTCAATTGCACCGATCCCCGGGCCTCGCGTTCGAGGCCACGCAGCATCCGAACGGAAAGACGCTGCACTCTTTCAGAATCATCCCTGACCGAGGATCCTGGTATGAGGCCCAATTCGACACGAGCGATCTGCTTTACGTGTATCTGGATCGGAAAAAGAGACGCCGAAAATTTCTGACCACGACGTTTTTCCGGGCGCTGGCAAATTTTGACGACGAAAAGCCTGACAAGAGTGAAAAGCACACAGGTTCCGACGCGGAAATCCTCAAGATGTTCTATGACCTGGAGGATATCAGCCTCAAGGACGCCGAAGCACTGGATAATATCCAGAATAAAGTCCTTATTGCGGATGCCATGGATACCGATAAAGGCATCGTTGTAGCGCGTGCCTTTGAACCCCTTTCCAAAGCCGTACTGAAGCAGATCGCGGAACTTGGTCTGTCGAAGATCAAAGTCATCGATACATCGATCGACGACGGGATCATCATCAAATGTTTGAAAAAGGATCCAACCAAGAACGAAGAGGAAGCTTTGAAGGACATTTATCGGAGGCTTCGTCCCGGGGATCCGCCCACGGCGGCCAATGCCAAGGCGCTGATCAAGCGTCTATTCTTCGATCCGAAACGGTATGATCTCGGCCGAGTAGGTCGGTACAAGATCATGCAAAAGCTTGGACTGAAGAGCATGGGAGACAAGCGTGTCCTCACGAAGGAAGACCTGGTAGCAGCGACGAAGTATTTGCTTCGTCTCAAAAAGGGCGAAGGCACGCTCGACGATATCGATCACCTGGGCAGCCGTCGGATCCGGACCGTTGGTGAATTGCTGGCCAACCAGTGCCGTGTCGGGCTCGCACGCACGGAACGGCTGGTGAAAGAGCGCATGACGCTGTTCGACCAGGGCATGGACACCATGACACCACAGAAGCTAATTAATCCGAAGGCACTTTCGGCTGTCGTCCGCGACTTCTTCGGCCGCAGCCAGCTTTCCCAATTCATGGATCAGATCAATCCTCTGGCCGAATTGACGCACAAGCGGCGGCTCTCAGCGTTGGGGCCGGGCGGGCTCTCGCGAGATCGTGCCGGATTTGAAGTCCGCGACGTGCATCCATCGCATTATGGACGCATTTGCCCGATCGAGACGCCGGAAGGTCCGAACATCGGCCTGATCGCGTCGCTGGCGACGTTCGCGCGCGTGAACGAGTTCGGGTTCATTGAAACACCCTACCGCAAGGTCGAAAAGGGCCGCGTCACCAATTACGTCGATTACCTGACAGCGGACCGGGAAGAGCAATTCATCGTCGCGCAAGCGAATGCAGTAATCGACGATAGAGGACACTTCCAAACCGACAAAGTCATGTGCCGCTGCAAAGGCGATTTTATCGATGTCGATCCCAATCGTGTGGATTACATGGACGTGTCACCGAAACAGTTGGTGTCTGTCGCGGCGGGCCTGATTCCATTCCTGGAACACGATGACGCGAACCGGGCTTTGATGGGCTCCAACATGCAACGACAGGCGGTGCCGCTGTTGGCCACGGAAGCGCCTCTGGTCGCCACAGGGCTGGAAGAGCGTGTCGCCCGCGATTCCCGGGCCGTGATCGTTTCCGACGAAGGTGGAAAGGTCGCTTCGGTGACCGCGAACCAGATTATCATCACCGCGGACGGCAAACTGCCCGAAAGCAAGAAGAAGATTAAGCACGATCCTGCCGAAGGCATCTACCTCTACAACGTGCGCAAATTCATGCGCTCAAACGCGGCCACGTGCATCAATCAGAAAGTTCTCGTGACCAAAGGCGACGGCGTCAGGAAGGGCCAGGTCATTGCCGACGGCCCCTGCACGTACGGGGGAGAACTCGCGCTGGGACGCAACGTGCTTTGCGCGTTCATGCCATGGAACGGATATAACTTTGAAGACGCGATCTTGATCAGTGAACGGATCGTCAAGGACGACGTTTTCACTTACATCCACATCGACGAGTTTGAAGTCGGCGCGCGGGACACCAAACTCGGTCGGGAGGAAATCACGCGGGACATTCCGAACCTCGGGGAGGAAGCGCTGAAAAATCTCGGC
>Ga0233424_10001903_pt1 | contig 16415 bp, 19 predicted proteins | sample Watercolumn_Towu_FD_181011 | JGI IMG/M metagenome (GOLD analysis project Ga0233424, IMG submission 181011) | Freshwater microbial communities from Lake Towuti, South Sulawesi, Indonesia - Watercolumn_Towuti2014_125_MG | ecosystem: Environmental > Aquatic > Freshwater > Lake | place: Indonesia...
GCCGTGCCCGGTGACATGAGATGCGCGGCGACGTCGCGGAACGCGACGTTGTCGTAGTAGAACGCCGACCGGAACTTGTAGTGCGTGAAGTAATCGAAATAGAAGTAGCCGAACTGGATTGGCGCGAGGGCGAGGGCGGCAATCGCAGCGGCGCGTGTCAGCGGCGCGCGCCACAGCCAGACTACGCCAACACCGCCGAGCAGACCCAGGAACGGCAAGAGGTAGGTGGCGCGCTGAATCATTGACGGCTCACCCTTGAAGGCCGCCGGCAGCGGCGACAGGACGAGGCCGGCGACGATCACGGCGGCGACCCAGTCCTTGCGCCGCCAGAGCTCCACAAACCCCGCCAGCAACAACAGCGCGACCGGCGCCAGCACGAAACCCGATCGTGCCGTGGACGTCACCAGGCTCGGGCCGCCGCGCACGAACAGGATGTTCGGATGCAGCATGCTCAGGTAGGTTTCGAAGAAGCCGTACTTCGGACCCTCCGTCACGCCGTAGCGGGTCACGGTCTGCTCGATCATTTCCGGGTGCGCGAGGATCCACAGTGCAGCAACCAGCACGAGAATGGAAAAGGCGATGACGGCGGGAACAGCCGGCCTAAAGGCCACCGTCCGGCAGGCGATGATCAGCGTCAGGACGAGAAAGGCCGGCATCAGGGCCCACGAGGCGAGGTAGGAATAGCAGCCGAGGCCAAGCAACAGCCCACCGCGCGTCAGGTGCTTCGGTTCCTGCGTCTGCATGAACCCGTGCAGGCACCAGAGCCAGCCGACCACAAACGGCAGCGGCAGCAGGTAGTCAAGCGCCTGTCGGCCGAGCACGACGTGGGTCGGGGCGAGCGCCACGATCAATGCCGCGACGACGGCGGGGAACGTTCGGCCGATGATGCGGCGCGCGAGCAGATACAGCAGCACCGGTGTGACCAGGCCCGCGATCAACGCCATCGGCAGCCGCGCCGTCACGTCCGTCAACGGCAACACCACGAAGAAAATGGCCATCACGTAATGCAGCAGCGGCTGGTACCAGGTCTCGCCCCAGGGTTGCTGCCTGCCGCCCAGTGGATCGGCGAGATTGACGAACACGGGAAGCAGATCGCCATTGAGATTCCGCCCGGTTGTGGCAATCGAGCGGGCGCCGATCGCAAAGTGCGCTTCGTCGCCACCGAAATAGACCGGCGTGTTCGCGAGGTCGACCAGATAGAGGGCGGCGGTCAGGCCGAAGACGAGCGCGAGGACAAGTCTGGTGCGCAGGGCTACTAGCTTACGCCATGCGGTCGGGCCATTCGTTCCGGTCGAACACCTGCGCGGCCACCATGGCCATGGCTTCGCGCTGCGTCGGGTTGATCGCGCCGGACATGATCGACGAGCCCCGGCTCGTTTTCAGGAAGGCGCCACCGAGCCAGTGGTGGAAGCCATGCAGCTTCCATAGGCAACGGCTATTCCAAGGCCTTGCGGATCGCCTCGATGAGCGCGTTTTCCGAGGGAAAGCCGCTGCGGCTCTTTTCAGCAACCTTCTTGCCGTCCACCCAGACAGTAAACTCCCCCCGCCCGCCGGGCACGACGTCGGCATCGGCATTGAACGATCGCTTGATGAGCGCCGCCACACGGGAGGCGCGCGGCAGGTAGTTTCAGATTTCGCAGTAGCGAATCGAGATGCGGTTCATCACCTAGTACTATAGCGTGATGGCTGCCCTGATTGAAGCGATCGAGATCAAGCGGAAGATGTACTTCGAGTTCGAGAACGCCCCGTATCACTGCCTTGATGTCGCGGTATCGACGCCAACCGCCCGCGGCGGACAAACATTGGTGCGGCTCAAGATGCGCAACCTGCTGACCCGGGCTGTGTTCGACAAGACCTTCAAGGCCGCAGACAAGTTCAGCGAACCCGACCTGGTGATGGCGAAGGCGACGTTCACCTACAGCGACAACGACGGCTACCACTTCATGGACCAGGAGACCTACGAGACACTGACGCTCAGTCCCGAGGCGCTGGGCGAAGACCGCGGACTGCTGGTCGACAACCTCGACGTCCAGATTCACCGCTACAACGGCCAGCCGATCGGCATCGTGTTCCCGCCGCACGTCGAGCTGACGGTCACCAACACCGAGATGGGCGCGCGCGGCAACACGGCCAGCGGCAGCGTGACCAAAACGGCCGTGCTCGAAACCGGGCTCGAGATTCAGGTGCAGCTGTTCATCAAGGAAGGCGAAAAGGTCAAGGTGCACACCGAAACGCGGGAGTTTGCGGGGAGAGCGTAGGATCCGGGATCCGGGCTCCGGAATCCCGGGTGACTGGTGCGGGTTAGAGACGTAGCAACAGGCCTATCGTGAATCTCGAATACGCGATTCGGCGGCCAACCAGTCCAACGGACGCGTCCTTCGACAGGCTCCGCAGGTGCCGCACGTCGAAGCGGATGCCGACGTTGTTGCTCAGTAGTCCAACCGCGCCGGCGCCGAGTGTGATCGACGGCACGGTCCGGCGGATCTGAAAGATCTCCAGGAAATCCTCGGCTTCGGCGTGGATCAGGCCGCCGCCGGCGACGACATAGGGCCGTAATCCGCCGCCGGTGGCGCCCGGCGGCAATGACAGCAGCAGGTTCCCCGACAGATCGATGACGTAGCCGCCCGGCTTGATGAAACGGAGGTCGCCACTCTCGAAATACCCCGTAATGCTGCCGAATTCGAATTCGTAGCCAACGATGCCGTTGCTCAGCCTGCTGGCGGAAGCGCCGAGCGTCAGGGTCTTCTTGGCGGCAGCCAGTTCGAGATCGACGATCGACGTGGAGCCGCCGAACTTGATGCCGGCAAACGGCACTACGAAGAAATCGGCGCTCGCCGCCGCCGGCAGCGCAAAGAGCATCAGGCTGACGATGACGGCGAGGCGCGCCGACGGCCCGTTCATACCATCGCAGTCTAGTTCAGGATGCGGCTTGTGGGGCGTCGCCGGCCGGCCTCAGATGAACAGCCGCAGGAAGACCTTCACGAACGGAGACGAGGTGACGTTGGCGTTCTCGAGGTCGTAGCCCTGCGCCAGGCCGCCGCTGTTGGCCAGCATGATCAGCGTCAATCGCTTCGACGGCATCTTGACGATCAGCGCGGAACTGGCGTCAACCAGATGGCCGAAGGTCCACACCAGGCGCTGCCCGGACTCGGTCGTCACAAACCACCCCAGCCCCGTCGGCGTCGTCAAAGTAAAGGAGTTGACAGGGCCGCTGAATGTGAATCGGGCGTTGCTCCACATCTGGTCAAGGGTGCTGAAGCTGAGAGGCACGCCGTTGCGCTTATCCAACTCGCCTTCGAACTTCGCCAGGTCGCTTGCGGTCGACACCAGGCCAGTTGACGCGTCGAGCCCGTACGACGAGTGCTCGGACCTGGAATTACGTCCCCTGGCGTCGATGCGGTACGGCAACGCGAGCTCGCCCAGCACCGACTGATACCGGTTCCACGAGGTGGTCTCGAATTGCTCACGCGCGGCCGCACCCTCTGGCCGGCCAAGGTCCATGCCCGGCACCGATCGCGTCATGGCGAGGCGATCGAGCACTTCAACCGCGGTCGCCTGTCGATATGTCTGGTTGGCGCATCCGCGCGACTCGACGACCGACGTGAGCGTCGAGTACAACGATGGACTGTATTGAAACCGCCCGCCTGTGGCGTGAGCCAGCACCTGCCGAATGCGCGTCTCGGCCACGGGAAACGCCGGAACAATGTTGCGGATGTCCTGATCGATCTCAAACCGGTAGCGATCGATGCACACCCCGACCAGCACCCCGGTCACAGCCTGGGTAACGCCACCGACCGGCATGGGCGTATCAATCGTGATCGGGATCTTGCGATCGACGTCGGCGTAACCGTACTCCCCCTTCCAGGCGATCCGCCCGCCCTGGAGGATGACGGCGGCCAGCCCAGGCATCCCGATCTGCTGGACCAGGGGCTTCATGTAGCGGTCGAAGATCTGATAGGGGAATTCTTCCTGAGCCGCCCCCCGGCGCCCGGTCGCAAGCACCAGGGCCGCGGCCAAAACGATCCAAAAAAGCCGGAATTTCATAGAAGTATGGGGTCCCCCCATCATATATCGGCGATTTTATGGCCTTGGGTGTGCTACAGTCTGGGGGTTGAAACTCTTGGGGATGGTGGAAGCTCGTCTGTACATTCGATCCGCGTTGCTGGCGGTGGGCGTGGTCTTGGCGGCCGCATCGCTGGCCCAGGCCCAAACGCCTGGGGAAACCCTCAAAGTCCGTCCGCTTCAGCGTGACGGCCAGTTGTTGATTTCCTTCTCGCTCAACGGCGGGCTGACTGAAGAGATGAAAGCGGTGGTCCAGAGCGGCCTTCGCACGGTCTTCACCTACACCGTCAAGCTCAAGATGAAGGTTCCGGCGTGGGTCGATCGCACCGTGGCCTCGGCCGTGGTCTCGACCAGCGTTGACTACGACAACCTGACCCGCCGCCACACGGTTTCCCAGGCGCGCAACGGACGCGTCGAGCAGTCGTTCGTGCTCGAGGACCCGGCGCAGGTGGCGCAAATGGTCACCAACTTCGACAAGCTGGCGCTCTTCGAAACCAAGATCCTCGAGCCAAACCGGGAATACTACGTGCTGGTGCGCGCCGACGCCCGCCCGCGCAGCAATTCGTCGCTGTGGCCGTGGTCGGGCACCGCCAGCGGCTTCGCGCGTTTTACGTTCATACCCAACTGACCCGCCTTCGTCCTTCGGACTACCGCGCGGCGGGTCTTTCAGACCCGCCTTTGTTGTTTATGTCCAATTCCAGACTGGTCTACTCGACTGACGGCGGCCGCGCCTGTCCCAAATGCGGATGGCCCGTGGTCAATTGCCAATGCAGCAAGACCCTGTCGGCCGGGAAGGCTCCCGTGCCCGATCGAGTCGTTGCGAAACTCCGTATCGAAAAGAAGGGACGCGGCGGCAAGACGGTCACGGTGGTTTACGATTTGCCGCAGAACGCCGGCTTCCTGAAGCAATTGTGCGGCGAGCTGAAGAAGGCGTGCGGCTGCGGCGGCGCCGTGACCGAAAGCACCATCGAATTGCAGGGCGAACTGCGGGAGCGCGTCCGGGCGCACCTCGAAAAGAAGGGTCTGCTCGTAAAGGGATAAGGTGGCTGGTGTGAGAGCGGTCTACGTTCTCGTCGCGATCCTCTCGTTTGCGACCCCACAAGTCTCATGGGGCGCGATCGAGCACTCGCTGTCCAGCTCGGGCGCGATCGTGCTGTCGTCGCCGACTGCCGGCGCGGCGCAACTCTCCCGCGTTCAGGCAAAGCCCGATAAGACCTTTGGCTGCTGCGGCGCGATCGCCACCGACATTCGGCCGCTCTTACCGCCGCAGGACTCGGTGGGCGGCCACTGCGGCGGCAGCGTCGACCTGCCGAATCTCGATCTCGACTCCACGCCTCTCGCGCCACGACCACCTCCTCTCTAGAACAGGCCACCGGGCCTCCGGCCTTCAGGGTTCTACGTCTCCGGGCTGGCCGCCGGTCCATCAGGGAATTCAGTTCAAAGGAAAGGTGTGTCTATGAAGAGCAAGTCTTTCGTCGTCGTCGGCGTGATCGTCACGTTACTCGCGGGCATTCTCAATGGCCAGGCGCCGGTGCAGATTCGCGCCGCGGCGTCGACGGCCATCGCCGGTTGGCAACAGATGGCGTCACCGGGCGGCGACCCGCTCTGGGTCGCGCCGGACACGCGCCTTGGCGCCGCAGACATCGCGCGCGCCGAAGCCCGCACCGTGAACGGTCAGCCCGCCGTGGCCCTGGTGCTGACAGACGAGAGCGCGAAGAGGATGACAGCGCTGTCGAAGGAGCAACTCGATCAGCCAGTGGCCTTGCTGCTTGATGGCAAGGTGATCTGGGCACCGATCGTACGTAGCGCCATCGGAAGAGAAGCCGTGCTGACGGGCGGGCCCGGCGGATTGACCAAGGCGCAGATCGATCGTCTGTTGACGTCGCTCCAGCGCTAGCGGTCAGACCGGAGCGCTGCCGCCGGGGACACGGCGGCGGCGCGCCGGGCGGGAATCAGGCTTGCCGCGCCCGTCACGCCGGTCTCGGGACGGCAGGCTTGCGCAGTGGAACATCGCCAGCGAGCGTTTTCGTCTAGATGGCACAACCGTTTTCAGGTTTCCGGGGTCTAAGCCACAGATGCGCCAGCCACAGACAACCCACCGATTCACACCGATTACTCCTCGGGTGGTTTGTCCACCGATTCGCGGGCTTCTTCTCGCCGTTGCCATTGCAGGAAGCTGTTACCAGGTGGCCGGGCTTGCTCAATCGCCAACGGCTGACAGTGTTCTTGCCAGCGCGCGAAGAGCGCTCGGCGGCGAAGCGAAAATTGCCGCCGTCAGGACCTTCATCGCGACCGGCCGCACGCGCCAGGTCCGCGGCGAGAACCTGGTGCCGATCGAGTTCGAAATCCAGGCTGAACTACCCGACAAGTATTCGCGTCGCGATGAGTTCCCTGCGCAGGACGCCGGCCCGGTCACGGCAGGGTTCGCCGGCGATCAGCTGGTGCTGATTCCCCGGCCAGTGCCTCCTCCCCCACGGCCAGGGGCGCCTCCAATACCCCCGCAGCAACAGGAAATGATGTTGCGGGGACGCCTGATGCAGGCCAAGCAGGATTTTGCGCGCCTGCTGCTGGGAATGTTTGCGGGCACCACTACGGCGTTTCCGGTCACCTTCGCGTATGTGGCGCAGGCCGAGGCGCCGCAAGGCAAAGCGGATGTGCTCGAGGTGAGGGGGCCGAACAACTTCGCCGCCCGGATCTTCATTCAATCCGAAACGGGTCTGCCGATCATGCTCAGTTGGCAGGCGCCCGCCCCCCCCCAATGGGTGCCCCAGTTGGACAGGGTGCGGGAGCCGGCGCTGCCGGCCCACCTGGCGCACCCAGCGCACCCGATGCACCCCGTGCACCCTCACCGGAACAGCGGCTCTTCTTCGCCGACGACAAGGACGTCGATGGCCTGAAGCTGCCGCACCGCATGCAACGGGCCACCGGATCGGAAACCACCGAAGAGACCACGTTCGATCGGTACCGCATTAATGCCAAGGTCGATCCGCGGCGCTTCGATACGGCGGCCAAGTAAGTAGGGATCAGGGATCAGGGATCAGGGATTCGTATGAAAGCTCGTCTTGTTGGGGTCTTGTTTGCTTTGGTGATTGGCGGCGGCGTGACCAGTTCACTTGCGCAACCGGCCACGCCGGCGAGTAACGGCACGCTGGTTGTCACGGTCGTCGACACAACCGGCGCCGTGCTGCCGGGTGCCACCGTGACGGTCGCCGCACTCGACGCCGCCAACAAGGCTTCGGCGATCGAGCCGGCGCAAGCGTCGAAGGACGGGGTCGCGACCGTCGCGAAGCTGGCGCCGGGCCGCTACTCCGTAAAAGCCGAGTTCGGAAGCTTCGAGACGCGCACCATTCCCGAAGTGCGGGTCCGCAACGGCAACAACAAGCAGGTCGTCATGCTGGCGATCGAGGGCCACAAGGAAACGGTGCTCGTGGGCCAGGACAGGCAGGCGGCGGCCGCCGATCCGCGCCGACCGTCATTTGGTTCGACCCTCACGCGTGAGCAGCTCGAAGCGTTGTCGGACGATCCGGACGTGCTGCGGCAGCAGCTGCAGGACATGGCCGGAGCGGGTGCGGTCATCAAGGTCGACAGCTTCGAAGGCGGCGCCTTACCGGCCAAGTCGCAGATTCGATCGATCCGCATCTCCCGCGATCAGTTCGCGGCGGAATTCCATGCCGCCGGCGGCATCAACGTCGAGATCATCACGCAGCCGGGCTCGGGGCCGTTGCGCATGGGGTTGAACTACCGGATGATCGGCGACGGCCTCAGCGGCCGCAGTCCATTCACGCCGACCCGCGGCCCCGAAGCCGATCGCAACGTCGGCGTCAACGGCGGCGGCACGCTGATCAAGAACAAGAGCTCGTTCGGCTTCTTCTTCAACGACAACCGGCGCTCGCAGACACCGAACATCAACATTGCGACCGGCACCGGCCAGACACGCGCCGAGGCGCTGGCGACGCGGCAGAAGACCGACGGCTTCGGCGGCAATGTCAACGTCGACTACGCCCTGACCGTCGATCAGACGCTGCGCTTTGCAGCCGGCGTCAACCACAACAACAACAGCAATCTCGGTATCGGCCAGTGGGACGAAGAGGAGCGCGACTATGCGCGCGACAGCACGAACGGCTTCGTGCGCCTGCAGCAGATCGGGCCGCTCGGGCGGCGCGGTTTCCTGCGCATGCGCATGCAGTATGCATGGACCGACACCACCCAGACCGCGGTCGTCGAAGCGCCGACCATCCGTGTCCTCGACGCGTTCACCAGCGGCGGCGCCCAGGTCGCCGGCGGTTAGCACGCCAAGACCGTGGTGCTCGGGTCGGACCTGGATTACGTGCGTGGCAATCACACCTGGCGCGCGGGCATGCAGGTGGACGTCTCGCGCTGGCGGTCCGACGACCAGTCGAACTATCTCGGCACCTACACCTTCGAAAGCCTCGCGGCCTACGAGGCCGGCCGGCCGCGCAGCTACACGCGCCGGATCGGCAATCCCGATCTTCGCTACAACTATCTGCAAGGCGCCCTCTACGCACAAGACGACTATCGCCTGCGGCGCAACCTGACGCTGAGCGGCGGCCTGCGTTACGAGGCGCAGGCGCACGTCAGTGACGTCAACAACCTGATGCCGCGCGTCGGCGTCACCGACGCGGTCGGTCCGCAGACGGCGCCGACCACGCTGCGCGCCAGCTGGGGCATCTTCCACGACTGGTTGCAGAACAGCACCTACGAGCAGACGCTGCGCATCGACGGCTTCCGCCAGCAGGAAATCGACATCGTCAATCCCAGCTATCCGGTGTTCTCCGATCTGGCGCTGGTCGCGTCGCCGGTCAGCCGCTACGTGCTGGGTGAAGGGGTGGTGCTGCCCCGGACAACCCGCGCCAGCCTCGGCATCGACAAGCGGTTCAGGGCGATCCAGGCCAGCGCCACCTACTCGTATCAGCGCGGCGGCGCCGTCGCGCGCGGCGAAAACCTGAATGCGCCGATCAACGGCGTGCGTCCGGACGCGCGCTTCGGCAACATCATCGAGGTGACGTCGGACGCCAGCTCGCGCCAGCATCAGTTGCAGAGCAACCTGACGATCAACCAGGGCGCGATGTTTCCTCAGGGCAAGGCCGCCCCACGCATCAGCTTCAGGCGAACGACGCTGTTCTTCAACCACACGCTCGGCCGGGCCCGCAACAACACCGACGGCGCCTTCAACGTCGCGCCCACCGGCAATCTCGATCTCGAGTGGGGCGCGGCCAACAACGACGTCCGCCAGCGAGCCAGCATCCAACTCAACAACCAGATCATCAAGAACCTGAACGTCGGCATCGGCCTCAGCATGTCGACGGCCACGCCGTACACTGTTCGCACCGGGCTGGACGACAACGGCGATTCCATCTTCAACGACCGCCCAGCCGGCGTCGGTCGCAATACCGAACGCGGCTCGGGAACGTTCGCGCTGCACATGAACCTGAGCTATAACTGGCAGTTCGGCCCGCCGGCCGGCGGGCCGCCCGGCATCGGCGTGTTCGGCGGCGGCGCGGGTGCGGCGCCCGACGTGCGCACGTTCGACGCCCCATCACGCTTCCGCATCGGCGTGTTCCTGTTCGCGAACAACCTCACCAATCACGCCAAGTACACCGGCTACAGCGGCGTGATGACGTCACCCTTCTTCCGGCAAGCCACCGCGGTCAGCGGCACACGGCGGGTCGAGGCGGGTCTGAATTTCGGATTCTAGGCCGCTACCTGTCCGCCGTAGCGCGGTCCGCGAAGGTGGATGGCGCCGTTGACCAGGCCCCAGATGACACAGATGACGATGATCTCAAGGGCCTGCTGATACCGGGGCCGGCAATCCCCGGTTCGGGTAAGATGCGCCGCATGACACTCAACGTCGTGCGGCGCATGGGCGTCCTCCTGCTCGCGATCCTGCTGACCGCGGCCTCGCTTCCCTCCGACAGGCCTGAAGCCGTCGGCCTCTCGTCTGAGCGGCTCCTGCGCATCAACCAGATGATGCAAGGCTACATCGAGCGCGGCGAGATCACCGGCGGCGTCACGATGGTGTCCCGCAAGGGGAAGATCGCGCATTTCGAGGCGGTCGGGCAGATGGACCTCGAAGCCAAGACGCCGATGCGCAAGGACGCGATCTTCCGCATCGCCTCGATGTCGAAACCGATCACCGGCGTCGCGGTATTGATGTTGATGGAAGAGGGAAAGCTGCGGCTGACCGATCCGGTCTCGCGCTTCATCCCGGAGTTCAAGAACGCCACGGTCGCGATCGTGAAGACGCCCGGCGCGCCGGCGACACAGACGGCGCCGGCCCGCGAGGCGGAGATCTACACCGTGCCCGCCGACCGCGACATCACGATCCGCGACCTGATGACCCACACGTCAGGTCTTGAAAGCGGCGGCGCGGGCACGCGCACCGGCGCGCGAATGGCGCCACGCAGCACCGACAGCAGTCTCGCCAGGTACATTCCGACCCTCGGCCAGGTGCCGCTCGACTTCCAGCCTGGCACCCAGTGGCGCTACAGCGCTCTCGCCGGCATCGAGACCCTCGGTCGGATTGTCGAGGTCGCATCCGGGATGACGTTCGATCAGTTCCTCAAGCAGCGCATCTTCGATCCGCTCGAGATGACCGACACGGCATTCTACCCGACCGACGATCGCCTGCCGCGCGTCGTCACGTTGTATGACGCGCGCGGCGGCAAGCTGGTGCGGATCGAGACGCCCGCGTGGTTAGCCACCAAGACGCTGTTCTCCGGCGGCGGCGGCCTGTGGTCGACGGCGGAAGATTACATGCGCTTCGGACAGATGCTCGTCAACGGCGGCATCCTGAACGGCAAGCGGCTGCTCAGCCCGCGCACCATCGACTTGATGGCCACCAACCATGTGGGCGACCTGTATGCGGGCACCAGCGGCACCGCCAAAGGAATGGGATTCGGTCTGACGGTCGATGTCGTGCTCGACAACGCCGCATCTGGCCGACGCACGTCAAACGGCACCTTCGCATGGGGCGGCGCCTTCGGAACCTACTTCTGGGTCGACCGCAAAGAGCAGCTGGTCGGCGTGCTGATGATCCAGGAGCCGGTCAACTCGCTGCGAGCGGACTTCCAGAACGCTGTGATGCAGGCGATCGTCGAGTAACGGCCGTTATTTCGGTCTCGGCAGTCTCGGTACCTGCACCGGACCGACTTTGTTCCAGATCCGTTTCGACACGGCGTCGGCTTCCCGAATGATGGCGCCCTCATCCATCGTCAGCACCCTGTTGCCGCGCATGACGAACTGGCCGTCGATCATCACCGACTCGATGTCGGACGGATGGCCGCCGTGCACGACCGCCGACACGAGCCGGCCGGCGGGAACCAGATACGGCTTCAGCGTATCGATGACGAACAGGTCGGCCTTCTTCCCCACGTCCAGCGAGCCGATCGACGTCTGCATGTTGACGGCGAGCGAGCCGCCTTCGGTCGCGTCGGCGAGGATGTCTTCCGGCTGCGGCCGGACACCCGGGAACGGGTCGGTGCGGCGAATGCGCTCGGTCAACAGCGCAATGCGCATCACTTCGAAGACGTCGTTGGTGTTGTTGTCGGTGCCGAGCGCGATCGGGCAGCCAGCTTCGCGCAGCGCGGGGATCGGCGGAATCACGCCGCGATTTGCGGCCATGCCGGCCTGGTGAGAGATGATCGTGCGCGTCTTTCCCAACAGGGCGATCTCGCCTGCATCGACGTAGCGCGCGTGCGCCGCGAACAGCCGCGGACCGAGGAAGCCGTGGCGATCGAGATACGCCGCCGGCCGCAGCTTGTGGAACTTCTCCATGAACTGATACTCGGCGACACTCTGGTTCAGATGAATGGTGTATCCCAGATTGCGTTTGTCGGCGAACTCGCGCACCGCGCGCAGCAACTCGGGCGACGAGGTTTCGGTCAGCGCCGCGGCCGGAAACACGCTGATGCGGCCGTTGTTCTTGCCGTGCCACGCCGTGAACAGGTCGTTGATGCGCTGCATGCCCTCTTCGCGGGCCTGCTGCGAGAAACGCGGCGTCTCGCTCTTCGCCAGCCCTTCCGGCGACAATGGACCCGGTACATTCTCGCTGTCGCGAATTGACTCGGCGAACACCCAGCGCAGACCGGTCTTCGACAACGCACCTGCGTAGCGGCCGATATTGCCGGCATTCTCGACAAACGTCGTCGTGCCGGTCCGAATCGCCTCGAGCGCGCCGATCACCACCATCAATTGCGCTTCTTCGCCCTCCAGCAGGCTGCCGGGATTCACCGGCAGCTTCGCAGAATTCGGGAACCCGAAATCTTCATTGAAGCCGCGCTGCAACGTGGCGGTCAGGTGGGCGTGACAGTTGACGAGACCCGGAAACAGGGCTTTGCCACGTCCATCGTAGACGTCGGCGTTGGGATACTGCTTGAGCACCTGGTCGGTCGGCCCAATCGCGGCGATGGTGCTGCCGACGACGGCGAGGGCGACATCGTTTTGGACGAGATCGTGGTTCACGACCGTCGTGTTCCTGAAGACAATCGCGCGCGGCGCGGCCGGCTGCGCGAGCAGGACGCCGGGATCCACGGTCAGCGCGGCAGTGGCAACGGCGCCGGCACTCTCCAGCAACTCTCGACGAGACATGTCTGCGGCCACGCAGGTCCTCCGTAGTCCCGCCGTAGCGTTATCGCGAAGGCGGATGGGCGGGATTCTAGCGCGTAAACAGCAGGGCCATCGCGCCAAGGAGAATGGCAAGAAAGGCCCACGGCAGGATGACGAAGGCGAGCGACAGTCGCCGCCATCGCAACGTGAGCCATGAACCAGCAATCGAAATGATCGGCACGACCGGCAGTATCAGTCCTGCCAGGGCGATGAATGCCCCGACGCCGCCGGCGCCCACCGCGGCGCCGCCCATCACGGCGCCGATCTGCAGCAGAAATGCCGGGATGATGGCTAACAGGCACAACACGGTGTTGATGACGACGATCCGTCTGTGGCTGCGCGGAGCGGCTGTCGCCGCGGTCCTGGAAGTCATCGGGGACGGATCTTACCCTGCTACCATGGGGACACGCGTCCGTAGCTCAGTTGGATAGAGCACCGGCCTTCTAAGCCGGGGGTCGCAGGTTCGAATCCTGCCGGACGCGCCATCGCCCGGTATACTTGGCCGGCATCGTCAACCCTCATCCTCCAGAGGTATCCGCATGTTCAAGGCGCACATCGCGATCGGCTCGGCCGTGAGTATCGCAGGCACCGGCATCCTGCTTACACAGGATCCGGTCAAGACGGAACCGCAGCACTCCAAGGTGATCCTCGAAAACGCCAGCGTCCGCGTGCTGCAGGTGCAGTACGCCGCCGGCACGAAGAGCGCCATGCACCAGCACCCAGACAATGTCGTCATCGCCCTCAGCGCGGCGAAGGTGCGGTTCACGATGCCAGACAAGACGGCGGTCGACCAGGAACTGCCGAACGAGGGCGCGATGTTTGCCCCCGCCGGCTCGCACGCGCCCGCTAACACCGGCTCGACGCCAGTCAACGCGATCGTGGTCGAGTTCAAGGGCGCGGCCGGCAAGGCCACGCTCCCGGCGACGCGCGACAACATGACGATGAAGACGCTGGCCTAGGGACCAAGGGCTGTGGTGCAGCGCGTGACGTCTGGCCCGGGGTTCGCTGAACCGGCGGGGAGCAAGCCCGACTACGACCAGATCGTCATTCCGCTCGGCCCGGCCGGCCTGTCGCTGTCCATTGACGGCAAGCCGGCGAAAACGACATGGGCGCGCGGCGAAGCGGTATTCATCGGCCGGGGTGTGGCGCACGAAGCCAGAAACACGAGCGGTAAACCCGAGGATCTCATTCTCGTGTCGATCAGGTAGAGCCCTCACCGTGGCGCAGTGACGAACGGCAACCGTCGATCGTCGCTGCGCCGTTTGGCGTCCGCAATCAGCTCCAGGTTGCGCTCGTACGACAGCTCGCCGCCTGCCGTCGGCTGCGGTGGATACCGGGGCGTCTGATAGACCGGGTAGGCCTCTGTTCGCAAATGCGCCAGCATCTGATGGCCGCTGCGAACCGCACGCTCGTGCCTGAGCGCGGTGATGTCGATGGGCGCGACGACAATCCGCTCGCCGGGTCCCGGTGACGCGGTGGCCAGCAGCCGGCCGTCGAAGTCAACGATCTGGCTGCCGCCCGGCCACGAGTACGGCGGATAGTGCCGAAGCGACGCGCCCTGGTTGGCCGCAACCACGAACGCGGTGTTCTCGATCGCGCGACACCGATTGACGATCGTCCACCAGTCCATCGGCTCGGTGGCGCCCCACGGATCCATGTAGGCCGAGACGCGAATCAACACTTCCGCTCCGTTCGCGGCGAGCTGGCGGATGGCTTCCGGAAACAGCCAGTCGTAGCAGATCGCGCAACCCAGGCGGCCGATGGCCGTGTCGACCACCGGAAACAGCGGCTCGTCGTAACCCGGCAGATCGTGCGGGCTGGCGTGCACTTCATACGGAATCCACGGGTTCACCTTGCGGTATTTCGACAGGATCCCCACGGGCCCGATCAAACACGTCGTGTTGAAGACCGTCCCCGGCCATCGGCCGTCGGATTCGAGCATCGTCCCGCTCTGGATGAACACGTCGTGCCTGCGCGCCACGCTCGCCAGACGCTCGGTGTGCTCGTTCGGTATCGGAATGGCAAGCCTGTCCAGCAATTCCCGCGGCGTGACAAACACTGGTGCGGAGTGTGCGAACTCGGGGAACACGATCAGGCGGACCGGCATAAACGGCGCGGCTCCCGCGACGGCGGCCTCGACCATCGCCACCATGCGATCGGTGTTCGCGGCCATCGCCGCACGGTCGAGGGGATTGGGGAGATCGGTCTGGCAGGCAGCAACCGAGTATCGAATCGGTGTCATCGGCGTGACCTTACTTCGCCATTGCGGCGATCCCCTTGCCCTCTTCGATGGTCACAAGCTGCCGCGCCTTGACGTTGGCGATCCGATCTTTGGCGCCGCTCGGCCACTCCACCTCGATCGCCGAGGCGACGGCATCTGGTCCGAGTCCGAAGGTCAGCGCCAGGTCGCTCTGTGAGGCGTAGCTGGATCCGCTGCGCACCATCTGCCATTGACGGCCGCCGGCGCTCTGCACGCGGACCACCGCACCGATACCGTCGCGATTGGAGGTGACGCCGCGAGTGCGCACCGAGAGCCAGTTGTGGCGATTGCCGCCGTCATTCCGGAAGAGGTAGGCCGGGCCGTGATTGGTGCTGAGGGCCACGTCGAGATCACCGTCGTGGTCGTAGTCGGCGTAGGCGGCGCCACGCGCGACGATGGGCCGCATGAAATCCTTCCCCACCGAGGCGCTTGCATCGTCGAAGCGCTTCGTGCCGAGATTGCGGAACAGCAGCGGCGGTTGACGGTATTGGACCTTCGGCTGGACGCGGCCGATTTCTTCCTCGATATGGCCGTTGGCGGCGAGGATGTCGAGCCAGCCGTCGAGGTCGTAGTCGAAGAAGAACACGCCAAAGGCCAGCGACAGCAGCGAGGCGCGGCCGACCGTCGATCGCGGCGCTTCGTCCACGAACAAGCCCTTGCCCTCGTTGTGGTAGAGGCCGAGCATCTGATTGGAGAAGTTGCCAACCAGCAGGTGCGGTCGGCCCGATCGATCGTAGTCGGCGGCGTCAACACCCATGGCGCCCCTGGCAATGCCGTCTTCACTGAAGGCCACACCCGACCGCAGGCCGACATCCGTGAACGTACCATTCCCGTTGTTGCGGTAGAGCTTGTTGGGCTGGGTGTCGTTGGCGACGAAGAGATCCGGCCAGCCATCGCTGTCGAAGTCGAGGATCGACGTGCCCAGCGACTTGCTGGTGGGATCGGCGACACCAGCCTTCCTGCTCACATCCTCGAACCTGCCGCCGCCAAGGTTCCGATACAGCTTCGACGCCGTGCCCGGGTACGATTCCGGCGTGCAGTACGACTTGGTGGCGCCGTCCAGCGTGCACCGGAGATCGGTCTGCGGCGTCCACTGCACGTAATTGGCCACGAAGAGATCGAGCCGGCCATCTTTGTCGTAATCGACCCAGGCGGCGCTCGTGCCGAAACTGGAGTTGGCAATGCCCGCCGCCTTCGTGACGTCGCGAAACTTGCCGGCGCCTTCGTTGTGGTACAGACGGTCGCCGTCGAGCGATGTCACAAAGACGTCGCTGCGGCCGTCGTTGTCGTAGTCACCGGCCGCGGCGCCAATACCGTAGGTGACGGCGTCCAGCCCGCTGCCGGCCGTAACGTCGGTAAAGCCGCCCTTCCCGTTGTTGACATACAACGCCGAGATGGACCGACGGCCACCCTTCCAGTCGCGGCCGTTGACGAACAGCAGGTCGGGCCGCCCGTCCCCATCTGCATC
>Ga0233424_10001905_pt1 | contig 16391 bp, 17 predicted proteins | sample Watercolumn_Towu_FD_181011 | JGI IMG/M metagenome (GOLD analysis project Ga0233424, IMG submission 181011) | Freshwater microbial communities from Lake Towuti, South Sulawesi, Indonesia - Watercolumn_Towuti2014_125_MG | ecosystem: Environmental > Aquatic > Freshwater > Lake | place: Indonesia...
TTTTACTGGCCGGAATATCGATGCAAAAGCAGGAAATTATTTTTTTGACACGATAATCACTTAGCTTACTGTTTCTTAACATCTTTCCAGGCTACCATGGGGTCTCCTGATAGTCTAGAGCCTTTTTTAATATGATCTTCATTGAACAGAACGATTTTATTCCGGCCTGAAGCTTTGGCCGCATAAAGCGCATGATCGGCATAGCCGATTAAGGAGTCAATATCATAATTTTCTTTAAAAGCATCGGCCAGGACACAATGAACGCCAATACTAGCGGTTATTTTTATTTCTTCATCTTTAGTCTGCCATGACAAAGAAGCAATTTTTTTTCGTATTCTTTCAGCAAAAGACTGTCCCATATCACTGTCCGTATCGGTGAAAATAATGACAAATTCTTCGCCACCAAATCTGACCAGAATATCAGATTCCCGAATTTCCTCCCGTACCGTGCTTGAAACATCCTTGAGCACAATATCGCCCAAACCGTGACCATACACGTCATTAATTTTCTTAAAATGATCCAAATCAAATACCAATATACAGACCGGTTGGCCATGGCGTTTGGTGCGCGCCAGCATAGTTTCAATTTGCGCATAGAAATACCGGCGGTTATACAAGCCAGTTAACTCATCCAGCATGGACATACTTTCATAATGCTCTTTCAAGCGATTAATATCTTCCAATGCTGCTTCCAGGCGCTTGGTCCGTACCGCGATTTGATCCTCCATTTTTTGTAATAAGCGATGGTTGGTAATTAACTCACCCATCATGTTCTTATAAATATGCAGCAGACGAACATGCCATTCCGAAAAATAATTAATATCCGGATGCGATATGTTCAGCACGCCGACCAGATCATTGGCCGCAATGACCGGAACGCTAATGATGGAGCCGGGGATGTTCGGGTTGTTTGCAGAGAAGGTACTGGAAAAGCGTGGATCTTCATGGCAATTATTGGAATGCTGCAAACTGCGGGTTTTTGCTGCTTGCCCGATAATGCCTTCGCCCATTTTAAATTTTAATGACTTGCAAGCGGTTTTAACGCCGTCCAAATGCTCTTTGATACTAAGCCCGGTGACATTGATCAGGTTTTGCTCGCTGTCGAGTATAAAAAATGAGCAGCGCTCCATATCCTGATTTTGTATAAGTACAGCTAAAGCTTTGGAAATAAGCTCTTTCTCGTTGCCGGACTGCGCATTTAGCTCGGAAAGTTCTTTGATGGCAGACAGCGAGCCCAATAAATCAACAATCAGGTCAGGCACACTGGTTTGGCTAATACTTTGCGGCTCGCCCATTGACGTTCAACCTGATTTGCCGCTAATGGCTAACGCCGCCAAATGAACGGATTGCTTTTGCGCGCTTGTTTCCAAAACGATGGCTTCCATCGCAGAAGCTGAAAGCCCTAATGCTTCCAACTGGCCAATTAGATGCGGAACGTCTTGCACTTGATTGGCCAGAATTTTTTTGGCCACTTTAAAGCACAGTGATAAAAAAGCAATAAATGTGGCTTCCGGCCCTGTATAGTGTTCATTTTTAAATTGTTTTAATACGTTTTGATACAACACAGGCAAATGCCAATACTCCAATAGCAAGCCTCCTATCTCGTATTGGTTGTAGCTTATCAAACGCGTCATCTCTGTTGACACAGACGTGCCTTTTAATTCGGCTTCTTGAAGTATATGATCGGTTTCTTTCGGAAATAAATGCACGGTGGCAATTAGCCCAATATTCAGTAAAAGGCCAGCTGTGTAGCTAAAAGCCGGTTGCAGGGCTTGATCCTGAGCTAAAACGCTAAATTTATGGCTTAACGTTGCCGTTAATAGAGCATGCGCCCATAATTTTTCACTTTTGAAATGGCGGCATCTTCTTGTATCCAAAGCTAAATTTAATAAAATAGCCATGGTCAGGCTCTTAACTAAATTTAAGCCTAACACACGAACGATGGCTGTATTCAAATCTTTGATCTGGCCGCTATAACCAAAATAAGCCGAATTGGCCAAGCCTAGCAAACGCGCCGTTAATACCGGAGAAATTGCAATCATTTGTGCGAGTTTATCAATCGCAATGTCTGGATTACTGACTGCGTCGATAATGGCTAAGCTGGCTGTTGGAAGCTCGGGTAAATTTTTTAACTTAGAAACTTGTAGATTAAGACTGCATACGGCGGCCATAAATACTCTTATTGTTGTATGACTGTTGTTTTCAACTTAACGATAAGTTGTCGAAAATCATCCTCACTCAAGGCGTCGCTCAAAACAAGAATAGTTGATTTAATTTTATTTTGTGATTTTGTACGCAAAATAATAATGTAAGTTGTTATTACTGTTGATTTTAATACTTGAACAGAAGAAAAACCCTCATTGCCCGATAGTTCCCAGCCTGATTGTTCGGAAAATTTAAGCCGATTGTGAGCGCTATCGATCTTTTTGACTGAGATCCATCCGCTCAGACTGACCATTACAGCCAATAGAACTTGGAGCGGCAGCGCTAAGCCATTAGCAAAACAGGCTGCGCCAGCTAACAAATGGCTTGCAAGCAATATAGTCTTTAGCCGATAAGAGGGCTTAATTTCCCACACGAGCGGCGGCGGCTGATTTTTTTGTCTGTTCATAATTCGGTTGGATGTTAAGCAATATTGGCTGTCGTGTTGAAATCAATGCGCATTATTTGCTTCCAGTAAAGCGCGTTATAATTTCGGACTGACCCCAATAATGGTTTCCTTTGCCTCATGAATCAACTCTGGAAGAATTTTCTATTTGACCATTATGCCGCTATTGAAAGCGGAAACGACATGGTTTTTCCTGGCTCAACTGAAAACAGTTCTGAATGGGTATGTCCAATTTCCAACCTTTCTGTTTTATCGGTTTCAGGAAAAGACGCCGTCACATTTTTACAGGGCCAGCTTACCTGCAACGTCAATGAAATTAATGAAGCACAAAGCAGCCTAGGCGCTTTTTGTAATGCAAAAGGCCGGGTTGTCAGCACTTTTTTGCTCACCAAAGACCAAGATTCGTTTTTGTTAATTTTGCCTAAAGCGCTGCTTAGCGAGGTTAAGCATAAATTGGAGCGGTACATTTTGCGCTCGGCTGTCACATTAACCGACCAGTCTGAGCGTCGTGTTTTAATTGGCTTGCATCATCAAGACAATCAAAGCATCGATTTGCTTGATAACGCAGCGCCTTCATTTGGAACCGCCCGACAAGCTCCTGGCTTGCTTAGCGTTTCATTTCCTTTACAGCGCTCGCTGATCATTGCCGAAACACCAGTCGCGATGGAATTCTGGTCCGCTAGAACCAAAGATGGGCGTTTCAGCCCGCGCAGCTCGAAGTTATGGCGCTATCTTGACATTCTTTCCGGCCTGCCTTGGCTGAGTATTGAGACAACAGAAGTCTTTATCCCCCAAACACTCAATCTTGACAAATTAGGCGGCATCAGTTTCAAAAAAGGCTGTTACACGGGCCAGGAAATCGTTGCTCGAACACATTATTTGGGCAAGGCGAAGAAGGAAATGTTTCTCGCCGAATGTCAACTGGCCATTGCGCCTGAAGTCAATACAAGCCTCGTTGTTCTGACGCAAGACTCAGAAGAGGCTGTGGGCCGAGTTTTGCAGGCGGAATGCCTGGATGATGATTGTAAGATGCTAATAGTATTACAGATTTCAAATCCAGAAATGGATTGTTTACAATTAAAAAACGATAGCAAAGCCAAAATAAATCTATTAACGCTATAATTTTAGGCTTAGACTTTCGACTGGAATTTAGCGATCATGCAATTCACTTCCGTTCAGGACTTTCTTAATCATGTTCAACAAGAACTTGATGCAAACCGCCTGATTTTGCCTACTTTGCCTGATGTTGCGTTAAAAGTCAGAGACGCGGTGGCTAAAGGCGACTCATCGGCTGCCGAATTGGCAAGCATCATAGTCACGGACGTTTCGTTATCAACGCGCTTGATTCAAGTAGCAAACAGCCCTCTGTACCGTGGCGCTAATCCGATCAATAACATACAAATGGCAGTATCAAGACTGGGTAACAAAATTGTAGGCACACTCATCACCAGTCTTGTCATGCAACAAATGTTTACACCTTCCAATAAATTATTAGAGGAGCATTTTAGAAAAACCTGGGAACAAAGTATTAATGTCTCATCCATCAGCCGGGCTCTCAGCGCTTTTACATCTCATTTGAATCGTGATGAAGCGATGCTAGCCGGGCTTATCCATCAAATTGGCAAGCTGCCGATTTTCATTTTGGTGGAAAAAATCCCAGAATTTAGAGATAGCCCATCAAGGATGGCTAAGTTATTGGAGAAGGCGCATCCCGCCGTAGGCAAATTGATTATGGAAACCTGGAATTTTCCGGACGAGCTTAAATTAGTCGCTTCGGAGTATGTCAATTTTCAATATGATTCCGGCCCCAAAGCGGATTATGTCGATATCGTGCAAGTTGCATTTTTACAAAGCATTGCCGGTACGGACCATCCTGCGTCACGCGTCGATTGCTCAAAGGTGCCATCTTTTGCTAAATTAGGCTTGGCGACCGATATTGAGATATTGGAAATCGAAGGTGTTTCCGATGAAATAGAATTGGCTCGCAGCATGCTTTCCTAACAGCCGACGATTTTTTCTATGATCTCTAACAACCAGGCAACCCTACGCTTTCGGCGTTTGGGTCTTTTAACTATTTTCGCGGTTTATTTTGTCATTTTAGTTGGCGGAATCGTCAGGGCTTCTGGCGCTGGCATGGGCTGCCCAGATTGGCCTACCTGTTTCGGACAATGGGTGCCGCCGACGCATGAATCCCAATTGCCCGCGAATTATCACGCGATTTATGCTCAACGCGGCTATGAAAATACTCAATTTAACCCGGTAAAAACCTGGACTGAATATGTCAATCGGCTGGTTGGCGTGACCACCGGATTTTTAGTCTTTTTGACCGCTTGGTCATCGCGTATTTTTTTAAAAACCGACAAAACCGTTTTTTTCTTAGCGCTCAGCGTTTTTTTTCTGATTGGTTTTCAAGGCTGGCTCGGTTCAACGGTGGTGGCCAGCAATTTGAAACCGATTATGATTACGTTCCATATGTTGGCCGCTCTATTGATCGTGGCGCTGCTTATTTATACGATCGCCCGCTCGCAACGGGATTTTCTCAGTCAACTCGAAACCCGCTTAGTTCCTAAAGCGGTAAAAACAGTTTTAATAGTTGCAATGTCCATGACCTTAGGACAAGTCGCGATGGGCACCCAGGTCAGAGAAGCCGTGGATTTTATTGCTCACGATCATCAATACATTGAGCGGCAGTATTGGCGGGATGACTTTCCTATTATCTTTTATGTTCATAGGTCTTTTTCCTCCCTCATTCTTTTTATCAATAGCTGGATTGTCTGGAAGATTTATCAATCGCCGAATAAGAATAGCCTTGTCCTTTACGCCGCGTACATGGTTTTAACGCTGGTAGTAATCGCCATTATTGCCGGAATTACCTTGGATAGACTGGGCGTCCCACCCATTGCTCAGCCTATTCATTTACTTGTCGCCAATTTGATTTTCGGCGCCCAGTTTTTTCTATTTATTTGTTTTTATTATTCGAAATCAGCGAGTCATAGCAGTCAAGCGGTTTAATCTTTAGAATTAAACTAGTACAGTGTTAAGAGTACGTTCAGGTTAAAAGAACATACTTTTACAAAAGAAACAAAAACACTCATTCGAGAGAGGCAAGTTATGCAAAAACAGCTTATGTTGATTCCGATCTTAGCGGCTCTGTGCTTTACATCAATCAGCCAAGCGGATGACGATTGGGACGATCACGGTTATTACGGCCCGGCGCAAATCAATAACTATTATGCGCCGCCAGCCTACTACCCGCCACCGCCCCAGGTTAACAATTACTACTATTCACCGCCTCCAGCCACTTACTACCCGCCTCAACCCATTTATTACGGTTACGACCAACGCTCTCATCAAGGTTTGGCAGGCGGCATTATCGGGGGTGTTTTAGGCTATGAATTAGGCGCAGGCGACCCTCTGGCTGCGGGGCTTGGCGCTGCAGCCGGGTCATTTTTCGGCAACGGATTTGGCTATTGAATACTGGCTGATTTGGTAAAAAATCCGTTCCAGCAAAGCGATATCTTCGGTAACAATTTCTGCCTGACCTTGCATTTCTTGATGAAAATGGAGACTCTTGTGATAACTCGTAACCAAAGGGTTTGGCAACAGGGCATCGACGGTGTAAAGATTTTCCCGTGGCACTTTAGATCAAAAAACCAGCTTAATTCATTAAACGAAGGTTGCTTACAACGATTCAAGCCTTAGACGGGCTGTTTTGCCAAATTCAGATTCAGGCTCTTTTGCAATAATTTGCTGCAGCACAGCAATGCTTTTTTGATCCAGTAAATTAATGGCCTGTAAGCGTAGCGACGGATAGTAAGCTCTTAGAGCGGCCAATTCCCGCAGATAAACAGACGCTTGGTTCAATTGCTTGGCGATGACCTTTTCTGGATTTTCGGTAAATAGCTCACGGATCAATTCGTCATAACGCATTTGCTCGCGCATCAGCTGTCGCGGGTCGAGCTTTGGCGGTTCAGTCGGATCATGGCAACAGCTAGTCATAACGCTTTCCTCACGGTGCATGAAATGATTTAGTCGGATCATAGTGAAAAAAGCCGACGCTTGTCAAAAAACTTAGAAACCGTCTGAAAAGCTGCTGCACAAGCGTGATCCGGGCGTGGGCGGTGCTCGAACTCCTCATGTACTTCGTGTACACGCCGGGTTCTGCGCTCCGGCCAAGCCCGGCTGACACTCCCTCGATACGCTTTTCAGACGGTTTCTTAGGCCGATTGTTTCAGCGCTTTACGGATTTGGTAAAAAATCCGTTCCAGCAAAGCGATATCTTCGGTAACAATTTCTGCCTGACCTTGCATTTCTTGATGAAAATAGAGACTCTTGTGATAACTCGTAACCAAAGGGTTTGGCAACAGGGCATCGACGGTGTAAAGATTTTCCCGTGGCACTAGCGAAACCGAATTGACCTGGCTAATAATTTGGCCATATTCCTGATAAGGATAACCAGCTAATTTTATTAATAGCTTCTGCCCCTTTTTAACTTTGCCAGAGTTTTCCGGCGCCATTTTCATTTTGGCAATAATGTCTTGCTTCTCGGCGGGAACAATCGTAACCACTTCTTCGCCCGCCTTCACAGACTGAAATTCGCCCCAATATCTGGAAAACACCAAACGACCGGTTATAGGCGCGATTAATAGATAATTTTTGCGCCATTGATCAACACTGTGTTGTAAAGCTTGCAGAGACTGCTCCAGGTTCAATTGAAGAGACTCGCGTTTATTAGCGTCTGCAAGCCTTAATTCGTTCAGTTCAGCTTTCAGATTAGCTAACTCAACCCGGGTACGGGAGGCCTCCAGACTCAATTGTTCCTGTTGGCGGCGGCTGTTCAGCATTGCCAATTGTTTCTCTTCAACGCTTTGAGCAGACACTAGATTGCTTTTCTGCAAGCTTTGAAAGCGCTGCCAGGTTTTATTGAGCAACAGGCCTTCTTTTGCTGACAACTCAGTTTGATGCTGGTACTTGCCTAAAATTGCCTCCAGCTCCATTTGCTTTTTCTGATTTAAAGCGATTTTTTGCGCCAGCGCTTCTGCTTGCAAAAAATACAACCACTCGTTTAGCTGTTTTTGAAATTGCGCAAACGCAATTTGGCTGTCGCCGAGTTTGAGATTTTGCGGCAAGTTTTGCAAATAAAGCCGGTTATCGCGGTGGTTTGGATAGTCTTTCAGCCATGTTTGCAAACGCTCAACATCGCTATAGGAAGCGCTGCTATCGATGACGGCAATTAACTCATGCTGCTTAACTAATTGCGCTTCGCCGGTTTTCAGCCAATGCAAGTTGCCGTTCTGACTGGCTACCAGATTGGCGGGCGGTATCGGCGTTGTCACCACCACTTTCACAGAAACGATATCTGGGTATTTAATCCACCAAGCGAGCAGGATCATGCCTGCGAGAATGATCAGCACCAAACTGCTGCCCCATCGCAATATCCAGGCCGGCGGCTTGCCAAGCAACTCCTGCGTATAGATGCTGTAATCAGACGCCGCTGGTCTCGGCAGTGCTTCGAGTTTCGCTGATAACTCGTTATTTGCTAGAGTCGCCCAAACAGTCATCGTTATTGCCCCAATTCCAATTGATTTTTAACCAGATGGTAATAAGACCCTTTGAGTGCGGTTAATTGTTCGTGATTACCGGTCTCGATCACTTTTCCCCGATCCAGCACAATAATTTGATCGGCGTTTTTAACCGTACTAAGCCGGTGAGCAATCACGACAACCGTTCTGCCCTGGTAAAATGACTCCAGATTTTCCATGATAACGCGTTCGTTTTTGGCGTCCAACGCGCTGGTCGCCTCGTCGAAAAATAAATAATCTGGATTTTTATACACGGCTCTGGCAATCAAAATACGCTGATTTTGCCCGCCGCTGAGTGACAGACCGTTGGCGCCAATTTCGGTATTCAAGCCATTCGGCAGCATATCGAGCAGTTCACTCAGATTGGCGATTGCGATCGCCCGGTTAAGCCTGAAATGATCAATCAGCCCTTCGGATTCCGATTCGGTGATATTTTTTAGCACCGTATCATGAAAAATAAAGCCATTTTGCATGACCACGCCGCATTTTTGCCGCCATAAAGCCATGTCGATATCATTTAATAGCGTACTACCGACTCGAATCCGGCCCTGCGTAGGTCGGTAAAAGCGCAACAACAGTTTTAATAAAGTGGTTTTACCGCTACCGCTGGCACCGACAATCGCCGTCACTTTGCCTTGTGGGATGAGCAGATTTAGATTGTCCAGCACTTTAGGCGCTTTTTTCCGGCCGTAGTGAAAGCACAGGCCATTTTCAAAAACGATGCTTTTATCCTCGCTCAGCAAACAGGTCATGGGTAAGTCATCGGATTCGTTTTGTTGGTCATGAATCTCGGCCAGCCTGCCCAGACTAATCCGCGCATCCTGCATCGCCTGCGCAAAATTGACAAAATGACTGATAGGCGCATTCAGTTGCCCCAGAATAAACTGAACCGACAGCATCATACCCAGCGTCATTTGCCCTTCGATGACCGACTGAGCGCAATAAAATGTGATCAATATGTTTTTCAGTTCGTTGATAAAATTCGCGCCTGTCGTTTGATACTGATAAAGCGCAAGGCTTTTTACCGACACTTTAAACAATCTGACTTGAATTCTCTCCCACTCCCAGCGGCGGCGTCTTTCGGAATTATTCAGCTTGATTTCCTGCATGCCATTGATCAATTGCACCATGCTGTTCTGAGTCTGTGCGGCCTGATCGAAACGCTGATAATCCAGAGCGCTGCGCTTGTTCATAAAGAGCAAGACCCAGGCGATGTAAAGGCTGACGCTCAGGCTGAAAATCAGCAAAACAGTTGCGTTATACCAAGCCAGGGCGAAGCTAAATACGACTAAATTGATCAGCGAAAATAAGGTACTGAGCGTTGATGATGAAAGAAACTCCTCGACCCGATGATGATCCTGAATACGCTGTAACAGATCGCCGATCATTTTGGAATCGAAGAACGACACCGGCAGTTTGATCAGTTTGATTAAAAAATCGGAAATAATGGCGATATTGATCCTTGCGCCGATATGCAGCAAAATCCAGCCGCGCAATAATTCAACCGAGATCTGCGATAGAAAAAGCGTTAGCTGCGCCGCCAGTAAGATATAAACAAAATTTAGATTTTGATAATTGATGCCATAATCCACCAGGGCTTGAGTCAAAAACGGCAATGTCAGCAAGATAAGACTGCCAACCAGCAAGCCCACAAACAACTGTGCGAACAGCGAACGGTACGGACGAAAATAGGACCATAAAAAAGCCAAGCCTTTGGCTCTTTGAGTCGGCAATTCGCGGTCGGCATAAAACGCTGGCGTCGTATCCAGCAGCAACAAAATGCCTTCCGAGCGCAGATCAGGATTGACATTATTTAACCAGCCCGCCATGAATTCTTGACGGGTGTATTTGATCAGGCCAAATGCCGGATCAGCGACATGAACAGAGGTATTGGAAACTTTGTAAACCACGACAAAATGCTTTTGTTGCCAATGCGCGATACAAGGCAACAAGACTTCATCCTGCAATGTCTGCATCGTTGCCCGGATGGCGACCGTTTTCATATTGAAATTTTCCGCAGCGTCAGCAATCCCGCCCAGCGTAACGCCCAAACGGGTCAAGCTGCACTTTTCCCTAACCTCGTCCATTGGCAGAATCCGCCCATAATGGCGCGCTATCATGTGTAAACAAGTTGGTCCGCAATCCATCGCGTCCATTTGCTTTTGGAAACTGAATTTAGTCATATGAGTTCATTCCAGATCGCAGCGAACCTGTCTACAGCCAGCCTACTGCTACCGGTTGATGGTGCGGATGCCTCTGATGCGACGCCAGCCTTAGTTGCTCATCCCAATTAAAAATAACCGGGCGATCCTTGCTGATGGCTTTTTGATAAACACTGCCGCACAATTGGTAGAAATCCGCCATTCGCTCTTGCCGCCATTCATCCGCAAGTTGTTTCAGCGAACTGCCATGCAGGTTTCCTAAACCGTAATACCTGGAAAAGCCGTATTGCAAGGGCGATACAAAACCGTCCGGCTCAATTACCAAACTACCTACGCAGTCGGCTAATAACGCCTCGCTGTTCGGCATAACAGCGTCGGCGTAGACTAATTCCGGGTGCGCTTCCAGTAATTTTCGGTTGGCAAAATCAATCTGCACCACTAGCTTATCCTTGAGTTGATGCTGTAAGGTTTCGCCAATCAAATAGGCATAAGCCGATTCCACCCGGTCCGGCATATCATCAGGCAGATTGCCATTGGCAAAGCCACCCTCTTCCAGGGGATGAATCTGCAAGAGTTGGGCTTCCTGCTCCAATGCAAAACCGACGACCCACTCCAGCTCATTGAGATTGTATTGGGTAAGGGTGAAAATAAAGCCGAAATTAATGCCTGATTGTCTCAAGCCGGCAAGATTTGCCGCCATTTTGGCGAAGGCTATGCTTGAATTACGCATTTTGTTATGCGATTCCGGAATGCCGTCCAGACTGATCGCAATGGTATCAACCACGCCTTTCAGTTCGGACAGGCGGTTTTGAGTAAGCAACATGCCATTCGTCGCCAGCGCAGTGGTAAGGCCAAGGGTTTTCGCCTGCTTAAGCAAGGCGGGCAAAGGTGGATACAGCAAAGGCTCGCCACCGGAAATGCTGACATAGTCATATCCTTCTTCCGCCATTTGGCAGAGCGCCTCCGAGAGCATCGTCACGCTGAGCGCATCACGCTCTCTTGGCGACGAAGAAGAATAACAGTGCAAGCAACTGAGATTGCAAAAACGGCTGGGATGAATCTGAATGGCCCGGGAGTTTCCGGTCGCTCGAAACTGTTGATTCTTCTTCATGGCGGCGCCGTTAAAATGTTTTAACGTTGACAGTTGACACAGTCGTTACCGGATTTTGTAAAAACGCCGGGATACCACGAATCCACCAGGGTTGCAAATAATAGCTGGCACCGCCGCGAGCTTCCAGAAGCGCTTCTACGTTTTCGAAGCCTTCAATTGAGCGAACGCCGGTTTTGCCGCAGCAAAACTGCAATTTTTCAGAACCTTTTTGTTTTTGATTCATGACCATTTCTCCTTTCAGAAAGTTAATATCAGCCTTAGCCCAGGATTGGACAAAGTGTATGAGCGAAAGGTCAGGCCTTGTCACTCAGGAAAAATGATACTGGTTGATCGACAGAAAGGCTGTGAAGAATTATTGCGGCAGGATGATAAAAATTACCGCTTGTGCGGTTTTTTTCAGGGTCTGTGACAGAGCAACAGGCGAGGTTTAATCCGCCGAGGCTTCGGCGCCCAGGCTGCCGGACGAATCATCGTTTTCGTCAGCATCGGCTAATGATGACTCATGCGATTCAATACCCGCTTTTTCGGTAATGCTTTTGGGAAAAGTTTTTTTGACTTTGACTCCCAATTGACGGAATCCATCCGCCTGACGAATCAAATTGCCTTGTCCATGGGTTAATTTATTCATGACATTATCGTAAGTGCTGGCAACGGTGCCAAGCTGCTTGCCCAGCTTTTCCAGGTCATCGACAAAGCCGCGGATCTTGTCGTAGATAATGCCTGCCTTGTCGGCGATAGCGCGGGCGTTTTCGTTTTGTCGCTCGTATCGCCATATATTTTCAATGGTTCGAAGCGTGGCCAGTAACGTGGTGGGCGTAACGACAATGATTTTATGCTCGAAGGCATCGGTGAATAAGCGCTCATCGTTCTGAAAGGCGCAAACAAAAGCGGATTCAATCGGCATGAACATCAACACGAAATCCAGCGATCTTAAACCATTCAATCGAGAATAATCCTTATGACTTAACGCTTTGATATGCTCGCGCACCGCATCGGTATGCTGCTTCAGCGTCAGCAAACGCTCTTGGTCATCGTCGGTAGAGCAATAACGCTCATAAGCCAGTAGCGATACTTTGGAATCAATGATAATGTCCTTATCCTCGGGCAAGCGGACAATCACATCGGGCTTGTACAACTTATGATCTACATTGCGAAACGCGCCTTGGACTTCATATTCTATGCCTTTGCGCAGCCCGGATTTTTCCAGCACTTTTTCCAGAATCATTTCGCCCCAGTTGCCCTGGGTTTTTTTATCGCCTTTTAGCGCGCGAGTCAGATTCAGCGCTTCTTGGTTCATTTTTGCGGTATCCCGCCGCAGCGAGACGATTTCTTCACGGAGCGATATCCTGTCCTTATTTTCATTGTCGTAGACCGTTTCGATTCGGCGCTTGAATTCGCCCAATTGTTCGCGCAAGGGCGTCATGATGTGGTCAAGACTGGCTTTATTCTGTTCGGCAAACAGTTTGCCACGCTCGTCAAAAATTTTACCGGCCAGCGCTTCAAACTGGTTTTTTAGCTGTGCTTCGGCAGTTTGTATAAACAGCAGCTTTTCGGCATGATGTTTTTCCTGTTCATGAAGCCGAGTCAACAATTGAGCGTTCTGGGTTTTGCTTTCGAGAAAAAGTTGCTGCAAGTCTTTTAGTTCGATTTCCAGATTTCGAAACTGCTGCAATTTATCCGTTGTAATCGTTAAATCGATGGTGAGTCGCCTAAGTTCGGCTTTGTCCTTTCTATGCAGCCAATACACGGCTAGCGCGCCAAGCAAAACACCCGCTAAACAAGACGCCAATAGCGGCGCAATCATCAAAAAATCCATGCTAGCGCCTTATCGCAACTGCTTGAGCACGGTTTCAGCGGCATCCAGCGTTTTCTGTAAATCCGCATCCGTATGCGCCGCCGAAACAAAACCGGCTTCAAAAGCTGACGGCGCCAGATAAACGCCCTCGCCAAGCATGGCATGAAAAAAGCGTTTGAATAGCTGTTGATCGCATTGAATAACCTGAGAAAAATATTTGATTTCGGTTTCCGCACTGAAAAACAAGCCGAACATGGCGCCAACAGAGTTCGTGCTGAGGCTGATTCCCGCCTTGTCGGCGCAAGCTTTTAAGCCAGCGATTAAACGCTGCGTTTTACCAGTCAGTTCGTCATAAAAACCGAGTTGGCTCACCAGATTCAAAGTGCTCAGGCCTGCCGCCATCGCCACCGGATTGCCCGATAAAGTTCCCGCTTGGTAGACCGGGCCGAGCGGAGCCAGAAATTCCATGATTTTGCGCTGGCCGCCAAAAGCGCCGACCGGCATGCCGCCGCCGATGATTTTGCCGAGCGTGGTTAAATCGGGCTGGATATTGTATAGGCCTTGGGCCCCATGCAAGCCTACCCGGAAGCCGGTCATGACTTCATCGAATATCAGTATGCTTTGATAACGATCGCAGACTCGGCGCAAGGTCGCCAAAAAACCGGGCACGGGAGGGATGCAGTTCATATTGCCGGCGACGGGTTCAACGATGATGCAGGCAATGGTTTCACCCATTTCGGCAAATAATTGCTCAACCGCATCACTGTCATTGTAAGTCAGCGTAAGCGTATTTTCAGCGACTGCGGCCGATACGCCGGGGGAACTGGGCACGCCAAAGGTCAGCGCGCCGGAGCCGGCCTTGACCAGCAAAGAATCCGCGTGGCCATGATAGCAGCCCTCGAACTTAACAATCTTATCGCGGCCGGTGTAACCCCGCGCCAAGCGAATTGCACTCATTGTAGCTTCAGTGCCAGAACTGACCATTCTAACCAGGTCAATGGACGGCATTAACTGACAAATCCGCTCCGCCATCCGGGTTTCAATTTCGGTTGGCGCGCCAAAGCTCAAGCCTTTTTCCGCAGCCGAAATAACGGCTACGATGACATCTGGATGGGCATGGCCCAAAATCATCGGTCCCCACGAGCCGACGTAATCGATATAGGGCTTGCCCATTGTGTCAAAGATATAAGCGCCTTGGGCATGATCAATAAAAATTGGCGCGCCGCCAACACCACTGAAGGAGCGCACCGGCGAATTGACGCCGCCGGGAATAAAGCGTTTTGCTTCAGAAAATAAGTCGTTTGCTGCAGTCATGGAATCATTCAAATTTTGCTAAAAAACCAACTTTATCATGATTGCCGCCATTCAATGCGTTAAAATCAGCCGCTATATCAACAAATGGGTCAAATTGCGGCATTCGATATTCTTGGGGGCTTATGAAGGCAAGAGACAGGCGCAAAGGACTCATTCTGGTCAATACCGGCGAAGGCAAGGGCAAATCATCCAGTGCGTTGGGCATGGTTTTTCGAGCTGCTGGCTGGGGCATGAAGGTCTGTGTGATTCAATTTATCAAAGGTCAATGGCAAACCGGCGAGCAAAGGGCCGCCGAACGCTTTGATAACATTGAATGGCACGCCTTGGGCGATGGCTTTACCTGGAATACCAAAAATCCCGAGCAAGACATCAAAACCAGTCAAGCCATATGGGAGTTCAGCAAAGAAAAAATTCTTTCTCAGCAATATGACTTGATTTTATTGGACGAAATTAATTATTGCTGCGCTTATCAATGGCTTTCTGGACAGGAAGTCGCCGATTTTATCGTTGCTCACAAAGCGCCTTGGCAGCATCTTATTTTGACGGGCCAAAAGGCCGCGCCCGAAATTGTCGCGATTGCCGACACCGTCACTGAAATGACTAAAATTAAACATGCTTTTGAGAAAGGTATTAAAGCTGAACAGGGCATTGAATTTTAATAAGATTACAAAAATTCAGGTTATTTTCTCTCGCCTTTTTCGGGGGGCGCGCAAAAAAGTTAGCCTGCTTTCATTGCTGAGGCTTTTTAATTCGCATAAAATCAGGCTTCAACAGCTAGTTTTTCTATGTTAGAGGAGAAAGCAAATGTCAGAAGTACAAAAAATTATGGCCGCAGTAATCGGCGCATTTGTGATGGGCTTTATTTTAGTTGGTGTCAGCAAACAGGAACCAAGCCTGGCCGAAAAAGAGGCTGCTGCAAAAATCAGAAACTATGTCACGATGCAAACCATGGCCAACCAAAAATGTCCGGACGCGGTGAAAGAGCATACGGGCGAGCAGGTTTTTTTCGCGGCTGAGACTGAAAGTGACAAAGATACTTATTTCACAATGAAATGGAATGGTGAAAACGTGAAAACTGGCGGCTTCAAAAAAGCCTCCTGCACCATCAGCGCTTCTCTAGGGGGCATTTCAGAACTCATTATTGATGACAAAGTTATTATCAAGAAAAAAATATAATCTTCGATTGATTAAGGCACGGACGATAAAAACTTAAACTATGGCAGAAGCAAAAATCAAGGGTGTGCTGAAAACCTGGAAAGCGGATAGGGGCTACGGGTTTATTAAACCCGTTGATGGCGGGCAGGATATTTTTATCCATGTTTCATCCTTAAAGAAAGCGGGACGTCGGCCCATTAGAGGCGATGTCATTTACTACCAAGTCGGCAAGGATAATCAGGGTAAACTCAAGGCGGTTAATGCAACGATTGCAGGCGTAAAACCAACGAAACTTAAAACTGGAAAATTTTTTACCGACCGCAAATGGTTGCTTGTAGGTGCGCTTGGTTTTCTGATAGTGGGCATAGCCGCGTATTTATTGTCCAATGAATTTTTGACATAAAGATTACGCAGCCTTACTGTTCAGCAGCTATTGCACAGTTCTTGGTTTTACTGGCTAAATTCATTACAATGCCAAGCCTGTAAGACGCTTTAATTGAATATTTCGGGGTGTTAGCTCAGTTGGTAGAGCTGTGGACTCTTAATCCATCGGTCGTAGGTTCGAGCCCTACACGCCCCACCATAAAAATCAAGGCATTGCAGATTTTTTAGTTTCAAGACTTTTTATTTGAGGTGCCTTTCGCGGTGCTTCTGTGATAAATAA
>Ga0233424_10001907_pt1 | contig 16376 bp, 11 predicted proteins | sample Watercolumn_Towu_FD_181011 | JGI IMG/M metagenome (GOLD analysis project Ga0233424, IMG submission 181011) | Freshwater microbial communities from Lake Towuti, South Sulawesi, Indonesia - Watercolumn_Towuti2014_125_MG | ecosystem: Environmental > Aquatic > Freshwater > Lake | place: Indonesia...
AGGAAGCTCATCATGACGGCCAGCGTGGCCACCGGCATCAGGAAGAAGTGCTCCTGCCAGGCCCAGCCGGCGAGCACCGCGAGGTCGTGCAGGCCGAGGGCGAGACCGAGGATCAGGGCCACGGCCATCACGCGCAGCTCCGGCCGCGCTTCACGCCAGGCCAGCCAGCTCACCCAGGCTGCGCCCACCGCCGCAACCACCGCCGTGACCGTGTACTGGAGCACCACCATGTCCCACTGACGCAGCCACAGCGGCATGCTGACGACGGAGACGAGCAGGACATTTGCCGTCAGCAGCGCCTCCAGCCCGCGGTGGCGCCGGTGCGCGAAACGCAGGGCGAAGAGCAAGGCGGTCAGCATCACCCAGCCCATGGACGCATGCGTCGCCCACCAGAACCAGTCCTGCGCCGCCGGCGCGGCGGGCGGGCTCACGTAGTAGTGCAGATTGCGCACCATCCAGGCCGCCGCAGTGAGCGCGAACAGGCCGTAGATGGCCTCGCCCGGCCGGCGCAGCCACAAGGTCAGCGCGAAGGCGCCCAGCACCAGCAGGGTCAGGCTGACGGCCTGCGGCAGGCCGGACTGGGCCCGCAGCCGCCACATCCAGCGTTTCTCCAGCACGTCGCGGGGCCCGACCCAGATGCGCGACACGACGTGGTAGCTGTCGGCCGGCACCGGCAGGGCCACGACCACATCGAGGCCCCGCTCGCCCGCCCCGGGCAGCGGCAGCCACAGCGGCTGCACCCACTGCTCGCGTTCGGCATGCTGGTTGTCCAGCAGCACCGTCCAGCCCTGCTCGCTGCGCGCCAGCACGGCCGCCGACAGCGTGACCAGGCGAGGGATGTAGAGCGCCATCGGCTGCTCGCCACCGCCCGGCACATGGATGCGGTACCAGCGCATCTCATAGGCGTCCTGCGTGAGCTTGGCCGCGCCGGGCCGGTCGCGCACATCGGGCAGGGCCAGGGGCTGCCAGCGATCGGCCTCGGCCGGGGGCAGCAAGCTGGCCGGCAGATCGAGCCGGTCACCGCCCCGGGCGGCATGGCGGCGCAAGGCCAGCCACCAGGCCTCCAGCTCGGCGCGCGTCCAGGCGCTGGTGGCCAGCACGGCCGAGGACGCCTCATCGCCCGACGCGGCGGTGGAGGGCTGGGGCAGCCGCTGCGCCGCCGCACCCAGGCTGGCAGCGATCAGCCCGGCCAGCAGGCAGGCGCGCAGGAACACGACAAGCGCACGCATCCTTCAGTTCATGGGGGGCAAGGACATGGGACGCGAGCATGCCACAGGGGGTGGCGGCGCCTGCCAAGGCGCGCGCCGCTCAGACCGCCGGCATGACCGTTCAGCTGACCGGAGCGCGAGCCGGGCGCTGCATCGGCGCGAACGCGACCGGAAAAGCAAAAGGGCGAACCTGTCGGCTCGCCCTTCATGGCCGCGCGCTGCGGCAGGATCAGTCGGCTTGCTTGCGCAGGAAGGCCGGGATCTCGATCTCGTCCATGCCGTTGGACGACAGGGCCTCGACCTTGGCCGCCGCGCTGCCCGAGCGGCCATGGCGCCAGACGCTCGGCACATTGGCATTGGCGAAGTCGCCCAGGCCCAGACCGACATTGGCCTGCGGGCCGGCGGCGGGGGCCGTCATGGCCACGGCTTGCGTCAGCACGGGCATGCCGTCGGTGCCGTTGCGCACGACCTGCTGGGTCTGCACGACCTGCAGCGGCGCCTGCTGGCGGGCGCGGCCGGCGGTCAGGCCGGTGGCGATGACGGTCACGCGCAGGGCGTCGCCCAGGCTTTCGTCATAGGCGGTGCCGTAGATGATGTGCGCGTCTTCCGAGGCGTAACGCTTGATGGCGTTCATCGCGTTGCGCGACTCGCTCAGCTTGAAGTTGGCACGGCTCGCGGCAATCAGCACCAGCACGCCGCGCGCGCCGGAGAGATCGATGCCCTCCAGCAGCGGGCAGGCCACGGCGGCTTCGGCGGCCTTGGTGGCGCGATCCGGGCCGGTGGCCTGGGCCGTGCCCATCATGGCCTTGCCGGGTTCGCTCATCACGGTCTTGACGTCTTCGAAGTCGACGTTGACCAGGCCCGGGATGTGAATGATGTCGGAAATGCCGCCAACGGCGTTCTTCAGCACGTCATTGGCGTGCGCGAAGGCCTGATCCTGCGTGACGTCGTCGCCCAGCACATCGAGCAGCTTGTCGTTCAGCACGACGATCAGCGAGTCGACATTGGCTTCGAGTTCGGCCAGGCCGGAATCTGCCGCCTTGGCACGGCGACCGCCTTCGAATTCGAAAGGCTTCGTGACCACACCGACCGTCAGGATGCCCATTTCCTTGGCAACGCGGGCGATCACCGGGGCCGCGCCGGTGCCGGTACCGCCGCCCATGCCGGCGGTGATGAACAGCATATTGGCGCCAGCGATGGATTCGCGGATGCGGGATTCGGCTTCCTCGGCGGCGGCCTTGCCCATTTCGGGTTTGGCACCGGCGCCCAGGCCGGTGGAGCCGAGTTGCAGCAATTGGTCGGCCTTGGAGCGGTTGAGCGCCTGCGCGTCGGTATTCGCGCAGATGAACTCAACGCCTTGAACGCCCTGGGCGATCATGTGGTCCACGGCATTGCCGCCGCCACCACCGACCCCGATCACCTTGATTTGGGTGCCTTGGTCAAACTCTTCGATCATCTCGATGGGCATATCAAACCTCCTACTGCAATTGTGCCTCGGGCACATGAATGTTGACTAGTTGCTGAAACACTTTTTTCCTGATTTTTAGGGGTCAGAAATTCCCCATGAACCAGTCCTTGACCCGGCCGAGCAGGGTTTGTACCGAGCCCGCCTGCTGCGCGGCCTTGAAACCCCGGGTGCGGGACAGCCGGGCCTCCTCCAGCAAGCCCATGACGGTGGCTGAACGGGGGTTGGCGACCATGTCGTAAAGCGCGCCCGAATAGGTCGGCAGACCGCGCCGGACGGGTTTCAGGAAAATGTCCTCGGCGAGTTCCACCATGCCGGGCATGACGGCGGAACCACCGGTCAGCACGATCCCGGAGGACAAGAGTTCCTCATACCCGCTTTCGCGGATGACCTGGTGCACCAGCGAAAAGATTTCCTCGACCCGCGGTTCGATCACGCCGGCCAGCGCCTGCTTGGACAGCATCCGCGGGCTGCGGTCGCCCAGGCCGGGCACTTCCACCTGGTCGGACGGGTCGGCCAGCAGCTGCTTGGCGACGCCATACTCGACCTTGATCTCCTCGGCATCCTTGGTCGGGGTGCGCAGCGCCATCGCGATGTCGCTGGTGATCAGGTCGCCGGCGATCGGAATGACGGCGGTATGGCGGATCGAGCCGCCGGTGAATATCGCCACATCGGTCGTGCCGGCGCCGATATCCACCAGCGCCACCCCCAGGTCGCGCTCGTCGGCGGTCAGGGCAGCGTGGCTGGAAGCACTCGGGTTCAAAACCAGCTGATCAACTTCCAGGCCGCAACGGCGCACGCACTTGACGATGTTTTCGGCGGCACTTTGGGCGCCGGTCACGATATGGACCTTGACCTCCAGCCGGCCGCCGCTCATGCCGATCGGCTCCTTGACCTCGTGGCCGTCGATGACAAATTCCTGCGGCTCGACCAGCAACAGGCGCTGATCGTTCGGAATATTGATGGCCTTGGCGGTTTCAACGACGCGGGTCACGTCGACCGGCGTGACCTCCTTGTCGCGCACGATGACCATGCCGGTGGAGTTTTGGCCGCGGATATGGCTGCCGGTGATCCCCGTGTAAACCCGCGATATTTTGCAGTCGGCCATCATCTCGGCCTCTTTCAAGGCCTGCTGGATGGACTGCACGGTCGCGTCGATATTGACGACAACGCCGCGCTTGAGGCCATTCGACGGCGCGACGCCGAGCCCGGCGATGCGCAATTCACCGCCCGGCAAAACCTCGGCGACCACCGCCATGATCTTGGCCGTGCCAATATCCAGCCCGACGACCAAATCCTTGTATTCCTTGGCCATGTCCGTCCTCAGCGTTTTCTATTTGCGGGTTTACCCGGAGTCTGTATCGTCACGCCGCGCAGCTTGACCGCGTAGCCGTCGGCGTGGCGCAGGTCGGCCGACAGCAGCGGGCTGCGGTAGGTCGACGTGACCTGCGTGATGGAATGGGCGAAGCGGCCGAAGCGCTCGACCACGTCGGGCTCGCTGCCGCGCCCGAGTTCGATGACGGCGCCGCTGCCGAAGCTGACCCGCCACGAGCCGCGGCCCGAGAGGTCGAGCCGCTCGATGCTTTCGCCGAGCTTCTCCGCAGCCGGCGACAGCGCCCGCCACATCTGCAACATGGTGCCGGCCGTGCCGGCCGGGCCGGCGAGCAGCGGCAGGGCCTCGTCCTCGACATCGCCGAGGTTGGCCTGGAAGACTTCGCCGAAGGTGTTGACGAGCGCGCGCTCGGCGGCCGCCTCGCTCCCGGCAATTGCGCCGTCGACCCGCGCTTCCCAGTAGGCCGCCGGCCGGTGCTCTTCGAGGCTGACCTTCAGGCGCATCGGCCACACGCGCTGCAGTTGTGCATGCCGCACCCAGGGCACGGCCTCGAAGGCGGCGCGGCCTTCCTTCAGGTTCAGGCTCAGGAAGGAGCCGTTCAGGCGCGGCAGCGCATTGGCGCGCAGCGAGGCCACGCTGTTGCGGCTCACGTCGCCCTCCACCTGGATGGCCCGCAGATTGAACACCGGCAGGCGCACCGTCCAGCGCAGCGCCGCCCAGGCTGCGGCCGCCAGCGCAGCGGCGAGCAGCAGCGCCGTGACCGCATTCATCAGGCGGACATCGGGCGGCAGCGCAGCGGTGGCGGCGGCGGAGTTCACGTCAGCGCGCGTCCAGTCGAGCCTGGGACAGCAGCCACAGGCACAAGTGCGGGTAGTCCACGCCCACGGCCTGCGCGGCCTTGGGCACCAGGGAGTGCGAGGTCATGCCCGGGCTGGTGTTCATCTCCAGCAGGAAGGGCTGCATGTCGGACTTGCGCAGCATCAGGTCGGCACGCCCCCAGCCACGGCAGCCCAGCAGCTGGTAGGCGCGCAGCACCAGCTGCTGGATCTGGGCTTCGAGCGCGGCGGGCAGCGTGCCGAACAGGTACTGGGTGTCGTTGGACACGTATTTGTTCTCGTAGCTGTAGTCGCCGCCCTGGGCGCGGATCTCCACCACCGGCAGCGCCACGGCACTGTCGCCCTGGCCGAGCACGGCGCAGGTCAGCTCCGGGCCTTCGATGCATTGCTCGAACAGCAGCTCGTCGTCATAGCCCAGGGCCAGGTCGACCGCGCCCTGCATCTGCGAGTAGCCGAGGGCCTTGCTGATGCCAATGCTGCTGCCTTCGTGCGGCGGCTTGACGATGACCGGCAGGCCGAGTTCGTCGGGGATCTCGCGGATGCGTTCGCGCGTCAGCTCAGCGCGGGACAGCACCACATAGGCCGGCGTCGCCAGGCCTTCAGCGGCCCAGACGCGCTTGGTCATGGTCTTGTCCATGGCCACACCGGAGGCCGTCACGCCCGAACCGGTGTAGGGGATGCGCAGCCACTCCAGCGCGCCCTGTAGCGTGCCGTCTTCACCGCCCCGGCCGTGCAGCGCGATGAAGGCGCGCTCGAAGCCCTCGTCCTTGAGCGCCTGCAGCGGGCGCTCGGCGGGGTCGAAACCATGGGCGTCGACGCCCAGCGAGCGCAGCGCCTCCAGCACGCCCTGGCCGCTCATCAGCGAGACGGGGCGCTCGGCGCTCGTGCCGCCGAAGAGCACGGCCACCTTGCCGAGCGAGGTGGGGTCGATGGCCAGGTCGATTGGCGTCGTCATGCAGACGCTCCTTGCGAAAAGTGATCAGCCACAAGCCGCGGCAGGCCGCTCATCGAGCCCGCGCCCATGCCGATGACGACATCGCCGTCGCGCGTGAGGGCGGCCAGCGCCGCGGGCATGTCGGCCACGCGGGCGACGAAATGCGTGGTGCCCACGGCCTGGGCCAGGGCCGCGCCGGTCGCGCCGTCGATCGGCGCCTCACCGGCCGAATACACCTCGGTCAGCAACACCACATCGGCGCCCCGCATCACGCGCACGAAGTCGGCGAAGCAATCGCGGGTGCGGGTGTAGCGGTGCGGCTGGAAGGCCAGCACGAGGCGCCGGCCCGGGTAGGCGCCGCGCGCAGCAGCCAGCACGGCGGCCATCTCGACCGGGTGGTGGCCGTAGTCGTCCACGAGTGCGAAGCGGCCGCCATCGGCTGCGGGCCAGTCGCCATGCTTCTCGAAGCGGCGGCCCACGCCGGAGAAGCTGGCGAGCGCCTTCAGGATGGCCTCGTCCGGGCAGCCCAGCTCCATCGCGATCGCGATGGCCGCCAGCGCATTGCGCACATTGTGCTCACCTGCGAGGTTGAGCAGCACGTCGAGATCCGCAGCCTCTTCACGCTGGCAGGTGAAACGCATCTGCGCACCCGGCAGCGCCTGCACGTTGACGGCGCGAATGCAGGCACCGGCCTCGATGCCATACGTGACGAGCGGCCGCTCGATGCGCCCGAGGATGGCGCGCACGCCGGGGTCGTCGGCACACACCACCGCCGCGCCGTAGAAGGGCATGCGGTGCAGGAACTCGACGAAGGCCTCGTGCAGCTTCTGCACCGAGTGGCCGTAGGTGTCCATGTGGTCTTCGTCGATGTTGGTCACGACGGAGAGCACCGGGCTCAGCTTGAGGAAGGAGGCATCGCTCTCATCCGCCTCGACGACGATGAACTCGCCCCGGCCCAGGCGCGAGTTCGCCCCGGCGGCGTTGAGCTTGCCGCCGATGACGAAGGTCGGATCCAGGCCCGCCTCGACGAGGATGGCGGTGACCAGCGAGGTGGTCGTCGTCTTGCCATGCGTGCCGGCGATGGCGATGCCCCGGCGCAGGCGCATCAGCTCGGCCAGCATCACCGCGCGTGGCACGACCGGGATCTGGCGCGCGCGGGCCGCGACGACATCGGGGTTGTCGGCGGCCACCGCGGTGCTGGTGACCAGCGCCTGGGCCTGGCCGATGTTGGGCGCGGCGTGGCCGATCTCCACGCGCAGGCCGAGGCCGCGCAGGCGCTCGGTGGTGGCGCTCTCGACGGCATCCGACCCGCTCACCGTGTAGCCCAGGTTGTGCAGGATCTCGGCGATGCCGCTCATGCCGGCGCCGCCGATGCCCACGAAATGCAAACGCTGGACCGCGTGCTTCACTTCAACATCCCTTCGATCTCGTCGGCCACGCGGGCGGCGGCGCGCGGCCGTGCCAGCGAGCGCGCCTTCTCGGCCATGGCCAGCAGCGCGGCGCGGTCCAGGCCAGCGAGCAGCTCCTGCAGGCGCTGCGGCGTCAGCTCGGCCTGCGGCAGGTGCAGCGCCGCGCCGTGCTGGGCCATGAAGACGGCGTTGTCGCGCTGGTGCGAGGTGGTGCTCACCACCAGCGGCACCAGCACGGCTGCACAGCCGGCGGCGCAGAGTTCGCTGACCGTGATGGCGCCGGCGCGGCAGACCACCACATCGGCCCAGGCGAGTGCTGCAGCCATGTCGTCGATGAAGGGCCGCACTTCGGCGGAGAGGCCGGCATCGGTGTAAGCCTGCCAGACGGCGCCGAGGTGGTCCTGCCCGGACTGGTGCAGCACCTGCGGGCGCTGGTCGGCCGGCCACAGGGCCAGGGCCTGAGGCAAGGCCTGGTTCAACGCGCGCGCACCGAGCGAGCCGCCCAGCACCAGCAGGCGCAGCGGGCCCGCGACACGGGCCGGGTCGGCAAAGCGCTCGGCCGGCAGCGGCAGCGCCTCGATCTCGGCGCGCACCGGGTTGCCGCTGACGATGGCCCCGGGCGTGGAGGCCGCAGCCGCGCCATCGAAACCGAAGGCGATGCGCTTGGCAAAGGGCTTGAGCGCGGCATTGCTCTTGAGCATGGCCGCATCGGCATTCACGAGCATCAGCGGGCGGCCGCTCAGCGCCGCCGACAGGCCCGCCGGCACGCAAACGTAGCCGCCCATGCCGAGCACGGCGGTAGCGCGGCGGCGCTCGTAAACGCGGCGGGCCGCGCCCAGGGACTTGAAGAAGCCGACGATGCCGCGCAGCGTGTGCGCCAGGCCCTTGCCGCGCAGGCCGGCGAAGGGCAGCGCATCGATTTCGATGCCCCGCGCCGGCACGAGGCGGTTCTCCATGCCCTGCGGCGTGCCGATCCACGACACGGTCCAGCCACGGCGCTGCATCTCCTCGGCCACGGCCAGCCCGGGAATGACGTGGCCGCCGGTGCCGGCGGCCATCACGACGAGGTGCTTGTCACTCACGAGCGCCCTCCCCGCATCATCTGGCGGTTCTCCAGGTCGATGCGCAGCACCACGGCCAGCGCCACGCAGTTCATGAGGATGGCTGAGCCGCCGAAGCTCAGCAGCGGCAGCGTCAGGCCCTTGGTCGGCAGCGCACCGAGGTTCACGCCCATGTTGATGAAGGCCTGGCCGCCCATCCACAGGCCGATGCCCTGGGCATACAGGCCCGCGAAGACCCGGTCCAGTGCGATGGCCTGGCGGCCGATCAGGAAGCAGCGGCGCGTGAGCCAGAAGAAGGCGACGATGACGATGGCCACCCCCACGAAGCCCAGCTCCTCGCCGATGACGGCCAGCAGGAAGTCGGTGTGCGCCTCAGGCAGGTAGTGCAGTTTCTCGACGCTGCTGCCCAGGCCCTGCCCGAACCACTCGCCGCGGCCGAAGGCGATCAGGCTGTGCGTGAGCTGGTAGGCCTTGCCCTGGGCGTACTTCTCGTCCCAGGGGTTGAGGTAGGCAAAGATGCGCTCGCGGCGGAATTCGCTGAAGCTGATCATCAGCACGAAGGCGCCCACGAGCACCAGCGTGATCAGCAGGAACATGCGGCCGTTCACGCCGCCCAGGAAGAGGATGCCCATCGCGATGGCCGCGATGACGAGGAAGGCGCCCATGTCCGGCTCGGCCAGCAGCAGCAGGCCCACGAAAGCCAGAGAGATCGCCATCGGCGTGACCGCCTGGAAGAAGTTCTCCCGGGCGTCCATCTTGCGCATCATGTAGTTGGCCGCGTACAGCGCGATGCCGAACTTGGCCAGCTCCGAGGGCTGGAAGTTCATGACGCCCAGCGGGATCCAGCGCCGCGCGCCGTAGACCACCTTGCCGATACCGGGGATCAACACCAGCACCAGCAGCACCAGCGAGATCACGAAGACCCAGGGCGCATAGCGCTCCCACAGGGCCACCGGGATCTGCACCGTGATGAAGCCCGCGATCAGCGCGAAGCAGATGGCCACCACGTGCCGCGTCAGGAAGTGGGTCGGCAGGTACTTCGAGAAGCGCGGGTTGTCGGGCAGCGCGATCGAGGCCGAATAGACCATCAGCAGGCCGAAGGCCATCAGCGCGAGCACGACCCAGACGAAGGTGATGTCGAAGCCCTGCAGCTGCGTGGGCCGGCCGGCGGAGGTGGACACCCAGTCGCGCACCGGCACGCTCGCGTCCTCGGCATCGCGCTTCCAGAAGGATTGCAGCTTGGCGACGAAGGCGTTCAAAGCGCCACCCCGCGTTCATCCGCCAGCTGCTGCACCGTCGCGACGAAGACCTCGGCGCGGTGGGCGTAGTTGCGGAACATGTCCAGGCTCGCGCAGGCGGGCGAGAGCAGCACGCTGTCGCTGCCCTGGGCCTGGGCAAGGCACCAGGCCGTGGCGGCTTCGAGCGTGTCGTGGCGCTGCATGGGCACGCCGGTGTTGGCGAGTGCAGCTTCGATCTGCGGCGCGTCGCGGCCGATGAGGGCCACCGCGCGGGCATGGCGGGCCACGCCGTCGGCCAGCGGCGAGAAGTCCTGCCCCTTGCCGTCGCCGCCCAGGATCAGCACCAGCTTGGCCGGGGCGCGGTCGGCACCGAGGCCGGTGATCGCGGCCACCGTGGCGCCGACGTTGGTGCCCTTGCTGTCGTCGTAGAACTCGACGCCGTCGATGCTGCCGACCGGCTCCACGCGGTGCGGCTCGCCGCGGTACTCGCGCAGGCCGTGCAGCATGGGCGCCAGCTCGCAGCCGGCGGCCGTGGCGAGTGCGAGCGCGGCCAGCGCGTTGGCGGCGTTGTGGCGGCCGCGCACCCGCAGCGCGTCGGCCGGCATCAGGCGCTGGATGACGAGGGGCTCGTCCTCATCGCCCTTGCGCTTCTTGATCGTCGGGTCCAGCTCGCGGGCGCGCACCAGCCAGGCCAGGCCGCCTTCGTCCACCAGGCCGAAGTCGCCGGCCGCCTTGGGCGCGTTCAGGCCGAAGCGCACGACGCGGCGCGACACCGTGCGGCCGGGCTTGCCGCGCGTGCCCTTCACGAACACCGGCGCAGGCACGAGGGCTTCGACGGCGGCATCGTCACGGTTGGCCACGATCACCGTGGCGCTGTCCATGCCGCGACCGAAGATGCGCGCCTTGGCCTGACCGTAGCTGGCCATGTCGCCATGCCAGTCGAGGTGGTCCTGCGTCAGGTTGAGGATGGCACCGGCCGTCGGCTCGAAGCCGGCCACGTTGTCGAGCTGGAAGCTGGACAGCTCCAGCACCCAGACCTCGGGCAGGGTCTCGAACACCGGGCCGCGCGGCGGTGGCGGGGCGATGGGCAGCGGGGCGTCTTCGTCGGGCAGTGCGGCGGCGGGCGCCGGGGCGTCCTCGGCGACGGGCGCGTCGGCGGCATCGGTGGCCGCTGGCGCCTCGGCATCCGCCGCAGCCGCCTCAGATTCACTGGCCGGCAACTCGGCGGTCTCGCCGGCCGCTTCGTCTGCGGGCTCGGCGCTCGCCTCGGGCTCGGCCCGCGCCGGGTCGGGCTCCCGGTCCAGCGCCTCGGTCAGCGTGTCCATCAGCGTCGGGCCGATGTTGCCGGCAATCGCCACGCGCTTGCCCGCGCGCTCGGCCAGCAGGCCGGTCATGCAGGTCGTCGTCGTCTTGCCGTTGGTGCCGGTGATGGCGAGCACGGCGGGTGCGTAGCCGTGCTGCGCCTTCAAGGCGGCCAGCGCTTCGGCGAACAGGTCCAGCTCGCCACGCACCGCGGGGCCATGCTCGTAGATCACCTTCAGGCGCGCATCCAGCGGCGACAGGCCCGGGCTCTTGAGCACGGCCTGGAAGCCCGACACGGTGTCGGCGGCGAGCTCGCCGGTGATGAAGGCGGCGGTGTCGCCCAGCGCGCCGAGCTGCGGCGGCTGCGGGCGCGAGTCCCACACCGTGACCTGCGCACCAAAGCGCGCGCACCAGCGGGCCATCGCGAGACCGGAGTCCCCGAGGCCCAGCACGAGCACGCGCTGCTGATGGAGGTGCGACAGGTCGAGCTTCACGCAGTCACCGCAGTTTCAGGCTCGCCAGGCCGACGAGGCACAGCAGCATGGTGATGATCCAGAAGCGGATGACGACCTGCGTCTCCTTCCAGCCGCCCTTCTCGAAGTGGTGGTGCAGCGGCGCCATCTTGAAGATGCGCCGGCCCTCGCCGTACTTCTTCTTGGTGTACTTGAACCAGGTCACCTGGATCATGACCGACAGCACTTCGGCCACGAAGATGCCGCCCATGATGCCCAGCACGATCTCCTGGCGCGTGATGACGGCCAGCGTGCCCAGGCCGCCGCCGAGCGCCAGCGCGCCCACGTCGCCCATGAAGACCTGCGCCGGGTGGGCGTTGAACCACAGGAAGGCCAGGCCCGCGCCGGCCATGGCGGCGCAGAAGATCAGCAGCTCGCCCGCGCCGGGGATGTAGGGCAGCAGCAGGTATTTGGAGAAGACCGAGGAGCCGGTCACGTAGGCGAACACGCCCAGGGCCGAGCCCACCATCACCACCGGCATGATGGCCAGGCCGTCCAGCCCGTCGGTGAAGTTCACCGCATTGCTCGTACCGACGATGACGAAGAAGGCCAGCGCCACGAAACCCCACACGCCCAGCGGCATGCTGACGGTCTTGAAGAAAGGGATCAGCAGGTCGGCCTTGGGCGGAAGCTCGGTCGAGAAGCCGCTGCTCACCCAACGGAAGAACAACTGCACCACGCCGAGGAAGCTCGTCTCCGACACGCTGAAAGCCAGGTAGAGCGCGGCGATCAGGCCGATGAGGCTTTGCCAGAAGAACTTCTCGCGGCTGCGCATGCCCTCGGGGTTCTTGTCGACGACCTTGCGCCAGTCGTCCACCCAGCCGATGGCGCCGAAGCCCATGGTCACGAGCATCACCACCCACACGAAACGGTTGCTCCAGTCGAACCACAGCAGCGTGGACACGCCGATGCCGATCAGGATCAGCACGCCGCCCATCGTGGGCGTGCCGCTCTTGGCCAGGTGGGCCTGCACGCCATAACTGCGCACCGGCTGGCCGATCTTCATCGCGGTCAGGCTGCGGATGACCCAGGGGCCGAAGGCCAGGCCGATCAGCAGCGCCGTCATGGCGGCCATGACCGCGCGGAAGGTGATGTACTGGAAAAGCCGCAGGAAGCCGAGGTCGGGGTAGAGGCCCTGCAGCCATTGCGCCAGGCTAAGCAGCATGCGGGCCTCCCGGCGTGGGTTGTTGAAGGGCAGAGACCACGTGTTCCATCTTCATGAAGCGCGAGCCCTTGACCAGGGTCTGGGCTGCGTCGGGTTGTTCCGTCAGGGCGGCGATGAGGGCCGCCGGGTTGTCGAAGGCGCGGGCACGCGGGCCGAAGGCTGCCGCCGCGTCGCGCGCAGCGGCGCCGGCGGTCCAGAGGTGGACGATGCCGCGCTCGGCCGCGTAGGCGCCCACCTCGCGGTGGAAGGCAGGCCCCTCGTTGCCGACCTCGCCCATGTCGCCCAGGATGAGCCAGCTGTCGCCGGACAGGCCGGCCAGCACATCGATGGCGGCGCGCACGCTGTCAGGGTTGGCGTTGTAGCTGTCGTCGATGAGGGTGCGGCCGCGCGCATCGCGCTTGAGCTCCGAGCGGCCCTTCACCGCGCGGAAGGCCTCCAGGCCCTGCTGGATGGCCGTGAGCGGCGCACCCGCGGCCAGCGCGCAGGCGGCAGCCGCCAGCGCGTTGCGAACATTGTGTTCACCGGCCATGTGCAGGGCCACCGGCGCGGTGCCGGCGGGGGTGTGAAGTTCCACCGCCCAGTGCGTGCCCTGCCACTGCGCGTCGCCGGTCACATCGGCTTCGCCGCGCAGCGCGAAGGTCAGGTGCGGGCGGGCGCCGGCCAGTTCGAACCAGATCGGCGCGCAGGCATCCTCGGCCGGGAACACCGCGCAACCGCTGCTGCCCAGGGCTTGCAGCACGGCGCCGTTCTCGCGCGCGACGGCCTCGACGGTGGCCATGAACTCCTGGTGCTCGCGCTGGGCGTTGTTGACCAGGGCCACCGTGGGCTGTGCCATCGCGGCCAGCGGCGCGATCTCGCCGGGGTGGTTCATGCCCAGCTCGACGACCGCCGCGCGATGGCTGCGCTCGTCGTCATGGCGCAGGCGCAGCAGCGTGAGGGGCACGCCGATGTCGTTGTTGTAGTTGCCCTCGGTCGCCAGCGCGTCCTCGCCCACCCAGGCGCGCAGGATGCTGGCGATCATCTGGGTCGTCGTCGTCTTGCCATTGCTGCCGGTGACGGCAATGACGGGGATCTGGTGCTGGCGGCGCCAGCCGGCGGCCAGCTGACCGAGCGCGGCCTTGGCGTCGGGCACGAGCAGCCCGGGCAGGCCCGCTTCGGCCAAGCCCCGCTCAGCCAGTGCGGCAAGGGCACCGCTGGCCTTCGCCTGCACGAGGAAGTCGTTCGCATCGAAGCGCTCGCCGCGCAGCGCGACGAACAAGTCACCCGCACGCAGCGTGCGGGTGTCGCTGTGCACGCGCGCGAAGGCGGTCGCGCCGTCGCCGACCAGCGTCGAGCCGGGCAGCAGCGCCTGGGCCTGGGCGAGCGTGAGGAAGCCGCTCACAGGCCCGCCCTTTCGAGCAGCGCCGCGCGCGCCTCGCCCACGTCGGAGAAGGGACGGCGCACGCCGTTGACCTCCTGGTAGTCCTCGTGGCCCTTGCCGGCCACGAGGACGATGTCGCGCGCCCCGGCTTGCGCGATGGCCACGCGGATGGCCTCCTCGCGGGCTTCAATGACCAGCGCCTCGGGCGCGGCGGCGGCGATGTCGGCCAGGATCTGGGCCGGCGCTTCGGTGCGAGGGTTGTCGGTGGTGATGACGACGCGGCCCGCCAGGCGCGCGGCGATGGCGCCCATCTGCGGGCGCTTGCCGCGGTCGCGGTCGCCGCCGCAGCCGAACACGCAGACGAGTTCGCCGCCGCGCGCCTGGGCCAGGGCCTGCAGGGCCGACAGGGCCTTGTCCAGCGCGTCGGGCGTGTGCGCGTAGTCGACGACGACTTGCGGCAGCTCGCGCCCATTGCCCACACGCTGCATGCGGCCGGGCACGGGCGTCACGCGGGCCAGCACGCGCGCCACGTCCGCGAGTGCATGGCCCTGGGCACGCAGCGCGCCGGCCACGCCGAGCAGGTTGGCGGCGTTGTAGTCGCCGATGAGTGCGGTCTGCACCGGCACGGCCTCGGTACCCTCGTGCAGCGTGAAGGCCAGGCCTTCGCCGGTGTAGTGCAGGCCGCGTGCAGACAGCCGTGCGTCATCGCGGTCGACGCCGGTCGTCCATACATCCAGCGCGGTCAGCTCGGCGGCGAGGGCCGGGCCCTTGGGGTCGTCGAGGTTCACGACCGCAGCGCGCAGGCCGGGGAAGTCGAACAAGGCGCGCTTGGCCGCCCAGTAGGCGTCCATCGTGCCGTGGTAATCGAGGTGGTCCTGCGTGAAATTGGTGAACACCGCCACGCGCACCGCGCTGCCGGCCAGGCGGCCTTCGTTGATACCGATGCTGCTGGCCTCGATGGCGCAGGCCGCAAAGCCCTGGTCGCGCATGCGGGCGAAGGCCGCCTGCAGCAGCACGGGGTCGGGCGTGGTCAGGCCGTTGTAGTCCAGGCGCGGCGGCTCGCCGATGCCCAGCGTGCCGACCACGCCGCAGCGCTTGCCGAGCAGCGCGCTGGCCTGGGCGATCCACCAGGCCGACGAGGTCTTGCCATTGGTGCCGGTGACGGCGATGACGTCCAGCGTGGCGGTGGGCTGGCTGAAGAAGGCGGCGGCGATCTCGCCGGTGCGGGCCTTCAGGCCGGGCAGCGAGGCCACGCGGGCGTCCACGAAGCCGAAGCGCTCGACGTCGGCGTCTTCCACCAGGCAGGTGGCCGCCCCTGCGGCCAGCGCGGCGGCGACGTACTCGCGGCCGTCGCGCGCATAGCCGGGCCAGGCGATGAAGGCGTCCCCGGGCTGGACCTGGCGGCTGTCGGTGCGCAGCGTGCCCGTGCACCACTCGGCCAGCCAGCGGGCGGCGGCATCGGGGGACTTGAGACGGGTCAGCATCAGAAACTTTCCTCGACCGCGACGGCCTTCTGGTTGGCGACGATCTGGCTCTTCACGTCGAGGTCGGGCGACACGCCCAGCAAACGCAGGGTCTGCGCGGTGACCTGGCTGAACACCGGGCCGGCCACCTTGCCGCCGTAGTACACGCCGCCGGTGGGTTCATCCACCATGACGGCCACCACGATGCGCGGCTTGCTGATCGGCGCGATGCCGACGAACCAGGAGCGGTATTTGTTGCTGGCGTAGCCACGGCCTTCCTGCTTGTGGGCCGTGCCGCTCTTGCCACCGACGCTGTAGCCGGGCACCTGCGCATCCGGCGCGGTGCCGCCGGGGCCGGCCGCGGCCTGCAGCATCAGGCGCAGTTCGTGGGCCACCTCGGGCTTGAACACCCGGATGCCCGGCACCGGGTGGTCGTGCGGCTGGCGCAGCATGCTCACCGGGATGATTTCGCCGTCGCGTGCGAACACGGTGTAGGCGCGGGCCAGCTGGAACAGCGAGGCCGACAGGCCGTAGCCATAGCTCATGGTCGCCTGCTCGATGGGGCGCCAGGTCTTGTAGGGGCGCAGCTTGCCGCTGATGGCGCCGGGGAAGCTGATCTGCGGCCGCTGGCCCAGGCCGATGGCCGTGAACATCTCGTGCATCTCACGCGGCGGCATCTGCATGGCCAGCTTGGCCGCGCCGATGTTGCTGGAGAACTTGATGACCTCGCGCACCGGGATGAGGCCATGCGGGTGCGTGTCGGTGATGACGGCGCCCTGGAAGGGGTAGCGGCCGTTGCCGGTGTCAACCATCGTCTCGGCCGTGACGCGGCCGGAGTCCATCGCGAGGCCGGCGATGAAGGGCTTCATCGTGGAGCCGGGCTCGAAGACGTCGGTGAGCGCGCGGTTGCGCAGCTGCTCGCCGGAGAGGTTGTGCCGGCTGCTCGGGTCGTAGCTCGGGAAGTTGGCCAGCGCGAGCACCTCGCCGGTCTGCGCGTCCAGCACCACCACCGAGCCGGCCTTGGCCTTGTGCTCGGCCACCGCATCGCGGATGCGCTGGTAGGCGAAAAACTGCACCTTGGAGTCGACCG
>Ga0233424_10001908_pt1 | contig 16350 bp, 13 predicted proteins | sample Watercolumn_Towu_FD_181011 | JGI IMG/M metagenome (GOLD analysis project Ga0233424, IMG submission 181011) | Freshwater microbial communities from Lake Towuti, South Sulawesi, Indonesia - Watercolumn_Towuti2014_125_MG | ecosystem: Environmental > Aquatic > Freshwater > Lake | place: Indonesia...
GAACTTCTGCTTCATCATCCCAGACGCGCCTCGCCCCTCATCTAGGTCTCCTGGACCCAGCAATTGCTGGTGTCCAGCGGTGTCTTCGACACCATGGGAGACCACCGATGACCGCATTCTCGACGGAGTTTCGACGGAGAAACCCTGCATTGGGTGCCGATCGGCCGCGCCGACGTCACCGTTCTGCACCACATCTCACCCGAGGTTCAGCGCAGCGATGCCGCGTTGCACGGCTGTCGCACCTACGGTGCATGACACCACAGACGCCCCGACCCCGCGACCCCGCCCCGCTCGACCCGACGAGGCTCGACCTGACTGCCGACGGCGCACCGATCATGTGGACGGTCGAGGAGACGGCCGCGTTCCTCGGGCTCACCCGGCACACCCTCGACGTGTGGCGGTCGAACAGGTCCGGCGGACCGGTCTACGTCAAGATCGCAGGCAACCGCATCCGCTACTTTCCTGCCGACGTGCGGGACTGGCTCATCGCCCAGCGGCGGGGGTCGTGATGCCCAGGCCGAAGAAGCAGCCGGGTGAGCTCGGCAGGGTTAGTGTCCAGCAGTACCGGGAGCGGTTCCGCGCCGACACCCGCATTCGTGACGGCGAAGGTCGAGCACACCACGTGCAGGGGTGGGGTCCTTCCCCGGAAGCCGCGCAAGACGACCTGCAGCGCAAGGCCCACCTCATCTGGGGCGGCGTCTTCCAGCAGGTCGACCCGGCCGGGACGGTCGAGCAGCTCGCCGTCGCCTGGTTGCTGGATCTCCGGCGGAATCGGCAATGGGACGAGGCCGACCCGCAGCCGGGCAAGATCAAGCCGCAGTCGATCGATCGCTATGAGGGAACACTGCACAGCACGATCAAGCCGCTGCTCTGGGGAGTGAAGATCACGTCGTTGACGCCGGCGCGCATCTACAACTTCCTCCACGAGGTAGCCCGCACGAAATCGAATCACGAGGCCTTGATGGCTCGCAGCGTGCTCGCCGGCATGTTCGACCTAGCGATTCTGCACGGTGTCGTCTCGCCAGGAGCCAGTCCGGTGCCCTCAGTAAGGACACTCGCCATCCACCGCCCAGCCTCGAAGCTGATTGCGTTGACTGACGACGACCTCGCGGTGATCATCCAGCTCGTCCTGGCGTGGGAGCAGAATCGTGGAAGCAAGACCGGGAAGCGACCCGACGTGCGCCTCCTCGCCGATCTCCTCATACTCACGAACCGCCTGACCATCCGGCTCTCCGAAGCCCTGGCACTCCGGCGCGAAGACGTCGTGCTCCGCCCGAACAAGCAGAGTGTCCTCACCGAGCACGTCTGGATCAACGGCACGATGACCCACACGGACGAAAAGGGTCTCTACAGACAGTCCGAGCTGAAGGGCAAAGGCCAGGAGAGACTGATCGAGGTCGTGAACACCGATGTGCACGCCGTGCTCAAGCGGCGGATGGCCGACTCCCTCGGCGATCTGCTGTTCGTCACACGCGCCGGAAAGGGGATGTACCCCGAGCGCCCACAAGCGCTGGCGCGCAGGTTCCGAGCGGCACACAAGGAGGAGCTGGACGCTATCGGCGTGCCGCAGGAGATGTTCGTCTACCGCTCGATGCGAAAGTCTGCTGCGGCTGCGCTCGGCGCCGACACCGCTCAGCAGGTCCTCGCGCACGAGAGCAAGCGGACGACGACACAGCACTACACCGGCAGAGAGGAGAAGATCGTCGGCGCCGAGTCGCTGCTAGCTTTGAGCGGCTCGATCGAGCACCGCGACTGCCAACCGTAGACACGCGCGTTCGCCATGCGCGCCCACGTCCCGTATGCTGGAGGTCACCTACTCGGGGACGTCGTTCAATGGTAGGACGGCTGCTTCCCAAGCAGCCAACGCGGGTTCGATTCCCGTCGTCCCCTCTCTGTGGCCTCGGCGGACCCCCTTGATACGCGAATGTACTGTGCGTGCGGCTCGGGTCGTCATCGGTACCGGTCAGCCGTGTCTTACGTCGAGTCCTGCTTCTCCCTTGGACAACACGCGGCTGGATTGGGGCTTTGCTATGTGCTTCTAGGAGCATGTGGACGCGATCCGGGAACGGATCAGAGAACTTGATGAGCAATGTGACACCGTCGAGCGGCCCAAACCGTTCCTGATCGCGGCGCGCTCTGTCGACTAGCCAGTCGAACGGTGGAAAGAGCCTTAGCTAGCTCAAGTCGCCCGGAAGCGCCGCGTGCCGTCTACGCAGACTCGGCGGTGGTCTGGCGTACCATACGGCCCACACGCCGCTGCTGGCCGCGCTCGCGGAGTCGTGTTTTCGCTAGAAGGATGAGGCTGATGGGGCCCATGATGAGGAACTTGAGTGCCGACCAGAGGCAGACCAGCACGATCAGGTTGAGCCATCCGGGCGCGCCCGCCTCGATGGCGGTAGTGCACCAGTAGGCGATCGCGAAGTACGGAGCGGCGAGGAGCATCCCGGGGACGCCCCACTTGAGGCCCCTGCGCGTGCGGATGAGGTCGAGGACGATGTTGCTCGGCATCCACACCCGCAAGAACCCACGGATGAAAATACTGGCAGCCAGGATCATTCGGAACACAGCAGGCACCTCCCACAATGGCGACATCGTTCTTGGGGGAAGGACTCGTCCCGGAGCGGAATCTCCGGGTTCGTCGACCGCCGTGCACTGAACCGGCGGCGCATCATGTGTTGATCGCCTGTACTCAGGCTACTCCTCCCATCCCGCTCCCGGAAGGGACCGACGCAGCGGTCCGTACGCACGTCGCGCACCTGACGGTCGAAGGGAGATGAGGCCGATGGCTGATCGGATAGGCGGGCAGCTGGCGTTCGACTTCGACGAGCTGGCTCGAGAGGATGCGCGCGCCAGTCTCGGCGAGTGGTCGGGCGCGCCTTTGCACTTCACGACGGACTACTACCCGCCGCGTGAGCTGGATGAGGCGTTCGCACACTGGTGCTTCCTGAACACGCACTTCGATTCCTACGCGAGCAGCCATATGTGGCACCGCGCTATCACGATTCCCGGCGACATGACGGTCGGTGACAGCGAGCACACGGCCTCGACGTTCACTGCGGAGCTGCGACCCCGTGTCGCGCAGGAGGGGCCCGGTGGGTTGCTCACGCAGCTGATCTGCGAGCCCTGCGAGTGGCATGCGATCAGCGGGGATGAGAATCACGCTGTCGAAGCGTGGCACGATCACGCGTTCCCCGGCTGGCGCGACCTTCCGGTGATCCCTGCGCAGATCCGGGTGCGGTCCGAGTCCGGGTTGACGAAGCTCGCAACGGCGTGGATCGCAGAGCACTATCCGGTTGAGGCGCAGGTGCCGGGCGCGCCGATCATCACGGAGCGCGCCTCGCACGGAACGCGCCACGTGGCCGGCTACTCGCCGTGGGGAGGCTACGACCTCTCCGCTACTGCGCTCGATCGTCCCGCACCGCCATCGACATCTCCGAAGCGTTCTCCCGCTCGCGCGCTCCCTCAGCCATTGCCGCCCGCGGCTGGCCCTGCACGGCCCGGGCATGTCCTCGGCGCATGATCGTGCTCGCATGCCTGGGGCGAGACAACCATCGTCGTCTCGCCCCAGAAGCCGTCGTCGTCGTTTTCAGGTCAGCTCGCCGGTCTGCGTATCGAGGTGCTGGTAGAAGTCCCTCTCAGCCTGGCGGCGACGTTCGACGTCCGCGACGACGAACTTGACGAAGTCCTCGTCACGGTTCGCGATCACGATGTCCTCGACCGGCTCGGCGGCGTCCTCGCCAGGCCACACGGTCTGCCGTGTAGGCCGGTCACGATCCAACCTCGTCCCCGACGCGGCGACCCAGTCCCGTAGACGGCCGCGGGCATCGGTGAAGTCGCGGTGCCAGCCCAGCGGGGCGGAGCCGTTCTGTTCCGGGTCGTAGGCGCACAGCCAGTGCAGGTGCAGCGCGGACAGCTCCCACAGCAGCTCGGGATGCCGGTACCAGAACGGCGGCACCACGCTCGCGGGCAGCCCGTACGTGCGGCGCAGCCAGTTCACCCAGCTGTTGAGCTCCAGCCACTCGTGCTCAGCGTCATCTGCCCGCAGGAGGTTCCAGTTGATCGGGTGCGGCGGTTCCGGGAGCATCGGCATCTCGAACGCCGGCTCCGGCTCGCCGCCCTCCGGGTCGTCGCGGCCGTCGATGTCCACCGATTCGTCGTCGGTTCCGGTCATCGTCTTGGCTTCCGACTCAGCGCCCGAGTGCGGGCGCTGCCTGGGTCTGCGGACGCGGCGCGTTGAAGGGGTCATCGAGCGGCGACGACACCTGGCGCTCCTGACCCCGGCTCGCGCGTGGCGTGCGGTCGACGACGTAGGGGTGACGAGCCGGATCATGGCTGATCTTGTTCGCGATGAACTCCTCGCCCTCGACCGCCTGCCCGTCACGCTGCTGCGTGTAGGAGCGCTCGTTGCCCTGGGCAATGAAGGCGTCCCCTTTCTGCAGGTTCGCCAGCGCCCACTCCGCGGCCTCGCCGTACGCGACGATGTTGCTGAAGCTCGAGTCGAGCTGCGTGAAGGTGCCGTCGTCGTTGCGCTGCGCGTGCGACTGCGCGAACCGGGCGTAGAACTTCGTCCTGCCCTCGCGTGTCTCCGACCGTCGGGGCGTCGTCGCGATGAACCCCGAAACGGACGGCTTCGTGGTGATGGTCATGATCGTGTCCTCCTGCATCCTCGTCACCCCATCCGGGGCGTCTCTGTGCAGGAGAGGTGCACACCCTCACCACAACAGAGAAGTGTGATGCACCCCGTCACAGGATCGCGGCGTCGCCACTGTCACGGCGGGCTCGACCGGCCGACACCAGCAGGAAGGCCCAGAGAGACTGCTGTACTTCGGCGCGTACTCGCGCGAGGCGGGCTGTTGACGAGCCCGCCATTCTCACGGGCCGAGGTTTCGGCCGTTCTCGCGCCCGACTGGAGCGCCGGGAGTCTTGGGCTCGAATGCCGCCGGATGACGATCCGGATGTGAACGTATGCCGAGTGCGGGCCTGTGGGCGTTCACGACTTCCACGGTCAGTGACGCCCGCTCGGTGGCGGTCGGCTCAGGTTCGCCATTGTCCTGCATCGCGGCGAGCTGTGCCTCGACGCGGGTGAGGTCTTCCTCGGCTTCGGTGAGCGCGGTCGCATGCTTGAAGGGCAGGCCAATCCTCGCCTGCGCTTCTGCGGCTGACTGCTGTGCGATGTCACGGTCGCTGCGTGCCTGCTCGAGCAGGGTGGGGATGCCGGAGACACGGTTCTCGATGCGTTGGATGAGTCCGGTTGCGCCGTCCAGAAACGCTTCCCGGGACATGCTGAAGCTACTGCGAGGAACCCCGACGAGACCGACCTCGACCATCAGCGTTCTGAGCATCGGGTGCGTCGACAGGCGGATGTCGAATCCGCTGATCGACCCGATCATGCCGTAGTCGCGACTCGTGTAGAAGGGCACCGACGTGAAGCCTGAGTCCCGTGCCCAAGCCATGAGGGCATGGCCGGCGTCGACGCGAGAGTCGTAGTTGTGGCCGTGCAGTCGCATCCGGAACCGGTCGCCGCCGGTATCCCGGACGCGCGGTGCGGCGGCCTCCAGCCCTTCGATGTCGGCTTGAGCTCGTCGGGCATCATCGCGGGCACGATCCCGGGTGTGCACGAGCATGGACTCGTTGCGTTGGTGCGCGCGTTCCAGCCGGCGTAGGCGCGTGACTTCGTTCTGGACGGTCGAGTGCTCCAGCAGCAGCGGGTTGCCGGAGCTGATCGCCTTCGCCTCCGCTGCCGAGAGGGCGGAGGAGTCGATCTCCTCTATCTCGCGGGTGTCGAGGCGGCCCCGCATCAGCTGCGCGATGAATGTGGCCTTCCGCTCGACGCCCTGCCACATATACGAGTCGAAGGACCGCTCGGTGACGAACCGGACGATCGCGACCTCGGGGTTCTGGTTTCCTTGCCGGAGGATGCGACCCTCCCGCTGGGCGATATCGGACGGGCGCCAGGGGCAGTCGAGGTGATAGAGCGCGACGGCCCTGGCCTGCACGTTCGTACCGACGCCCATCTTCTCGGTCGACCCGACCAGCACGGCGATGTGCCCGGCGCGTGCGGCGGCGAACAGTCGGGCCTTGTCGGCGTCGGTCTTCGCTTCGTGCATGAACCGGATCGCCTCGCCGGGCATGCCGCGCAGCACAAGCTGAGCGTGGAGTTCGTCGTAGGCGTTCCACCTGTCGGGGTTGGGGGTGCCGATGTCAGAGAACACCAGCTGCAACGCGCCGCGCACGGATGAGGGCTGCCCGGTGAGGGTGTCGAGGTACTCGTTGTCGCGTGTCTTTTCCCACACACGGAAGATCGCGTCCGCGGCGGCGTCCACCTTCGTCGGCCCCGACGGCCCTCCGGATGGGAGCACCATACGGATGTCGAGTGCGGCCTTGCGCCCGTCTGTGCTGATGGTGAGCATGTTGTCTTCGTCCGGAGTGACTTGCTTGTTCTGCACCTTCTCCGCGCGATCACCGAGGGATTCGATGTATTGCTCCAGTTCCACGGTGGGCTGCACCGGGACCGTCGCCGGCACCCGCGCGCCGTCGTCCCGTGCCGCGAGGTCGGGCGTCGGGAGTTGCAGGTCGTCGGCGGTCTTCACGTCGGCGAACACCGACCAGAGCTTGAGCATCTCTGGCACGTTCTGGAACTTCGCGAACCGGGTCTTCATCCGGAACGTGTTCCCGGTCGGGGCCATCTCCATCTGCGTCACGGTCTGCCCGAACGTGGCCGCCCAGGCGTCGAACGACCCGATGCCCGCCTTCTCCAGCAGATCGGGGCGCAGGTAGCGCTGCATCACGAACGCTTCGGTCACGCTGTTGCTGATCGGCGTGGCAGTGGCGCCGGTGACCACGCGTTCGCGGCCTTGGGAGCGGAGGTGTTCGAGCTTCATATGCAGGTCCGTGGCGCGGTCGGAGCCGTCGATCGCGGCGTCGCGGATGTTCGACTCGGTGGCGAGGTTCTTGTACATATGCATCTCGTCGACCACCACGTAGTCGATGCCCGTGTCCTCGAAGCACACCCCTTGGTCGCGGCTGGTGTCGGTGCGGTCTTTGAGCTTGTTCTCCAGAGCGAGGAGCTTTCGCTGCACGCGCTTGACGCTCATCCGGTCCTCGCCCTCGGCGTGCTCCAGCACGCCCTTGACCTCTTCGACCTGGGCGCGGATGTACGCCTGCTGCGTCTCGGTGCGCAGCGGGATCTTCGCGAACGCCCCTTGCGTGAGGATCACCGCGTCCCAGTCGTTCGCCGACGCGCGGGCGACGAACAGGCGCCGCTTGTCCGCCGTGAGTTCCTGGCTGGACGCGGCGAGTACTCGCGCCTGCGGGTACAGCTGCAACCATTCCCGCCCGAACTGCTCGAGCATGTGATTCGGCACGACGATGACCGGCTTAGAGATGAGACCCATGCGGCGCATCTCCATCGCGCCCATGATCATCTCTGCCGTCTTCCCCGCCCCGACCTCGTGGAACAGCCCCGCGGCAGGTTCCGCGATCATGCGGGCGACCGCAGCACGCTGGTGCGGGCGCGGCGTGAAGTTCGCCGCCAGCCCTGGCAGGGACAGGTAGTCGCCCGCATCGGTGTAGTCGCGCAGCACGATGCTGTTGAACCGCTTGTTGTACTCGGCGACCAGGTCGGCGGCGCGGGCCGGGTCTTCCCACACCCATTCGGCGAAACGCTCCTGCAACGCCTCGGCCTTCTCCTGCGCCGCGGCGGTCTCGACCGGGTTGAGGACCCGCCTCTTCGTCCCGTCCGCCTCCTCGATCTCGTCGTAGACGAGGATCGTCTTCTGCTCCATCACCGCCTGCGCGATATCCGGCGCCGGGCGGCGCAACGTACCCCATTCAGATGTCGACAGCAGGCCTTGGCGTCCGCCGCGGACTTCCCACATGCCCGGCATCGGGTTCTCCACCCGCACTTCGGGGTTTCGCAGCAGCTCGCGAAGGAAGTCTTGGTGAACCTGCTCGCTGATCCACACCGCCCCCAGTCGCGCCGAGATGTCCTCCACTCCCAGCGGCTCGGGCAGAACGCTCTGGAGCGCGTCGACGTTCCTCTGGAACTCCGGGTCTTCCGCAGCGCGGGAGGTCGCGTCATCGAGCTTGGCTCGGACGTCGCCGGAGAGATATGCGGGCGCGTGCACCAGCTCGCCTGTGACCGGATCGGTGAACACGAGCCCGTCGAGTGCGGGCCGCGCCTCGTGGTCGGTCATGCCGAGCAGGTCGGCGATGAGGGCGATGTCGATACGCCCGGTTCTGTCCAGGCTCACCGCGATCGCGTCGGCGGGGGTCTCCACGCCCTGTACCTCCGCGCGCGGTGCGACGACCCGGCGCGAGAGGATCGCTGCCTGGTGCGCCGTCTGGTCGGTGTCGTCGAACTGCTCCAGAGCCAGGACGAGGGGGCCGAACGGGTCGGATCGCAGCAGGCGCAGCGGGGTCGGGACGATGCGCGCGTACGTGGCGTCACCGGCGTCGTTCGTGCGGCCGGTCGGGCGCAGCCCGTACCTGTTCAGCGGTCCATAGGCGCCGAGGTACTTCTGATAGTCGCGCCGCAAGGCCGCGCGCGCCTCGGTGATCTCCTCGGTGTCATCGACGGTCGCCGCTTCCATCGCCAGCAGCGCGGTCGCGCGATCGCGCAGCCCGAGTAGCGCGGTCAGCTCCTTGCTGGCGGACTTCGGCACCGCGAACGGCTCCAGCCCGCCGCCCGCGACGGTCGCGAAGGCGCCGCCGGGCTGGACGACGATGCTGCCGTCCCACGCCTCCGGCGGCGACGGGGTGAACGCTGCCCGACGCGATTGCTGCGCAGCGGTGCGCTCGGTCATGACGAGCCCGCCTCGGCGCGCGGAGAACACGAGCGCATCGATCGCGCCAGCGAGGTCATTTTCGAGCCGATCGACGTCCGCAGTGACCTTCAGTGAAGCCTGACCGTACATGCCCTGCTCGACGCTGAGCTCCCCGAGGACCTGTTCGGGGTGCTCGTCGAAGTAGGCGTTGATCTTCGTCGGCTGACCATCCAGCGTGATCGTCCGCACGGTCTCCCACAGCTCGTCCGCCGGCGGTTCGCCGTCTTCGCGGCGTCGGAAAATGAGCAGATCGGTGAGCGCCTCGGTTCCGGCCGCCCTGCGGTGCGCGCCGGTCGGGAGACGGATCGCGCCGATGAGGTCGGCGAGGTCGTTCATCTCTCGCCGTGCGCCGGGGCTCTGCGCATCCATCGTGAAGTGCGACGTCAACGTCGCCACCAGGCCGCCCGGGCGGGTCAGCCGGAGCGACTTGAGGATGAAGTGGTTGTGCATCGATTGCTTGGTGGCGTTGTGCACCGGGTCGTGCAGCACCACTTTCGAGAAGGGCACGTTCCCGATCGCCGCGTCGAAGTGCGCTTCCGGGAGGCGCGTATCTGCGAACGACTCCGCCCGCACCTCTGCGTGCGGGTAGAGGCCCCGGCTGATCGCCGCGGTGATCGGATCAAGCTCCACGCCGGTCATGGTCGCGCTGTCGGGGGCGAGGCCGATGAATGTTCCCGCCCCCGATCCGGGTTCGAGCACGGCGCCGCCCTGGAAGCCCAGGGCGGTGAGGGCGCGCCACAGCTGCCGCGCGATCAGCGGGTCGGTGTAGTGGGCGTTGATCGTCGTCCGGGCGGCCGCCTCCCACTCGTCATCCGCCAGCAGGGCGCGCAACTCGTCACGCTCCCGCGCCCAGTCCGGCTTCGCGGCGTCGAACACGTCCGGGATCGCACCCCACGACGACCAGCGCGCCAGCGCCCGCTGCTCATCGCTGCGCGCCGCGCGCCCTTCATCGGCGAGAGCGCGGGTGAGGCGGATCGCCTCGACGTTGGCACGGAACCGCGCCTTCGCCCCGGACGGTGCGAGATCTTCCTGCGACGCCGGGACGAATCGTGACGCCAGCTCAGGAACCGGCGCGGATTCAGCGGTGGCTACTGGAGTTCGCGGAGGAAGCGGATCGTCGCCGCTTCCGTCAGCACCTCGGCGTTCGCCCGCAGGTACTCCCGCGGCGGCTCCGTCGCGACCAGGCCCTCCAGGAACGAGACCGGGACGGCCCAGTCCTTCGCCATCTGCTCCAGCTCCACCGAGGAGGGCATCAAGTCCGGGGAGTCCTGCATCCGCTCCGCCCAGGTCACCAGATTCTCGTCTGAGGGCCGGGTCTGCTCCCACTCCTCGCGGGCCTGATCCAGCGGCAGCTCCGGATCGTGGCTCCACACCAGCTGTGCCATCACGACCTCCTCCGCTGTTCTCCGCGCGGTCGCCAACCGGGCGACCTTCTCGGGATAAGTCTCCCTCGCCGGGTCCGTCCCTGCCAGTATCGCCTGCAGGTCCGACACCTCGGCCTCGACCTGCCGGCCCAGGCTCTCGAAGAACTCCGCCGGGTTCTCCAACGCCGCGTACCTGGCCGGCAGGTGCTGGTGCCAGTGGCTCGTCGCGAGCTGCCCGTACTTGTTCATCCGTGTTTCCTCCACCATCGTTCGCGTCGGTCGCTTCTCCGTCACGGGCGAGCGAGAGGGTCGCGTCCGCTGCGGTCTCACCGAGGCCCCACAGGTCGAACTCGAGCTGGCCCTCGTGCACCTTCGGCCCGCGCCGCCTGACCATCACAGGGCCCCCTCACCCGTCGACAGGGCGCGGCGCTTCATCGTGCGGTCGTTCGGCATGGGTGCTCCTATGGTTCGTCCTGACCGACAGGTGCGTTCTCGACATCACCGGTGGCGGGGGCGGGCCGTTCGAGAAGCCGCTCGATACCGGCCCGATCGGCACGCAGCTCTTTCGCGTCGCGGCGGACCGTCCACGCGCGCAGGCGGGTCACGATCGGCGGGGCGCTGCGCAACAGCACGAGCGCAGTGCCGAACGGCAAGGTCCTGATCGTGTCCGGCGGCATGATCGCCACCCGCCGGATCGACCGTTGTGCCGACCGGGAGCCGTGGTCGCCGACCGTTGTGGAGTCGGTGATCTCGTCGCGTTCGCCGATCAACGTCGACAGGTCGTTCAGATCCCGCGAGTTCGACGCGCCACCGAGGATGATCTTCACGATCGACGCGTCCCAGATCGCACTGGCCGCGTTCTCCGACCACTTCTCCCGTGCCTGCGCGAGCGACTGCAGCACGGGCACGGTGGTGATCCCGGTGCCGCCACCTTCGGCCATCAACGTCGGAAGGGACGGCAGCGGAGCCAGGTTGCCGACCTCATCGAGGGCCAGCAGCAGGGGCGGATCGAGGCGCGCCCCGGGGCTGGTGGCGGCGATGTGCCGGGCGGCCTCGACGAGGTCTTCCACGAAGGCCGCCACCAGCGCCGAGCTGTTGTTCGCGCCCGCACCGGTCGCCAGCAGATACAGCGTGCCCTTCGCGCGCAGGAACGACTCGGGATCGAACTGCTCGGCAGGCCCCGGTGAGACCGCGTCCAGCACTCGCGGGTCGGCGAGCGCGGCCAGCGCCAGGGAGACGCCTTGCCAGATCGAGTCGCGGGTGCGGGGGTCGGAGTCGATCATTGCCTGCAACGACTCCGCCCACCCGGCCGCCGCCCGGGGGTGGCCGACGAGGATCGCCACCGCATCGGCCGCCGCCGACGGGTCGAGGGTCCAGCGGAACAGTTCCGCCGGCTGCCGGTGGTCGAGAGCCGCAGCGTGTAGGAGGGCTTGCAGGGCTGTGCGGGTCTTGCCTTCCCAGAACCCGCCTCCTTCCACACCGCCTGCGGACAGGCCTGTGCCTGCGGCGAGTCCGGCGGCGCGGATCATCGCGGTCAGCGGGTCTTCGCAGCCGCGGATCGGTGACCATCGCAGCCCCGCAGGCAGGCCTTCGGCCAGGTGCTGCGGGTCGAACACCGCGACGGGCCCGATCGCCTGACGGGCGCGGAGGGTCGCGGTGAGGTTATCGGGTCGTGTCGAGGTGGTGACGACTGCGCCGGGTGCGTCGAGGATCATGTTGATCACCACGTGGAGGCCCTTGCCGGAGCGGGGCGGGCCGATGAGGAGGATGGAGTCCTCGACGCTCGCCCACACGCCCGGCCCTCGTGAGGTGCCGAGCAGGTAGGCGATGTCGTCTGCGGCGGGCTTGTGCACCGAGGGGCGCAGCTGGCTGCCACGACGCAGCAACGCCTTGGCCGAGGCGTTCCGCACGACGTCTGCGCGGGTGGCGATCCCGGCGATGCGGTACGGGTCGCTCTTCGATGCGCGCCCGTGCTCGCGCATCAGGCGCCACACCGACCAGCCGATCATCCCGGTCCCGGCGAGGAGGATCAGCGCGGTGGCCCAGTAGGCGATCGGGTTGAGCCCGGGGGCGCCCAGCGGGACGGCGGGGTCGAGGGGGTGCAGCAGCACGCCGAGGCCGGCCTCGACGCCGCCCGTCGGCTGCGGGAGCCCGGTGATCCATGCGGTCAGCGCGGCCGCGCCGCGCAGCACCGCGGCCAGCAGTGCGGCCGCGACGAGGATGCCGATGCCGAAGTTGGTCAGCTCGTCGCCGAGCGACCCTGCGGGTCTCGGAGTGCTCATTGCGGGTGCCCGATCTCGAGCGTTCCCGATACTCGCCCGAGCAGGATCACTTCGCGGGTCGGGCTCGCGTCGAGCTGTGTGGCTTCCAGGACGGTGCGTGCGGTGCCGTCGTGGCTGGCGTCGGTGTGGGCGACGACGACGGCGACCGCGATGTCCTCGCCGGGCACGAACCCGCTGCCGCGCAGTTCGACGAGCTCCACGGCAGCGGCGGCAGTGGCGGCTTGCGGGTCGGGCGCGGTCTCCGACGTGCGCCGCCGGGCGGGTGCGACGATATCGGTGAACACGGTGCCGTCGCTCTCGCGAACTTCGACGCGGATCGCGGAGTGCCGCTGGTCGGTGATCTGGTCGATTAGCCGGGCGAAGTCTTCCCTCCGCCAGGCGGGAGCGAACGGCTCCGACGGATACGGGACGTCATCGATGGTGACCGTCAGCTCGCCGGTCTCGGCGACGGCGATGACGACGCTCGGCAGCACTGTCGGCGCCTGGTCGGTCGGTGCCGCGGCGCGGCGGGCTGCACGTCGGGTCTTCGGCTGTTCATGGTCTGGGCGTTGAGGTTTCACGCCCTGCAGGTGCACGCGCGCATCCGCCCTCACCCCGGTGGGGCGAGGGCGGCGGGCGGATCAGAGCGACGGGGCGGGCGGGGCCGGCCCGCGCCGGTCGGGACCGCCGAAGGCCTGCTCCTGGTCGGCGAGGTTCTTGGTGCGTCGCACCCACCGCTCCACTGTCGTCAGCAGCTCCGGAAGCTGTTCCGGGAAGCTCTCTCCGAACTGTTCCTCCGCCCAGACGTGCGTGCCGTCCGGGTGGCGGGTTCTGCGCTCGGCGCGCCAGAGCCATGATGTCGGCACCCGGTCGGGGTCGTCCCAGCCGACGCCGGGCGCGTACTGCTCTTCGATCGCGAACCGTGTCCGTGAGTGTGCTTCCGGGTAGAACACGTAGTGCCCTGCTCCGAACGTCTCCGGGTCTTCCTCCAGCAGCGACACGGTGCCTTCGTACTTGCGCGCGATGCGGCGTAGCCCCTCGTCGAGCATCAGTATCGCCTGCGTCAGCCGCTCCTCGGCCTCGTTCTCGCTCATGACGCACCGCCCCGGCCGGTCTGCAAGTAGCGGGCGTCTGTCCGGAAGAGTTCGAGCTCAGCGGGGTGCAACTGGTGTTGCGTCACGAAGGATCTGTCCTTGATCCGCCACAGCCCTTGCCCGACGCCCAGTCCGGGCAGGAGTTTCTGCTCGGTTCCCGTCAGCCCGAGAGCCTGCGCGGTCGCGCCGAGCTGGTCGGATTCCTGCCGGTAGACGATCCGCGTCTCGGCGTTGGCGAGCAGCGAGTTCGCGAGGCTTCTCATGGCGGAGCCTTGATCGCCGACGTTGTCCAGGTCGGTGAGCTTGTGGAACAGCAGCATGTTGGCGATGCCGTAGTGCCTCGCGAGCCGCCAGTGTGCGTCCATCCGTTTCAGCAGCGCGGGGTGGGACATGAGCCGCCATGCCTCGTCGTAGATGACCCACCGCTGCCCGCCGTTGGGGTCCAGGAGCGCGGACTCCATCCATGCGGACGAGCAGGTCATCAGCACCGAGATCAGCGTGGAGTTCTCCGTGACACGGGATAGGTCGAGGGAGATCATCGGCAACGACGGGTCGAACCGCACCGTCGAGGGGCCGTCGAACAGCCCCGCAAGGTCACCGGCGACGAGGCGGCGCAGGGCGTGACCGACCAGGCGCCCGTCTTCGGCGAGACGTTCGTCGGCGTCGTGCCCCGGGTCGAGGATGCGGTCGACGATCATCGGAAGGATCGGGACGCTATTCGCTCGCACCGTCTCGGTGAGGGCGAGGTCGATCGCCGTGTGCTCCAGCGGCGTCAACGCTCGGGCCAGCACCGTCTCCGCGAGCGCGCCGATCAGGTCACGCCGCCGCGACGCGACGGTCGACGCCCATTGCTCATCCGAGAGCCCGCTGGGCCGGTGACCCTCATCAAGCGGGTTGAGGCGCGTCGACAGCCCGTGGCCGAGCACGACCGCCCGTCCGCCGACGGCTTCGGCCACGGCCGTGTGCTCGCCTTTGGGATCGCCCGGCACATACACACGCCGCCCGAACGGCAGGCTGCGCGTGTAGAGCGACTTCGCCAGCGACGACTTCCCGGAGCCGACGATCCCGGCCAGCACGATGTTCGGAGCGGTGATCAGCCCCCGCGCGTACAGCACCCACGGGTCGTAGACGAAGCTCCCGCCGGAGTAGAGGTCTTGGCCGACGAACACGCCGTCCGCGCCGAGCCCCCCTTCCGCGACGAACGGATACGCTCCCGCCAGCGTCGCACTGGTGTCCTGGTGGCGGGGCAGGCGGAACCGGCCCGGGGTGCGCAGTGCGCCAGTTCCGGTCTCTCCTGCGGCAGGCAGCAGGGTGGTGGCCTGTTGTTCGCGGCGCGCGGCGTCGGCTCTTGCCTGGGCGCTCTCGCGCTCGGCGGTGCGGCGTTCGGCCTCCAGGCGCGCGGCGGCCTGGCGGCGTTGCTTCCGCAGGCGTCGCCGCTCCGTAGCCGGAGACACGAGCACCGCGGTATGCAGCCGCTCCGGCTCCTGTCGCGCGCTCACAAGGAACGCCCCGTCCCGGGCGGTGTCGAAGACACGGGGCGGGCGGAGAACCAGTCGTGTCGCTGTGCTCTTGCCGCGCCCTGTCGCAGCGCCGCGCGAGCCGCAGCCCCGCCGAGGGCAGCACCCCCGCTGATCCCCACCGCAGCTCCCACCGCACCCCCCGCGCTGCCGACAGCGGCCCCGGCGTCACTGATGCTCGCGGGGCCTCCCACAGTGACGGTGCGCGCGCTGAGGGCGGGATCAGGTGGCGCGTGGTAGGCGCGAAGCAGACCCACATGCCCGAGCGGCGCGTTGTAGGTGAGCGTGTATTCTCCGGCAGTCGCCACCTTGTCGGCCGGGCCCGAGGGCGGTTTGTCGTAGACATACCCGTTCTCCAGCGCCGCTCCGGTTGTCTCCTCGCCGTAGTCCCACTGCGAGAGGTGCTCGATGCCCGCGTCCGGGCCGTTCCGGTCGATCAGCTCGAGCACCGTGTCGGCTTCGTCGCCCTGCAGGAAGATCACGCTGACCCACCGGGGCGGCGGTGGAGCGGCTGGCGGCGGGCTCACGGCCAAGCCGCCCGCAGGGCCCCCGGGGTGCCAGGCGATGCGCCCGGAGTGGCCCAGCGCGGCATCCAGGCGCTGCTCCACACCATCCAGTGCGGTCGCGGACTGCAGCAGATCATCGGCCGCAGCGAGCGCTGCGGACGCGCCGACCGTCTGACTACCGTCATCGTCGTGCGCCCGAGCCCGATGGATGAGGTGCGCCCTCGCGACCTGATCCACCACCTGGCGGAGAGAGCGGATTCCGCCGAGCACGTCGCCGAGAACCCGATAAGTGTCGGCCGGGTTCGTGAAGGTGCGGGTGGCGTGCGCCAGGCCGCGCAGCGCGGCAGACGCTTCGGCTGAATCGGTCAGCGGATCATCGAACGTCGGCATCAGAGGGCCTCCTCGGGCGCGGATGAGAGACAGCCCCGCCACCGCGGGGCTGTCTCTCAGGTGCGCTCGGGCTCCCCGGGTCAGATGCGGCGGCACAGTGGGAGCGCTGCGGCGGTGAACGCCGCCGCCTGCTGCCCGACCAGCAGGCGGGTCTCGCAGGACGCTTGGATCGCCGCCTGCTCGATCGCGGCGACAGCGGCATCGAGCTCATCGACGGTAGGCGCGGACACGGCGATGAGGCCCGTGTAGCGCAGCACGCCGTGCCCGGCGGTGAGGTCGGCTTCCTGCTGGAGCACGTCCTGGTACTCGGCGGTCTGGGCGGCGTCCTCGATCTGCCCTATCCGTTGCCGCTGGGCCATGTCGGAGATGTGCTCGACCTTCTTCTTGCGGATG
>Ga0233424_10001910_pt1 | contig 16347 bp, 15 predicted proteins | sample Watercolumn_Towu_FD_181011 | JGI IMG/M metagenome (GOLD analysis project Ga0233424, IMG submission 181011) | Freshwater microbial communities from Lake Towuti, South Sulawesi, Indonesia - Watercolumn_Towuti2014_125_MG | ecosystem: Environmental > Aquatic > Freshwater > Lake | place: Indonesia...
CCATGAGCATGGCACCCGCGGTCTGGCTGGACCTCGCCGCGGCCGCTGCGGTGGCCTTGGGCCTGGCCCTGGGGCTGCTGGCCTGGGCCTGGCGCACCGCCCGCCATATGCAACCGCGCTGGGCAGGCGTGCGGCCGTCGCTGCTGCGCGGGCGCCAGCCCGCACCGGGCCTGCGGCGCTGGCAGTGGGACACCCTCGCCTTCGACGACCGCGCCAGCAACGAAGCCCACGGCACCTCGGCCCTGTGGAGCCGCTTCCTGCCCTTCTTGATCCTGGGCTTCAGCGGGGCTGCGCCGCTGAAGGCCGTGATGGCGGACGACATCAGCGGCATCACGGCGGTGCACTTCGTCATCTACGCCGGCTTCCTGCTCACCTTTGCCGCCAGCGGCCTGGTGCTGCGCGTGGCGCACTGGCGGCTGCGCCTGGCCCCGGGCAGCCTGCGCCCGAACGGCCAGATCCTGCGCATGCTGGCCGACACCAGCGTCGCGATCTGGTCCGCCACCGCCGGTGTCATCGGTTTTCATGCCTGGCAGCAGGGGCTGGCGCCGTCAGCCCTGGCACTCCCGCTCGCACGCGCCGCGCTGGACGCCCTGCTCGTGGTCGGCCTGGCCGCCTGGCTGCGCGGCCTCGACAACCGCAGCTGGGTCGCGATGGCATGGTCGCTGGGCCTGCTGGCCCTCGGCGGCGCCCTGCTCTGGTGGATGCAGGCGCAGGGTGTGGCCGTGGCGCGCGGCGCGACCTTCATGGCAGCCCAGGCGCTGCTGGCGGCGGTGCTGATGGCGCTCGCGCTGCGCGCCTGGCGGGGCCGTGTGCCGCAGGGGCTGCGTCAGTGGGGCCGCGCCATGCCAGCCGACTGAGCCACTCAGCGCGGCCGGGCGAGCGCCATCGTCCAGTAGGTGCGGAAGCTGTTGCTCGCCCCGCCGCGCACGCAGGCCACGCCGAGGTCCTGGAAGCTGGCCTTCATCAGGTTGGCGCAGTGGCCGGGGCTGGCCATCCAGCCCGACACGACGGCGGCCACGCTGCCCTGGCCGGCGGCGATGTTCTCGCCCCAGGCCTGCCAGGCATAACCGGCCGCACTCATGCGCTGGCCGGCGTTGCTGCCGTCGCTGCCAGTGTGGCTGAAGAAGTTGCCGGCCTGCATGTCGTCGCTGTGCCGCAGCGAGGCCTGCGCGAGGCTGGCGTTCCAGCGCAGCGCGGCAGCGGCGGGGAAGCTGCCTTCGCTGCCGCAGCTCGCGCCGGCTGCGCGGTGGCGGTTTACAAGGTCTAACAACTCGGCCTGGAAATTGGCCAGATCGCAGGTGGCGCGCGTGCCCGGATCGGCGGGGGGCGCCGGCGCGGGTGAAGGTGCGGGTGAAGGCGCAGGCGACGGTGCCGGCGTGGGAGCGGGCGCGGGGGCAGGCGCCGCCGCCGTCGGCGCGGGGCTGGCAGCACCGCCACCGCCACCACAGGCGCTGAGCAGCACGGCCAGGCCGGCGCCGCTCCAGGAAATGCGGGAAGGACTCATGCCCGCACTGTCGGCGAGCGAGTCACTTCACGCGTATCGGAATGTCATTCGAGCTGGCCCAGGTCACGCACGGCGCCCTTGTCGGCGGAGGTGGCCAGCAGCGCATAGGCCTTGAGCGCCGCGCTCACCTTGCGCGGGCGCGGCTGCACGGGCTTCCAGCCCTTGGCGTCCTGCTCGGCGCGGCGGCGGGCGAGTTCCTCGTCGCTCACCAGCACATCGATCGTGCGGTTCGGGATGTCGATGCGGATGCGGTCGCCGTGGCGCACCAGGCCGATCGCGCCGCCCGCTGCCGCCTCGGGCGAGCAGTGGCCGATGGACAGGCCCGAGGTGCCGCCCGAGAAGCGGCCGTCGGTCAGCAGCGCGCAGGCCTTGCCCAGGCCCTTGCTCTTGATGTAGCTCGTCGGGTAGAGCATCTCCTGCATGCCGGGGCCGCCCTTGGGGCCTTCGTAGCGCACCACCACCACGTCGCCGGCCTTGACCTGGTCGTCGAGGATGTGAGCCACGGCTTCGTCCTGGCTCTCCACGACGTGCGCCGGGCCCTCGAACACCAGCAGGCTGTCGTCCACGCCGGCCGTCTTCACGACACAGCCGTCGAGCGCGATATTGCCGCGCAGCACGGCCAGGCCGCCTTCCTGGCTGTAAGCATGCTCCACCGAGCGGATGCAGCCCTGGGCGCGGTCCAGGTCCAGGCTCGGCCAGCGGGTGTTCTGGCTGAAGGCCACCTGCGTCGGGATGCCGGCCGGGCCGGCCAGGTAGAAGTGGTGCACGGCCTCGTCGCTGCTCACGGTCACGTCCCACTTGGCGATGGCATCGGCCATGGTCTTGCTGTGCACGGTAGGCACGTCGGTGTGCAGCTTGCCGGCACGGGCCAGCGAGCCCAGGATGGCCATGATGCCGCCCGCCCGGTGCACGTCCTCGATGTGGTACTTGTCGGTGTTGGGCGCCACCTTGCACAGCTGCGGCACCACGCGCGAGAGCCGGTCGACATCGGTCATCGTGAAGTCGATGCCCGCCTCCTGCGCAGCCGCCAGGATGTGCAGGATGGTGTTGGTGGACCCGCCCATGGCGATGTCCAGCGTCATCGCGTTCTCGAAGGCCTTCTTGCCGATGGCGCGCGGCAGGATGCTGTAGTCCTCGTCTTCGTAGTGGCGCTTGGCCAGTTCCACGATCAGGCGGCCGGCGCGCTTGAACAGCTCCTCGCGGTCGGCATGCGTGGCCAGCACGGTGCCGTTGCCCGGCAGCGAGAGGCCCAGCGCCTCGGTCAGGCAGTTCATGGAGTTGGCGGTGAACATGCCCGAGCAGCTGCCGCAGGTGGGGCAGGCCGAGCGCTCGACCTCGGCCACTTCGGCATCGCTCACCTTGCTGTCGGCGGCCATGACCATGGCGTCGATCAGGTCGAGCTTCTTGAACTTGACGGTGGCCGTCTCGGGCACGGCCAGGCGCACCTTCCCGGCTTCCATCGGGCCGCCGGACACAAACACCACGGGGATGTTCAGCCGCATCGCGGCCATCAGCATGCCGGGGGTGATCTTGTCGCAGTTGGAGATGCACACCAGCGCATCGGCGCAGTGGGCGTTGACCATGTACTCGACCGAGTCGGCAATGATGTCGCGGCTGGGCAGCGAATACAGCATGCCGTCATGGCCCATCGCAATGCCGTCGTCCACGGCGATGGTGTTGAACTCCTTGGCCACGCCGCCCACCCGCTCGATCTCACGGGCCACGAGCTGGCCGAGGTCCTTCAGGTGCACATGGCCGGGCACGAACTGGGTGAAGGAGTTCGCGATCGCGATGATGGGCTTGGAGAAGTCATCGTCCTTCATGCCGGTGGCGCGCCAGAGCGCGCGGGCGCCCGCCATATTGCGGCCGGCGGTGGTGGTCTTGGAGCGGTAGGTGGGCATGGCGAGCGATTCGGGTTCCGGAAACCCCGATTGTCTGGCGCCACGGGCGGAAGATGAACGCAACAGCCTTGCTGAAAGCTTGGTTTCCGGCTGCCGAACGGTCGCCCCCTGCTCCTCGCCGGCTTCAGGCGGCTGCGCTTCGGACGGCCTCGCGCACCAGCCCGTCCAGGCGCCCGGTGATCTGGGTGAGTTCACCGGAGACCACGGCGAACTCGCGGCCCGAGGTCCCGGCACGCGCCGCCACCACCTGCGCATTGAAGGACACGATGCGGGCGTGCTTGGCGATCTGCTCGATGTCGCCCATGACGTCGGCCAATTGCTTCTTGGCCTGGGCGGCGTGCTGCCGCGCCAGGTCCTCGTACACCTGGGTCAGCGCGTTCAAGGTGCCGAGCAGCGGCGTCGCCGCCTCCACGAGCGCCTCCAGAAGGGTCGCCGAGGTCCGCACATCCGCGGCGATGGCGTCCAGCGCACGGCCCGCCAGGGCGATGAAGGCCGCAATGCGCTCGGCCGCGCGGTCCGGCCCGAAATAGGCGGCCTGCAGATCGCCGCCAAGGGTGGCCGGCGACAGCTCGCCTTCCATCAAGGCCTGGTGTGCCTCGGCGAACGTGCTGAGGGCATCGCGGGCCGTGGTCAGTGCCCCGGGGCGCCCTTGCGCGGCCAGCACCGCGTAGAGCACCAGGCGCTGCGACGTGAAGCGGCGCCGGCCGGACAGGTTGATCGTCTTGCCGAACAGCTCGCCGGCCACCCCGCGGCCTGTGCGGGCGACTCGCTTTGGTGCATCGGCCTGTGCGCCGGCATGGTGCAGCATGGTCATCTCCGTGAACGGGGTCACGGTCCGCCACCTCCCTGGCTGCGCTGCCGCCCCCTGCACTCAGGGTTAGCACGGCCCGTGCCAGATCGCCGCCAGCGCGTCGCGCCGATCAGGTCAAGCGCGAAAGCCGTCGCGCGGCCTCCGCCAGCGTCTCGTCCCGCTTCGCAAAGCAGAAGCGCACATGCCGCCGCTCCTGCGGCTGCTGGTAGAAGACCGACAGCGGGATGGCCGCCACGCCGATCTCGGTGGTGAGCCAGCGGGCGAAGTCCAGCTCGGGCCGGTCCGACACCGCCGAGTAGTCGACCGTCTGGAAGTAGGTGCCCTCGCAGGGCAGCAGCGTCAGGGGCGTGGCCGCCAGCGCCGCGCGGAAGCGGTCGCGCTTGGCCTGGTAGAAGCCGCTCAGGCCCTGCCAGGGTGCGGGGTTGGCGAGGTAGGCGGCCAGCGCGTGTTGCGTGGGCGTGTGCACCGTGAACACCGTGTACTGGTGCAGGCGCCGGAAGGCGGCCGACAAGGCCGGTGGTGCGGCCACGAAGCCGACCTTCCAGCCGGTCACGTGGAAGGTCTTGCCAAAGCTGCTCACGAGGAAACTGCGCTCGCGCAGCGCTGCATGGCGGGCGACGCTTTCGTGCGGCGCGCCGTCGAACACCATGTGCTCGTAGACCTCGTCGCTGACGATGAAAAGGTCGTGCTGCTCGGCGATGCGGGCCAGTTCCTGCAGGTCGGCTGCCGTGGCCACGCGGCCGCTCGGGTTGTGCGGTGTGTTGAGCACCAGCGCCCGGGTGCGCGGCGTGATGGCGGCCTGCACCGCCGCCCAGTCGATGCGGTAGTCGGCCGTCATGGGCACACCCACCGGCACCGCGCCGGCGAGGCGGATGGCGGGGTCGTAGCTGTCGTAGGCGGGCTCGATGATGATGACTTCGTCACCCGCGCCCACGCAGGCGTGCAGGGCGGTGATCAGGCCCTGCGTGCCGCCGGCGGTGATGGTGATGTCGCTGCTGGCGTCATAGGCCGCGCCATACAGACCGTTGAGCTTGGCCGCGACGGCCTCGCGCAGGGCGGGCACGCCAGTCATCGGCGGGTACTGGTTGTGGCCGGCGGCCATGGCGTCGGTGACGGCCTGCAGCAGGGTCGGGTCGGCGCCGAAATCCGGGAAGCCCTGACCCAGGTTGACCGCGCCGTGCTCGGCCGCCAGGGCCGACATGACCGTGAAGATGGTGGTGCCGGTGTTCGGCAGCTTGGTGGGCAGGGCAGGCATGACGGTCGGGCGCAGACACAAACACGAAGGCCCCCGATTGTGGCGGGGGCCTTCGCTTGGCGCGTCAGCCTCAGGCTTGCTGCTGCAGGCGCGCGATCCGGGCTTCCATCGGCGGGTGGCTGGAGAACCAGGCCATCCAGCCGCTCGGCCGGGCGCTGATGCCCATGGCCTTGAGGGCCTGCGGCATCTCGCCCGGGTCCAGCCCGTGCAGCCGCGCCAGGGCATTGATCATCGGCTGCTTGCGCCCCATCAGCCGGGCGGCATCGGCATCGGCACGGAACTCGCGCTGCCGCGAGAACCAGGCCACCACCATCGCCGCCACCACGCCCAGCACCAGGTCCAGCACCACGGTCGTGGCGTAGTAGCCCAGGCCCGGGCCGTCCTGGTTGCTGCGCAGCACGAGCTTGTCCACCACGTAACCGATGACCCGCGACAGGAACACGACGAAGGTGTTCATGACGCCCTGGATCAGCGCCAGCGTGACCATGTCGCCATTGGCGACGTGGGCCACCTCGTGCCCGATGACGGCCTCGACCTCCTCGCGCGTCATGGACTGCAGCAGGCCGGTGGACACCGCCACCAGCGCCGAGTTCTTGAACGCGCCTGTCGCGAAGGCATTCGGCGGGCCTTCATAGATGCCCACCTCGGGCGGGCGGATGCCGGCTGCCGCCGAGAAGCGCGCCACGGTGGTCACGAGCCAGCGGTGGGTCGGGTCGGGCGAGCCGTCGATGATCTGCAGCCGCGTCGTCCACTTGGCCATGGGCTTGCTGATCAGCAGCGAGATGAAGGCGCCGCCGAAGCCCATCACCAGCGCAAAGCCCAGCAGCCCGCCCAGGCTCAGGCCGTTGGCGGTCAGGAACTGGTTCAGGCCCAGCAGGTTCACCGTCACGCCCAGCACGAGCATGACGCCCAGGTTGGTCAGCAGGAACAGCAGCACGCGCTTCATGCCAGGGTCTCCTTGGTCGGGGTCACGGGGGCGGGCTCAGTCGAAGATGTCGCTGAGCCAGGACTTGCGACGGTACTGGCCGTGCTGGCCGTGGCGGCCGTAGTCGGAGTCCACGAAGTCGGGGCGGCGCTGCGCCTGGGGTGGCGCGGCCGGCGCGGGTGCCGGTGCGGCGGCCACGGAGGCCGAGCGCTCGATGAGCTTGTCGAGCTCACCCCGGTCCAGCCACACGCCGCGGCAGTTGGGGCAGTAGTCGATCTCGACGCCCTGGCGCTCGGTCATCACCAGGGTCGAGTCGGGGCAGGTGGGGCATTTCATGCGCTTCCAGGTCCGTCAGTTGAAGGAACCCGAAACTTAGGGGCAGCCCCGCGCCCCTCCCAGCATGCAAGGGTTGAAGATGGCTTCCAAAGGGCGGAAGCCTGCCGGGCTCAGCCCGCCGGGCGCTGCGCCTCGCCGCCGAACTGCTCGTAGGCCTGCAGCGCATGCGCCGCGTACATCAGCGACGGCCCGCCGCCCATGTAGACGCACATGCCGAGCATCTCCTCCAGCTCAGCGCGCGTGCAGCCCAGCTTGACGAGGGACTCCGCATGAAAGCCCAGGCAGGGATCGCAACGCGCCGCGACCGACAGCGCCATGGCGATCAGCTCCTTGGTCTTCTTGTCGAGTGCGCCGTCGCGCGTGGCGGCCTGGGCAAGCGCGCCGAAGCTGCGCATCAGCTCGGGCGTGTCGGCCCGCAAGTGGGCGAGCTGGGCGGACACCTCGGCGGTGATTTCTCGGTAGTTCTTGCTCATGCGGTTTTCCTGCTGATCGTCAGCCTTCATGCTGCATCCGCATAAGCGGCGCCGCCTTGACCCCGCTCAATCCGCCGCAAGGCACGGCCGGCGCTCACGCACCGGCCGTGGTGCGCCGCCTTACTCGGCCGCCAGCGGCACGGGCGCCGCAGCAGCCGGCTTGAACATCGTGGCCAGGTTCTGCGCCAGGCCGGTGATGCCCTGGTTGGACAGTCCGGCGTCGTGCATCACCGCGTCGACGATGGGCTTGGCCACCTGGTACTGCAGCGCCGAGTTCATGACCTGCTCGGGGAAGGTCGCGCCGCTGGGGCCGGTGCCGCCGTCCGAGCCGCCCTGACCGGGCATGCCATTGACCTGCACGATGCGGATCGAGTCGATCTGCTCCATCGGCTTGACGGCCTGGGCCAGGATGGCCGGCAGTTGCTGCAGCAGCTGGGTGCGCACCTGCAGGTCGATCTGCGCCGCCGACAAGGTGTTGAGCGCCTCGTTGATGGCGCGGCGGCCCTCCGCCTCGGCCAGCGCCGCAGCCTGCTTGGCCTTGGCCTCGATGGTCAGCGCCTCGGCGCGGTCGATGGCGGCTTCCTTCTCGGCGGAAGCGGACACCTTCACGGCGATGGCGTTCTGCTCGGCGTCCTTGCTCGCCTCGATCAGCTGGATGGCCTTCTCGCGCTCGGCCACCGCCACCTGGCGGGCGGTGTTGACGGTTTCCTCGGCCTTCACGGCCTCGGCACGGGCAAGGTTGGCCGCTGCATCGGCCTCGGACTGCTCGCGCGACTTGGTGGCGATGGCGATCTGCGTGTCCTGGCGCGCGATCTCCACCTGCTTGCGCTGCTCGGCGCGCTTGAGTTCGGCCTGGCGTTCCTGCTCGATCTCGCGGGTCTGGATGACGAGATTCTTCTCGATCTCGGCGGCCTTGATTTCGCGCTCGGCCTCGATGCGGCGCTGGCCCACCTGGCGCTCCGCCTCGATCTTGACGGTTTCGGCCTCGCGGCCCCGTTCCGCCTGCTGGGCGGCGATCAGCGCGATCTGCTCGGCGCGTGCGGTCTCGATCTCGCGCTTTTGCGTGAGCGAGGCGAACTCCTGGTCCTTCTCGATGGTGAGCTTCAGCCGGCTGGCCTCCAGGTTCTTGGCGCGCACCTGGACTTCGGTGTCCTGCTCGACGTCATTGCGCTGCTTGCGGCGCGCTTCGGTCTGCTCGGTCAGGCGCGTCAGGCCCTCGGCGTCGAAGGCGTTGTTGGGGTTGAAGAACTGCTTGTCGGTCTGGTCCAGGCTGGTGAGCGACACCGATTCCAGCTCCAGGCCGTTCTTCTCCAGGTCTTCGGCGACGGCGTTCTGCACCGCCTGCACGAAGTCGCGGCGCTTGTCCTGCAGCTCCTGGATGGTCATGGTGGCCGCCGTGGCGCGCAGGCTGTCCACGAACTTGTCTTCCACCAGCGCCTTGAGTTCGTTGGGGCTCATGGTGCGGGCGCCGAGCGTCTGCGCGGCGGTGCTGACGGCTTCTTCCGTCTGCTTCACGCGCACGAAGAAGGCGGCCGTCACGTCCACGCGCATGCGGTCCTTGGTGATGAGGCTCTCGCGCTCGCGGCGCAGCACTTCCAGCTTCAGGGTGTTCATGTTCACGAGCACCCGCTCGTGGAACACCGGCAGCACGATGGCGCCGCCGTCCATGATGACCTTCTGACCGCCCAGGCCGGTGCGCACGAAGGCGGTTTCCTTGGTGCTGCGCTTGTACAGCCGCGCGAAGACGAAGCCGATGGTCAGCAGGCCGACCAGGGCAATGCCGGCGATGCCGGTGATCTCGATGATGTTGTCCATCTGTGTTGTCCTCCCTCGATTCAGATCAGATGCGGATGCGGATTGGCAATGCAGCGGTAGAACGCACCCTGCTTGCGCACGATAAGGATCTGCGCGCCTTCTTCGAACACCTCTTCGTCGAAGTCTGGCTCAACCATCAGGTAGTGCAAGCGCCCATGCGCGTCACGCACCCGGGCCTGGGCGGCGAGGCCCCGGCGCGCGGCGCCCGCGCTGACGACCCCGCCGCGGCCGACGAGCGACTGCTCGCTGACCGCGCTCGTCTCATCGCGCGGGATGATGTGCGCCACCAGGCTGCCCAGGCCACGCACCGTGGCCAGCCCCGGTGGCACGGCCAGCAACCCCGCCAGCCACGCGGGCAGGAAGCTGCCCAGCAGCACATAGGCCACCTTCTGCAGCGCATAGCCGAAGAGCGCATAGCCCAGCAGGAAGAGCAGCAGCAGCACCAGGGCCGGCACGCGCCCGAGGTGCAGCCACCCCAGCACGCGGTCCAGGCCCGACTCGGGCACGGCTTGCGGCAGCAGGTCGTCCAGCACATTGCTGGGGCTGAGCGCCACCAGCATGCCCAGGCCCTCCAGCAGCGCGACCGCAACGATCAAGGCCACCGCCACGCCGAAGGGCAGGGTTTCGGGCGCAGTGAACAGATTCATCGAACCTCCATGACTGAGCGGGCTCCAAGTGTCAGGTAGATCAGGTAGATCAGGCAGTTCAGGCCTGCCCCGCCTTGATGCGCGCGAGGCGCTCGGCGATCTGGTGGTCGCGCACCAGGGCTTCCAGCTCGCTCAGGCGCGCGGCCTGGTCGGCGTCGCCCGCGCGCTGCGTGCCGTCCAGGCCGGTGTGGCGCTGGTAGACGCGGTCGAAGGCGTCCACCACCTGGGCCAGGCGCTGCTCCACCGCGCTCTGCCCGGCCGGCTGGGCCGCCGCCGCGCCCACCGTGCGGCTCTGGCGGAAGGCGGCCAGCGCCTCCTGCATCTCGCGCCGCTTGGCCAGCAGCGCCGCGGTGAAGCCCTGCAGCTCCTGCTCCTGGCGGGCGAGATCGGCCAGCGTCGTTTCCAGCACCGGGATCTGAGCCTCGATGTCCAGCTGCCGGGCCACCGCCGCGTGGGCCAGGTCCTCGCGGCCGGCGGCCAGCGCCTGGGCGATCTGGTCGCTCAGCTCTTCATGGCTGCGGTTGAGGCGCGCATGCTGCTGCTGGGCGAGGTGGCGGTTGGCACTGGCGGTGCCCAGCTCGTGACGCACCTCGTCGATGACGCCCTCCGCCTCGCGCACCGCCTGCTCCATGGCGGCCTGCGGATTCAGGTCCTCCAGCCGGTCCAGCAGCGCATGCACACCACCGGCCACGATGCGGCCCACGCGGGCCTTCAGGGAATCGGCCATGTCAGCCTCCTTGCTTGGCAGAAAGCGTCGAGGCCAGCTCGACGGTGGGGCCCAGGTGGCGGCGCACCACCTCGGGGTCGAACGCATGCGCGGTACCGGTGGTGGCCTGGCGCAGCAGGGATTCACCGAGCAGCGCGGCCCGGCGCACGAGGGCGTCTTCCAGCCGCACGCCTTCCTCGGCATTGACCGGTGCGGCGCTGATGACCAGGGCCATCAGCGTGGTGACCTGCTCCACGAGCTGCCCCAGCACTTCCGAGTGGCGGCCCTCCTGGCCCTCGATGCGCACCAGGGCCTCGCGCAGGCGGTGGGTCATCTCCCGCGCCCAGGCGTGGGCGGCCACGTAATCGAAAGCGCCGTCATGCTGGCGCTTGAGCTGGCCGAGCAGCACGCGCAGCTTGTCGCTGTTCGTCGTCGCCCCTTCCACCTGGAGCTGGGCCAGCCACAGGTAGAGGTCACTCGGGATGCGCGCGGACAGCGGCTCCATCGTGATCGCTTGCGTCGCCATGCGGCACCGCCTTCAAATGAGTTCACACGAACGCGAATGTATTCGTTTGAATTCACTTGTCAACAAGCGCCCACGGCCCAGCGCGGCCGCACGCGGTCGAAGCGGCGCGGCCGGGGTCAGGTCTTGGGAAGGGCTGCGGCGCAGGGCAGCCCTCAGGCCGCGTCCAGCATCTGCGTGAAGAACTTGTCGCCGCTCACCCGCGGCTTGTAGGCCGACACCGCCCTGGCAATCGCCGCGATGTGGTCGGGCGTGGTGCCGCAGCAGCCGCCGGCGATGTTCAGGAAGCCGGCCTTGGCGAACTCACCCACCAGGCGCGCGGTCACGTCGGGCGTCTCGTCGAAGCCGGTGTCGCTCATCGGGTTGGGCAGGCCGGCGTTGGGGTAGCAGCTCACCGCCACCTCGCCCGCCACCTTGGACAGCTCCTCGATGTAGGGCCGCATCAGCGTGGCGCCCAGCGCGCAGTTCAGCCCGATGGCCAGCGGCCGCGCGTGACGCACCGAGTGCCAGAAGGCCGTCACGGTCTGGCCGGAGAGGATGCGGCCGGAGGCGTCGGTCACGGTGCCCGAGATGATGACGGGCAGGCGTTCGCCGGTGGCTTCCATCAACTCGTCGAGCGCGAAGATGGCCGCCTTGGCGTTGAGCGTGTCGAAGATGGTCTCGACCAGGAAGAGGTCGGCGCCGCCGTCCAGCAGGCCCTTCGCCTGCTCGTAGTAGGCGGCACGCAGGGTGTCGAAGTCGATGTTGCGGGCACCGGGGTCGTTCACGTCCGGGCTGATGGAGGCGGTGCGCGGCGTGGGGCCGAGAGCGCCGGCCACATAGCGCGGCTTGTCGGGGGTCGAGTATTTGTCGCAGGCGGCGCGGGCCAGCCTGGCGGCCTCGACGTTCATCTCATAGGCCAGTTCGGCCAGGCCGTAGTCTTCCTGCGCCACCGAGGTGGCGCCGAAGGTGTTGGTCTCGATGAGGTCGGCGCCGGCGGCAAGGTACTGCTCGTGGATCTCGCTGAGCACGTCGGGCCGCGTGAACATCAGCAGTTCGTTGTTGCCTTTGAGGTCCTTGGGGTGATCCTGGAAGCGCTCACCGCGGTAGTCGGCCTCGGTCAGCTTGTAGCGCTGGATCATGGTGCCCATCGCGCCGTCGAGGATGGCAATGCGGCTCTGCAGCAGAGCGGGCAGGGTCTGGGCGCGGGTGTAGGCGATGGGCTTCATGGTCAGGCCATTTTCGCAGCGTCGGCGATGGCCTGTCCCAGCGCGGTGCAGGAGGCCGTGCCGCCGAGGTCGCGGGTCTTGGGCGCGGCGGGGTCGCGCAGCACGGCTTCGATGGCGGCCATGACGGCGTCGTGCGCCGCCCGGTGGCCGAGAAAGTCCAGCATCATCGCGCCCGACCAGATCTGGCCGATGGGGTTGGCGATGCCCTTGCCCGCGATGTCGGGCGCCGAGCCGTGCACCGGCTCGAAGAGGCTGGGCCACTCGCGGGTCGGGTTCAGGTTGGCCGACGGCGCCACCGCGATGGTGCCGGTGCAGGCCGGCCCAAGGTCGGACAGGATGTCGCCGAAGAGGTTGCTCGCCACGACCACATCGAAGATCTGCGGCCGCTGCACGAAGTGGGCGCACAGGATGTCGATGTGGTACTGGTCCACCGACACCCCTGGGAACTGCGCGGCCATCGCGGCCACGCGCTCATCCCAGTAGGGCATGGTGATGGCAATGCCATTGCTCTTGGTGGCCGAAGTCAGCCGGGCGCGTGGCCGCGACGCCGCCAGCTCGAAGGCGAAGCGCAGCACGCGGTCCACGCCGACGCGGCTCATGACCGTCTCCTGCAGCACGATCTCGCGCTCGGTGCCGGCGTACATGCGCCCGCCCACCGACGAGTACTCGCCTTCGGTGTTCTCGCGCACGATCCACATGTCGATGTCGCCCGGCTCGCGGCCCGCGAGCGGCGAGCGCACGCCGGGCAGCAGGCGCGCCGGGCGCAGGTTCACATACTGGTCGAACTCGCGGCGGAACTTCAGCAGCGAGCCCCAGAGGCTCACATGGTCGGGCACGGTGGCCGGCCAGCCCACGGCGCCGTAGAAGATCGCGTCGTGGCCACCGATCTGGTCCTTCCAGTCGTCCGGCATCATCTGCCCGTGCTGCTCGTAGTAGCGGCAGTGGGCGAAGTCGAATTCGTCGAAACGCAAGGGCAGGCCGAAGCGCTCGGCCACCACGCGCAGCACGCGCAGGCCCTCGGGCATCACTTCCTGGCCGATCCCGTCGCCGGCCAGCACCGCAATCTTCTGCATCACATGTCCTTGAAAAAGTCCTGCGCCTCGGCCAGCACCACCTCGGGCGCCTGCTCGGCGATGTAGTGGCCGGCGTCCACCGCCCGGCCGGTGACCTGCTCGGCAGAGGCTCGCCACAGCGTGAGGGGCTCGAAGCAGCGCCCGACCACGCCGTTCGCGCCCCAGAGCACATGCAGTGGCTGCGTCAGGCGCCGGCCTGCCGCACGGTCAGCGCGGTCGTGGTCCAGGTCGATACCGGCGCTGGCGCGGTAGTCCGCACAGATGGCCGCCGCCGTGCCCGGGCGCTGGATGCAGCGCTCGTACTCGGCCCAGGCGGCGGGCTCGAAGAAGTCACCCGCGCGGCCCATGCCTTCGCGCAGATAGGCCAGCGGGTCAGCCTCGATGAAACGCTCGGGGCGCGGCGCGGGCTGGATCAGGAAGAACCAGTGCCAGTAGCCGCGCGCGAAGGCCTCGGTGGTGCCTTCGTACATCGCGAGCGTGGGGGCGATGTCCAGCAGCATCAGCCGCGCCACGGCTTCGGGGTGGTCCAGCGCCAGACGATGCGCCACGCGCGCGCCCCGGTCGTGGGCCAGCACGCCGAAGCGTTCGTGGCCGAGGTGGCGCATCAGGGCGACGGCGTCCTGCGCCATCTCGCGCTTGGCGTAGGCGGCGCTGCCCTCACCGGCGGGCGGGCGGCCGCTGTCGCCATAGCCACGCAAATCCATCAACACGACCGGCCGCGTGCGGGCGAGCTGCGGGGCCACGCGATGCCACATCGCCATCGTCTGCGGGTGGCCGTGCAGGAGCAGCAGCGGCACGCCCGCCGCCGGGCCGCCGCGCCGCGCCGCCAGGGTCACGCCGTCGCGCTGGAACGAAATCGTTTCAAAGCCGGTCCACATCCAACCGATTGTGGCGGGCCAGGGCGTATAAGCTTTCGTTATGGGTGATCGCCGTCTCGCGCCCTTGCGACGGCCGGCCCGCCTTTCAACAATCCCCGCTTCCCGTCTCGCCCGACCGCCCCCATGAAGCTCGCTGCCTCGCTGCTGTCCACCGCCCTGCTGCTCGCCCCCGCGCTGACGCTCGCCCAGGGCAAGCCCATCGTCTACTGCGCCGACGCCAGCCCCGAGGGCTTCGACCCGGGCCTGTGGGACAGCGCCAGCACCAACACCGTCAGCGCCCAGCTCTTCGACGGCCTGCTGGGCTTCAAGCGCCCCACCACCGAGCTGCAGCCCAAGCTGGCCACCAGCTACGAGATCTCGGCAGACGCCAAGACCTTCACCTTCAAGCTGCGCCCCGGCGTCAAGTTCCACAGCACGCCCTGGTTCAAGCCCACGCGCAACTTCAATGCGGACGACGTGCTCTTCACCTTCGGCCGCTTCATCGATCCCAATCACCCCTTCAACAAGGCCTTCCCGGCCAATTTCGTCTACCCGCAGAACCTGGGCCTGGCCAAGCTGATCGACGGCATCGACAAGGTCGACGACCTGACGGTGCGCTTCCGCCTGAAGCAGCCCAACGTCACCTTCGTCGCCAACTTCGCCTTCGCCTGGGCCGGCATCCACTCCGCCGAGTACGGCGCGCAGCTGCTCAAGGAGGGCAAGGCCAGCCAGATCAATGTGCAGCCGGTGGGCACGGGGCCCTACCTCTTCAAGAGCTACGCCAAGGACGACGTGCTGCGCATGAGGGCCAACCCCGACTATTGGGGCGGCAAGCAGCCCACCACCAACCTGGTGTTCAGCATCAGCCGCGAGCCCAATGTGCGGGTGCAGAAGATCGCGGCCGGCGAATGCCACGTGACCGCCGCGCTGCGCGATGTCGATGTCGCCACGCTGAGCAACAACCCCAATGTCAGCATCGAGAAGATCCAGGCCCTGAACATCTCCTACCTGGGCTTCAACCTGCGCAAGCCGCCCACCGACAAGCGCGAGGTGCGCGAGGCGCTGGACATCGCCATCGACCGCGACGCGATCTTCAAGGCCCTCTTCCCGCGCGGTGATGCGATGCAGGCGGTGAGCGCCTTCCCGCCCGCCATCCCGGGCTACAACAAGAAGCTCAAGAACGAGTTCGACCCCGCCAAGGCCAAGGCCCTGCTGGCCAAGGCCGGCTTCCCGAACGGCTTCGAGATCGACCTCTGGGCCCTGCCGGTGCAGCGCCCGACCAACCCCAACGGCCAGCTCATGGCCCAGCTCATCCAGCAGGACTGGGCCAAGATCGGCGTGAAGGCCAACATCAAGACCTTCGAGTGGGGCGAATACCTCAAGCGCGCCAACAACGGCGAGCACAACGTCTACATGAGCGGCTGGAGCGGCGAGACGGGGGATGCCGACGACTTCCTCACCCCCAACCTCAGCTGCGCGGCCAACAAGAGCGGCGTGAAGTTCTGCAATGCCGAGTTCGAGAAGCTCATCGACGAAGCCCGCGCCACGCCCGACGCGAAGAAGCGCAACGCCCTGTACGAGAAGGCCCAGGAGATCTTCAAGCAGGAGCGCCCCTGGATCACGATGGCGCACTCGACCGTCTACATCCCGATCCGCAAGGACGTGGTCGGGTTCAAGATGGCACCGAACGGCAGCGTCGACTTCGAAGGCGTGTATCGGAAATGAGGCTTCGCCACATCGAGGTCTTTCACGCCATCATGCAGGCCGGCACCATCAGTGGCGCCGCGCAACTGCTGCACATCTCGCAGCCGGCGGTCACCAAGGTGCTGCAGCACTGCGAGCTGCAGCTCGGCATGGCGCTGTTCGACCGGGTGCGCGGCAAGCTCTACCCCACGCCCGAGGCGCAGCGGCTGTTCGTCGAGATCGACAAGCTCAACCGCGACCTCGTCGGCATCCGGCGCCTCGCGGCCAGCCTCAAGAGCGGCGAGAGCGAGCAGGTGCGGCTGGTGGCCACCCCCGCCCTGGCGATGGCCATCGTGCCGGCCGCCATGACGCCCTGGTGCAAGGCCCACCCCAACGCCAACTGCTCGCTGGCCACGCACCACACCCGCGAGATCGTCTCGGCCCTGCTGCTCGGCGAGGCCGACCTGGCCCTGTCGCTGCAGGACCCGCGCCACCCCGGCATCAAGGCCGAGGTCATTGCCAGCGGCGCGATGGTCGCGCTGTGCCCGCTGGGCAGCCCCGAGGCCCAGGGCGAAGGCCCGCTCGGCCTGGCGGACATCCGCACCGAGATCATCGGCCTGCAGAGCGATG
>Ga0233424_10001920_pt1 | contig 16262 bp, 23 predicted proteins | sample Watercolumn_Towu_FD_181011 | JGI IMG/M metagenome (GOLD analysis project Ga0233424, IMG submission 181011) | Freshwater microbial communities from Lake Towuti, South Sulawesi, Indonesia - Watercolumn_Towuti2014_125_MG | ecosystem: Environmental > Aquatic > Freshwater > Lake | place: Indonesia...
CCATCATTTTTTCTGGCATGGATTCCGCCATCAAAGGTTTTGACAAGTACATGAGCGCTTCGCTGAAGGTCGATGTACATATTGGCAATGTTTGGACAAATGTCGCCCCGTTTGACGATTATATTCCGGATATGCCTCGACAAAAATCTCTTTCTTTTGCGACGGCGATAGGTTTAGCTTTGCGGTAACACTATGCTTGGACGATTACTGCCAGAAATCGAAATCCAGAGATTGCGCTACGAATTTTATGCTCGAGCGGCCATTATTGTTCTCGTGGCCGTATCATTCGTCTTTATCGTGTTGGGCATTCTACTCATACCTTCTTCAATACTATCAAGTTCTCGGATAAAAGCCGTCGAGAACCGATTTAATGACATTTCCAAGAAAACTTCTCAATATAATGGGGGTGCGGCGGAGGCAGCACTTACGAGGACAAGCGCACTTATGTCAATTATTCATAAAGATCCTAGGTCATTGTCAGTGACCGAAGTGGTAGAAATGATCCTTGCCAATCGGGGCAGGCAAGTGACCATTGAATCGCTTTCAATTTCGTCACCATCCGGTAAAAACAATAAGACGACCATAGGCCTTAGCGGTAAGGCGATCAGCCGCGAGGCGCTGGTGACATTTGTTAAGCGTCTCGATAGCGAGGGTGTTTTTGAACCGCTGTCTGTGCCAGTCTCGAACTTTACCAAAAGTCGCGATATAGATTTTTCGATATCGGCAGTTATCCGACAGCCGACAGACAAAGTACAACAATAATATGTTTGACCACAGCACCAAAAAGAGATTGATAGTCTGCCTTACGGTTACAATCGTGCTGGCTTTTACCTTCGGCTTTTTCTTTGCCCGTATTCGCTCCCAGAACCAGAAAGCTTCAACTTTAAATAACGAGATTGCTTTACTGACGACCCGCTTTAGCCGAGAGTCTTCAATGAAAGCGCTCCTTAATGATACTAAATCGCTTCGGCAAGAACTCGAGGCGTCTATTATTACCAAAGAAGGACTGGTCAGTTTTGTCGAGCAGATCGAGACGCTTGGAGAGGATATCGGCGTTACACCCAAAATCTCAAATCTTAATACCGAAACGATCCGCGAAGGGCCAGCGGCAAATGTCGCAGAGTATCTTTTAGCATCGGTTGAAGCGGTCGGATCGTGGCCGAAACTTTTCAAGTTTTTCAGCCTTATCGAGGCGATGCCGACGGTTTTGTCTATCGATCGAGTTACTTTTGACAAGGATGGCAAGGAAAAAGGGTTATCAAGTTGGGCGACGACATTTGTCGTTCGGGCTATAAAGCTTAAATAATATGTCTAATCAACTTCACGAGCTTTCAAGACTCCTCTCGATTTTTAGGGAATCTATCCGGCGGGTATTTACAACCCCAACATCTTTGTGGCTGGTACTCCTCGGATTTTTCGCTTTGTGCCTCTCCGGCACAGTCGGTTTCAGTATTTATGTTTTCTACCAAATCAGCCAGGGCGAATTTTTTAAAGTGTCTCCGAGCGATCCGGCACAAGTCGAGACTATCGATCGGACACTTCTTGCCGAGACTGTAGAATCTTTTAGGGTTCAGGCGCGTCAATTTGAACAGTTGAAGCGCGCTCCGGCTCGAAGCATTGACCCTTCACTTTAGTGCTGATATGATTTTGACGCGAAGACCGGCCCTCGTAGTTCAACTTGCCCCCCACCTTATACCCCCTCGTAGCTCAATGGATAGAGCAGTGCTCTTCTAAGGCATTGATGTGGGTTCGATTCCTGCCGAGGGGATATAAGGTGGGGGACAAGTAACGGAAATCTAGAACGGAGCACGCAAATTTATTTGCGTGCGTCAGGAATCGAACAGCGGAGGCATATTTTTTCAGCAGAAAAAATAGCCGAGCTGGTGCCCAGCCCGAGCCGAGCGGCGGCGAGGCGAGAGGCGCGGGCGATTCCTGCCGAGGGGATATAAGGTGGGGGGCGAAGATGGAACCGCAGACTTCTAAGCCGCTGATGTAAGCCGATTCTTACCGGGGCACTACGTAGGAAAAGTCAATGCCTCGCCCCGCCGTGGGCGGGGATCGGCGACTGAATCATAAGGATTTTTCTGGACAAAAAGAAATTCCAGATTACTTAGAAAAGCAGAAAAGAAAATTTTTTCAAAATCATATGGATAAATTACTAAAAATCTTGCAGAAAAAGTTATCACACAAACAGATGGAACTAGAAAGAGAAAAATTGGATATATGCCAATTCCCGCCTTTTGATAATGGCACGCAGATCGATTTTGCAATCTTTGAAGCTAATACTTTACACCCCCCACATGTACACGAAGAAGGGTCGGCAATTCTGTATGTTATAGACGGAGAGGGAAAAATAATTTTAGGAGATAAGGAAACCGATTATCTCCCGGGCAATATCTTTAATGTTCCTAAGGGTACAAGGCATGGGTTTAGTGCTAAAAAAGAAACTGTTCTTCTTTCGATTCAGGACAAACCAATCCTCTTCAAGGATAAACTGGATCTTATGTATGACGATAGTAGTTAATTTCATAAGAGAATCTGCCACCAAGCGCTAAATTTTACAATCGTTTTTCATGACTCTTGCTATCAGTTGGCTTTCGCGCTATTTTTTATGTATGGCAGAATCACTTGATCGCGCAGTAAACAATCTTAAGGTTACTAATGAAATGCAAGTGGCTTTGGCCGACCGTTTTTTTGGTTTTGGCGATGACGAAAAAAGACTTGAGTGGGTAGAGAAGCATTCAAAAAGATTTAGAGAAGTGATCACCAACTATCCCGAGCTTCCAGACCTTTATCTTCAGGATTCTGATCGAGCACTTGAGCAGTTGGAGGCGCTTTTGTATCAAGAACAGTCGGCAGGATAATTGCGTTTTGAAAACACCACACCTCTATTTTTTAACCCCACTTTGCCCCCGATGTTTTTATAAGGGAGAGTTGAAGCTCTGGCCGGAGCGTCAGAGTGGATAGCAGTGTAATTTTAAGTTTTGGAACACACAACCGCTCTCGTCGTTCAATGGATAGGATATTCCCCTCCGAAGGGAAAAATGCCGGTTCGACTCCGGCCGAGAGCACCAGAACGAATTTTTCTAGAGGAAGCAAGGTGAGAGTTTGCGTAGATTGAGCAAAGTCTGTCCTACTATTTTAGCCTCTTTCTCTCGAGCCAATCTGGCACCGGTACGAACACGATTGACTCCCAGTCGTCAATCTCTTCTTCAGTCACATCAAAATATTTTTGGTATGCAGTCTCAACACTGCCATGTAATCCTTTGGTCCAGTTAAATCCTAACTTTGTCACCAGCGTTCGGAGTTCATCTTCAGATGATGACTCAATCTCAATGAATGGAGGTATCCAGGGCCAAGTGTCTATTGTGATCTCGGATTTTCCATGGAGCCACTTTTCCCGTTTCGTCTCTTGATACGATTTTGGGGTCAGACCTATTGTTTCAAGAAGTTTACATGTGTCAGCGAAATCATTTACACTGACAGTGATTTCTTTTGTGCCATGCAAGCTCCGATCGTTAAGCTGTTTGTAGCTCAAAGTGATTTTATCGCCCTCGTCTCTGACTCGAATCCACCCGCCGATTTTTCGGAGACGTTCGTCCGGATAGTCGTACACCTTCCGTCTCATCTGCTGCTCAGGATGTATTCTGACTGCGCCAATCGAAGTCAGTTTTTTCTGGATGACATTTCGATCAATATCTAAGAATTTGATTTCAATTTCAGTGTTCATGATCTTTTGGTGCGCGCTCGAGGACTCGGTCACGAGTTACTAAGTTTTTTGTTTCGCTTCGCTTACAAAAATCTAAGTACTCGCGACCCCGGCTCGCCGACAAGCACTCGCTTCGCTCGTCTTGTATACCGTCTCCGCCTTTCGAATCCCTCCCTGCTGCTACAAAACAATAGTCGCCAAACGCATCGCGTTTTACTCCTTTGTTTTGTGCGCGCTCGAGGACTCGAACCTCGGACCTTTCGCGTGTAAAGCGATTGCTCTACCGACTGAGCTAAGCGCGCAATTCTGATTGCACGCTTAGCGAAGTCTTTACTGCTTGCCCGCCCTAGCCCAGCGAAGCGGGGCGAAGGCGGGAGCTAAGCGCGCAAATGTTTTCGAACAGCTCCCTGTCCTCACGAGTCGTTTGTGGACGATACTGGGTTCGAACCAGTGACCTTGCGAATGTGAATCGCACGCTCTAACCAGCTGAGCTAATCGTCCAGTCCGTCCGAAGCCAGATTTTAAGTATAACCAAAATTGATTGTATATCAAATAAAATATGTCCAGTAGTGTTATAGTAAATTGATTATGAAGAAGCAATTCAAAGCCCACATTACCGGATTGGTCCACGGGGTGATGTTTCGTGATTTTGTCAGACGCTCTGCGCGGCGGCTGGGCCTCGTTGGCTATGTGAAAAACTCTCCCTCCGGTCCGGTTGAGGTTATTGCCGAAGGCGATCAAAGCGATCTTGAAGAATTGGTCTCGCTATTGCGAAAAGGTCCGCCCCTTGCTAGGGTTGATGAGGTCACTTTCGAGTGGGCTGATGCCACCGGTCAATTTAATGAGTTTTCGATTCATTATCAAGGCTTTCTAGACCGGCTCTAAATTTCTTTTCTTTAATCCAAGCTTTTTTGCTATTCCACCATGAAGCATCTTTCTACCAAACCAAAATGTATCGGTATCATTATGGATGGCAACCGGCGTTGGGCCAAAGAGGCCGGCCGGCCGTCGCTTGACGGTCATCGACAAGGTTATCTCAAACTGCGCGAGGTGATGCGTTGGGCTAAGGTTGCTCACATTGAATATGTTATTGTCTACGGTTTTTCTACCGAGAATTGGAATAGGGCCAAGAGCGAGGTTTCATATCTCATGGATCTGATACGATTTGTGTTTCGAGATGAACTTGAAGATATTATTAAAGAGGGGATTCGAATCAAGTGTATTGGAGAGGAGAATCGTTTGCCGAAGGACATACCAGACATTTTTGCCGAGGCCGAGAAGCGGACTTCAAAAAACAAAGACATCACGCTGGTGGCGGCAATTTCATACGGCGGACGGAAGGAGTTGGTTGACGCAGTCAACCATATTTTGCGGACGAATGGCAAACACGATATTTCTGAAGACGATCTCTCTGCCGCTCTTTACACTAAAGATATTCCAGACCCAGATCTTATCATCCGCACTGGAGGGGAAATGCGCACTTCCGGCTTTTTACCATACCAATCTGTTTACAGCGAGCTGTTTTTTGTGAAGAATCATTGGCCGGCATTTAGTAGGAGCGATTTCAATAAGGTGCTTGATGAATTTGCCGCTCGAAGCCGACGATTCGGGGTCTAGCATGAAAGCCGTTCCTGACATTTCGGTGCTCTATGAAGATCAGGATTTAGTCGCGGTATTTAAGCCGGCTGGACTAATGATTCATCCCGATGGTAAGAGTGTCGAGCCAACGCTCACTGACTGGCTCGTTGCCAACTACAAGGAAGCGCGGGAGGTTGGCGGGGTTATCAAACTGGCCTCTGGTGGCGAAGTGCCACGAGCGGGGATCTTACATCGGATTGATCGAGAAACATCCGGAGTTGTCGTTCTAGCCCGAAGCCAAAACGCTTTTGACTTTTTCCAGAAACAGTTTATTGACCGGCTTGTCAAAAAACAATACTACGCTTTTGTGTTCGGCGAGGTCGCCGAGCCGGCTGGCACGATCAGTCTGCCGATCGGCCGGAGCCGCGATGATTTTCGCAAACGGGCTGTTGGAAAACGGGCTCGCGGATTGGCGCGACCGGCGGAGACCGTGTTTCGGCGGGTTATGTCGGCGAGAGGGTTTTCGTTTCTTGAACTAGAGCCGACGACGGGCCGCACTCATCAGCTCAGGGTGCACCTTGAAGCAATTGATCACCCGATTGTTTGTGATAGCCGATATGGTCCAAAGCGGCCGTGCGCTCTCGGTTTCCGCCGGCTGGCCCTCCACGCCGCTTCGCTTTCAATTTCTCTGCTTTCTGGTCGCAAGGTTTTAATCAAAGCCCCTTTTCCGCCGGATTTTCAGAGAGCAATCGAACTTTTAGCGGTTAGGCCGGAGTGACGGGTGGAGTGACAGATCGAAACTTTGACTTGGCGCTAGAGCTATGCTAGTGTCTTCCTAATGAATAAAGCAGATGGCATCACAATTTCTTCAGTAGATACAGGCGCTCGGCGCAATCTCGGAATAAGATCCGGCGACACTGTTCGTGTATGGGTAAAAATTGTCGAAGGCGGCAAGACCAGACTCCAGGCTTTCGAAGGTTTAGTTTTGGCTGTTAAACACGGCGTAGAACCGGGCGCGACCTTTACGGTTCGGAAAGTGATTGATGGTGTCGGTGTTGAGAGAATTTTCCCACTATTTTCCCCGGCCATTGACAAAATCGAAGTGCTCAAAAGAGCCAGAGTAAGACGGGCCAAACTGTATTATGTTCGAGAAAAGGCAGCCAAAGAGATTCGGCGTCAGATGAGGCATGTCAGGATGGCGGTTGATAGGACTGAAGAGACTATACCAGTGCTGGAAAAGGAGACGGTTGCCGCAAAATAATTTTTTAAATCAAGGAAACCCCGTCCCGCAAAGCGGGACGGGGACTTTGACTTTTCTAGATTGAACTTCCCTCAAAAATTCGTTATAGTGCTCTGATCAGTCAGAATGCGCGGGTGGTGGAATGGTATACACGTACGCTTGAGGTGCGTATGCCGCAAGGCGTGGAGGTTCAAGTCCTCTCCCGCGCACAAATTGAGTCCGCGAGATTTGTGCGCGGAGCAGGCAAACTGCTTTGCCTGCGAGAGAGGACTTGAAGACCTTGAGCATATCCGCCCTAGGCGGATGCGAAAGGTGTACCGAATCTGTAAGATTCAAGATTCCTCTCCCGCGCACCAGAACAGAACTCAAAGGTTTTTTTAGAGACCGGTTCGCGGGCAGATTCATCCCGGACCGCTTTGTGGTAAAATCATAAAAAGTCGCTTTATTAGCTAAGCACTCCAATTTTATGGACAAAGAAATAGGCAAAGTGGTTCATTGGTTCGATAAGATCAATGTAGCGGTGGTTAAGTTGTCAGGCACTCTCTCCGTCGGCGACGCCATCAAGGTCAAGAAGGGAGAAGGGGCGTACGATGACACTGTCATCTCGATGCAACTCGATCACAAAGAAATTTCCTCGGGTAAGAAGGGTCAAGAGGTGGCGATCAAAATTTCTGGTGTCGGCAAAGACGGTGCTTCAATTTGCAAATCTGCTTAGACAATCAGATTCAAATCCAGAAACTGGATCGATTACAGCCCTCCTCTCGGATCCTCTCGAACTCTCGGATTTCTAAAAGTCCTTGATCTCTCTTGTTTCTCGTCCAACCATTCTCGTCACCAACATTCTGGTCTGCTGCGGCGGGTCAGAATGTTGTAGGATTGGTTATAATTTTCTTCGGTGTCAATAGTGAAAAAATTGACTACCACGTCACCTTCCATCTCTGCCGTGCCCGGTAATTGAAGGTGGAACATCGAGGCGAAACATTCCCTTGCGTTTTTCCGTTTTACCAGTAGAGTGTGTTACAGAAAGCATACCTAGCTTATGTGTCCAGGTTGTAAGTTGGCGGATTTTCGCTTGAAAGTTATCACTGATCGTGAGGATCTTGAACGGCGTTGGAGGGCTTGTGATCGAAGAGGTAAGAAGATTGTCTTTACCAACGGTTGTTTCGACCTCGTCCATGCTGGTCATGTTGATTTTCTCGCGAGGTCTCGGAAGTTCGGTGATTTTCTGGTTGTCGGACTAAACTCTGACGATTCCGTGAGGTCTTTAAACAAAGGCCCAAGTCGGCCGATCAATTCAGAGGGTAATCGCGCTATTTTGCTGGCGGCGTTCCAATTCGTAGATCTCGTAGTGATTTTCGGCGAGCCAACCCCCCTCGAGCTCATCCGAGTATTGGAGCCGGATGTGCTTGTCAAGGGGGGAGACTGGCCGGTCGATACCATTGTTGGCAGAGAGATAGTGTCTGCCCGCGGGGGTACCGTGCTATCAATCTCGCTCTTGCCGGGCCTGTCAACGACCAGTATCGAGCAAAAGATCATCGAGGTCGCCTCTGAATCTACCGGGAAGTGATTTCATGACCCCCGCCCTAAATGGCGGGGTTTCCTTTTGTGATTCCTATCATACGATATATCGTATGATAGGAAAAACGATCTTTGCTTACAAAATTCACTCGAGTTCCGTTTATCCCCACCCCTCCCTCACAAAGCGAGGGAGGGGTGGGGCGAGTCCGCCACGGTAGACAGTTTTGTTTTGATTCGATCTGCCTCGACTGACGGACTCTAAATTGGTATAAATACACTGTTCCCTTTGACAGTCGACATGGTCCTTATGGTGTAATGGTTAGCACAGAAGCCTGTGGAGCTTCTAGTTCGGGTTCGAATCCCGATAAGGACCCATCCTTAACTTCTTTCCACATTGATAACAAAACTATGATGTCAGAAAATCCTACCCTCGGACCTTTATCAGCACTCTCGGCATTTGTTAAGAGGAACGAGAGAAAACTTTCGTTTGCCGCTCTGGCGCTTGGTTTCATTATTGATAACTTCACGCTCCGACGAGTAGATTTATATCTCGAGAATGTTTTTCTCGTCGCGTATGTTTCTCTTGTCGCTCTCTCGATCGTAATCATCAACGTCGGCGATGAGCGCTTGAGTTCTAAGTCGTGGTGGCCCAAGGTCGCGCCGTTCTCTGTGCTCGCTATGCAATTTGCTTTAGGTAGTTTATGGAGCGCCTTTCTGGTTTTCTACTCTCGGAGCGCCACGATATCATCGAGCTGGCCATTCCTTCTGATCCTTGTTGTCCAACTTATCGGCAATGAGTTTTTGAGAAAGCAGTACGTTCGACTGTCGGTGCAAGTAAGCATCTTTTATATTGTCCTCTTTTCCTACCTGATTTTTATGGTGCCTGTACTTGCTCTACAAGTGAGTGACAACACTTTTCTACTAAGCGGTTTGTTAAGCTTGGTTTTTATTTGGGCATTTCTAAGATTGTTGGCGCTTCTGGTGCCGGGCCGGCTCGCGGCGAGCCAGCCGGCGATCATCGCCGGTGTCGGCCTGATCTATTTGTCTATCAATTTTCTCTATTTTACCAACAACATCCCGCCCATTCCGCTCTCTCTCAAACAGTCGGGAATTTTTCACTCGATCGAGCGCGGCGAAGACGGTGATTATCGCGTGTCGTACGAGTGGCGGAGTTGGAGAGAGTTTCTCGAATCAACCAGGACCGTTCATGTTTTGCCAGACGAGTCAATCGTCGCGTTCAATGCCATCTTTGCTCCGAGCCGTTTCTCTACAAGTATCATCCATCAGTGGCAAGAGTTTGTTGACGGATTGTGGCAGACCCGAAGCAGGATCGTTTTGCCAATTCTCGGTGGTCGAGATTTTGGTTTCAGGACATTCTCTCAAAAATCTGGTTTTGACGAGGGGTTGTGGCGCGTGTCAGTCGAGACTTTGGACGGTCGGGTCATTGGTCGTATAAAGTTTAATGTAGTTTTTGCTAGTTCAACTCCGGATTTGGTATTTGCCAGCCGCTAAGTATGTTTGCCTAGATTTTTGTCTGTAATATAATCGGCAGATGGCGATTATTCTCTATGGAAAACCAGTTCGAGACCGCATTGCCGCCGTTCTTGGCGGCGCCATTTCTGAAGCGTCCGGCTCAAGACCAACGCTAGCAATAATCCAGATTGGTAAAGATCGACGATCCGACGCCTATATCAAACAGAAAAAACTTTTCGCCCAAAAGATTGGCGTTCCAGTCCGCCATATTGAGCTCCGAGAGTCGGCAGACGATTATGAATTGGCCAGAGTGATTGACCAACTAAACCGAGACCCTCTTGTCCACGGCATTATCATCCAGTTGCCATTGCCAGATCGTCTAGACAGACAAAAAATCTTAGACCTAATTCTTCCAAAGAAAGATATTGATGGTCTGACGACAGCCAATCAAGAAGCTTTAAGAGAAAGGACGCCGCAGATTGTGCCAGCAACCGCGCGCGGCATCGTCGAGCTTATCGATCATTACAGAATAACAGTCTCCGGCAAGAAGGTGGTGGTGATGGGCCGTTCAACGCTTGTCGGCAAACCAGTTGAGAGAATGCTTCTTGGCCGTGGCGCCGATGTCGAAGTGGTTCATAGCCAGACAATATCTCCCAAAAAAATTACCCGTACCGCGGATATTCTAATTGTGGCAATTGGCAAGCCATCGCTCGTCGACGATCAATATGTCAAAGCCGGGGCGGCGGTTATTGATGTCGGTATCAATTCAGTTTTGGGGCGAGGGGCGAGCGCCGGCTTATTCGAAGAAATACCGAAAGAAAAGCTTGTCGGCGACGTGGCCTTTGACAAGGTTGCTAAAATTGCGACAGCTATTTCGCCAGTCCCCGGCGGGGTAGGGCCAATGACCGTCGCTGCTTTATTTGAAAACTTGGTTGACGCTTGGAGGCTATCGTCAAACTAAGGTCGGGTGGTAGAATGAAGCAATAATTATAACTTAATCTATATCAAAATATGAATTTTGAATCAATGAACAGTTTTGTCTCTGGTGGTTTGAAAAAAGTTACCACTTTCGCAATTGGCGCGCTAGCGGTTTTTCTCATCGTTGAGACTATTTCTGGTTTAGCAAATATCGGCCAAGGTGAACGAGAGTATCCGGCCCAGAATATCATTTCTGTTTCCGGAAAAGGCGAAGTGGTTGCCATCCCAGACACTGCCACTTTCTCATTTGCCGTGACTGAAGAGGCTTCAACGGTCGCTCTTGCTCAGAAGGCGGCGACTACCAAGATCAATGCGACTATAGCCGCTTTCAAAGAAAAAGGTATTGCCGATAAAGATATCAAGACAACCTACTACAGCATCAATCCCCGCTACGAGTATCAAAGAGGCGCTCCAACCTACTACCCGCCGGTTGGGGAAAGACAGCTTGTTGGTTACGAGGTTAGTCAGGGTATTGAGGTGAAGGTTCGCAATATTGAGAAAGCCGGAGAGATGCTGTCTCTCGCTGGTGCCCAAGGCGTACAGAATGTCAGCGGGCTTTCTTTTACCGTTGACAAAGAGGAGGATCTTAAGCGAGAGGCTCGTGACAAAGCTATTGTCGAAGCCAAATCAGAAGCCAAAAAACTGGCCAAATCTTTAGGTGTTCGAATTACTAACCTTGTTTCGTTTAGCGAATCTGGGCCATATCCAATCTACGCTAAGTACGGATTTGATGTGTCAGCGACGCGTGGCGGTTTCGAGTCTAGTCCCGCTCCGGAGGTGCCAGTGGGAGAAAATAAGATTGTTTCCAATGTTACGATTACCTACGAGATAAGGTAGGGAATGATTTTGTTATGTTAATAAAGTGTGCATAACTTGGGGAAACGAACAAATCCTTTAATTGCTACACTCTCTCATAGATAAGTTTCCGAACGAAACGGAGGAACAAAAAATGATTGACAGAGTTCAGGACAAGAGACTGAAAGACGTCTTTCGTATTACCTTGTTAGCCATCCGCTTACAGCGAGTGAAAAGGGTTCTCTTTGCTCCACATGAAGACAGGGCTGAAGGAGATGCCGAACATAGCTACCAGTTGGCTCTCTTGGCTTGGTTTTTGGTCAAGAAGATGCGACTCCGATACAGTCTCGAGAGAGTCATCTGCTACTCATTGGTTCATGATTTGCCCGAAGTCCATGCTGGGGATACCGATGTCTACCATAACGGACGCCTTGGCGATAAACACGAACGAGAGGCGCGGGCCTGCGAGCTTTTGAAAAGCGAGTTTCCTGATTTTCCCGAGATGCACAAACTCATTCTCGAATATGAGAGCGGGCAGACGGAAGAAGCCTGCTTTGTCAAAGCGCTCGACAAACTGGTCGCTGCTGTAGGCATCGCCATTGATGATGGTCGTTCATGGCATGTCAGACAGACGACTTTTTGGAAGATGGTCGAAACCCAACGGCCGAAAGTGGCTTGCCACCAAGGAGTTTTGAAGATGTATGACAAACTGCTGGCGTTTCTAGAAAAAAATAAGAGCCATTTCTTTCCGAGATCAACCAACAACACATTTCCGTTTGCCAACGGTGACCACCTGCCATTTGTGGTGCGACCGAGGGAACGGTAATGCAAAAGCGCCTTTCCTTTGCTGACTAGAGGGGGGCGCTTTTTTACTAGAAACTCTGATGTTATTGACCGAAAGGCGAGCTTCTGCTAGTATTAAATGACGGCCCCGAGGGGCTGTTTTAAATAGGTTTTCTATGAAATTAATCGAATATCTAAAAGACACAAAAGGGGAGATGAAGCATGTCAGCTGGCCAACCCGTAGGCAAGCATTCTTCTATACCATGTTGGTCGTGCTTTGCGCGATCGTGACCGCGTTTTTCCTTGGCGTTTTCGATTCGATTTTCTCGTTCGGTCTTGAGAAGTTGATCCTTTGAACTCATTACTTATCCAAACTCAAATTAGTTTTTAGATTTTAGTAATTCGCATCTAATCCTATGTCAAAACAACAAGCCAACACAGAGCGAAACTGGTACGCCATTCATACCTATGCTGGTTATGAGAATGCCGTGGCGCGAAATCTTAAACAGCGCATCGAGTCCCTCGGCATGGAGGATAAAATTTTCAATGTGTCGGTGCCGACCGAAAAGAAGATCAAGATCAAGGGTGGTAAACGAGTTGAAGAAGAGGAGAAGGTTTATCCGGGTTATATCCTGGTTGATATGATTGTCACGGACGATTCGTGGTATGTGGTGCGAAATACCCCACGGGTTACCGGCTTCGTGGGATCAGGTGTTTATCCGGTGCCGCTTGAAAAGAAAGAAGTTGATGAGCTTTTCCGACGGATGAGCTCTGATACTGTAAAACATAATATTGATTTGGCGCCTGATGACGCCGTGATTATTGTCGACGGTCCGTTTAAGGATCTTGAGGGCAAAGTCGGCGAGATTGACGAGGAGCGAGGCAAAGTAAAAGTGTTAGTTTCTATGTTTGGTCGTGAGACCCCAGTCGAGCTGGATTTCTTGCAGGTCAAGAGAATTTAATATACGCTGTAAATTCAAATAATATATGGCTAAAAAAGTTGTCAAAAAGGTAAAACTGGTGATTCCGGCGGGCAAGGCAACGCCGGCCCCGCCTTTGGGTCCCGCTCTCGGCCAGGCCGGCATTAACATTGGCGAATTTACCAAAAAGTTCAATGACGCCTCGAAAGGCAATATGGGGGATTTGGTGCCGGTGGTGATTTCAGTCTATGATGACCGGTCTTACGATTTTGTAATGAAAACGCCTCCCGCCTCGAGCTTGATTTTGAAGGCCATTGGCAAAGAGAAGGGTTCAGGGAAGCCCAATACCGCCAAGGTTGGGACGATCACCAAAGTTCAGATCAAACAAATTGCTGAAAAGAAGTTGCCAGATCTCAATGCTACTTCTCTCGACGCTGCGGTGAAAATAATCGAGGGCACGGCCCGAAGTATGGGTGTGGACATGAAATAGGAAACGTCTACCTACCGGAGTCCGCCTCGTCCCGTCCGCCGCGGCGGACGGGACAAGGCGGACGTGGTCGTTTTCGATTGCGACTTACCGATTCTTTTGCTACCGTTATTTGTATGACAGATCGGAACATTACTCTCAATAAAGGTATCTTCGGTGTTGGGTCAAATTTTACTCACCGATACATATCTGACTATAAGAAACTAAAGAAAGTTGTCTCTCATCTCAAAGGTCTTGGTCTAAAGATTGTCCTGACGCAGGGAACCTACGATATGGTTCACATTGGTCACGCCCGTTATTTTGAGGAAGCAAAAAAGCACGGTGATATTCTGATTGTCGGCGTCGATAGTGACGAGAAAGTCCGCGCTCGAAAAGGTCCCGATCGTCCAGTGGTGCCAGAAGAGGAGCGTTTGGAGATGGTTACGCATCTGCGGCCAGTGGATATTGTGGTTGTCAAACCGTTGACCCCTGTTAGATGGTCTCTGATAAAGACTGTTGAGCCGGATGTCCTAATTGCTACCAAAGAGTCCTACACCGCCCGCGATGTCAAGGAACTCTGCCAGTTTTGTGGCAAAGTGGTTGTTCTTGAGCCGATGGCAACAACGACAACGAGCGCGAAAATCCGCCGTCTCCAGTTGGCTACGGCTAAAAGTCTTGGACAGGCACTTACGCCAAAAATTATTGATGTCATTGAAGATGTGCTCGGAAACATGAAGGATCGGGCTGGTAAAAAGACAACCTCTTCTCGATGAAGTCGATCTTTTTCGTTTACATTCCAGTGCTTCACGAGGGCTACCGGCGCTTTTTTGATAAATATCCGGAGGCCAAAACTCTTTACATACTCGGCGCTGATATGATTGCTAAGACGGCGCCATTGCCAAAGGATATCAGAGCTTTGCCTCCAGGACTTATCAAGAAATCTCTTGAAGCTTGGGGTCGTTTCGATGATATTGAAGTTGCCGATGAAAAGACTTTGACTGAGCTTAAGAATTTTGTCGGCGAAATTGTTTTACCAGACGAAGATGTGATGCGAGAAATCGCCGCAAGGTATTTTCCGAATGCCAAGATTATTTGGGACTCCATTTTTCTTCGCTGGGACAAACACAAGTCTATGGAGGAGCGGCCGGTCGAGGCGGACCAGAAAGTTTCTCGAAGTGAATTTGACCGACAGATAATCAGTAAATTAAAAAATAAAGCGGAAAAGAGTTCTGATTTCTGGAGACGTATTGCCTCGGCGATTGTCAAAGACGGCAGAGTGCTTTTGATGGCTTACAACGAGCATTTGCCATCAGCGCACTCGCCCTACGCCGAAGGCGATCCGCGCAACAATTTTCACAAAGGAGTCAATATAGAAATATCAACTGCTCTTCATGGCGAGGCCGGTCTAATTGCCGAGGCGGCCCGAAAGGGAATTGCTCTCGAAGGAGCCGATATGTATGTTACAGTTTTTCCTTGCCCGCCTTGCGCCAAACAGATCGCCTTTTCGGGCATCAAGAGACTTTTTTACGCTGGCGGGTATAGCGTGCTCAATCAAGAGCGGATTTTGCGATCAAAAGGGGTTGAAATAATTTTTGTCGAATAAAAAAACCATTCGCTTGTGGCGAATGGTTTTGAAACGCCCATCACTTTTTTGGCTGTTCGTGCAACATAGCCGCAAATCCAGGATCCCGAATCAGGGTATCTGGCACTCGATCTTTGACCAAGTCCCATTCTCCATCGGTAAGTGTTTCGGGTTCCATGCCTTGGCGCAGTTTTTCGAAGACCAGTGCCCTAGCCAGACTTTCTGCTTCGGCCTCGGCGCCTTTGTAGAAGGGCGACTCGACTCGGCCAGTGCCATCCGGCACCATGATGTGGAGGTGGAGGTGTTCGATAGTTCCGGCTGACAATGTGGCGTCTCCGTCGCGCATCAGAAGTCCACGGCTCTTGAAGCCGAAGTCTCTCATCAGATGGTTGGGGAACAGAGACATCATGACCAGAATTTCCGGCCCGTTCAATTCCATGCTGTCAGTCACATGCCTCTTTGGCACGATCAGGAAATGCCACCTTGTGTGTTTTTCTGGCGGGTTGCAATGCCACGCCATGCAGTAGTCGTCCTCCATGACGATTTTGTTGTGTTTTCGGTCAACGTCACAGAACGGACATTTTCCTGTCAGAGCGTCTTGGACTGACTTGCAGTATTGGACAAAATTTCTCGCTCTGCTTATGCAGGCCAATTTTGAAGGGTCTGTGATTTCGGGTATGACTAGTTGTTGTGGCATCTGCCACCTCGCTTTCTTTTTAGGTTTACCGACTCGCTATTCTGGAACGATACTAACAGGTTTAGTTTCAGATATCAAGTTTTTTATAGTTTTTCGGCTGGCCGAATTTGAATTTCCAAGACTCGGTTTCGCCAAGTGTCTCCAGATTTGGTTCGATGAGATGCGCATGGATGTGAAGAACACTTGAACCATAATTGCCGTATTTGCTTGACCCGAAGCGAATAGCCACGCCACCGCCAGTAATCTTTCGCCGTTTTGTTTCCTCGGCAAAGAGCTCGATGAGCTCTTTGCCAGCCTCGGGATCCATTTCTTCCAAGTGCTCAATGTGAGTTTTGTAAATGGCCAGCACTTGATGCTTGATATTTTCATAGGGCCACTGGTTGTCGGTAAGTAGCCAAAACCTGCCCTCTTTCAAGATTGGATTTTTGTGATACTTACTCAAATTTTCGCGGCAAAACGGGCAGTGACCGGCGCGCTTGATTTCTTCAATCACTCTCCGCTGATCGTCGCGGCGGATGGTCGA
>Ga0233424_10001924_pt1 | contig 16223 bp, 16 predicted proteins | sample Watercolumn_Towu_FD_181011 | JGI IMG/M metagenome (GOLD analysis project Ga0233424, IMG submission 181011) | Freshwater microbial communities from Lake Towuti, South Sulawesi, Indonesia - Watercolumn_Towuti2014_125_MG | ecosystem: Environmental > Aquatic > Freshwater > Lake | place: Indonesia...
CGTCCCTCGTGCATTCTGACACGTTGGCGGCAATGAAGCCGATAAGAATAGTTATGTTATCATGCGATTTTGTTCGCGCCAATGGCCTGATCCTGCATCCAAACAGAGCCTGAAGCGCCCGATGCTTGTATTGCGATTCATCGCCCGATGCGGGCGCGCGACTGCGGGCGCTACGCTTCAGGCGCTTACGAACCCGCCGTCGTATCATGACCCAATGCCCGCTTGCAGGAGCAGCGATGAACCTGGAAATTCCGCCGAAAATAATGCCCGATCCACCGATAGTCGAGGCTTCGATTGTACAGCCTCTGTTGCAGGAGTGCAGCCGGCTCGATGCGTCGGACCTGCACATCTCCCCGGGCCGGCCGCCCTATTTTCGGGTTCATGGAGTCCTCGCGCCGCCCGACGGCCGCGCGCCGCTCGACGCCCACCAAGTCGATGCCATGGCATCTGAGCTGATCGCCCCTGTCGGAGAGGGGGGCCTCGACACGACGGGCTCCGTCGATGGCGCGATGACGGCCACGGATGGGACCCGCTTTCGCTTCAATGTCTTTCGCCGGCAGGGGCATCTTGCCATCGCGTTGCGGAAGCTCGAGGATCGCTTCCGCACGCTTGCCGAACTGGGCCTGCCAGAGACACTGTATGGTCTTTGCGACTTGCCCGACGGGCTGGTCGTCATCGCGGGGCCGACCGACGCGGGCAAGAGCACCACGCTGGCCACGCTGGTCGATCGCATCAATCGCACCCGGCAATGCCATATCGTCACGATCGAGGACCCGATCGAGTATCTGCACGTACCGGTGCGCAGCCTGATCAATCAGCGCCAGGTCGGCAGCGACGCGGGCAGTTTCAACGACGCGCTCGTCGCTTCACTGCGGCAAGATCCCGATGTCATCCTCGTCGGCGAAATCCGCGACCTGCCGACCATCCGCACCGCCATCACCGCGGCCGAGACGGGGCACCTCGTGCTGACGACGGTGCATGCCGGCGATTGCGTCGGCGCCATCGAACGGCTCGTCGCGGTCTTTCCCGCTGACGAACAGCTCGGCATCCGCAGGCAACTTTCGCTGGTCTTGCGCTGCATCGTCGCGCAACACCTGATCATCGCCGATGGCGGCGACGAGTTCTCAATGCCGCAACAGACGGCGCCGACGAAGCGCGTGCGTGTCGCCGCCGCCGAAGTGCTGATGCTCAATCCCGCCGTCGCTCACCTGATCACGGCCGGCAAGAGCAGTCAGATCTATAGCGCGATGGAGACAGGGGCGGCTCAGAATATGCAAACCATGGAGCACGACCTGGCGCGACTAGTGGTGGCCAATCTGATCTCGGAGACGACGGCGTGTACCTACTCCAAACACCCCGCGGTCGTCCGCGACCGCATTAACTTGATGCGCAAACAGCGCAGCCACCGAAGATGAAGGCGCCGCCGGAGATGCCTCTTTATCTGAGTGATTTCGGTTTGCGAGTTGCTCATTCACTTGCGGGGCACGGCGAAGTGACCACTTTGGAGTGCGCCGTAGGACGGATTTGCAATCCGTCCGTATGGATACTGTGAGGACGGACTGCAAATCCGTCCTACGGCGCACTGCGATCACGCTGGGAACAACTCGCGATTGGCCATGACCGGGTTCCATGGCCGAATGACGTAGCGGACGAAGATGCCCGCTGCATTAAATGGGTCGGCTTTGAGAAAAGACTCCGCTTCTTCCTTGGTGCTTGCCTCGTAGATAATGAGAGCGCCCGAATCGTCGGTGAACGGGCCCGTGGCGGCGATTTGCCCCTTTTCCTTCAGTCCGGCCAAATATTGCCGATGCGCCGGCCGAATCTCAGCGATCTTTGCTTTGTCCTGAATGTACTCGATGATGGCGGCAAACTTCACGATGGCACCTCCACTCCGGCCGGGGCTTCCGCCAGCACGGGGTCCTTCGGCGCGAGCCTTTCGTGGATGGCGAAGAATGCGATCGAAAAGAAGACGTCGCCGATGATCGTCCACGGCAGCCCAAGGCTCAAGTCGCTGAACAGCATGAACGGATGCGCCGCGACGGGCGTCTCGGTTTGATAGAACGGAAGCGCCATCAGGAAGCACTGGGCCAGCCCGCTCACGTCGCGCGAATAGCGAAAGGCCTCGGGCAGTTGCTCGTAATACGGCTGCCACGGCTGAAAGAGCCATTCGCAGAAGTTGGTGACGACGAAGAATTGCAACCCGCCCAGCACGGCCGCGAGCGCAACGGACATGATCGAGTTCTGTTTGCTGATGCAGCGACCGATGAAGACGTAAATCATGAAGCTGGCGTATACGTAGACGCGCGAGATGTGGGTCAGCGAGTACTTGTCATTGAAGCCAGTGATCGTCCATAGCGCCAGGTCGCTGAGAAGCATAATGCCCAGCGGCAATAGGTAAGCCTGCCAGGTGCGCAGCCGCGCGCCGCCGAAGATCCCCAGCGCTCCGACGGACGAGAAGTTCGGCGGATGAGGGACTACCCGCAGCATCGCGGCCAGCAAGCCCGCGACCATTGCAATCGCGAAGGCGACAGGTCGATACGGGGACTGTCCTTCCGGAACCTTGTCGGCGTTCATAGTCGATCCTTGCATGAAGCAGTGACGATACGGCTCATCCTAAGAAGTCGCAGCGACGGAAGCAAAGGACATTACGATTTTCCATTTCGCAACCATCACACGAGAATCTCGTCGATGACGTGGCCGTGAACGTCGGTGAGGCGCATGTCGCGGCCGCCGAAACGGAAGGTTTGCCGGGTGTGATCGACGCCCAGCAGGTGGAGCATGGTAGCGTGGAGGTCGTGGATTTCACGGACGCCGTCCACCGCCTTGTAACCGAATTCGTCGGTGGCGCCGAACGCCATTCCACCGCGGACGCCGGCGCCGGCAAGCCAGAGCGTGAAGCCGAAGGGATTGTGATCGCGGCCGTCGGCGCCTTGTGCGAACGGCGTACGGCCGAACTCGCCGGTCCACACGACGAGCGTCTCGTCCCACAGGCCGCGCGACTTCAGGTCGCGCAGCAGCGCGGCAATCGGCTGATCGACGGCGCGGGCGTTGTCGTCGTGGCCGCGTTTGAGACCGCTGTGCTGGTCCCAGCGATCGTGGCCGAGGTTGGGGCAGGTCAGCTCGACGAAGCGCACACCGCGTTCGATGAGGCGGCGCGCGAGCAAACATTGCGTCCCGAAGATGCGCGTGCCGTTGAACGTCGAGTTGACGCCGTAAAGTTCGCGGGTGGCGGAGGACTCGCCGGCAAGGTCCATCAATTCCGGGACGGCGGCTTGCATGCGAAACGCAGTTTCCGCATTGGCGATCGCCGATTCGATCTCATCGGTCTTGCCGAAGCGTTCCTGCCCAGCGCGATCGAGTTGCCTCAGCAGGTCCAGCTTGGCGCGTTGCTGATCGGGGTCGCGTTCGAGCGGGCGGATGTTTGCGACCGGCGGATCGCCCGCGCGGAAGACCGAACCCTGGTACGCGGCCGGCAAGAAACCGCTGTTGAAGTTGTCGAGCCCGCCCGGCGGGATGAGCCCGCCATTGAGTACGATGAAGCCGGGCAAGTTGCGGTTCTCGCTGCCCAAACCATAGCCGAGCCAGGCGCCCATGCTCGGCCGGCCTTGCAACCCGCTGCCGGTGTGCAGGAAATAGTTCGCGCTCGTGTGCTCGGGGAAGCGCGACGTCATCGAATGGATGACCGCGAGATCATCGACGTGCCGCGCGATGTTGGGGAAAAGCTCGCTCACCCAGCGTCCACTCTGCCCGTGCCGGCGAAAACGCCACGGCGACATCATGACGCGGCCTACGTTGTTGAATTGCGTCGGCTCGACCTGAAACACCGTATGCGGGTCGCGGCCATGATAACGTTCCAGCAGTGGCTTGTAGTCGAACGAATCGACCTGGCTGACCCCACCGTCCATGTAGAGAAAAATAACGTTCTTCGCGCGCGGCGTGTGATGGATGCCGGCTTGTCCCGCAGGTTTCGCCTCGGCCAGGAGCGCCGACAGTGCAACGGCGCCAAAGCCGCCGGCGCACATGGCAAGCATGTCTCGGCGCGTCAAGGGAGCAGATCGAAAGCGCTGACAGTGAGGCATCGCAATGATCCTCTTGGCTTGTTTCACTCGCGCGAAACCGCACGCGAGCATGACGGCAGAAGCAATCGCAAACCTGGTCGCTTGCGGTTTCGCGCACAAATCACTCGCTTTACTATCTTCAAGAAACAGAAATATTATATCAACCTCGCTGCCTTCTCGAAGCACGGGTTTTAGCGCAGGTTGGTCCGTGAATTGTGATAAGCTAATCCCTTTCCAAGCGATCCATTTTCCGGAGTGAGATATGGCGAAGAAGAAAGCAGCGCCCGTCGAATCGGCGCCGGTTGCTGTTCCAGCGATGCCCATGCCGCAAATGACGCCATGTATGATGCCGGCCATGCCGATGGCGGGAATGCCGATGGCGGGCATGCCGATGCCAGGTATGCCGCAAGGCGGCGGCAACCCGATGATGGCGATGATGCAGATGATGCAAATGATGATGGGCGGCGGGTTGTCGCCGGCCGTCGTCGATCCCGCCGCGATGCCGTTTACCGGCTCCGCGCCGGTGGCCGATCAGGATCGCGGCCTGGATGAGGATTTGATCCGTCCATCGCTCCTTTCCGACCGCATCAAGACGCAGCAAGGCATCAAGCTCGGCTCCGTTCTCGATTCGCTGTGCCTGACCGAAGATCGGACGCGATCTCTGGGGGGCATTCCCAAGGGTTGCACCATCGCTTTCGCCGGCCCGCCGGGCAAGGGCAAGACGCGCACCGCCCTCGCCGGGCTGGCGCGCGTCGCCATGGGTGGCGATCCAGTGGCGTTCGTCGTTGCCGAGGAGGGATTCCACAACGACGCCGAATCGGGCCGCGACGACCTCTGCTCGCGCCTCGTCAAGATCGGCATGGCGGCAACGGGCCTCGACGAAGGCGCCTTTTCGAAGAAGGTCCTCGAAAACGTCTTCGTGCTGCAGAGCCAGTATCACAAGGGGCACACCTGGGACGACTTCGTCACGAAGTATCGCTACCTCGTTGAGAAGGAGAAAATTCGCTTTGTCGTCATCGATTCGCTCAACATGCTCGACCCGACCAAGAGCCGCACCGCCGACAATCTCTCCGCGCTCAAAACGTACAACCACGAGAAAGGCATCACCTGCCTTTGCATCGGCCAGATTCGAGACACCGGTATGCCTGTCGGCGGCGAGGCCCTGATGCACACGGCCGACTGCGTCTTCCTGATCGAGGAGATGGGCCTGGGTTCGAAAGAAATTGCCGACTTCTGGGGGGGCAAGTATCGCGACAAGATCGATGTCATCAACGCGATCAAAAGTGTGACGACGCCGGTCCTGCCTTATCCGGTTCGCATCGAGCGCGAAGCCGGCACAGGCGTCCTGGCGCCGCACGCCTCGCAGCCGCGCGATTATCCGGTGCTGGCGCCGTGATGCGTACAATTCAATCAAGATGTCCGATGAACGGCGATTTCCGGTAGTACTCTCGATCCTCGCGGCGTTGTTCACGCTTGGACTCAAGGTCGGCGCCTTCTATCTGACCGGCTCGGTAAGTTTGCTTTCCGACGCGACCGAGTCGATCGTCAATCTCATCGCCGCCGTGACGGCGTACATCTGCCTGCGCTACTCCGCGCAGCCGGTTGACGCCACCCACACCTACGGCCACGAGAAGATCGAATATTTCTCCAGTGGCCTGGAGGGGATTCTGATCTTCGTCGCCGCAGGCGGCGTGGCCTGGTATGCCGTTGAACGGTTGGTAGACCTGCGAAAGCCCGATGACCTCGCGCTCGGAACGGGGCTGTCCCTTGTCGCCGCTCTGATCAATCTTGCCGTGGCGCGCATCCTGATTCGCGTCGGCAAGCGCACCGGGTCCATCCTTCTGGAAGCGGACGGGCAGCACCTCATGACGGACGTGTGGACCTCGGCCGGCGTCGTCGTGGGGCTGGGATTCGTTTACATCACCGACTGGATCATTCTCGATCCGCTCATCGCCCTGGCCGTCGCAGCAAACATTGTTTGGACCGCGTGGGGGCTGGTGCGGCGTTCCTTCGACGGTTTGATGGACCATGCGCTCCCCGACGAGGAGCAGCAGGCCGTTCGCGGCGCCCTCGACGCACTGATGCGCCCAGGCCTCGCCTACCATGCACTCCGCACGCGCGCGGCTGGGGCCCGCAAGTTTGTTGACTTCCACCTGCTCGTGCCGGGTGCGTGGACGGTCACGGAAGCACACGAGTTCAGCGAAGTCGTCGAGGCAGCGGTGCGCAAGGCATTGCCCGGCGCCGAAGTCACGGTCCACATCGAACCCATCGAATCCGAGGCCGCCTGGAAAGACAGCGCTTTGTTGCAAATCGAACGTGCGTCCGGCGCCTCCAACGAAGTGCAAAATTGAATTCGCTCGCGTTGCTATCCCACCAGCGAATCGAAAACGCGGACCTTGGCCCAGTTCGCTTGGCATTCGGCAATGAACTCGTCGTGCCGGGGCGCGAGTTGATAGGCGTCCTGGTCGGCCGTGGTCTTGAAGACAATGTGCAGCGCCACGTCGAAGTCGGCGTCGTTGACCGGGCGGTTCAGTTCCCTAGCGCGGGGGCCACAGGCGAAGAAGACGGTCCCCGGGTGGTCGGTGAGGTACTTTCGACAAGCCGCGATCAACTTCGCCTGAGCGGCGTCAGACTTGTCGGCCAGCGTGAAATAAACATTGTGCGCGAGCATGGTGTCCGGCATGATTTGCTCCATGGTTTCATGCCGTTGTATGGGATACTTTGCCGTCTTCCACCACGGATTGCCAACCGTCGTGCGGAGTTCTACGCTACGTCCATGCATCACACATCGTGAGATAAAACCGTGAAGGTCTTGCATGCGGCGTCGGAAGTGGCGGGGTTTGCCAAGACCGGTGGGCTGGCAGATGTCGTTGGCTCGCTGCCGGTCGCGCTCGCCAAGCGCGGCGTCGAGTGCGCGGTCGTGATGCCGCTCTATGCGGCGTGCCGGCGCTCGGCGCAATCACTCGACGCGACCGAGCATCGCTTTCGCCTGCCGATGGGGGACCAAATTGTCGAGGGACGCGTGTGGCGGTCGTCGTTGCCGAACTCGAGCGTGCCGGTCTATCTCATCGAGCAACCCGAATACTACGAGCGCGACGATCCGAAATTGGGGCGGAGCTATTATCAGTATGCAGGCGATGGCGGCGTCCTGACCGATTACGCCGACAATGCCGCCCGGTTCGGGTTCTTCTCGCGCGGTTTGCTCGAGGTAATGCGGCTCGTGGATTTCTGGCCCGATGTCCTCCACCTGCACGATTGGCAAACCGGCCTGGCAGGCGTCTACCTGCGCGAAACCTATCGGCCGCACGGCAAGCGCGACCTACGCGATCGGTATGGCAACGTCCGCACGATGTTCACGATCCACAACCTCGCCTATCAGGGAACGTTCTGGGAACTCGACCTGCCGCTGCTCGACTTGCCGCGCCGGCTCTTCACGGCCGAACGCCTTGAATTCTACGGCAAGATCAACTTCCTCAAGGCCGGCATCGTCGAGGCGGACACGATCACGACCGTCAGCCCGACGTACGCTCGCGAAATCCAGACTACGCTGCTCGGCTGCGGGTTGCACGGCGTCCTCATGGAACGCTCGCGCCGGCTGCACGGCATCGTCAACGGCATCGACGACCGCGTCTGGGACCCGGCACACGATCCGCACATTGCCGCGAACTACGACTCACGCAGTCTGGCGGGCAAGGCTAAATGCAAACTGGCGCTCCAGCAGCATTTCAAGCTCGACGAGACGCCGCGCACGCCGCTGATCGGTATCGTGTCGCGGCTGGCCGCTCAGAAGGGGTTCGACCTCATCGAAAAGGCGCTTCCCGATTTCCTCCATCAAGGCGCACAGCTTGCGGTGCTCGGCGACGGCGAAAAGCCGTACCGCGACATGCTCGTCAAACTGCGCGGCGAGTTCCCGCGCCAAGTCGGCGTGCACCTGGGCTACGACGAGGCGCTGGCGCACAGGATCGAGGCCGGCGCGGACATGTATCTCATGCCGAGCCGGTACGAACCGTGCGGCTTGAATCAGCTCTACAGCTTGCGGTACGGGACAGTGCCGATCGTGCGCGCGACGGGCGGCCTGGCGGACACGGTCGTGGATGCCAAGCCCGAAACGCTCGCCATGGGCCGCGCGACGGGATTCAGCTTCGGGCCCTATGCGCCGTTCGCCTTGACCGAGGCGTTGCAGCGCGCCATCGCAACCTATCGCGACGAGCCGGCGAAATGGCAGATTCTGCAACAGACCGGCATGGTGCAGGATTGGTCGTGGCGACGCAGCGCGGCGGAGTATGAACGGCTGTATTACCAATTGAATCAGCAAGTCTGACCGCGCGGCACATCGAATACACCACCCCAACCAACCCACCTGCAAGCGAAGGCCGGGAGTTTCGAATCCATCGAGTGCCCAATCGCCTGGACGCGGAACGAGCGATTGAAGGCATGCGCAAGATCTATGCGGACAGACCGAACGTTCGCCTCCAACTTGCTGGTCCGAGTCGCCCCTTTGAATACGCCGATCCGAAGACGCACGACGAGATTCGATGGTTCCTCAACGCCGAACTACCTGGCGCGCCAGCCTCGCCGCCCGAATTGCCAATCCAGGCTGAACCCCTTCGCGAATGCGCACCTCGATTCCGCCTGGGTTTGCTTCGCCGCTGAGCAACTTCTCCCCTCAACGCCAATTCCATAACGTAGCCTCGTCCGATCGGGGTCCATCACCAATTTCGCACACCTCGGAGAAACGCCATGCGCCGCATCGTATTCTTCAGCCTGGTTGCCATTGTCGCACTCACCTGGACCGCGCACAGCGGCGCACCCAAGGATGCGCCGCAGACGCTGATGCTGCAGCCGGGCAAGCTGCTTGTCAGCGAAGACCTCAACCAGCCTTTCGGCAAGGAGTGGTTCGGCAATCCAGGCAAGTGGGAGGTCATCGACGGCGTCACGCGTGGGTCGGAACGATCGGACGACATGCATGCGGCCGTGCGTCGGCGCGAGGTGAAGTTCACGAGCGCCGTCGTGCAGTTTCAGTTCCGTCTCGAAGGGGCGAAGGCGCTGAGCTTGAGCATGAACGCCGAGAAGGGACATGTGTGCCGGGTGCGCGTTGCGCCGGATGGGTTCACCGTGAACCGCGACAAGGACAAGGTCAAGAACGAGAAGCCGACCGTACTCGACAAGCGCGATGTCAAGATCGAGCCAAAGGTCTGGCACACGCTCGTTGTGGAGATGGCCGGCAAGGACATGGTCGCACGCCTCGACGGCAAGGACGTCGCCTTCGGGTCGCACGACGGACTCGTCGTCCCCAAGGCCAGCGTCGGCTTCACGGTTCAAGGCGAATCGGTTTCGTTCAAGAACCTGCGCGTCTACGAAGGGACCCCGCTCAAGTCGTGGGAGGAGACGCGAGCCAAACTTCAGGCCGAGCGAAAGAAATAGGGGGCCGGCATGATCGGCAATCATCGCATCGGCTACCGCGACGAACAGGGGACCAAGCCGAAGACGAAGGTCGCGATCTCGGCAAAAGTGCCGTTTCGCGAGCACGACTACGTCCACGACAAGAGCTTCGGCACCGACACCTGGACACTGCACGTCGGCGAGGTGCTCGACGAATTGCTGCGCGAAGCCGAGGCCAATGCGAAGGAGAAGCCGGGCGACGTGTTGCGAATCTGGAATCTGCAGGTCGTCGATTTCAGCAAGGGGCTTTTTCAGTGGTCCCGCCATTACGTGACGATCCGCTTCGACTACGAGCTGCGCCGCAACCGTAAAACCATCAGGGACGGCACGATCACCGGCAGCGGCGAGGGGAGCGGCACCGAGCTCGGCTTCATGACCTTCATCCCGATCGTGGGAAATATCAATTTCAACAAGGGCATGGAGCTGGCCCTGACGCGCTGTTTGCAGGATTGCCTTGAGTCGCTGGCCGCTGAGCTGAAGTCGCGCTGATCGATAGAATGAACGTATGCAACCTGGACCGACTTCCCCTGCGCCCGCTGAACGAGCGAATCCATTCTACTTCCTGATGCTCGCGGTCGGGCTCGTCTTTATCGTGACGGTGCTGGCATACGCGGTGATGCCGGTGCTGGAGGAGAAGGCGAAGGACGCCGGCGCTTTCGTGCCGCCGCGCGAGGAATCGTGGTTTCGCAACGAGCTGCACCATCACGGCTGGAAGTGGGTCCTCGGCGAGGTCGTGCTGCTCGTCGTCCTCGGCCTGGCCAGCATGGGCCTCGACCGCTGGCGGCGCTGGAAGGAAGAACTCGCCAACCCCGCCGCGCCTCAGGCTGACGCAAACAATCTGGAAACACCAAAGAACACTAATCTTCACTAATATCCACTAATCAATCAGAGTTCGTTGTTAGAACAATTAGCGAGGATTAGTGGCGATAAGTGTTCCAAGATCGCATTTCGAGGCAGACATGCCCAAGAAACGCATCGATGAACTGCGCAAGATAATCGAACATCACAACAAGCTGTACTACGACGACGCGGCCCCGGAGATTTCCGATCGCGAGTACGACCGACTGCTCGATGAGTTGAAGAAGCTCGAAGAGCAGCATCCGCAGCACGCCTCGCCCGACAGCCCAACCCAGCGCGTCGGCGGGTCGGCGATTTCCAGCTTCAAAACCGTCCGGCATCGCGAGCCGATGCTGTCGATCGACAACTCCTACAGCGCCGATGACCTGCGCGAGTTCGACAAGCGCATCCGCAAGCTGCTCGGCGGCGAACAGGTGAAGTACGTCGTCGAACTGAAGATCGACGGCGTGGCGATGTCGCTGACCTACGCGGACGGCAAACTTGCCGTCGGCGCTACCCGCGGCGACGGCGAGCAAGGGGACGACGTCACGCACAACATCAAGACGATCCACGACGTCCCGCTCAAGTTGCCGGAATCGCCAGTGGTCTTCGAGGCGCGCGGCGAGGTCTACATGACGCGCGCCGACTTCGCGCGCAACAATCGGGCCCGCGTCGAGAAGGGGCTCGAAGCCGCCGCCAACCCGCGCAATTTCGCGGCGGGCTCGCTCAAGCTGCTCGATCCGCAGGAATGCCGCAAGCGCCGATTGCGCTTCTTCGCCTACAGCGTCGGCGCGGGAGACGACTTCGAGCCCAAATCGCACCTCGAGGCGCTCGACACCTTGCGCCGCTTCGGCTTTCCCGTCAGCCCCAATATCGAGGCTTTCGATTCGATCGACGGCGTCATCGAGTATTGCAACAGTTGGGCGACCAAGCGCCACGACTTGCCGTACGAGACCGACGGCATGGTCATCAAGGTGAACGACTTCGCCCAGCGCAAACGGCTCGGCACGACGTCGAAGTCGCCGCGCTGGGTGATCGCGTACAAGTTCGCCGCCGAGCAGGGGATCACGAAGCTGAACTCGATCGAGATCCACGTCGGCAAGCTCGGCACGCTCACCCCCGTTGCGAACCTGGCGCCTGTCAAGCTTGCCGGCACGACCGTGAGCCGGGCGAGCCTGCACAACGCCGACTTCATCGAGCAGAAGGACATCCGCGTCGGCGACACCGTCGTCGTCGAGAAGGCGGGAGAGATCATTCCTTATGTCGTGCGGTCGGAGCCGGAGGCGCGCATAGGGACCGAGAAGAAGTTCGTATTCCCGGCAACGTGTCCGTCGTGCGGCAGTCCCGTCGAGCGCGACAAGAACGGCACCTTTTACGTCTGCACCGGCGGCCGCAAATGCACGGCGCAAATGGAGGGCATCCTGCGCGCCTATGCTCGGCGCAGCGCCATGGACATCGAGGGAATGGGCGAAAAGATCATCGAGCAACTCGTCGATGCGGGGCTCGTCAACAGCATCCCCGACCTCTATCGCCTCACGCTCGAGAAGCTGGTGTCGCTGGAACGCATGGGCAAAAAGTCCGCGCAGAACTTGCTCGATGGGCTTGCCGCCAGCAAGGAGCGCGGCCTGGGGCGCTTGCTGACCGGCCTGGCGATCCCGCACGTCGGCGACAGCGTGGCCGACCTGCTGGCCAACGAATTCGGCGACATGACCGCCCTCGAAAGCGCGTCGGCCGAGCGGCTGTCCGAGATCAACGGCATCGGCCCGGTGATGGCCCAGGCGATCCATGACTTCTTCCACGACGAGCACAATCGCGGCATCGTCGCCGACCTGCGCACGCTCGGCCTCAAGATGACCCAGGATCGCCGGCCGAGCCCCGCGGCGACCGGCGGCACGGACCTGGCTGGCAAGACCTTCGTCGTCACTGGCACGCTCGCCAAGTACCAGCGCGAAGAGATCGAAGCACTCATCCGCTCGCTGGGCGGTAAGGCGTCGGGCAGCGTCTCGAAGAATACGAGTTATCTCGTGGCCGGCGAGAAGGCGGGCAGCAAGCTCGACAAGGCCAAGCAGCTCGGCGTCACCGTGCTGACCGAGGACGAATTCGACAAGCTGATTGGGCGTTAGTGTTTTCGTCGAGAGAAAGCGAGGCGGCCGACTGGATGCGCATGATTCACCACGGCTCAGGCAGGACGCGACCGAGTCGCCGAAGTAAGATGCCAGCATGGCCAAGAAGAAAAAACGGGTCGAGCTGCGCAAGAACCGCACCAAGCCGCCGCGCGAACGGGGCTGGACGCGCGGCTACCAGTCGCACGGCTACAGCGAGGAAGCCACCGTCAGCGGCGAGCGCGTTCGCGCCAAGGGGGACCTGTCGCGCAAACGCACCATCGAATCGAGCGATGAATCGGGCCAGGTCATGCCCGACGTCGATCCGGCCGTGCATCTTCCCGGGCGCGTCATCTGCGTGTTCGGCCTGGACAATCTCGTGCAGGCCGACGACGACCGGCGCTTTCGCTGCAAAGTTCGCCGGCTGCTCAAGAGCATCTCGACCGAGGAGCGCAGCATCGTCGTCACGGGCGACCGCGTCTGGCTGCGGCCCGAACCGTCTCTCACGCCGATCGCCGGCCCCGACGGCAAAATGCTCGCCGGGGAAGGCTTCATCGAGCGCGTCGAACTGCGCCACGGCATCCTGACCCGAGCCTCGCGCGGGCGGGAGCACGTGCTCGTCGCCAACGTCGATCAGGTCATCATCGTCATGGCGATCAAGGAACCCGATCTCAAGCTGCACCTGATCGATCGCTACCTCGCCAGCGCCGAAATGGGCGGCATCAAACCGATCATCTGCCTGAACAAATCCGACCTCGCCGACCCCGTCGAGCTGCAGCCGATCATCGGCTACTACAGCCAGCTCGGCATCGCCACCATCCTCACCAGTGCGCGCACGGGCGTCGGCATCGATCGGCTCCGCAGCATCTTCAAAGATCGCCAGAGCGTGATCTCCGGCCAGAGCGGCGTCGGCAAGTCGTCGCTGCTCAACGCCATCCAGCCCGAACTGGGCTTGCGCGTGCGCGAGGTCAGCGACGTCAACCAGAAGGGCAAGCACACCACGACGGCGGCCGAGCTAATCAAACTCGACTTCGGCGGCTGGGTCGTCGATACGCCCGGCATCCGCCAATTCGAGCTATGGGACACGCTGCCGGAAGAAGCCGAGGGATTCTTCGTCGAAATGCGTCCCTACGTGGCGCTGTGCGCTTTTCCCGATTGCACGCACACGCACGAGGAGCGCTGCGCCGTCAAGCGGGCCGTCGGATTGCGCTACCTGAGCGAACAGCGCTATTTCAGTTATCTGGGTATGATCGGCGGAGAGGGGATGTCAGAGCCTGAAGCGTAAGCGAAGAGGAGCATCAAGGGCGCTTCACTTCGCTAACGCTTCAGACTCTAGTGTCATCGTCGAAACAACTCGGGCTCCGTAGTCTGCACGCCGCCGGCGGGACGCACATCCTGCCCGCACGTCCCTCGAAGAGGCTCGGCGGTCGCGACATGAAATGGCCGCTGCGGACTATCGTCGAAGCCGAGCAGGTCTTCGACCATCATGCACCCGCCGCACGGCAACACGAGCAGCAAACCCAGGAACAATCGCTTCATCATCGTCCTCACGAGATCGAAGGGCGGTTTATAGGGTCGCCCGGAGCACGAGTCAAGGCGGGTTTGAGATACCTGAGTAGCTAGAGGCAGTATCGGATCGATCAAGTCTATTCACCACGGAGATCACAGAGACCACAGAAATGCACGTGAGCTCATGACAGCCGTTACCACGTGATTTCAGTCGCCTTTCAAGTCTCCTCTCCGTGCTCTCCGTGTTCTCCGTGGTGAACTCAGCCTCCCACCGGCACGGTCGGCTCGTTGCCGTCCTCGGTCCAGACCCAGCCGAACTGGCGGTTGCTGGGGAACGGATCGCGCTGATACTGTTCGCGCAACTGCGTCAAGCGGTCGCTCTGGATCGCGTGACGCTGAGCGGTTGCGTCGATGCCGAACAGGCGAGCGGCGTTCAGGCCGAGGATGCGATTCTTGATCTCATCCGTCAGCCGCGGGTACTTGTAGCGCTCCATCAGTTCGTCGGTCATCACCAACCGCCGCATGCGCGTGATCTGGCTTTGCGGGCTGCCGCCCCAGATCGAATCGGTGCCCCACAGGATATGATCGCTGCCCGCGACCTGGATCATCTGCCCGAGCATGTGCAGACACCGGACGGGGTTCGATGCAGAAAGCTGCTGGAAGGTGCTGCCCAGCTCGAAGTAGACGTTGGTGATCTTCGGATTGCGGCGAAGGATGCGCAGGATCTCGCTGATCCACGGGATTTCCTGCGGGTCCTTGTTCTCGGGATCGTTGACACGGTCGCCGGTGCCGCGAGCGACGCCGCCCGTGCCGCGATAGCCGGAGTGGTAGATGATGAAGTTGATGTTGGGGAAATCGCGAGCCGCCCGCTCGACGTCGTTGGGCGTGCACGCCTTCTCGTTGAACAGACCGAGCGGCAGCCCCTTGTGGACGCAGACGTTGCGGATGCCGAGCTTTTGCGTGCGCTCCCAGAACGGGTAGGCAATCTTCTCGTCATCGAGGAACCACGCCGTCTCGCCCAGTTCGGCGCCAGTATAGCACTTCCACGCGCTGATGCGCAGGTTCTTCACCTGGCGTTCCATCTCTTCAAGCTCGTTCTTGCCGAGATTGGGGCGCAGCAACCCGTGCGACAGGACGCGCGTCGAGTTGGCCAGGCCGTTGACGTAATCGCGCGTGGCGGCCATCTGATCGGGGGGCAGCGGGTTGCGGTTCCACTCGCGCGTGGGCACGCCGGAGATGATCGCCATCACCGTGTCGGAATCGCCGAAGACTTCCTTGACGTAGTGAGCGCGGTTGAGCGCCTCCATGCTGCGCTGCACGTTGCCGGCGAGCGGACGGAACAGGCGCAGGAACGCCGCCACGCGCCGGCCCTCCTCGGTCTCGTCGTACCAGCGCCGAGTGACATCGACGTGATGCGTCTGCACATCGAAGACAAACTGCTCCTTCGGCCAGCGTTCGCGGAAAGCGTCCTGGTTGCCCACCTCGTCAGCGCGGACGTCGTAGCAGTTGCCGAACACCTGGTTGAGTGCGAGCATCGCCGCCGCCAGGCCGCTGCCGGTGCGGAGGAAATCGCGCCGCGACAGCCCCTGCTTTTTCGATGCGTCCTCGGCAATCGTCGTCAATCGGGCTTCATACTCCTTTTGCTGCGGCGTCTGCTCGGGCGGGATGAACTCTTCATTGGAAGCGATCCGGCTCGGAATCGGCAACGGCTCGGCATCGAGATCGCATTCGCGCGTCCACATGGTGAACTCTCCGGAGTAGTGAGATGGTACCCCTGCAATACCGCCAACGGGACAGGACGGTTTCACCTTTGCGTTTGTTTGAAATTCAAGAGAATGGGTGAAACGCGAGCCGGTATCAGGATGGCAGATTCATGCGTATCACGATTCACTACATGACGCAGATCAAACGCGCCGCCGGCCGTTCGTCGGACGAGATAGACGTGCCGGCAGCAACAACGTTGCGCGATGCGTTGCGATCGGTCGCCGAACGGCACGGTCCGGACTTTCGTGGCATGCTCCTGGACGACGCGGCCGAACCGCGCCGGTCGCTGCTGTTCTTCGTCGGCGACGAGCATGCCGACATCGGGAGGCCGTTGCGCGAGGGGGATGCGGTGACTATTCTGGCGCCGATGGCGGGCGGATGATAATCATGCCGCTGGCGGCCTTGTGAGGGCGACCGCCAACCGGTACGATGAATCCGTGGGCGGGAGAAATCAATGTCTGTAGACAAGTCAATCATCACCGACGAATTGATCCGCAAGTCAGATAATGTG
>Ga0233424_10001925_pt1 | contig 16203 bp, 16 predicted proteins | sample Watercolumn_Towu_FD_181011 | JGI IMG/M metagenome (GOLD analysis project Ga0233424, IMG submission 181011) | Freshwater microbial communities from Lake Towuti, South Sulawesi, Indonesia - Watercolumn_Towuti2014_125_MG | ecosystem: Environmental > Aquatic > Freshwater > Lake | place: Indonesia...
ACCGCATTTCGAGTGCTGCGCGTTAGACCACTCTGCCAACCCACCATACGGACGAAACTATAACACTTTTTGCGGTTTTTTCAAAAAATGCTATAGTTTCCCTGCCTTTTCTCGTCGCTACCGAGTGGCTTGCCCTCCGTAGCTTTAGCGAAGGAGGGCCCTATCGTCTAACGGTTAGGACGCGGGCTTTTCAAGCCTGAAATCGGGGTTCGATTCCCCGTAGGGTCAAAAGTTACCGAAAAAGGAGTGTAAGCTCTTTTTTCGCTTGAAACTTTTAGACCTTATGGGGAATCGAAAGACGGAGCGGGGGAACCCCGTCAGTAGACGGGGTCGCGAGTCGGGGTCGAGGAATTGTTCGAGCGACGGCGAGAAAATTATCCGTGACCGAAAGTGTACTCACGTTTCCCCGTAGGGTTACTTTCTCCGAAATTGTTCACCCGGAAGTACCTCGACAGAAACGAAAGGAGACTTTTAAGAACAGGGCACCGATGCCACCAACACATGCACAACCAATCGAACTGGATGTAAAAAACCCTCGCGCGACCGTGTTCCTCATACACGGCTACACCGGAACGCCGCACGATTTCAACGAATTGCCGAAGTTTCTCCACGATGTGCTTAATGTCCGCGTACGCGTCATGGTACTGCCTGGACATGGTACATCGATCCGCGATCTCGATCGGCTCTCATATGACGATTTCTTTCGGGCGGCCGAGAAGACATTCAATGAAGAATCGGCGCGGGGAATACCCGTCATTGTCGGGGGTATTTCGTTTGGAGCGCTTCTGGCCCTTGATCTCGCCTCACGCCATACTGTTTTGGGTGTGATAAACACCAATCCGCCTATGTCGTTTCGGTTTCCGTTTTGTGTGCACGGTGTCGGCGTGCTCCAATTCTACAAAAAATACTGGGTAAAACATTTCCGGTCCGAAGAACTTATGCTTCGTGAGAGGACATTCTTTTTCAAAGAAATGCACATCAAAGGTCTTTCGCTCATCAGGCGGGCTCGAAAGGCGGTACAGCGCGCGGCATTCGCCATATTGTGTCCTGTCTTAACCATCCACTCCGTCTATGACCCCATAGGGGGTGTGCGCGGAGTGCGCCGCCTCAAGCGCCTTCTTATCAATGCGAGGCACGATGTGGTCACGTACCGAAACAAGAATCATAACGTCTTTTATAGCGAAAATCGTGATGTCGCGTATCGGCGCATCGCCTCGTTTGTCGAGGACGCGCTCGAACCAAACGTGTCCGTAGAAAAATCAAAGGTTGCCGCACTCGTTCCGGCGTATAACGAGGCCGCGCGTATTGTTCCCGTGCTTGACGCACTTCTTGGGACTCCGGAGATTAACGAGGTTATTGTGATAGATGACGCCTCGACCGACGGGACGGCGGATGCGGCGAGAAGTCGTGCGAGTGTACACGTGATTGTAAACGAACGCAACCTCGGCAAATCGGGGTCACTCGAGCGAGGTATCGAGAGCACTGATGCGAACATTCTTTTCTTTTGTGACGCAGATCTGCGGGGCTTTACTCCCAAAGTCGCCTCCGCCATTATTTCTCCTGTGAAAAGCGGGCATACAGACATGTTCATAGGCACGCGTAACAACGTAACACAGAAAGCACTGACTCTCTTCGCGCTCAATTCCGGAGAGCGCGCGCTACGGCGAGAACTTTGGGATGCCCTGCCCCGCACGATGAAGCACCGCTACCGACTCGAAGTTGGGCTCAATATCATTGCCTCACTTGCCGGACGCAGATACGGTTGGAAACGATTCGAGTACTATCAGACGCTCAAGGAAGTAAAATACGGCTTCTGGCGGGGGACGATCCTTCGCTGGCGGATGAATATCGATGTGCTCTATGCGTACGCACTCGGCGTCTTACTTATCATCACGACTCGGGCGGGGAAAGCGAGAACTGACCTACCATGATTGACACACTTTCCTCTCTCAACACGATCTGGGGGTATCTTTTCGTGTGCGTCCTCTCGTTCGGAGAGTCGCTTGCCTTCGTCGGTCTCATTGTCCCGGGAAGTATTGTCGTTATTGCTTCCGGCTTTCTTGCATCGCAGGGCATGTTTGACATCTGGGCGCTTTTTGCGTGGTCATCGCTTGGTGCGATACTGGGGGACAATTTCAGTTATTTCCTCGGGAGGCATGGGCTGATTGCCTTTCACGCCGACAACAAGTTCTTCAAACCTGAAATTCTTGAGAAGGGCAAGGCGTATTTCGAAAAGCATGGTGACAAGAGTGTTTTTTTGGGAAGGTTTATCGGGTGGGTACGTCCGATCGTCCCCTTTGTAGCCGGAGTGTTCCGGCTTAACCGGATGCGGTTTTTCTTTTGGAATGCGACAAGTGGTATTCTTTGGTCCGTTTCGCATATTGCGTTCGGCTACTATTTCGGTGATGCGTTAGAGATCGTCGGGGCATGGGCGACGCGCGCCGGATTTTGGACCTTTGCGATTATCGCCACGGCACTTTTGTTGTGGATACTTGTGCGACGAAGCAAACCGATGTTCGCCTTCCTGAAATCGGTCGCCGTTTCTGCAAGAGATGCAATGATTCGAAAACGAAGGACGGAACCTGTGGGGAACCCTTGTCGTACTTCCGACACGACGCACGAAGATTGACGGGTTCGTTTGAACGCTTGAACTGTTTTGGTGCTATAACACAACAAACCTAAATATGGCTCGAAATACTAGCAGGAAGTCCGCCATAGGCGCGGTACATGCGCTCCCACTGGACTTCAAAACGGCCATCCGCTCCGACAAGACAGTCAATGCGGTGTGGCGTGAGAGTACGCCGCTTGCCCGCAACGAGTGGATCTGCTTTGTTCTCGACGCGAAAAAACCGGAAACGAGGAAGCGCCGTATCACGGTCGGCCTCGATAAAATGCGCAAAGGCATGCGCCGCCCATGTTGCTTTGCGGGCTGTCCGCACCGGTGAGATGAAATACATCTCGGTGTGGGCAAAGCCCACAAAGATGGTGACTGGACGCAGATCAATAAGATGGGGTAAACCTATCTTTTGACGAGCAAAAAATTGGTGATGTTTTTCTCTCCGAGGTCCTGCAAATCTTCTTCGATAATGTCGAGATCATACATCTCGGCAAGAATGACGGGACCAAGTATCGCCGCCGTTTTCGGGAGCTTGCCGGACGCGACGTGACTTGCCGCTTTCGCGGTGTCTACGAGGTCTCCTTTTCCTGTTTCCTGCTTTAGGTGCGGATACTTTCTCGCGAGCATCTCACGGCACTGCAGGAAGTTCTGTGAATGTCCCATGACCGACGTAAGTTTCTCTTTTTCCACATCACGACACTTCATAAGCGCGTGGCGTATAAGAACCTCCTGTTCGGCGACAATGTTGAAAGTGTAGCGTGACATGGCCCGTACCGACTCCGCGACGATGCCGCCCTGCGCGTTGTGCATGGCGAAGAGCCCGAAATCTATATCGCCTTCATGGAGTTTCCGTAACACCCGCTCCGACGTGTAGAGGTATGCTATCTCACTGTTGGCTATGTGTTTGTTTTTGATGTATTCCCGTACCGCCTGCTCGTTAAATGAGCCCTTCCCGCCCTGAATGCCGAAGGTAACGACTCCCTTCTTTACCTCCTTTGGCAAAAGCTTCTTGTAGAGCGAATCGTAGGCCGCACCAAGCCGGAGGCGCATGCTCTTCGTGTACGGATTGAAGTGCTGCAGTCCCGCGAAAAGCTCCCACGTGTCGTTGCAGGTTTGTTCCTTCACCTCAAGGAGCTTCTCAACGCCAAGCGAGTCTATCGGGCCTTCCTTAAACTTGAGCCGTTCAAGCAGGCGGCCGATAAAGTGCGTCAACCCTTGCGAGTTCGCCGCAAGCTTGTCATGTTCTTGGGGAGACATGAGGACGACACGCAGTTTCTTTTTCTCGAAGTAGCGCTTCCAAAACTCAAACGTTGCGGGTTTGGAAAGAAACCGGTCAATGGTGAGGGGAAGCCCCGCGAATCCTTCGCGACTACTGTCGGGACCGAACATCGGGTGCGTAAGAATTGCCTGCACTCTCGTGCCGCGAAGCACCTTTCGCATAACCTTTGCCGGATGCATCTTTACCGAGAGCACGTCGATAAGCGTTTGCCCTTCCCTGAAGTACTTTTTGTGTGACGAAAACACCCGCTCAAAAACCGGTATTGGCACGGCGTAAAAAACGGCCTCGGACTCAAGCGCTTCGGCGACATTTCGTGCTACTCGCGCGCCGGGAAACGCCAAGCGCACGGGCTTCACATCATAGACCACGACCGAAAAGTCGTCCTTTAACAGACGGTGCAGAACCTGTCCGAACCTCCCGTATCCGATTATGGTTACTGTTTTCATTTTTCTCTCTCCATTTCCACTTTGCACTTTACACTTTTCACTCGACAAAATAGTCTGCTATCTTGTCTATATTCGCGCAGATACTGACGCGCACATAGCGTGCCCCACTTTTGCCGAATGCCGTCCCCGGGGCCACCACAATTTGTTTTTCCTCCAAAAGCCGACTCGCGAAGGTCTCTGAATCTTTCTCGCCATCGGGAATGGTGGCCCAGAGGTAGAGCCCGCCCTTCGGCACCTCAAACGTAAGACCAAGCCGTGCAAGGTACTTCCCTATCGTGTCGCGCCGCGCTTTGTAGTTTTGGAGCATCGAAGCGCTCCACTCGCTGTCGGGGTGCGAGAGAGCGTAGGCGCCAAGACGCTGAAGCGGAAGCCACATACCAGAATCCATCTGCGACTTTACCTTTGCAAGCGCCGCAATAAGCGTTTTGTTCCCGACAGCCCACCCCATGCGGAGTCCCGCGAACGAGAAGGACTTCGAGAACGAGCCGAGCTCTACGGTCATCTCTCTCGCTTCGGGAATCTCGAGAACGCTTGGGGCTTTGTACCCGTCAAACGTTATTTCCGAATAGGCATTGTCGTAGATAAGTGTGAGGTTATGCCTCCTTGCTAGCGTGACAAGGGGCCGCAGTTCGTCGAGTGTGGCGACTGCGCCGGTCGGGTTTGAGGGGAAGTTGATCCACACTGCTTTCGTGCGCCCCGTTATGAGTTTCTCGAGCGCCGCCGCATCGGGCTTCCATCCGGTACGTTTTGAAAGCTCATAGTAGACCGGCACGGCACCGAAAAGCTCCGCGGGGCCGTTAAACCCCGGATAGCCGGGATCGGGAATAAGCACTTCGTCGCCAGGATCGAGAAACGCGAGCGGAAAGTGTGCGCAGCCGTCTTTTGCGCCAAGGAGCGGAAACAGTTCATCCGCGCCCAGTTCGACGCCAAAGCGTTTCCGGTACCACGCGCAAAGCGCGTCGCCAAACTCCGGCGAAGCGCCGTATCCGGGATAGAGGTGCATATCGGGCGCCCCTACGAGCTCCGTAAGTTTCGCGACGAAGCGCGGACTTGGCGGCACATCGGGTGTGCCCATGCCGAGATTGAGAACTTTTTTGCCGGAAGCTTTTTCAACTTTCGCTATCGCCTTTCCGATATGCGAGAACACGTACTCGGGAAATGCTTCTAAACGCTTTGCTATTTTTACTACCATATATCTTTTGTGTTCGTACTTTCGTATCCCGTTCGTAGTTTCCGCCAAAGGACGGATTCGTCCTACGGCGAACGTATTGTTATTTTTCGATCTCAAGCGAGCGCTCGTGTATCGCTTCGAGTACTTTTCGCGCGAATGCGGGGGGAAGTCCGAGACCTTCCGCCTCCGTAAGACGCGTCGAAAGCACTTCCTGCCAACGATCTTCGTCACGTGCCGGCAGATTGTTCATCTTTTTGAGCTCTCGTATTTCAGAAATGACATCAAACCGCTTCGCAAGTACGCGAAGAAGCTCGCTGTCGAGCGCGTCTATCTTCCCCCGGAGTTCTTGTAGTTCTTCTCTTCCCATACGACATGCTACGTATTACCTACTCACACTGCTCATGATCCATTTTGCGCTCGATGGCGCAGGTAATGATCCATAATGACAAGCGCGCTCATTGCATCCACGATCGGGACCGCGCGCGGAAGGACACACGGATCGTGCCGTCCTGTTGCCTCAAGTTCAGTCGCCACACCTTGTTTCGTCACAGTCTGTTGCTTCTTACGGATGGTCGAAACGGGCTTGAATGCGACGCGGAAGTAGATAGTTTCGCCGCTTGAAATTCCGCCGATTGTGCCTCCCGCATAGTTGGTTGCGGTGCGTACCGTTTTCCCTTTGGCCATGAACGGGTCGTTATGCTCGCTTCCCTTCATACCAACACCTCCAAATCCGGAACCGATGTCGAAACCCTTGACCGCGTTGATAGAGAGCATCGCTTTGCCGAGATCGGCGGAAAGTTTGTCGAAGACCGGCTCACCAAGACCCTTTGGGACGCCACGGATGACGCCACGGATGACGCCACCGACGGAATCCCCCTCTTCGCGCACTTTCTCAACAAGCGCGATCATGTTCTTCGCCGCACGCTCGTCAGGACAACGGATGATATTTCTCTCTACATCCGCGCGCGTAACCGCATTCATATCGCTCGTTGAGACAATGTCGCCTACCTGTTCGACATAGCTTACGATCTCGATGCCAAGATTCTCACGAAGGAACTTCTGCGCGACGGCTCCGGCAGCCACACGCGCGAGCGTTTCGCGAGCGCTCGCCCGCCCGCTCCCACGCGGGTCACGGATGCCGTACTTGGCTTCATAGGTAAAGTCCGCATGCGACGGACGGTAGAGATGTTTCAAATGGTCATAGTCCTCCGGCCGCATGTCTTCGTTGTGAGCAAGAAGAAGGATAGGCGTGCCGGTCGTTTTGCCCTCGAACACGCCGGAGAGAATGTGTATCCGGTCGGCCTCTTTGCGCGGAGAGGTGAGAGCACTTTGCCCGGGTTTGCGCCGGTCAAGTTCCTTTTGTATCTCTTCCTCCGTTATCGCGATGTGTGGCGGACAGCCGTCCACGACGCAGCCAACCGCACCTCCATGCGATTCCCCAAAGGTCGTTATCCTGAATAGTTGTCCAAATGAATTGCCTGCCATATCGTATAACTATACTATTTTCTGTCATTCCCGCGTAGGCGGGAATCCAGTGCTTTCTGGTCTCTCGTTTTCACGGGGATGACACTAAAAATTGCCTTCTTGAGTTCCGAGTCGGAAACTATCTCCACGAACCGCCCCTCATTCTCCTCAACCTTTCCTATCTCTTTCAAAATCACACATCGCGTTTGTCCTCCGATACTTTTCTTATCGCCTTTGGTTGCCTTGACAATTTCGGCGAGCGAGAATTTTTCGAGGACCGAAATGGGTGCTTGAAGCTTTTTCAATATCGTCTGAATAGCTGACAAATCTTTTTTGGAAAGCCGTCCGAGGTTATACGCGAGTTCCGTTTCCACCGCGATACCGACTGCCACCGCCTGTCCATGAGGAAGCGCGTAGTCGGAAAGCTTTTCAAGCGCGTGACCGATGGTGTGACCGAAGTTCAGCACCGTCCGCTCGCCACCTTCGCGTTCGTCGCGTTCGACAACCCCCGCCTTTATGGATACCGCCCGAGAAATAACTTCTGAAAGCACGCGCAAATCCCTGGCGAGTGCCTTATCCAGATTTCTCTCCAGGAACGTAAAACTTTCTGCATCCGATGTTATATACATCTTGGCGGCCTCAATCAAACCGTTCCGAATCTCCGCATCCGGAAGGTTTTTGAGCACATTCACATCCGCAAGCACCGCACTCGGCTGATGAAAGGCACCAATAAGGTTCTTCCCTTGCCGGGTATCAATGCCGGTCTTCCCGCCAATTGAGCTGTCTACCATTGCGAGGAGCGTGGTCGGAAGCTGTATGTACGGAATGCCACGCATGTAGGTCGCGGCGACGAATCCCGCTATGTCCCCAACCACGCCACCGCCAAGCGCGAGCACGACACTCCTCCGGTCCGCATCTGCTTTAAGCATTGCCTGCTCAAGTTCGGTCTTGTGCTTTTGGCTTTTCGAACTCTCTCCCGCAGGAATTGGCAAAAGAATCGCTTTCAAGTTCGACGCACGAAGCGAGGCGAGCAATTCCCTCCCAAACAGTCTGGCAGTCGTTTCGTCAGCGATAACGACATACCCACTCGCAGGTTGCGACTCTTTCAGAATGTTCGGCAACCGCGCCAAAAGACCTTCTCCCACGGTGATTGCGTATGAGTTGTCCACCACTTTCTTCAGTTGTATGTGTATCGTTTTCATTCTTAATTCATACTTCCTACGTCTTACGTCATCTTCTTTTTGAATTCTGCCAATTCAAAAAGAAGCTCCTCCGTCTGCTCCCACCCGAGACACGGGTCCGTAATCGACAGTCCCCCTTTATCCAATTTCTCCGGTGCTTTTGAGTCTATCTTCTGTGCTCCCGCTTTGAGAAAACTTTCGAACATAAATCCCTTCACGGTCTGCATGAGTTCCGGCTTCTTTTTGAACATCTGGAGGACTTCCCGAATCACCTTCGCCTGGTTTTCTTCGTGCTTTATACCGTTGATGCGGCTGTTGTCATGGCTCGTGTCGATAATAATCGAAGGATGTTTGATGTTGTGTCTCTCCATGTACCCGATAGCTTCTTCGATATGCTTTTGCGAGTAGTTCGTACCCTGCGAGCCGCCACGGAGAATGAGGTGCGCGTGCGGGTTTCCGCTCGTCTGCACTTCATATCCGTCAAAGACCGCCGTGTGCGGATACTGCGCCGCCACGACACTGTTCACACCAATCTCGACGGAACCGCTCGTTGGGTTCTTGAGACCGACAGCACAGTCAAGCGACGAAGCGAAAATCCGGTGCTCCTGATCCTCGGTGCTTCGTGCGCCAATCGCGACCCATGAGAGAAGTTCGAGAAACCCTTTGGCGTTGTGCGTAAAGAGCGCCTCGTCCGCAATCGGTAAGCCCATTTCTATCACTTTCACCATCATCTCGCGACAGTATTTCGCGCCTTCACCGATATTCGACGGCCTCAATGGGTCAGGCTGATTCACGGGACCGGTCCAGCCGGTCGTCGTGCGCGGCTTCTGAATATAGACGCGCATGACAATCTTCAAGCGGTCTTTCACCTTGTCCGTCAACGGCTTCAGCTTCTTCGCGTACTCAATGACCGCCTCTTTCGGCCACGCGCTACACGGTCCAACAATCACGAGAAAACGTTTGTCCTTGCCTTCAAGGATATCTTTGACCTCCTGTATGTCTTTTGCCACCTGTTTCTCAGCTTTTTTTGAGAGAACATGTTTGCCGATTATCTCTTCAAGCGGCGGCAGTTTTCGTACAATTCTTACATTCATGTTAGTTTCTTGTCATTCCAAGGAACGTTGGGATCCAGACTGGTTCCCGGCTTTCGCAGGGGTGACATACATTCGTTAAAGTGTCTTCACTAAATTCTTCTTTACCCTCTCGACCAATCTCTGCGTGACTAGCTTCTTTCCGGTCCACAGCTCAATCTGGCGAAGACCCTGAACGGCGAACATATCGAGACCGGAAACCGCTTTCGCTCCTTTCTTTCGTGAGACCATAAGAAGCTTGGTGTCTTTCGGGTTGTAGATAAGGTCGAAAACCGTGTGCGTTCCCCGAATATACGCCTTCGGTATGGGGAGAACATTCACTTTTGGATACATACCAATCGGCGTCGCGTTGACGATAAGAGCAATCTTTTGCGGCGATATCTCCCGAAGGGAAACTACTTTGCCGCCGAACCTTTTTCGTAATGCCTCGGCCCTCGATCTGGTTCTGTTGAGATACAGAAGCTTACCGCCAGCTTTTTTCACAACATACGAAACCGCGACCGCCGCGCCTCCGGCGCCAAGCACGAGCACCTGTTTGCCTTTGAGATTCGTGCCCCGAAGCGCGTAGCTGATGCCATCTATGTCGGTGTTGTATCCCGTGAGTTTGTCGGCGCGATTAACTACAGTGTTTACTGCTCCTACAGCTTTTGCCGCACCATCCACGCTGTCAAGGAGCGGCATAATGCTTTGCTTATGAGGCATGGTGACGGCGGTGAGATGAATCGGGAGCGCACGGATCGCCGCCATCAACTGCTTGATGTCCGGATTCGAGAACGGCAAAAGCACTGCATTGAGTTTCAGCAGTTCGTACACCGAATTGTGCAACACCGGACTCCTGCTGTGCGAAAGCGGGTACCCAATGACTGCGTTAAGTTTTTTTGGGTTTGGCTTCACGTTTCTGCTCTTATTATCTATAAACCCCAAATTCGAAATCCTAAACTCTAAACAAGCACCAAACTATAAATTCCAAAAAAGATATAGTGTTTTTTGTTCATAATTTGTGGTTTCTGATTTGAATTTTGTCTAGGATTTAGATTTTAGTGTTTAGAATTTGGTTCTGATAATCGCTTTGCCATTTCATTAACCGCTTTTCGATAACTTTCTTCTCGCTCGCCGGAAAAAACGGTTATGCACGCCGGAGCAATCACCGACTTCGCTCTCCAGTCTTCGCGTTCGCCTACTTTCGAAAGATGCACTTCAATCGCCGGAAGTTTAGTATCGAGAAGTGCATCGTGAATGGCGTACGAGTAGTGCGTATACGCGCCCGCGTTAATGAGAATCCCCGCCGCGGCGGCTGCGTTTTTCTGAAGGAAGTCAATGATGCCTCCCTCATAGTTTGACTGGAACGCCTTCACCGTAAGCCCGTGCTTTTTCGCCGCCGCGCTGACCCGCTTCTCCAACTCTTTCAGCGTGAGCGTCCCATAGTGCTTCGCATCGCGTTTCCCCAGCATATTGAGGTTCGGCCCGTGTATTAAAAGTATTGTTTTCATGTCTCTATATTCTATATTCTAGATTCAGTATTCGTATAATTTCCTCTACCGCACTCTCAACCGATTTTTCATTTTTAATTCTGATTTTTGCAATTCTCTCGTACGCCACCTCCCGCTCCGCATACAACTTCTCAAACGCTTCTCTGTCGGGCAGGTCCTTCGGGAAAAACGCTGGCCTTCCTTTTTTCATAATTCGTTCGAACACGATTTCCTTCGGAGCCGTTACCAAAACCACTATATGTTCTCGTATCACCTTTTGATTCTCCTCTGCCATCGCCGCTCCGCCTCCAAGCGCTATTATACTGGTATTTCCTGTGTTTCTAGTTATTTCTTTCAATGTCTCGGCTTCCCTGTTCCTGAAATACATCTCTCCTTCCTTCAACACGATTTCCCGCGCGGTCATGCCTTCTTTCTTCTCAATTTCCGCATCAAGGTCAAGAAACTCCCTACCAAGCTTCTTCGCCAGTCCCTTCCCAACGACTGTCTTCCCCGCATTCTTAAACCCGATAAGTATAATGTGCTTCATGGCTTCGTTCTTCTTTCTACGTACTACGTTCTACATACTTCATTCACCGCATCGTAATCTTTGCGCCCAATTTGCGCATAATCGAAACGAATGCGGGAAAAGTTTTGTTTATCGCCTCCGCCGTATCTATCCACGTTTCTCCCTCGGCAAGCATCCCCGCGAGCGTAAGCGCCATCACCGTGCGGTGATCGTCGTAGCCGTGTACCTTCGCGCCGTAAAGTTTCCCGCCCTGAATCGAAAGACTGTCCGTTCCTTCAATAATTTTCGCGCCCATGTTCGTAAGCCCATCGGCCATCGAGCGCAATCGGTCGGTCTCCTTGAGCCGGGCGTTCCCGATGTTATAAACTTCCGTCCTTCCTTTGGCTTGTGTACCGATGACCGCGAGCGTCGGCACAAGGTCGGGTATCGCGTTTGCATCTATCCGTATTCCCTTAAGCGGTTTGCCCCCTGTTATTACAAGCTCGCCATTTCTTTCCTTGATATCCACACCCATGTCACGAAGTATCTCGACGAGCGCTTTATCCCCCTGTTTGTCTTCCATATCGAGTCCGTGCAGTATCACCTGTCCGTTAAAGAGCGCGCCTGCGGCGATAAGGTATGATGCGGAAGAAAAATCCCCCGGAATCGTTTTCGTAAACGGCGTGTACGACTGCCCGCCCTGCACTGTAAAGATATCCTGCCCCTTCTTCTCCTCATGCGAATAGCGAACCCCCTGCTCCCGTAACCAACTCTCCGTCATCTCCACATACGGACGCTCCTCTAGATTATTCACCATGAGTACCGAATCTTGCGGTGCGCACGGGAGTGATATAAGCAACGCTGAAAGATATTGAGAACTCCTACCTTCCACCGTCGCTGTACCACCTATGAGCTCACCGGAGATGTGGAGCGGACAATGCATTCCCTTAATTTTGAGTCCGAGTTGTTTGAGTGCCGACACGAGCGATTCCACCGGACGCTCTTTCATCTGTGCTCCACAGTCCATGACTATCTGCCCCGTCTTTGAACCACGCAGTCCCATGACCGGCAGGAGAAAATGCGTCGTGATTCCGGAGTTCCCCGTGTTCACCTTTCCCTCCGCTTTGAGCGGCACGCCATTACTTTCAACAATGATTCTATCTTTCTTCTCTTCTATCTCCGCCCCAAGCGCTCGGCACGCCTCGATAGCATCTGCCGTGTCCTGACTTTGTAAAGGATTCAAAAGCGTCGAAGTCCCCTTTGCGAGGGTCGCAAAAATGAGCCCCCGTATGGTCTGGGATTTTGACGCGGGAGGGGTAGCCTCTCCCTGTATTTTCTCTGTTTTTTGAACGATTAGTTTCATATTTTTAACAAAAAACCCGCCGTTTCCGGAGGTTTTGTTCATTCAAGATAGCGTGGTAGAAACAAACAAAAAAGCTCCGGCTAGCGTGTCGGGTTAAACCAAAAACCGTAAAAATAGGCCGTGAATTGCTTATTTCCCATTGCAGAGTAACATTACTATGTATTCGAAATATCGTCAAATTGTGCACAACGAAGAGCTAAAACTCGGACCCATAGTTATCGGCGTGCAGAGCATAGAAAAGGCCCTGCCGTTTTATACAGCAGTTTTTGGCATAAGAGTCGAAAGTCGTGACGACCACTACCTAAGCGCACGATTGGGGGACGGGACGCACATAGAACTTGAAGAAGACTCCCCCCACCGCTTCCCGAACTGGGAGAAGCACAACGTCGGAACGTACAAAAACAGTGAGTTTACGGTGACCAACATGGACTCACTTCTCAAAACCGTCGTAAACCACGGCGGCACAGTCGTTACTCCCAAAACCCCGCGCCCCTGGGGTGGCTTCGGTGCCGAAATCTCCGACCTCGACGGTAATATCTTTCTCATCAGTAGTTCCGCTTAACATCTTCACACCTACCCCACCCTATATCCCTGCATCTCTTTTCGGCTAATTCGTGCGAGGGAGCCACACGGAAGACTTGATGGGAAACAGAGATGGGTTAGAGTGCAGAAAAAAGTTAGAAAAAGAAGAGACCTCACCCGAAAAGAGCTTGTGAGAGTCTTTTCGTGTGAGGTCGCACTTGCACTACCCTACGTGAGGGGTTATTCAAGCTTTTTGAGCGGGCAGAATGCCATCGCCGCCGCCGAGAGGTCCGGATAGGCCCCGGAGCCGACAAGCGCGTTCATGAGCGCACCGCGCGCGGCGGCCTGGTCGGCCGCAGGCCCCTCGAGCGCACTGACGAACACATCATCGATGTCAAGCTCCTGAATCCACTTCTTGAATGTCCGACGGATGAGTGGCGATCGGCTAAGGCCACCGGTCAGCACAACTTTGCTGATGGTGTGTTCAGAGTCTCCAACCGCAGACAGAATGTCGCGGAGTCGGTCCATGAGACTTCCGGCTAGTGCGAGCTGCACTGATGCCGCTTTTTCTCCGAGCGACAGCATCGTGAAGTTGCGGTTCTTGCATGACGCTTCACTTTCGAGCGGAACGATACAACCTGCAGCGTTGTCGGCCAAGCCATCAAGTTCTTGATCGCCTTTCCCGTCGCCATGCGTCTTCACAAACTCTCCCCACCACGCGCCGCAGTTTGCGAGCATCGCGAGAATCAGACGATCGCCGTAATACTCAAATTGCGCGACCTCTCCCTGAACGGGAAGCAGAGAATCGGCTCGGCGAACCACCGTTCCGCTCGTACCGAGCGACACGACGAAGGTGTTCCGGTCAACAAGCCCGCAACCCACGCCACCCGCGTGGTTGTCGCCGAGTGAAGCCACTACCTTCCAGTCCTTGAGTCGAGAGATTACCTCCTCCCACTCCGAATCCTCCTCTTCGCGAACCACCCCAACCACATCGGCACTTTGAACGACCGACGGGAACCAGTTGGAGGGAATGTTAGTTTTTGTGAGCGCCTTCAAAGCGAACGCGCGCGTATGCTGGTCGAGTAGTCCGTTCGACAGCGCGTCAGAGCTACCGAGCCGAGCCTTGCCTGTGAGCTTAAGAGCAACTAAGTCTCCGGTCATCATGACGCGGTGCACCGAGTCGAATAAGTCTCCCCTTTGATTCACTGCCCACAAGAGCTTGGCGAGAACGAAACGCGTTTCCAGCCGACCAACAATGCTCTCGACACCGGACTGCCGCAGAAGTGCGACTTCCTGCGTTGCTTTGTCGCACTGCCACGACAAAGCCGGAATGAGCGGTCTTCCGCTCCTATCAAGCAGGACCATGTCGTGCTGACGTACGGACCCACAAATGGAACCTTTCGGCGCGAAAACATACCCCTGCCCTTCAAGAACCTTGAGTCCTTTCAAAAAGAGACCGGGAAGAAATTTGAGGTCAAATGCCGCGCCTCCATGCCAGGTGGTAGCTCCCACCATTGGAAGAGAGGCGAAGACAGTTTTTCCATCGTCGGTCTGCCCGTAAAATGTGAGAGCTGTGGTGCTTAGATCATATCCGAGGTCGGTAATAGCTTGTTTTGCGTTCATGCTAAGCTAAATGTGTGTTTTCAGATGTTCAGGCGCGGGAAATCGTCCCCGCTTTGTGTACCTGCGGTCATACTATAGAGATTTGCCGGTTTTGACAATAGAGAAGAACGTATACATCTATTCTCCAATTCGCCCCAGTAGTAGAGCAAAGCTCACTACGGGGCACAGCGCGAATTGGCGAATGCAAGATGAGGAAGCAGGGGGGTTACGCTTTCGCCTTGCGGATGAATGCCTGGATTTTATGCGGGTCTTTTTCCCCGTTTGTCTCCACCCCGCCCGCGACATCCACCGCGTCAATGCGCCCTGCTTCCCGTACCGCTTCACGCACATTTTCCGGGGTTAGGCCTCCGGCGAGCATTACCGAGAACTCCTCCGCGACCACCGCCACTTTCTTGAAGTTTAGCGGTTCTCCAATCCTTCCTTTCCGGTCAAGCATAAAGTAGTGCGCGCGGTACGGTGCCATTGTTTTCATGAGCGCCCCTGGGTCAAAGTCGCTTTCAACACTAAACGCTTTGATAACCGGCCGATTGATGAACGCGCAGTATTCCGGAGACTCATCTCCGTGGAGTTGCACAAAATCAAGGTCAAGCCTTTGCGCCGTTTCGTTTACGAACGCTATTGGCTGGTCCTCAAACACGCCGACAAGTCTCGGACGCGGTTCCCCTAGTGCCGCGATAATTTCTTTTGCTTTGCCTTCCGTAACACAACGCCTAGAACTTGGCACAAAATTAAATCCGAGAAAATCTGCACCTGCCTTCGCGGCGGCTTTTGCAGACTCCAGATTTTTAATGCCGCAAACTTTTATGAACATAGGTATGTTAGTCATTCTCCAATTCGCGCTGTGCCCCGTAGTGAGCTTTGCTCTACTACTGGGGCGAATTGGAGAATCAGTATGAACATTAGGAACGAGGTGTGAGCGGAACTCGCGAAAATTGTTTGAGGAATGAATCGACGCTGGAGCCGGTTCCTTCTTTTTGAAGCAAATCAACGAGCGCGCTACCGACAATAACGCCGTCCGCGCCCGCTTTCGCGAACTCCTTTGCCTGCTTTCGGGTACTGATACCGAAGCCTACCGCGAGTGGCAGTGTCGTTTCCTTTCGTACCCGTCTGATGAAATCGACAGTCTGTCGACTAAACACCTCCCGCTTTCCCGTGACGCCAAGCACCGACACAAGATAGAGATACCCGCGCGCGCGTTTCAAAATCTTCTCCAGCCGCTCGCTCGTCGTCGTTTGCGCGACGAGAAAAATCGGGTCGATGCCGTATGTGCGCGCCGCCGCGACGAAGGGCTTTGCTTCTTCGAGCGGGACATCGGGAACAAGTACGCCATCTATTCCCGCCTCTTTCGCGCGCTCGTAAAACCGCTTTATTCCCTGCTGATACACGAGGTTCGCGTACACAAGCACGGTGATGGGAACATCGGTAAACGCGCGCGTCTGTTCTACAAGCTCAAAGACTTTGTCGGTTGTAAT
>Ga0233424_10001926_pt1 | contig 16202 bp, 17 predicted proteins | sample Watercolumn_Towu_FD_181011 | JGI IMG/M metagenome (GOLD analysis project Ga0233424, IMG submission 181011) | Freshwater microbial communities from Lake Towuti, South Sulawesi, Indonesia - Watercolumn_Towuti2014_125_MG | ecosystem: Environmental > Aquatic > Freshwater > Lake | place: Indonesia...
AGCACGACCTGCCGACGCTCACCGTGATCTTCAACAACAGCGCGTGGAACGCGGTGAAGCGCGCCGTGCACTCGTTCGCCAAGGACGGCTGGGCCGCACGGAGCAACGCGATGCCCTTGTCCGATCTCGACCCGTCGCCCGACTACGAGCTGGTCTGCCAGGCGAGCGGCGGCTGGGCGGAGAAGGTGGAGAAGCCCGACGCGCTCCCGGACGCGCTGCAGCGCGCGCTGAAGGTGGTGCGCGAGGAAAAGCGCCAGGCGCTCCTGAACGTCATCTGCAAGAAGCCGGCGTGAAACAATCCGGGCGAAAGTAAGGGTCCATGAGGCTGAAGGTCGTTCTTGAGAGAAGTGAGGACGGCGGATTCTCGGCCTACGTCCCTGCACTTTCAGGATGTATCAGTGAGGGCGAGACCGAGGACCAGACCCTTGCCAATATCCGGGAGGCAATCGAATTGCATCTCGAACCCACAGAAGACGACTCCCAGCTACCTCCCGACGCTCGCGTGATCGAACTCACGATGTGAGCAAGGTCCCGACTCGTTGCTCTGGAGCATCATTCGTGCACTTCAACGGGGTTGATGGGTCGTCGTGCGGCAAACGGGCAGTCACATCAGACTTCAGAAGCATCTCCCCGATCGAATGCACGCGCTCAGCGGCCGGTGTAGCCGGTCCGCTGAAGCGGTTCGTTATCCGTCGACATTCACACCGGCCGCGAGGACGGTCGTACAGAGACGAGGTCGTCGTCGCCGACCTGGCGGACGTCGCGAGTAGTGAGCGTCAGCAACGCCGCGGTTCTCGGGCTCGTAGACTTCCACGACCGCACCCAGGTCACCTTTGCGAAGCCCGTGATCAGGTAGATCGCGATCAAGGACGACGGTGTCGAGACCCGATACGTCATCTTCAGCCCCCCGGATATGCCGTCACGAATCGGGGAAAATCCTCGCCGGTGCGCACAACCCAGACGCTCACCACCTCTGCTGAACGTCCCGATGGCTGGCGTCGTAGATCCGCCTCCATCTGCTGCCAGTTGTCCGACGAGTATCCGAGCGTGAGGAAGAATGTCGCCTTGAACCGACCGATAGGGTGATTCCGCGAGAGCAGGTACGCGTACAGCTTCGCCGATTCGATTACCGCGCGATCCGCGTTCGGAATGTGCAAACGCTAAACCCTTGCCGAGCCTACCTCACGCCTCTGCCTGCCTTGTACGCATAACGCAGGTATCAGCCGCGGCCGCAGGCCGGGATCTTCCCTCGGTTTCGTAGACACGCGATTCGGTCACGTTGCTCGCGCCTCATAGGCGACCGGTGAAGAGTAGCCGATGCCTGAGTGCAGCCGCACACTGTTGTAGTACGGGATGTAGCTGCGGATCGCGCGGACCAGCTGCGTCTCGTCGACAAAGCGAACGCCATGAACGACGTCGCTCTTCATCGAGTGAAAGAACGACTCCATGTGCGCGTTGTCGGTAATCTCGCGCGGGCGGTTCATGCTCTGCACGAAGCCAAGAGCGGCGAGCCGATTGCGAAAGACGTGGGCCGCATACTCGATCCCGCGGTCGCTGTGGAAGATCACGCCCGGGCGTGGACGTCGATGGAAGACGGCGCGATTGAGCGCGGCCAGCGTGAGCCGGGTGTCTCTGGTCGTGCCGAGGCTCCAGCCGAGGATCCGCCGTGAGTAGCGATCCATGACGACGGCCAGGTAGCGCCACGTGCCGGCGACTTTCAGGTACGTGATGTCGCCGACCCACACCTGATCCGGCGCGGTGGCGAGGCGATCGAGCTGGCGATTCGGGATGCTGGTGAAGAAGCCGTGCAGGCCGGGGAGGCGCCGATAGAGTTTCGTCGCGCGCGCCCGCAGGCCCGCCTCGCGCATGAGACGCGCGACGCGGCGGCGGCTCGTTCGCCGGCCGGTCGCGACCAGTGCGCGGTAGATCCGCGGGCTGCCGTAGGTCCCTCGGCGGCGCTCGAAGAGCTCGCGGATCGTGTCCAACAGGCTGCGATCCTGTCGTCGTCGCGCGCTCTCGCCGCGGCGTCGCCACGCGTAGTAGCCCGAGCGCGTCACGCCGTAGAGGGCACATATCCGCTTGGGCTTGAAGAATTCGCGCTGGCCGTGGATGAACGCGAAGATCTCCATCTTCGCTCGGAACAGAACCGGATGGCTTTTTTTAAGAGCTCGTGCTCTTCCTTGAGCAGCGCGTAGTCGCGCTTGAGGGCCTGCAGTTCCTTGATCTCCCGCGCGGGTCGGGAGGGCAGATCCACGCGTCGCGCTCGCCCCTTGAGTACGCCGTCGCGCACTTCCTTGCGCCAGCGCGAGAGCATGAAGGGATGGATGTCGAGGGCGTTGGCGACCGTCTGCACCTCGACTCCGGCCATGTGGCTGAGCTTCACGGCCGTCACTTTGAATTCAACGCTGTAGCGATGAACCTTCTTGAGGCCCGGCTTGCCCACTCGACACCTCCCAGCGTTAGCTAGAAGTGTCTACTTTTTCGAGGGAGGTTCTCGGTCCGGTCCAACGTGTTGTTGGACGATACCTACATCTCATCGAGAATCTTGGCCCGCTTCGCTCGGTATTCGTCCTCTGAGATCAGTCCGTCGCGCCTGAGTTGCTCGAGTTCTCGTAGTCGCGCTGCGGCCGGCGATCGGATCTCTGGCACTGGAGGCTGTGCCGGCTGGGACACGTCTTCGCTGCCGTAGTCGGTTCTCCAAGCCGTGACGCGCGTGGGGCGCCCAGAGCGTTCGCCGATCTCTTTGACACGATCGCAGAGTTCGGAATTCTTGACCCGGCCGCTGATGACTGCCGTACCGCTCCCAGACACTTCGAAGTAATATCCGCGAACTTCGACGCCAGATGGGTCGATTCCAAGTGCCGGGACGGCCAGAATCTGCTGGGAGTAGGTGTCCAGCATAATTCGATAAGAGGTCGCGTACCCTGATGGCGGTCCCTGGATCACTGTGATCTTCCGGCCCGGGAACATCTCTGAAAGAGCATTGCGAGCGAGCTGAAGCGCCTCCGCCCTGGAAATCCGGTACAGCGTAACAGCAGCGCCGGGTGCTTCCGGCCGGACGGTTGAATGGTGGGATGAACAACCTCCGTTCACGCCAATCGCGAGCGCAGCAAGCACGCCTGCAATCACAGTTCTATGACGCAAGGGCGATCCCCCGAGTCGTCCAACTACAAGTCGGTCCAACGCTATCGTGGTCCGCGTTTCGGCCGACAACCAGCTGGCGATCGTCGTCTATCACATATCCCTCCCGCTCGGCGGACGCGCAGGAGCGATGGGACCATGCGGGTTTGTGCCTCGCCGTGAAGCACTCGCGGGTCCGCGTTATGCGACAAGAACACATCGCTTATCCCGTCGGCCTATTTCGTCGCGTATTCCACTGTGACTGGGCGCGGTCCGGCCAGTCCCCTCCCGTGATCATGTCGATCGGGCTGCGGACGCCGGACGGGCCACGGTTCAGGACGTGCGTATAGATCTGGGTCGTCGTGACATCCCGGTGGCCGAGGAGTTCTTGGACAGTTCGGATGTCGCGCCCGTCTTCGAGAAGGTGCGTCGCGAAGGAGTGTCGCAGCGTGTGCGGGGTCGCCCGCTTGGCGAGGCCGGCCCGATGGACCGCGGCCCGGATCACGCGCTGCAGCACCGATTCGTGAAGATGGTGGCGACGGAGCTGACGGGTCTCACGGTCCCTGTAGAACCGGGTGGCCGGGAAGACCCACTGCCAGACCCATTCTCGACCGGCGTTCGGATACTTGCGGGCGAGCGCGCTCGGCAACTCGACCCAACCCGCGCCGATCTCGAGGTCGCGCTGATGCTGTTCACGCATCCGGGCGAGGTGACGGATGAGGTCGGTCCTGATGACGCCTGGCAGGACGGTCGTCCGGTCCTTGTCGCCCTTGGCGCCGCGCGCCACGATCTGGTTCGCGCCGAAGTCGATGTCCTGGATGCGAAGGCGGCAACACTCCAGGAGCCGGAGTCCCGATCCGTAGAGCAAAACGGCCATGAGGCGAGGCACGCCCTCGAGAGGGCGGAGCACCGCAAGGACTTCGTCGCGGGTCAAGACGATCGGGAGTCGCTGAGGGCGCTTCGCGCGCACGATGCCGTCGAGCCATTCGACGTCGACGTCCAGGACGTGCCGAACCGAGCTCCGCGGGATGGCGCTTGCCGTGGAAGAAGATGTAGCGCCGGATCCATGCGACGTATGCCTGCTCCGTGCGGCGGCTGTAATGCCGCAGCCGTAGTGTCGAGCGCACGCGGTCGAGCAGCCGAGGCTTCCGCGGCTCGACAGGCGTCCCCTCGCCGAACGTCCACGCGGCGTCGGCCGAGACGGCACAGGAGAGCATGGGATACGCGACGGACCGGCTCACTCGAGCCTCCACTCGATACCCGTTGGATGAGCATGATAGGTAAGTTCGGCGAAAGCGCGCAAGGTCACCGTTTGGATACGGCGCAGCGCGCCGGCGGCGGCGGCCGTCTCGTCCGCAATCACGCCCGGTCGAAGCGACAGAGATTCGAATCCTGGCTCCCGCATGAGACAATCCGGGCCGAAGTCGCGCACAGACGAGGAGCGAGAACATGCCCATCTTCGACGCGGACGGCCACATCACCGAGACCACCGAGCAGGTCGCGAAGTATCTCGACGATCCGTATCGCCAGCGCTCCGCCGTGTACGGCCTCTACACCGCCGACGGCTGGGACCGGCGCATGATCAACACGCTCGGCGACTGGGGCGGCGACGCGAAGAGCTGGCTCGCCGCCCTCGACAAGGGCGGCGTCGAGGAGACCGTGCTCTACCCGACGCTCGGCCTCTTCATGAGCTTCGTGCGCGACCGCGCGTGGCAGGTGCAGATCAGCCGCGCGTACAACCGCATGGTCCACGAGGAGTTCATCAAGGCGAGCCCGCGCCTGCACGCGGTGGCGCTGCTGCCGCCGCTCGATCCCGAGGCCGCGGCGAAGGAGCTCGAGACGGCCGTCACGCAGTACGGCTGCGTCGGCGCGATGGTGCCCGCCGACGGCGGCCATCTCCTCGGCGATCGCAAGTTCGATCCGATCTGGGAGACCGCGCAGTCGCTGAACGTGATGGTCGGACTCCACGCGTCCGGCTCTCATCTGGGCGGCGCCGGCGTCGACGGCTTCCCGAGCTTCATCCAGACGCACACCGTGTCGCACGCGTTCGGCCAGATGCGCCAGCTCACCTCCACGATCTTCGAGGGCGTGCCCGAGCGGTATCCGAAACTGCGCATCGCGTACCTCGAGGCCGGCTGCGGCTGGGCGCCGTACTGGGCGGAGCGCATGGACGACGAGTACGCCAAGCGGGCGGCGGAAGCGCCCGCGCTCAAGAAGAAGCCGAGCGACTACATCCGGGGCGGCAACGTCTACTTCTCGTGCGAAGCCGACGAGTGGATGATGCCGCAGGCGATGAAGCTGATCGGCGACCACTCGATCGTGTGGGCGTCCGACTTCCCGCACTGGGACAACAGCTACCCGCAGTCGATCGGCGACATCCGCGAGCGCGGCGACCTCACCGAGACGCAGAAGAGCCGGATCCTCAACGACAACGCGCGCACGCTCTACGGGCTGAAGTAGCCATGGGTCAGGACCTCCGCAGCTTCCTCGAGCAGATCAAGCGCGTGAAGCCGGACGACGTCGTCGTGGTGAAAAAAGAGGTCGACCCGGCGTACGAGATCACGGCCCTCGTGGTGAAGCTGGAGCGCGAGCTCAAGCGGCGCCCCGTGCTGATCTTCGAGAACGTGAAGGGTACGAAGTTCCCGGTGATCACGAACCTGCACGCGAGCCGCGCGCGGCTCGCGGCGGCCATCGGCACCACGCCCGACGGGATGGTGAAGAAGTTCCGCGAGGCGATGGAGCAGCCGATTCCCCCGCGCGTGGTGGCGACCGGCCCGGTCAAGGAAGTGATCCTGAAAGGCGACCAGGTCGATCTCCACGCGCTGCCGCAGATCCTCCATCACGAGGGGGACGCGGGCGCCTACCTCACCTCCGCCATCTCCTTCGCGAAGGATCCGACGAAGGAGATGTGGAACTGCGCCTACAACCGGCTGATGATCCAGGGCCGCGACCGAACGTCGATCCACCTGACGCTCGGCAAGCACCTGTGGGAGTACCAGCGCCTCGCGGAGGCGCAGAACGAGCCGCTGCCGGTGGCGTTCGCGATCGGCTCGCATCCGGCGATCGCGCTCGGCTGTCTCGCCATCGGCTCCATCGACGAGGACGAGCGCGCGATCATGGGCGGGCTCTTCGGCGAGGCGCTCGAGCTGGTGAAGTGCGAGACGTCCGGCGTGCTCGTCCCGGCGCACGCCGAGATGGTGATCGAGGCCGAGATCCTGCCGAAGGCGCGCACGCCCGAAGGGCCGTTCGGCGAGTTCACCGGCTACAGCCTGGGCGAGCGCGACCGCGAGGTCGTGAAGGTCAACGCGATCACCCATCGCGCCGGGGCCCTGTTCCAGGACATCACGGTCGCGCACCTCGACCACATGATGCTGTCCACGATCCCCATGGAGGCGAACCTCTATCGCGCGGTCCGTGCGATGGTGCCGTCGGTGAAGGCGGTCCGCGTGCCGGCGCCGTTCACCTGCTACATCTCGATCCAGCAGCGCATCCTCGGGCAGGCGAAGAACGCGATCCTCGCGGCGCTCGGCGCCGACCTCTACATGAAGCGCATCGTGGTGGTGGACGAGGACGTGGACGTGTTCGACGACAAGCAGATGACGTGGGCCATCGCCACGCGCTGCCAGCCCGACCGCGACATCACGATCATCGCGAACGCGCGGGGCTCCGACCTCGATCCGTCGTCGCCGCCCGATGGGCCGTCGGCGAAGTGGGGCGTGGACGCGACCGCGAAGCCCTCGCTCGCCGGCTACACGCCGCGGCACCGCGTGCCGCCCGACGTGTGGAAGCGCATCGATCCGAAAGCGTTCGGGCTGTAGTCGCGTTGTCCCGGAATTTCGCGCTTCAGCTCGACGCCGCCGCGCGGCGCGCGCCGAATCGCGCCGCGATCATCGCGGGCGACGCGAGGCTCACATACCGGCAGCTCGAGCGTCGCGCCGGCGGCTTCGCGCGCTGGCTCGAGGCCCGCGGCGTCGGGCCGGGCGACCGGCTCGCTCTCGCGATGCCGAACGGCATTCCGTTCGCGGTCGCGCTCTACGGCGCGCTCAAGCGCGGTGTCACCGTGGCCCCGCTCAACCCGCAGCTCACCGAGGACGAGCGCGCGCGAATTCTTCGAGATTTCGGCGCGCGCGGCCTCGTCGAAGCCGTGCCCGAGGACGAGGCCGACGTGGCGGCGTTCACGGACGTCGACGCGCCGGCGATCGTGCTCTACACGTCCGGCAGCACGGGGCGTCCGAAAGGCGCCGTGCTCTCGCACGCCGCCGTCTCCGCGGGCAACGCGTCGTGGATGGGCCCGGTCATGGCGCTCACGCCGGACGATCGCGTGCTCGCGGTGCTTCCGATGTCGCACTCGTACGGAATCAACGGCGCGCTCCTGGCGCCACTGCTCGCGGGCGCGACCGTCGTGACGCTCGATCGCTTCGCGGTGAACGTCGTCGTCGCGACCGTACGCGATCACGCGGTGACCGTGCTGCCGTGCGTCGCGACGATGTTCCAGCGCATCCTCGACGCGCCCGGCTGGTCGCGCGAGGACTTTTCGACCGTCCGGATCGCGCTGTCCGGCGCCGCGCCGTGTCCGTGGCCGCTCGCGCAGGCCTGGCGCGAGCGCACGGGCATTCGCATCCTGCGCGGCTACGGCATGACGGAGCTCCATCGCCCGCTGTCGTACCTCGCGAACGATCCACGCGACTTTCCCGATTGCATCGGGCGTCCGGTGCCCGGCGTCGAGATCCGTCTGGTCGACGAGGACGGCAAGGAAGTCGCACGGGGCGAGATCGGCGAGCTCCTGATCCGGACCGATGCCGCGATGGACGGCTACCTCGCGCAGCCCGAGGAGACGGCGTCGACAATCGTCGACGGCTGGTTCCGTACCGGCGATCTCGCGCGGGTGTCTGTCGAAGGATTCGTCAGCATCGCCGGCCGCAAGAAGGAGATGATCCTGCGCGGCGGCTACTCCGTCTATCCGCCGGAGGTCGAAGCCGCGCTGCTCACGCACCCCGCCGTGGCCGAGGCCGCGGTGATCGGTGTCCCTCACACCGACCTCGGCGAAGACGTCGCGGCGTTCGTCCGCCTGCGCGCGGGCGCCTCGACGACACCGGACGACGTGATCGCGTGGTGCAAGGAGCGCGTGGCCGGCTACAAGTGCCCGCGCGTGGTGCGCATCGTCGACGATTTCCCACGCACGGCGACGGGCAAAGTTCTGAAGCCCGCGCTTCGTCCATAGGTGTATCTGATCCGCACACATGACGCCCCCGCGCGCGGCGTGGTCGGATGCCCGCATGGGTGACGTGCACGTCCGCATCGGGATCGAGAACCTTCTCACCGGATCGCGACTCGAACGTATCGGCATTGAACGGACAGGAAGTGTGACCTTCATGATGGCCGACGGCCGGCTGACTGTCCTCGAGCAGCTCGGCCTGGCTGTGGATCCCGTGCGACGGCGCCTCATTCCGGCGCCGATACGGCTCTAACGAGCCGCGCTCACGGGCGCTCGGTGCGCCGCTGCTTCACCGCGAGCGTGCGCTTGGTGCGCTCGTACGAATCCAGCGAGCGGAACGTGACGACCTCCCGGCCTCGATACCGCGCGTACAGGATTACGAACACGACCGCGGAGGCACTCGCGGAGGGCGACGGCTTTGCCGGCGCCCGTAGCGCGGGGGGCTTGGGGGGGTCGCTGGAGGCGACCCCCCATGTCCATCAGACGGCCTCGTACTTGAAGCGCTTCACCTTGTCCATGTTCGTCCCCTCGATGCGGATGAGCTTCGTCGCGCCATCGCGCCGCGGGGAGTGGAGGTCGCCCTCGTTGTAGACGTGCGCCATGCCGGGCGAGAGCTTGTAGACCCGGCGGTGCTTGACCTTGCCGGGCTTGTCGGCCGTCGCCGGCTCGAGCTTGTCCCAGTCGCTCATCAAGGTCTCACCCTTCGCCTGGCCGTAGATCGCCCACGAGTGCGCGTGGTCGTGCGGCTGGCTCTCCTTCGCGCCGTGATAGTTGTGCGCGAGGATGCAGAAACCCATCTCGGGGTCTTCGTACAGGATCTTGCGCTCGGGGACGTCGTCGCCGATGTGCCTGGCGACGAAGGCGTCATCCTTCAGCACGGCCTGGACGATGTCGCACACCTTCTTGCGCCCGTTCGGCCCCGGCTCGGACTTCAGCGCGTCGTGCACTTCCTTCGCGAACTGCTCGAGGGTATAGCCCATGGCTTTCCTCCCTTGTTACTTGAAGTGCGGCATGACCTCGGACGTGAACAGCGCCAGTGACCGCGCCGACTCCTCGTGCGTCAGGTTACCGTACGCGAAGCGCGTGACGAAATAGTTGCAGCCCGTGCCCGCCACGTGGCGCTCGATCTCCGCGCGCACGGTCGCCGGCGACCCGACGATGGCGGAGTCCCTGGCGATCGCGATCTCGAGGTTCTCGGCGAAGTGGAACGGGATCGAGCGGAACTTGCGCCAGAGACTCACGAGGCTGTCGTACCAGACCTTGTAGGCGGGCGCGGCGATCTTCATCGCTTCGGCGTCGGTGTCGGCGACGAAGATGTGCCGGCCGCAGCCGATCAGCCCCTTGCCGCCGCTCGCGTCGAGGAACGCTTCCGCGATCGGCCGCACCGCCGCGATCGGGCCGTGGCTCACACCGTTGCCGCCGCGCTTCGCCGCGGCGACCGCGCTCTGCGCGGACGTCACACCCTGCCACAGCGGCGGGTGCGGCTTCTGCACGGGCTCGAGCTCCATCGGGACGTCGCGATACTGGTAATACCGCCCGCTGTGCCTCAGCGTCTTCGACGTGAGCCCCTGCAGGATGATCGCGAGCGACTCCTCGTAGATGTCCGCCGCGTCGAGGAAGTTCAGGTTGCAGTACGCGAGCTCGTACGGCGAGATCCCGCGCCCCACGCCGAGCTCGAAGCGCCCGCCCGACATCTGGTCGAGCATGCATATCTCTTCGACGAGCCGGAGCGGCATGTAGAGCGGCAGGATGTACACGAGCGGGCCAAACCTCAGCCTGCGGGTGCGCTGAGCGACGGCGGCGAGATAGATCCCGGGCGACGGGGCCATGCCGAGCGACGTCGCGTGGTGCTCCGCCACGTGATAGCTGCGGAAGCCGGCGGCGTCGTACGCCTCGACGAGCGCGAGCCGGCTCGCGTAGAGCTCCGCCATGGACGTCTCACCGCGGTCGACGTGGTCGAAGACTCCGAACTCGACTCTCATGGGCGAATCACCTTTGGAGATGGGGACCCGCGACTAAGGACCCCCAGGCCCCCTCGTTCGGTAGAGTACCAGCCGGTCGGCGCCCGATTCCGGCGCCCACACTTCTCCGCGACGGCCGAGGATCTGGCGCACGTTGGCGCTTGGCCGGTCGCTCGGGAAGCTCTCGAAGCAGGCGAGCGACGGCACGACGAGAGTCGCGATCACGAACGTGCGAACGACCCCGCGCATGCCGTCTCCCTGGCGACGACTCACCGGCGCAGGACCGAAAGATATTCCCTGACCCGCGCCGCGTCCGCCGCGTCGGGCGCGCCCGCGAGATAGCGCTCGAACGCCTCGCGCGCGCGCGCGTGCTGCCCCTGCTGATAGTAGAGCAGCCCGACCTGACGGGCCACCTCGGCCAGATCGGGATCCAGCACCGCCGCGCGCTCGTATTCGACCATCGCGCGACGGGCAAGCTCGTCGCGGTCCGCGGCGCCTCGCGCGCGCTGGCCGCGCAGGCGGTAGAGATCGCCCAGCGTGAGATGCGCGCGCGCGTCGCCGGGCCAGATCGTGATGGCGCGCTCGATCTGCTCCTGGGCCGCGCGGAACCGCCCGATGCGCAGCTCGAGGCGCGCGTTCTCCCCGGCGAGTCCCGCCATCGCCTCCTCGAAGTCATCGGTGGTTTCGATGGTGCCCGGAGCGGCCGCCGCCACCACATAGTCGCCGGCGACGAGGCGCGCCAGGCTCTCGATCCGCTCGCCGAGCGCCCCCTCCTGCGCGAGGTAGCAGCGCTCGATCGGCCCGCCCGCTTTCGCCTCGCGCCGCAACCGCTCGAACGCTTTCGGCGCGGCCTTCGGGTCGTAGCCCGCGCGCACGAGACGACGCAGCGCGCCGGCATCCGCCTCCGCCTCCAGCGCGGCCCCGTACCCGGCCATCGCCGCGACGTACACGACCGTCAGGCGTGCGCCGAGAATCGCGTGCGGCACCGGACTCAACACGGTCACTGTCGGGTCCGGCGACGCGAGCGCCGCCGCCACCGTCGTGGGCATCGCGAGCAGCGTCTCGTCGATCGCGGCGCCCCCCGCGCGGGCTTCAAGCGCCGCGCGCCGGGCGGTCAGCGTGAGCGCGCGCCCCAGGATCGCCGCGAGCTGCGCCTCGTTGTCGAGACGCGCGAGCAGGCCGGTGTGCAGATAGATCCGCCCGCTGGGGAGCACGAACGCGCCGATCGTGGGATCCGCCAGGACCACGACCTCGGGACGGGAGGCCCGCTCGCCGTCGGCCAGGAGGGCCGAGGTGACGCGCGTCAGGAGATCGGCGACGTCCGCGTCCTCGTAGACGGCGACGCGCGCGCGGAGCATCGGCTCCTGCGCTTCGGGCGCGACGGGCGCAGGCATCGTCGACACGGCGGCGACCGGCGCGCACGACGGCAGCAGCGCGACGAGCAAGAGGAACGCGGCGGCGCGATGCAAGGACGCATCGGCACGCATCAGTTCAGCGACGCGATCGCGCGGCGGATCTCGGTGAGCTGGGCCTTGACGCGCTCGGCGTCGCGCGCCTGGGGATGCCGCGTGAGGTACTCCTCCCACTGCGCGGCCCCGCGCGTGAAGTTGCCTTCCTTCATCAGCACGGTGCCGTAGTCGCGCACGTGGCCCGGCGAATCGGGATCGAGCAGCATGAGCCGCTCCATCACCGCGCGCGCCTTCGACCACTGCTCGCGGTCGACGTAGACGCCGCGCAGATTCGCGAGCATGCGCAGCAGGATCTGCGGCTTCGGCACCGGGGCGAAGTGGCCCTCCTCGAGCGGCACGGGACGGCCGAGCACGCGCGCGACCACGCTCTCTGCGTCCGTGCGTGACACGACGGCGCCGGCGTTGAAGGGGTCGAACAGCACGCCACCGGCCGCCGCCATGAAGTGTCCGGGCAACCCGACGCCGTGCACCGCGACGCCGAGACGCCGCCCCACTTCGATCGCCAGCACCGACAGCGTGATCGGAATGCCGAGCCGCCGATCGAGGACGTCGTTCAGGCAGCTGTTGCGCGGATCGTAGTAGTCGTCCGCGTTGCCCGCGAAGCCTTCGTCCTCGAAGAGGAACCGCCGGAGCTGATGCACGTCGGCACGACCCACGCGCGCCGCGAGATCGTCGAGCCGCTTGAGCTGCCGGTCGGGGTCGAGGTCCGGATGCTCGATCTGCGCGATCAGCAGCGCGCCGCGCCCGAGATCCACGCTGTCCGCGGACATCCGCGCGAGGTCACGGAACGCCCCGAGCGGATCCATCAGCAGCCCGGCGCGTGATGGATGCCGGCGGTCGCGAGCGCCTTGACCTGGAGCTCCTCGGCGAGCTCGAGCGTCTTGCGCGCCGCGCGCCGCGCGGCCTCCTGCGCCTCGGCCGTCGTCGCGAGCCGCAGGAGCAGCCGCCGGCCGAGGTCGTGGTGATAGCGCTCGTCGGGCTCGATGACGTCGCGATAGAGCGCGGCCGTCTCGCGGTCCCCCGCCCGCTCGCAGAACGCGATGAACTGGCGGTTCTTCACCACCGCGATCGCCTCGCGCGTGAACTGCCCGGCCGCCACGCGCTCGACGGTCGTCGTCAGCGTGTCGAGGAACGCGAACAGCGGGCCGTAGCCCTTCGCGAGCGGGTCGACCGCGTCCGGATCGAACCCGAGCGCGCGCAGGCGATCGCCGATCAGCCGGTAGTGCCGCGCCTCGTCACCGACCTGCCGCGCGAACGCGAGCTTCACGTCGAGATCGGTCGTCGACACGAGCCAGCGCGCCGCGATCTCCGTCGCCTCGACCTCGTTCTTCAGCGCGACCTTCAGGAGGTTCGGCACGTTCAGCGCCCCGTCGACTTCCGGCTTCAGCGTGTCGTCGGGCGCGAGGCGCGCGAGGAGCGCCTCGTTCTCGGCACCGAGTGCCAGAACGAACTCTTCGGCGTTCACGAAGCGATCCCCTCGGTCAGGAAGGCCGGCAGCCCGGCGGTCAGCGTCTCCTTGGTGACGACACGATCGCAGCGCGCGTGCCACGGCTGCGTCTGCTTCGCGAGCGCGTGCGTGGTGAACGCGAGCACGGCCGGCGGCCGCGCCGCGTCGATCGTGGCGAACACGGTCTCGTACTCGAAGCCGCCGGTGAGATCGACGAGCGCGAGCCGCGGCTTGTCGGCGAGCGCCCTGGTGAGCTCCGCGGGCGTCCGCGCGAACACGAGCGGGACACCGGCGAGCCGGGCGGTCTCGCGGATGCGCGCGACGAAGAACAGATCCTTGACGACCGCAACCACGGGAGCGACGACGGCGGCATCCATCACGGCACTCGCGGAGGGGCCGGATTCACTCCGGTCCCGGAGCGTGGGGGGCTTGGGGGGCCAGTCTCTGGCCCCCCATGTCATTCAGGTTCACGGATGCCCATCGCGTATCGCTGCCACTCCGCGATGTGCGACAGGCTGGACAGATCGCGCATGCGGTCGACGTACACGATGCCCCTCAGGTGAGATCGGTCTCGTGCTGGATCACGCGCGCGAAAAACTCCTTCGCGACGACGTCGATCTTCTCGCCCGCGCGGTCGTGGCATTCGAGCCGCACCGCGGTGTAGCGCGGCACGCGCCCGCGCATGTCCGGCACGGAGAGACAACCCTCCCAGCCTTCCTCGATCTCTTCCGTGAGCGGGGTGACGACCGGATTGATGACGACGGTCAGGGGGATGTGCGGCGCCTCGGGATAGCGCGGGTTGCCGAGCACCTCGATCACGCAGATCTGCCTGAGCGTGTGCACCTGGTTCGCCGCGAGGCCGGCACCGTCGTACTCGCGCATGGTCTCGATCATGTCGTCGATGAACCGCTGCGTGTCGGGCGAGCGGATCTCGTCGACCGTGAGCGGCTTCGCCTCCATGCGGAGGACGGGATGTCCGAGGCGCGCGACCTTGAGAATTGCCATATCGCCCGTCAGTCTACCACCGACGGCACGGGCGCCCGGGCGCTCGAGCGCCCGCCCGCGCCGGTGGTTATCGCTTCCGGACGAAGATGAAGTCGCCCCCGTCGTGACCGGACATCCTGAGGTCGCCGTATTGCGGCGTCTGCTCGGCGCGCAGCAGCACGCTGCGCCGCAGGCCGCCGAACAAAGACGAGACGTCGGTCGCGATCGGCGCCGCGCGCAGCGTGTCGGTGATGTCGGCGTTCGAGAGCCAGTTGGTCCGCGTGTCTTCCTCCGCGTCGACGCCGAGCCAGTAGCTGCGGTCCGCCTCGCGATCGAGCCAGCCGTGGCCCGCGTAGTAGATGAGGAGGTTGTCGTCCCCGCTGAGCTGACGGCGAAGCGCGTCGAACGCGCGCACCATGTCGGCACGCGTCGCGTCGAGCAGCACCCGGACGTCCTGGAAGCCGTAGTCACTCCGCAGCATCGCGGCCACCGACTGCGCGTCCGCGATCGGCGTCTTGAGCGGCGTGAGATGGCGATACGCCTGATTGCCGATCACGAGCGCGTGATAGCGCCCGAACGTCGCGCGCATCGCCGCCGGGGGCAACGGTGACGTCGACGGCGGCGCCGAAGCCGTTGACGGCGGCGCCGAAGCCGCCGGCGGTGGGAGCGATACCGCAGGCGCTGGCGCGACCGCAGCGGGCGGTGGTGCAACGACAGGCGGCGGCGCGGCGACCGGCGCTGCCGGGCCGGTCGTGAGCGGAATCGGCGTGCCGCGGACGAGCGCGGTCAGCACGCGCGCGTCGTCCGTCACACCGCGCTTGAAGGCATCGCCGACTCGCAGGTCCGCTCGCATCCCGAAGTCGCGAATCCGTCCGGCGACCTCTGGATCGCTCGCCGCGCGGCGCACGGCGTCGTGCAAGCGCGCCTGCACGGCGTCCGGAGTGCCGGGCGGCGCGAAGAGAGCCAGCCAGGACGGGACTACCAGCGCCGGCAGCCCGGCCTCGATGACCGTCGGCGTATTCGGCAGCGCGCCGCTCCGTGCCGCCGCGAGCGTGACGAGTGCCCGTACCCGGCCTGCGTCGACGTGGCTTTTCGCACTCCCCGCGGTCGTCGCGAGCATGTCGATCTGACCGGCGATGAGATCGGCGAGCGCCGGAGCCAGGCCGCGATAGGGAACGTGTGTCATCGACGAGGACGCCGTTGTCGCCAGCGCGCGCATCGCCACGTGGGACGCGGTTCCCTCGCCCGGCGATCCGTACGTCAAGCGCCCACCGCGAGTCCGCACGTCCGCGACGAGGTCCTGGATCGTCCGCCACGGCTTCTCCGACCGCACGACGACGACGAGCGGATCGCTCGCGGCCTGCGCGATCGGCACGAACCGGTCGACAGTGGCCGTTGGCGTGCGGCCCTCGGCGCGCTCGAATTCGGCGTTGAGGATCAGCGCGGTCGACGTGAACAGCAGCGTGTAGCCGTCGGGCGTCGCGTTCCGCACCGTCTCGGCGCCGATGGCGCCGCCACCGCCGAGACGGTTCTCGATGATGAACGGTTGCCCCAATGTGGCGGACATCGTCTGCGCGAGCAGACGTGCGACGACGTCCGTCCCGCCGCCAGGCCCGAAGGGGACGACGATGCGCACGGGACGGCTCGGATAGACGTCCGCGCTCGCGGCGGACAGGACGAGCGCGAGGCTCACGACCGCGGCGACGACCGCGGCGCGCCCGCGTGACACCGCGCGTTCGTGTCTCACTTCTTCTCTTCGATCCTCCCGACGCGCTTGACGCCCTCGGCGAGACGCTTCGCGTCCGCGTCGAAGAACTTCTGGAACTCGTCGCCCTGCTTGAACGTGATCGGTGTCTCGAGCTTCTCCATCGCGCTCTTGAAGCCGGGGTCGTTGACGGCCTCGCGCGTGGCGCCGCGCAGCTTCGCGAGCACCGGCTCCGGCGTGCCCTTCGGCGCGAAGAGCCCGGCCCAGATGTAGAACTCGGCGTCCGGATAGCCGAGCTCCT